>WNGD01001616.1_pt1 | contig 38766 bp, 42 predicted proteins | sample 5400671 | NCBI WGS metagenome assembly WNGD01 (sample SAMN13153369, study PRJNA577476) | soil metagenome | isolation source: 40 cm soil or saprolite under grassland replicate 2 | place: USA:California | collected 2016-06-15 | reverse complement strand
CCGACGCGGGCGTCGAACGTGCTCCCGACCTTCGCCGCCACCACGCACGCGGTCGCGTACGTCCGCTTCCACGGCCGCAACGTCAAGACCTGGAACATCAAGGCCGAGAAGTCGTCCGAGCGCTTCAACTGGATGTACTCGGCGGAGGAGCTCGCCGAGTGGGTCGAGCGCATGGCGCAGCTCTCCGACGAGGCCGACGAGGTCTATGCGATGTTCAACAACAACCGCGACGACTTCGCGCCGAGAAGCGCGGCGATCCTGCGCGGGCTGCTCGACGAGGCCGGAATCCCGGCGAGCGGAGGCATCGAGCCGCCGGCACTGGCGCCGACGCTCTTCTAATGCGTCGAGTCCGGAAGCCACGCGATGGGCGGATTCCGGTCGCGCGAAGATCCCTGAACACGGCTGCTTCGCAGCGTTTGGCGCCGCGCTGCCGAATAGAGTCGGCTGAGTGCGCGTGCTTTCCGTGACCCACGGCCCGAGCGTGCCAGGCGGCGTCTTCGACGAGGTGCTCGAGGCTGCCGGCCACGAGCTGGAGCGCTGGGTCGTCCCGCTGGGCGGCGCTCCGCGTGCGCCCGTGCGCTACGGCGCGGTGCTCGTGTTCGGCGGCTCGATGCACCCGGACCAGGACGAGCAGTTCTCCTGGCTCGAATCCGAAGCGAGGTTCCTGCGCGACGTGCTCGCCGAGGGGATCCCGGCGCTCGGCGTCTGTCTCGGGGCGCAGCTCCTCGCGCGGGCGGCGGGAGCCGCCGTCGGACCAGCGGACGCATCCGAGGTGGGCTGGTTCGAGGTCGAGCTCACCCGGTCCGGTCGCGACGATCCGGTCGTCGGAAGGCTGCCGCCGCGCACCACGGCCTTCCAGTGGCACCACTACACGTTCGGGATCCCGGAAGGAGCGCTCGAGCTGGCACGAAGCGACGTTTGCACCCAGGCCTTCCGGCTCGGCCGGGCTTGGGGCATCCAGTTCCACGCCGAGGCCACGCAGTCGATGATCGAGGGCTGGCTCGACGAGGACCCGGGCGACGTGCCCGACCCCGAAGCACTCCGCGCGGAGACCGGGCTTCGCATCGACGCGTGGAACGAGCTCGGACGCCGGCTCTGCGGCGCGTTCGTCGACCTCGTCGAGGCGACCTAGACGCTTTGCGGTGAAATCGGAGGCGCCGCGGCCGCCCGCGGCCGCGCTTCAGGGAATCTTTGCGCGATTGGAATCTGCGCGCCGGCGCCTGCGTAGCGGGCGCCTGCAGATGTTCGCGCGAGCAGAACCTGCGCTCGCAGATTCTGCTCTTCGCACTGAAGCGCGATTCCGATCTTGCGCACTAGTCGCTCGGGAGCGACGGATCGCGCGACCACTCGTGCCAGGAGCCGGCGTAGTTGCGCGCCTCGTAGCCGGCGCCGCGCAGGACCTGCGTTGCAAATCCTGAGCGCTGCCCCACGTGGCAGTACGCGACGATCTCCGTGCCCTCGGGAAGGGCCACGAGCTCTCGTACCTCCTTGCCGCTCCGGCACTCGAGCAGCTGCTCGAGCGGGAGGTTGCGCGCGCCGCGGATGTGCCCGTGCCGCGGGTCGCACGACGATCGCGCCGATCCGTCGTACTCGAGCACGGTCCTCACGTCGAGGACGGTCAGCCCGTCTTCGCCGAGGCGGCGCCGGAGCTCGTCGAGTGTCACGTCCATTGCGCCAGGAACTCAAGCACGACCTGGGTGAACTCGCTCGGCCGATCGAGGCTGACCAGGTGCCCGGCTCCGGGAATCACGCGCAGCGAGCCGCGCAGCGCCTGCTTTGCGATCGCTCGCGCCTCCTCGACCGGGAGCAGCTCGTCCCCGTCACCGACGCAGACGAGCAACGGGCCTCCGAACGAGGCGACGACGCCCGTATTGTCCGACCGGTCGCGCATCGCTTCCTGGGCGACCGCGAGCTCTTCGGCGTCGACATCCGTCTCGATGTCCGCCGGGATGCCGGTCGTCCGCAGCCCGGCGATCAGCTCGTCTCTGTATGCGCGGCGATCGGGAGAGTCGGCCCCTATGGGCGAGCCCACGAGGACGAGCCCGACAACTCGTTCGGGAGCGCGGCGCGCGAGCGCGAGCGCCGTGTAGCCGCCGAGCGAGGCTCCGACCGCCACGAACGGCCCGTCGACCTCGCCGAGCAGCTGGGTCGCCCACGCCTCGATCGAAGGCCCGCGGCCGTAGAGACGCGGTGCCACCGTCTCGAAACCCGCGCCACCGAGCGCCGTGACCTGCGGCTCCCACATGGTCTCGTCCGCGGGCCATGCGTGGAGGAGCAAGACCCTCACGCGCGATCGATTCGAATGGCGCCTTCGATCTCGGGCGCGTCGGCCCATCCATGCGTCGCGCCTTCGACTCCGAGCACACGAGCGAAGGCGTCGAGCAGCTCGCGTGCGGGCGGCAGGTCTCCGGGCGCCGGCGCAGTCCGGGCGACCCGGCGAACGGCCTCGGGCTCGGCACCGGTCAGCCTGGAGACGACCCGGGGGTTCGCCGCCAGGCCGACGACGTCGCCCGGCGGGAGCGGGCCGAAGTACTCGGGAACGGAGAGGTACTCGTCCACGATGCGCCCGTCCTCGAACAGGATCATCCTGAGCACCGCCTCCTCCTCCACCCCGAGCACGACGACGACCGCACCTCTGCGGTCTGAGAGCTCGCGCGCGAGACGGCGCAGCATCTCGGGCTCTCGGTCGCAGACGTCGTCGTAGACCCCGATCCAGCCGTTGCGCGGAGGAGCGACGACCGAGCCCCGCGAAGCGCCAGGGAGCCGGGGAACGAACTGGCGCACTGCCTGCTCGACGGAGGTCACGTCGTCGGACTGGACGTGAATCGAGCCGAACGACGAGGTCTCGCGGGCCCCGAGCCGGTGCTCGAGCTCGGCGATCGAGCCGGTCATCACGACGACCTCGTCGCGGAGGCCCCAGCGCGCATACACGGAGCGCGCGACCGCATTCGACGTCTGGACGTCGAGATCGAGCTGCTCGACCCCGAGGGCCGCGAACTCTTTGACGACCTCTCGCACAAGGTCGGTCGCGATCCCGTTGCGGCGTGCGGCGCGGGACACGTAGAGATCGGTGAGCGTCCCGTAGCGCTCGGAGCGGCGACGACCGAGGGCGAAGCCAACCAGGCCTCCGGAGTCGTCCTCGGCGAGGACCGCGATCTCGGAGGCGAGGATCTCGGCGATCTCCCCGAGCTCCTTCTCCACGTCGAGAGCCTCGAACTCGGGCGGCGGGACCTCCTCCGCGAACTCGCGCCAGAGCGCGGCGACCGCGTCGAAATCGTCGGGTCCGGCGCGGCGAACGTTCATGGGCCAGGATCCTCTGGCCCATGAACGTGTGGAGGGATGTGGGGAACCGGGAGGTTCCCCACGCTTTCTGAAAGGAGGGGGTCGCACTTGGTTTGCGCAAGACCGGAATTCGCTCGCGCGAATCCCGGTCGCGGAAATGCGTGGGGAAACATGGTTTCCCCCGTGAACGCGAGCCGAAGGCGAGCGTTGGTCATCCGGCCATCCGCAGCCCGACCAACAGATGCTGGGCGGTCAGGTTCTGGAACGGCGTGAAGCGTTCTCCCATCGTGCGTACCTCCTCGATCGAGAGCGAGCGGCCGTCAGCGTAGAACGCGCCGACCGCCTTGCGTACGCCGAGGTCGCCCGCGGGCCACGCCGCGGGACGAGCAAGCGCACGAGCGAGAAACCAGTCCGCGGTCCAGCGACCGAGGCCGCGGACGGCCACGAGGGTCTCGACGACGTCGGCGTCCGGGAGCGTTCCCAGGCGCTCGAGGTCGAGCTCGGAGCGTGCCAGCCCGAGCACGTACTCGGCCTTGCGCTCCGAGAATCCGAGGGAACGGAGCTCGGAGACGGTCGCGTCGGCGACGCGCTCGCGGGCCGGGAACTCGCAGGCGACCTCGTGCCGGGCCCCGTACCGCGCAACGAACCGGGCGCGAATCGCCGCAGCCGCCTGCAGCGAGACCTGCTGCGCCGTGATCGCGATCACGAGCGCCTCGAAGCGGTTCGGCGTGAGCGTCGGCCGGAAGCCGGGCACCCTCGCCACGACATCGGCGAGAACCGCCTCGTGTTCCGCCCAGGCGCGAAACGCGTCGAGATCGAACGGAAGCCCAAGAAGAAAGGAGACCTCCGCAGCGGCCTCGACGCTTCCCGGGTCGAGGCGCACTCCGCCGCCCACAGGCTCGATCCGCACCTCGCGGCCGGCGATGACGCGCTGGAGCCCGCCGTCGTGCCAGACCGTCGCCCCATCCGATCCGTACTCGCGGAAGCGCACGGTCGAGAGCGTGAAGTCATAGGGCTGCGGGATGGGCAGGTGCACGGCGGGCGCACAAGCTACCCGTGGCGAGCTACGGCCTCGAGTGGTCCCTCGAGCCGAGGACGGAGTCGACTGCGTCGAGGGCACGCTGGACGTCGTAGAAGTCCGCGAACGCTTCGTAGGGAACGCCTTTCGAGGCGAGGTACGTCGCCAGGCCGTCACGGGCGAAGACACGCGAAGCGGCGAGCGCGACGCACCGGTCAGAGAATCCGTCGCCCACGAACACGATCTCGTCGAGGCCTGCGAGGTCCGAACGCTTGCACGGCTCCTCGCACACCGGACACACCGGCACCTCCCGGAAGAGGACTCGCCAGCCGTCGGGCCTGGGGTCGACGCGGTTCGCGGTCACGTGCAGTTCGAGACCCTCTCGCTCGAGCACCGGCTCGATCAGCTCGTGGAAGCCGCTCGAGACGACGAGCGGCCGGTAGCGGCGCGCGAACTCGACGAAGCCGCGGCGCAGCCGAACGTTCTCCCGCACCCACGCGACGACTTCCGCGATCGGAGCCCGGACGGATCGAAACTCGCCCGCGATCACCTCGCGGAGGGTCAGGTCGCGGCCGAGCCGAGCCTCGTGATCCTCGTAGATCCGCTCGTCCCCGAACTCGAGCAACACCAGGTGCAGCCCGTCCGTCTCGGTGGCGGTTCCGTCCCAGTCGACGACGACCTGGGCCGACATCACGTTCCTCTCGCGGTCGTTTGGCGAGTCCGGCCCGACAGCGTTCCGATTCCGGTGACGTCCAGCTCCACGAGCGTTCCAGGCGGGATCGCGTCGACTCGTCCCGCCGCCGGGCCCGCAAGGAGGTCGCCCGGCCGGAGCACCGTTCCGCGGGCCGCGAGATCCCGGGCCGCGCTCCAGGCGAAGCCGTCGAGACGGCCCTGTAGACGCTCGTCGCCGTCCACATGCACCACCGAGGTCAGCTCGGCCGCCAGCGCGTCCGGCGTGACGACGACCGGTCCGAGGGAGAGCGCGAAGTCGCGATCCTTCGGCACCGGAGCTCCGGGGCGGCGCCATTCGGCGAAGGCCGTGAATCCCCCGAGCGCGCCGTCGAGCCCGACCACTGCGGCAAGCCGCGGCAGAAGCTCGAGCGGGCGGTCGGACGCGATCGCTGCGCCCGGGCCGACCACAGCCGCGGGGTTCGCGAACTCGAACGAGGTCTCGTCGTCGAACACCCGGATCGACGGAGGATGCAGGACCGGTGCCAGCAGCCTGACCGCGGAGAGCGGGTAGACAGCGTGCTCGCGTGCGGTGCCCCCGCCCGTGAAGTAGGACTCGAGCTTCTGGGCCGCGAGCTGGACGACGTGGTCGCCGTCGAGGCGGCCGACCCAGCCGCGCTCCATCGGCTCCGCCACGGGACGAAACATGCAGAGCTTCATCCAATTCCCATAATCAGACTCATGCGTACGCTCGCGGTCGTCGCCTTGCTGCTCGTCTCCGCCGTGGCCGCGGGCGCCGCGAGCAGCCCCCGCTTCGTCCGCTCGGACGGCTCCGCGATCCTCGTCCCCGGCGCGGTCAGAGCGTGGTGCGACACGGAGGGGCTCCACGTCCTGACCCTCGGACGAATCAACCAGTCACGCTGGCAGCTCAGTGTCGCCCGACGAGACGTACGGCCGGGTCGCTCGGTCGCCTTCACGTGGATGCGCCGGCACGGGATCGAGGTATTCGTCTTCGACGCCAAGACGCGGAACGAGGCGTCGGAGGGGACCGAGGGATCCCGCGGCCGGATCACGCTCCGGCGGGCGACCTGCCGTCGCGGAGGCATGCTCGCGCTCGGGCTTTCCGGCACGATCGGGAGCGAGTTCTCGGACGGGAAGCCGATTCGGATGTCGGGAACGTTCCAGGGACGGGTCGGCGTGCGCCCGGGCCGCTGACCGAGCCGTCCCGTCACGGCTCGGTGTGGACGACGACGTCGGCGATGCCCGGCACCGCGCTTCGCACCCGCTCCTCGAGCGCGCTCGCGCGGTCATGTGCCTCCGCAAGGGACTCACGTGCGCCGAGCCCGACCGTGAGGAACGCGACGATCCCGTCGTCCGTCCGCACGAAACGGAGCTCACGCGGGGCCGCCCCTGTCTCCTCGCGCACCGCCGTCTCGACCGCGCCCTCGTCCACCTCCGCTGCCTCGCCCGCCGCGGTCTCCGCCAACGGCTCGAGATGCGTACGCACCGCGCTCACCTCCGGCACCGCGTCGCCGATCGCGCGCTCGATCTGCTCCGCGACTGCGTGTGCGCGCTCGAGGCTCAGGTCGCCCGGTAGCTTGAGGTGCAGCGAGATCTCCAGGCCTCCCTCCACCTCGAGCACCCGGAGGTCGTGGATCTCCCGCACGTGCGAGACGCCGAGCGCCGCCGCGAGCGCACGCTCGCGAATCCCTGCACCGACGCCGCGCGGCTCCACGTGCACCACCACATCCGCGCCCGGAAGCGCATCCTGGACCGCATCCTCGACGCGGTCTGCGGCCGCGTGCCCCTGCCCCACGGCAGCCCCCGGCGCGATGCCGATCACCACGTCCGCGAAGTGCGAGCCACCGGAGCGCCGGACGCGGAGCCTGCGCAGCTCGACAGGCGGGTTGAGCGCGGCGATCGCCTTGCGTGCGGCGCGCTCGGCGTCGACCGGCGCCTCGTCCATGAGGACGTTCACGTTCCGGCGCAAGAGCCGGACGGCGGCGACGACGACGAGCACCGCGACGAAGAGGGCTGCGATCGCGTCGCCCTTCGGAGAGCCGAGGTCGGCCGCGACCAGCCCGGCGAGGACGGCGATCGTCCCGGCGAGATCGCTGCTGAAGTGGAGCGCGCTGGCGATGAGCGCGTCGCTCCGGTAGCGCTGCCCCGCCCGCAGCGAGACGAGCAAGCGCGAGGAGTCGATCGCGACGACGAGGGCGACTGCCCCGAACGTCCAGACGGTCGGGTCGACCGAGAACGAGACGGCGCCCACGAGCCGCGCAACCGCGGCGGCCGCGATGAAGACGCTGACGCCGATCAGGAACCCCGCCTCGCCGAGGGCAGCGAGGTTCTGCGCCTTTGCATGCCCGAACGGATGCCCGCGGTCGGCCGGTCGGACCGCCACCGACACCGCGAAGAAGGTGAGGAGCGCCGCGGCGAGATCGGTTCCCGAGTGCGCAGCCTCCGCGACGAGGGCGAGGCTTCCGCTGCCGAGCCCGGCGGCGAGCTTGATCGCGATCAGGAGGCAGGCGGCCCCGACCGAGACGAGCGCCGTTCGCCGTTGCGGCGACATGGGCAAAGGCTAGACGGCCCTTCTGTCGAGGACGGGTCCACCCTATCCTCCCCCCGGTGAGGATCTGCCCGAGCTGCGGACGCGAGAACGCGGACGACGCGCGCTACTGCTCGGCCTGCGCGACGCCACTCGAGACCGTGCCGGCGAAGGAGGAGCGGAAGGTCGTGACGTGCCTCTTCTGCGACCTCGTCGGCTTCACCGCACGGGCGGAGAAGATGGACCCGGAGGACGTGCGCAGGCTCCTCCAGCCCTACCATGCGCGCGTTCGCTCCGACCTCGAGCGCCACGGCGGCACGGTGGAGAAGTTCATCGGCGACGCGGTCATGGCGGTCTTCGGCGCCCCGACCGCCCACGAGGACGACCCCGAGCGAGCCGTGCGGGCTGCGCTCGCCATCCGCGACGCGCTCGCCGACGAGGAGGAGCTCGACGTCCGCATCGGGATCACCACCGGCGAGGCGCTCGTCGCTCTGGGCGCCCGGCCGGAGGAAGGCGAGGGGATGGCTTCGGGAGACATCGTCAACACTGCCGCCCGCCTGCAGACGGCTGCCCCCGTCAACGGCATCCTCGTCGATGAGTCAACGCACCGTGCAACCGAGCGCGTCATCGAGTACCGCGACGCCGCGCCGGTCGAGGCGAAGGGAAAGACCGAGCCGATCGCAGTCTGGGTAGCGGTAGACGCGAAGGCTCGCTTCGGCGTCGACGTCCGGCAGCTCGGCGCTGCGCCGCTCGTCGGCCGCGAGGACGAGCTCGACGCCCTGCTCGCGGCGCTCAACCGTGCCCGCCGGGAGCGCGAGCCTCAGCTCGTCACGCTCGTCGGCGTCCCGGGCATCGGAAAGAGCAGGCTCGTCTGGGAGCTCTTCCAGCGGGTCGACGAGGAGCCGGAGCTCACGTTCTGGCGGCAGGGCCGCTCACTGCCCTATGGGGAAGGGGTGAGCTTGTGGGCGCTCAGCGAGATGGTGAAGGCGCAGGCGGGAGTCCTCGAGACCGACGCGGCAGAGCAGACCGCGGCCAAGCTTCGCGAGAGCATCGCGTCGCTCGTCTCTGATCCCGCCGATCGCCCGTGGCTCGAAAATCACCTCCGCCCCCTCGTCGGACTCGAAGCGGGTATCGAGTCCGGGTCGGATCGACGAGACGAGGCCTTTGCCGCCTGGCGCCGCTTCTTCGAGGCAGTCGCCGAGGAGCGCCCGCTCGTGCTCGTCTTCGAGGATCTGCACTGGGCGGACGACGCACTGCTCGACTTCGTGGACTATCTCCTCGACTGGGCGAGCGGCGTTCCGATCCTCGTGGTCGGGACCGCCCGACCCGAGCTCCTCTCGCGGAGGCCTGGATGGGGCGGCGGCAAGCCAGGCGCGCTCTCACTTGCGCTCACGGCGCTCACGGACGACGAGACGGCGCAGCTCGTCCACACCCTGCTCCGGCGGCCCGTACTCGAGGTGGCGGTGCAAAGGATCTTGCTCGAGCGGGCAGGCGGGAATCCGCTTTACGCGGAGGAGTTCGTCCGCATGCTCGACGAGCGCGAGGACGGTGAGCTCCCCCTTCCGGAGACGGTTCAGGGCTTGATCGCGGCCCGCCTCGACGGCCTGGCGCCCGAGGAGAAGTCACTCTTGCAGGCGGCGGCCGTGCTCGGGAAGGTGTTCTGGCTCGGCGCCGCCTCCGAGCTTGGGGACGTCGAACGCCGGTTGGCCGAGGAGCGCCTACACGTGCTCGAGCGCAAGGAGTTTCTCCGGCGCGAGCGACGCTCTTCCGTCGCCGGAGAGGTGGAGTACGCGTTCCGGCACCTCCTCGTTCGGGACGTCACCTACGGCCAGATTCCACGCGCAGTCCGAGCCGACAAGCACCGTGTCGCCGCGCGCTGGATCGAGTCGCTCGGGAGGCCTGAGGATCACGCCGAGACCGTCGCCCACCACTACCTTCGCGCTCTCGAATTGTCGCGCGCGGCGGGAGCGTCGATCGACGACATCTCCGACGCGGCACGGCGGGCACTGAGAGAGGCGGGGGAGCGAGCGTCCTCATTGAACTCGCACGCAGCGGCGGCGAGGTTCTACGAGCAAGCGCTCGCCCTTGGCTTCCCGGACGACGCCGACCGAGCAAGCGTTCAGTTCCGACGGGCGCGATCGCTCCACCTTGCAGGAGACGCCGAGCGCGAGGTCGCGCTCGAGGACGCGCGCGCGACGCTCCTGGCCGTCGGGGATTCCGAGCACGCCGCCGAGACGGACTCGCTGCTCGCCGAGTACTGGTGGCACCGCGGCGATCGCGACCGTTCTCTCGAGCACCTCGAAAGATCACGGACGCTCGTCCACACGCTCCCGCCCTCCCCGGAAAAGGCACACGTGCTGAGCCAGGTCTCGCGCTACCGTGCGCTCGCAGAGCAGAACGAGGAGGCGATCCAGGTCGGCGAGGAAGCGCTCGCTATGGCCGAGGCCCTCGGGCTGGACGAGCTTCGTGCGCATGCGCTCGACAACATCGGGATCGCCAAGTTCAACCTCGGTGACCTCGCGGGTATCGACGACACCGAGCGGAGCATCGAGATCGCAGTCGCGGCACGGTCTCCCGAGGCCGCGCGTGGGTACAACAACCTGGGTGCGTTCATGTGGATGCTCGGAGACTTTCGACGCTCGTGCAGGTTGATCGGCGAGGCCGTAGCAGTCGGCGAGCGACTGGGAAACGCCTCGCTCGCGACGTACTCGCGGCTCGTCCAGGTACAGCAGCTCTTCGCACAGGGGAAATGGGAGGAGGGAACTCGCCGCGCTGACGAGTTTCTGGCAGTGTGCGATGCGGGGGAATCGCACTACATGGAGAGCGGCGTTCGCGGGGCCCGAGCGCAAAGCCGGCTGGCTCGAGACGATGTCGAGGGCGCGTTGGAGGACCTGCGCAAGATGCTGCCGGCCGCTCGGAGAGCCGGAGATCCCCAGGCCCTGGTTCCATCGCTTCAGAGCGCTGCATTTCTCTACTTCGAGCTCGGACGCGTCACCGAGGCGACGGACCTTGCAGGCGAGGCTCTCGCACTGGCACCACCGGGCTTCGCGCTCGTCGAGCTCTCCTGGATCGGGGCAGAGCTCGAGTGCGAGGCCGAGCTCCGGGAGCGGCTCGAGCGAACCCTGCTCGTGACGAAGTGGCACGATGCGGCACGCGCGCTCCTCGACCGTGATTTCGCCATGGCCGCCGACGTCTTCTTCGAGATCGGAGATCTCGTCTACGAAGCGCAGGCGCGTCTCCGAGCGGCCGGGCACCTGGTTCTCGCGGAGCGCAGGGCAGACGCCGACGAGCAGCTGCGAAAGGCCCTCGCCTTCTGGCGCTCGGTGGGCGCCACGCGCTACGTCCGCGAGGGCGAAGCTTTGCTGGCAGCAGCCAGCTAGAGGTTCCCGCGCAGCGCCTGCTCGCGCTCGATCGACTCGAACAGGGCCTTGAAGTTGCCCTCGCCGAACGTGGTCGCGCCATGGCGCTCGATGACCTCGAAGAAGACCGTGGGCCGGTCCTGCGCGGTCTTGGTGAAGATCTGCAGCAGATAACCGTCCTCGTCCCGGTCGGCGAGGATGCGGAGACGCTTCAGGTCGTCGTAGTCCTCCGAGATCTCGCCGACGCGTCCCTCCACCTCTTCGTAGTACGCGTCCGGCGTGTCCAGGAAGGCGACGCCTCGCTCGGTCATCGCCTCCACCGTGCGGACGATGTCCTCGCTCTGCATGGCGATGTGCTGCACCCCCGGCCCGTGGTTGAACTCGAGGTACTCCTCGATTTGGCTCTTCCGCTTCCCCTCGGCCGGCTCGTTGATCGGAAACTTGATCTTCCCGCTCCCGTCCGCCATCACCTTCGACATGAGCGCCGAGTACTCCGTCTGGATCTGGTCGTCGCCGAAGTGGACGATGTTCGTCATCCCGAAGACCCGCTCGTAGAACTCGACCCAGTGGTCCATGCGTCCGAGCTCGACGTTCCCGACGACGTGGTCGAACGCCTTCAGGCCGACCTCCTCCCGCTGCCCGTCTCGCGAGGTGGAGACGAAGCCGGGAGCGAAGGGGCCGGCGTAGTCGCGCCGGTTCACGAACGTGTGCACGACCTCGCCGTACGTCGCGATCACGGCGAGCTCGAGCGAGCCGTACTCGTCTTCGAGCCGACGCGGCTCGGCGACGCCCCGGGCCCCGCGCTGCACCGCCCCCCGGTACGCGTCGGCGGCACTCGGGACCTGCAGAGCGATGGTGCGCCCGCCGTCACCGTGGCGGCAGGCGAACTGCGTGATCTCGCTGTCACCGCGGAGCCCGCTCGTCAGGACGAGCCGGATGTCCCCCTGCTCGAGCACGTACGAGGCGCGGTCACGGACGCCGGTCTCGGGACCCGCGTACGCGGTGCAGGTGAAGCCGAAGGCGTTCTCGTAGAAGTACGCGCTCTGCTTCGCATTCCCGCACCAGATCTCGACGTGATCCCAGCCGTCGATGGGCATGAAGTCGCGCTCGGACATGCCTGCAGATCGTAACCCAGCCGGCTTCGTAGGCCTCGCAGGCTCCCGCTGATCCGCCCACGGCGGACCTCGAGAAGACGCTGATCGAGGCTGCCGTCACCAGTAGCGCGAATGCCTCGACCACAGCAAGGCTGAGCGCCGCCATCACCCTCGGGTCGGCGAGACCCCAGATCGCGTGCAGACCCGTGCTGCCTGAAGCAAAGCCGTCGCGCATCAGCGCGAGCGCGTGCGTGAGCGGAAGGAACTTCGCAAGCCATGTCAGAAAGCTCCGCAGAGCCGTGATCGGGAAGAGCGCGCCGGCGAGGAACCAGGGCAGGATCGCGATCGCGGGCACCCGGGCGATGTACTCCTCCTGCCTCGGAACACGGCTCGCCAGGATCTCGGCCATCCCGTACATGCCCGTGGTGAAGAGCACAGCCGCTGCGACGAACCGGTCGCGGTGGTCGGCTGCGCTGTCGAAGGCGGCAGAATCGTGGAGATCGACCTGGTCGCGAACCGGGCCAAGCTCGCGCATCTGGCCTCGGGCGCCGATTAGGCAGGCTGGGGAGCAGCGGCCGGCCGGCGCCGGACGACGACGAGGCCGAGCGCGATGAGCACCCCGCCGACCAGCTGGAGCGGCGCGATCGACTCGGACAACAGCACGACAGCGAGCACGGCGGCGACAAAAGGCTGGAGATTCGCAGCCAGTGTCGCCCGGTTCGCGCCGATCTTGTGGATCGAGCGAAACCAGAGGACGTTGGTCAGCACAAGAGGCCCGAGCGTCGCGAAGACGAGCAGCGGCCAGATCTCCCAATTGACGTCCCAGTTCTGAGCGCCCGTCTGTCCGAGCCCGCTGAGAGCGAGGGCGAGCCAGGTCGCGGGTATGACGACGGCGCTCATGCGAGAGGGCGAGTACGTGTGCATGAGAGGGGCGACGACGACGGAGTACGCCGCCCAAGTGGCGGCCGTGCACAGTCCGAGGACGATCCCGCGGAGGCTCGTCGAGAGCTCGCTCCTGGAGCCGACGGCAACGAGGCCGACGCCGAGGAACGAGACGGCTGCGGCGACCCAGAACCGATTCGACGGCCGCTCGGTGCCGAGAACGAGCCCGAAGAGCGCCGCGAAGATGGGAATGGCGCCGAGCACGAGCCCGATGGTCGAGGCGGTCGTCGTGTTCAGCGCAAAGACGAACGAGAGCTGGTTGAGCCAGAGCATGACGGCGGCGAGAGCGAGCAGCGGGAGGTCCCGGCGCGAAACCCGGAGCGTCCGCTCGGTCGCGAGGGCGATCCCGACGAACACCAGCGCAGCCAGCCCGTACCGCACGGTCGCGTACGAGAGCGGAAGCAGCCCGTGCGTGAGGATGTACCGGGTCACGCTCAGGTTCAGTGCCCAGAGGAGGACCGTCGCCAGCAGCATCAGCTCGACGGTCGACGGCCGGCGCACGCGGTCACGCTACCGGCGGCCGCTAGCAGGCCCCTTCGACACCCGTGTCAGACACACTCGAAGAACGTCGGTGTCTCGATGGGACCGATGCGCCGAGGAAATCCAACTCTGGCAGCCGTTCGCCTTGGGGAAGGACCTCGACGCTTTTGTTGCCGTCTGGTCTTGACAGGGAACGGTGTCTGACACCGGGGCGTCGGTAGGCTGTCCCGGCCGATGGCAGAGCCGACCCTCGACGACATCGACGTCCTCGTCGGGCCCGCAACACCGCACTTCGCGTACCAGCTACGGGCGCGAGTGCGCGAGCTGATCGCTGAGCTTCCTCCCGAGCACCCCGTTCGCCGCTACGGCGAGGAGAAGATGGACCTCCTCGACCGCCTGGGCCACGCGTCGTCCTTTGCGGCCGACGGCGCAGCGGAGCCGCGGACGCGGATCGGCTGGGAGACGGTGCCCTCATCCGCGCCCGCGTTCGACCCGCTGCCCAAACGGACGCAATGACCTTCGACGGCGCCTCGGTCCTCGTGACCGGAGGCTCGCGCGGGATCGGCAGGGCGATCGCGCTCCGCTTCGCCTCGCTCGGCGCACGCCGCGTCGCGCTCGGCTACTTCCGAGGCGACGGTCCAGCGGAGCAGACCGCATCCGAGCTACGGGAGCTCGGCGCCGAGCCGGTGCTCGTGCGAGGCAACGTGGCCTCGACGCGAGTTGCCGAGGAGGTCGCGGCGGTCGGCAGTCTGGACGTGATCGTCCACGCGGCTGCCACAGGAGTCATCCGGCCGGCTCTCGAGACGAACGACAAGCACTGGGACTGGACCCTGTCGGCCAACGCCCGTGCGCTCCTCTCGCTGACGCGCGCTGCTGCGCCGTCGATGCCGGAAGGATCGTCGGTCGTCGCGATCTCGAGCCTCGGGTCGACCCGGGTTCTCGACGACTACGCCCTCGTCGGCGTGTCCAAAGCCGCACTCGAGGCACTCGTTCGCTACCTCGCGGTCGAGTTGGCCGAGCGTGGGATCCGCGTCAACGCCGTCTCGGCCGGGGTGGTGGAGACAGACGCGCTCGAGCACTTTCCGCAAAAGGAGGCGATGCTCGAGATGGGAAAGCGGAACCCGGTCGGCAGGCTCGTCACGCCCGAGGACGTCGCCGGCTGCGTGACCTTCCTCTGCTCGCCCGAGGCTGAGATGATCCGCGGTCAGACGCTAGTCGTCGACGGAGGCTGGAGCCTCCTGGCGTCCGCACGCGGCGTCCCCCCGCAGGTGGACGAGTCGCCCCGCGCCGGCGTCTGAAGACGCGGCCTCGGGGGCAGGCGCGACGCAACGCCTGCCCCGTCAGCCTTCGTGCTACGGGTTGTTGACTGCTTGGACGAGGTCGGGCAACAGGTTGGCCGCATTCGGCGTCCCTAGCCCGGTCACGGGATCCCAACCGGTCGTCGCCGGGTAGCCCGGGACGGCCGCGACGGCCTGATTGTTTCCGGTCGTGACGTCGAAGAAGTCGTTCGCGTACGACGCCGGAGTGCTCGCCAGCTTGTACAGAGCCGGGTTGATCAGCCCGAGCCCGTGACCACCATTGATCTGGTCCGCGATCCCGACGAGCCCCGCCCATTCGGGGCAGGCGAGCGAGGTGCCGCCGATGTCGTACCAGCCCGTGCTGCACGGACTCGAGCCGCAGATAAGCCCGCTCTGTCCGCCCGGCGGCAGCGAGATGTAGATGAGGGCCCCGGTGCGGGCACTCGCCTCGGACGCGATGTCCGGGACCCCGCGCGTGGAGCCGATCGCGGTGCTGCCTGCCGGCAACGTGCCCTGGTAGCTCGGCTTCGCGAAGACATGGCTGAAGCCGCCGCCGGAGGCGATCCAGCCGACCTCGGCGATACCCGGATTGCCCCGACAGTTGCTCGGTGGATCTGCGCTGTCGACGGTCCGCGGCTGGGTCGCCGCCGCGGTGGGATCGGTGCAGAGATAGGTCCCTCCGACTCCGGTCACGAGCGGGTCCGACGCGGGCCACTCGACGGTCGGAAACGGAATCAGCGATCCTCCCTGGCCCACCGGCTGCTTCGTGCCGTTGGCGGTGCCGCCGTCCCCGGACGACCCGAGCACCGTGACGCCGTTCGCCGCCGCGGCCTTGAAGGCATCGCGCAGGTTCTCGAGCGACTGCGCGCTGCCGAAGGCCTCCTCGGCGGAGGCGAAGCTCTGCGAGATCACCTGCACCTTGTGGTTGTCGATCAGGTCCTTCTCGGCCTTCATCATGTTCGGGAAGCCCTGAACTCCGAGGGTCTCCGATCCCGTCGTCGCGACGAGCAGGATGTTCGCCATCGGGGCGACGGCATGGACGAGCTCGACGTCGAGAGAGACCTCGAGCGCCCAGGCCGTCTTATTCTCGAGACCCGTTCCGTTGCCGGAGGTCGTCGTGGCGGGCGAGCCGTTGGGATGGAAGACGTCGAACTTCGGCATCCCCGCCTGGCACGTCACGCCCTCCTCGCCGCACATCGCGGGGAGGCCGAACGCCTGGTCGTAGACGTGGAGGTCGTGCCGGATCGTGTCGCTTCCCCACGAGTCCACGATCGCGATCGTCACGCCGGCTCCGTTCGAGCCCGAGTCGTACAGGGGTTGCAGGTTGTAGGCCGAGCGGATGCTCGCGGGCGTGAAGCACCGGCGACCGACGGAGAAGCACTGCGCTTCGGTCGGCGGCGTCTCGCTCGCGGAGACGAACTGGTAGTCGCTCACGGTCGGCTGCGGCGTCGGGAGTGCCCGGGCCGCGGGCGCCGAGGCGCCGGCGAGCACGACGGCCGCCGCGGCGGCGACCGCCATCCCTGCGCTCACGGCAATAGCGAGGACGCGTCTCATCGAAACCCCCCTTACTCGATTGACTCCCTCCCCGGAAAAGCGCCGCATTCTTACACTGCCCCGGCGTTCCGCGCGCCGGTTCGCTTGACGTCCGGCGCGGGATAGGGTCGCCTACGAGGACTGCCGCATGAACCCCTGGCGAGCGGCCGAGACGAGCGCGACCGCCTCCGGGAAGAGCACGCGCATCGCGTCCCGGAGCGCGAGGGCCTGCGCGTCCGAGCCACCCTCGACCGCGATCCGTCCCAGAGCTGCCGCGGTCAATTCGACCGCCGTGTTCAAGGTGAGCGTCGCGAACTGCTCGCGCTGCGCATCCTGAACGCTCTCGGCCTGCCGTTCCGCGAACTCGCGAAGCGCTCCGAGGAGCTCCTCGGGATCGCCCCCGAAGGGGAAGAAGCTGCCGCTGCCTTCCATGCTTTCCAGCCTACTTGTCGAGAGACACCCGGTAGCCGGCTTCGATCTCCCGCTGGAGCTCTGCGACCGCCGCCTGCGAGGACTGCATCGCAGCACCGAAGGGCGAGGAGCCCATCGGGTCGAGCTCGCGTTCCAGCCGCCTGGCCGCCTCGCCGATCTCGTCGAGGCGAGCCGGCGAGGCGAGCTGAGGAGGCTCGCCGAGCGCGCCGCGAAGCGCGCGAGCGGCCTCGAGCGCCGCGTCGATTCCGGGCGGCCCTTCACCAGAGCGAAGTTCCTCCAGGCGCGCGACGAGCTCGTCGAGGGCGCCTCCGCCCGCCGCCTCCGCGGCGACCTCGCAGAGCGCCGCGATCGAGACCGCGCCGCGAAGCTCCGCCCGGCTCGCAATCGGCTTCCCCTCGCCGTCGACCGCCAGCCAGCTGCGAAATCCGTCGCCGCCGTCGAAGGCGCAGAGGTAGATCCGACGGCCGCGGTCGGCCTCGGTGGGAAGCACGGCGGAGACGACATCGTCCGGGTCGCCGTGCTCGGACGCGAGGCTCGCGATACGGTCGAGCTCGTCTACGAGCTCCACCGCGCGAGAATAGACGCCGATGTCAGACCGGAGACTCGACGCGCGGCGCCTCTTCGCGCCTCTCGGCCCGACCTACGACCGGATGGGCACAGTGCTCTCCCTCGGCCAGGACCCGCTCTGGCGCCGCTTCCTCGTCTCCCGCTTGCCGCCGAAGGGGCACGTCCTCGACGTCGCCACGGGCACGGGACTCGTCGCGGCCGAGCTCTTGCAGCGCGGCTTCGAGGTCACGGGCGTGGATCAGAGCGTCGAGATGCTGGCCGTCGCAAACCAGCGCCTCGACGGGAGCGTAGAGCTGGTCGAGGCATCCGCCGAGTCGCTCCCGTTTCCCGACTGCTCGTTCGACCACCTGACCTTCACGTACCTCTTGCGCTATGTCGACGAGCCGGGTGCCGTCCTGTCGGAGCTTGCGCGGGTCGTGCGGCCGGGAGGTGTCGTCGCCTCGCTCGAGTTCGGCGTCCCGCGAGGGCCCGCGCGTCCTCTGTGGGACGGCTATGTGGAGGCCGTCCTGCCCCTTGCGGGGCGCATCGTGGGACGGGGCTGGGCGGAGGTCGGCGAGTTCCTGGGTGGCTCGATCCGGAGCTTCTGGGAGCGCTACCCGCTCGGGCGTCAGCTCGAGCTCTGGCGCGCGGCGGGTCTGCGCGACCTCCAGGCGCGCCGGCTCAGCCTTGCGGCCGCAGTGGTCATCTGGGGGAGGAAGGCGTGACCGAAGCACGTACCGAGACGAGACCCGCCTGGTACGCCCTCGCCTCAGGAGGCTGGCGCGACTACGTGACGTTGCTCCATGCCCCGTACACCGCCTGGCACGTCTCGTACGTTGTGATCGGCGGCTGTCTGGCGTCGGCGGTCTCGTGGGGACGGCTCGGCGCCGCGGCCGCAGCCTTCGCCCTCGCGGTCGGCGTCGGCGCCCATGCGCTCGACGAGCTCCGTGGCCGACCGCTGCGAACGCAGATCCCGGACAGGGTCCTCGTCGGGCTCGCCGTAGCCTCGATCGGAGCCGCCTGCGCGATCGGCCTCATCGGCGCCGCCAGCTTCCGCGCCTGGCTCCTCGTTCTCGTTCCCGTCGGGGTCTTTCTCGTCCTCGCCTACAACCTCGAGCTCGCCGGGGGCCGCTTCCACACGGACATCTGGTTCGGGCTCGCGTGGGGTGGCTTCCCGCTCGTGTGTGGATATGCAGCTGTCGCGGGCACGATCAACGGCGTCGCCGTTCTCGCGGCTGGGTTCGCAGTCCTGCTCTCGCTCGCACAACGCACGCTCTCGAAGCAGGTCCGGCACGTGCGCCGTCGGGTGCACGCCGTGCGGGGGGAGTTCGAGCTCGGCGACGGAAGCCTCGAGCGGCTGGACGCCTCCCGGCTCATCGCGCCTGTGGAGACGAGTCTGCGCCTCTTGGCGGCCGCGACGGTCCTGCTGGCGGCCGCGCTCGTCGCCTTCCGCCTCTGACCGTCGCCGCAGGCAGGACTACCATGCCCCCGATGCCCCTGCTCGGCTGGATCCTCGCCGGCGCCCTCGCTGCCGCAGTGGTCCTGATCGTCCTTCTCGCTCACGGCTATCGGCGTGCCCGTACGCGCGCGGCACAGCTCGACGACCTCGTGACCGCCGCCAGGCGCGCCGTTCGAAGCGCCGCCGACGAGGAGGCGACGGTGCAATCGGAGCAGCTTCGCATCGCGATCTCGAGAGCACACGCCGACGCGCTCTCCACGTACGCGACCGAGGAGCGGCGACTGTCGGACGAGCGGCGCGGCGAGCTCGCCGTGAAGGAGCGGGAGCTGTCCGAGCGACTCGCCGAGACCCTGGCCGGGGTCGAGCGCCGCGTCGAGGAGCGTCTGCACGCGTGGGAGGCGGACCTGGAGCGGTCGCAGCGTTCGCTGGAGGGAGAGGTGTCGGCCCTCGAGCAGAAGCAGAACCAGCGCATTGCCGAGGTCGAGGCACGGATCGAGGCCGAGGCCGGCGAGCTCGGCACGACGATCGACCAGCAGCGCGTAGTGTCGATCCGTCTCCGCGAGGAGCTCGAGCAGACCGCGAAGGAAGCGCTCACCGAGGCGCTCGACGAGCTGCAGAGCCAGGCCGCGGACCGGCGGCGCGCAATCGAGGAGATCGCGGAGCGCCTGAGACAACGCGAGCACGCGCTGACCGAGCAGGTCGACAACGCGGAGAGTGAGGCGCGGGCGCGGCTCGAGATAGCGTCGGCGGAGCTCGAGCGACGGCAGGCGGAGCAGCTCGAGCGCGCGCTCGCGCGCGAGGTCGACCGGCTGAGCGAGGCTGGCGCGCTGGAGTTCGAGAACCGCATGCGCGCGATTCGCGAGGAGGCCGCCGACAGGCTCCAGTCCGAGCTCGACCGCATGTCCGAGACGTTCCTCCGCCGCGCCGACGCGCTCATCTCGTCCCAGTTCCAGCACGTCGCCGACGTCGCGTCGCAGCGACTGAGCGAGCGCATCGCGGAGAACGCGCGCAGGTACGAGTCCTCGCGTGCCGCAGGCGGAGATTGAGATTGCGTTCTGTTTCCCAACTCAGGAGAGCAGGGAACGTCTCAGTCGAGGCGAAAGCGACGCGCATGTCAGAGACGACCGAGACCCCACTCTGGAACGAGAACGAGCCGGCGAAGGTCGAGAGCTGGCGGCTGCACACGTTGCTCGAGGCGGGCTACCCGGTCCCACTCGCGGAGCGGATCGCCGGAGCCGAGGTCGATCTCCACGACGCGGTCGCGCTGATTCGCCGCGGTTGCGATCCCACCGTCGCCGCCGAGATCCTGCTCTAAGTCGGCTCAGTCGCAGGCCGCCGCAAGGCTACGCTGCGCGGCGTGAAGGTCGCGCCCATCCTCTACGGTGACCGGAAGGTCTACACGGTGTCGGCCTTCAACCGCGGCGTCGCTCGCTTCCTCGGAAGGCTTCCCACCGTCTGGGTCGAAGGCGAGGTCACCGAGCTGCGGCGGAACGAGGCGTGGGCAACAGTTTTCGTCACGCTCAAGGATCCGAAGACCGGCGCGTGCCTGAAGGTCACGCTCGCCCGCCGCACGTACGACGCGCTCGAGCTCGCCCTCGAGGAAGGCGAGACCGTCCACGCCGAAGGCCGGGCCGAGCTGTACGAGGCGCGGGGCGAGCTCGGCCTCCGGGCGACGACGATCGAGCGGCTCGGGCTGGGGGGGCACCTCGTCGCGCTCGAGCGTCTCAAGCGGCAGCTCGCCGAGGAGGGACTCTTCGCACCCGATCGCAAGCGGGCTCTCCCGAGACTCCCGCGAGCGGTCGGGGTCCTCACCGGAGCAGATGCTGCCGCGCGCGGCGACCTCGTCGCGACGCTCGGGAAGCGCTTCCCGGCGGCGAAGGTCGTTGTCTGCGAGACGCGTGTGCAGGGCCGCGGCGCGCCGGCCGCGATCATCGCCGGTCTTCGAGCGCTGTCGGCGTGCGACGACGTCGACGTCGTGATTCTCGCCCGTGGCGGCGGCAGCTTCGAGGACCTGCTCCCGTTCAGCAACGAGGCGGTGGTGAGAGCCGTCGCCGCCTGCACCGTCCCCGTGGTGTCCGCGGTCGGGCACGAGCAGGACACCCCGCTCGTGGACCTCGCGGCGGACGCGCGCGCAGCGACGCCGACCGCAGCCGCAGCGCTCGTCGTGCCTGATGCGCACGACCTCCGGGCAGGGCTCGACGCCTCGCACCGCCGCCTTCGTCTCGCCACGAGTGGGCTCCTCGAGCGCGACTTCGAGCGACTCGAACGCCTCGGAGACCGGCTGTTGACTGCGCCGCGTGCCCTCGTCGAGCGACGACGGGCGGTGCTCGACCATCTCGGCGCTCGTCTCCAGTCCCTGTCTCCGCTCGCGACGCTCGCACGTGGGTATGCGGTCGTCCGCGCGAGCGGGAAGGCGTTGCGCGAAGCCGGTGCCGTTGTGCCCGGCGACCGGCTCGAGATCGAGCTCGCCGCGGGCGCCCTGGGCGCAACTGTCGAGAACGTGCGCCCGTGACCGAGCCTGCAGCGCATGATTCCGGCGAGGGACGCGAGCGCTCCTTCGAGGAGCTGCAGAAGGAGCTCGAGGACATCGTCGCGCGGCTCGAGCGCGGCGACGTCCCGGTCGACGACGCGATTGCGCTCTTCAGGCGGGGGGAGGAGCTGCACCGGGCGTGCGTCGAGAGGCTCGAGGCCGCGCGGCTCAGGATCGAGGAGCTCGCCCTCTCCGAGCAGCGCGAGCGAGCGTGACAACAGCTGTCCGCATGGTGTATGAATCGCCTCATGGCGAAACCGTCACCTGAGCTGCTTCGCAAGGTCGGGCTCTTCCGCGACCTGGACGAGAAGGATCTCGCGAGCCTCGCCGACGAGTTCAACGAGCGGCGGTTCTCACCGGGCCAGACGATCGCCCTCGAGGGCTCCGGCGGGCTCATGTTCTTCGTCGTCGACAGCGGCGAGGCGACGGTCGAGGTGCATGGCGAGGAGGTCGCCTGGCTCGGATCGGGAGATTCCTTCGGCGAGGTCGCCCTCATCGACCGCCGGCCGCGTACGGCAACAGTGACCGCGAAGACGGACCTCGTCACGTACGCACTCCCCGTCTTCGTCTTCCGCCCGTTCGTCGAAGCGCGGCCCGTGGTCGCCTGGAAGCTGCTCGAGGCGATGGCCGACCGGCTCGAGGCCGCCGAGTCTCGCTGAGTAGTGCGCAAGACCCGAATCCGCTAGCGCAGATTCGGATCGCGCGGACACCCTGAAGCGCAGCCGCGGAGGGGCTGCGGCGTCTGTGATTTCAGATCATGCGCTTACCCACGAGTCGCCGGCCGAGCTCCACGAGATCTTCTTCTGCACGACTCGGATCGCCCGAAAGTGCGACCGTCTCGGCGCCCTCGACCGTCGAGCGCACGCGTCCCCCGAAGACGACGCAACGGACGCCCGCGGCAGCCGAGCGTCGCGCAACCTCGCCTGGCGCCTTGCCCGCGCTCGTCGTCTCGTCCACGGCGCCCTCGCCGGTGACGACGAGGTCGCAGTCGGCGACTGCCTCCTCGAAGCCGAGCAGGTTGAGCACGGTGGCCGCACCGCCAACAAGATTCGCTCCGAGGGCGGCGAGTGCGGCTCCCAGCCCGCCTGCGGCACCGGATCCCGGGAGGTCTGCGTAGGGCTCGAGCCGGCTCAGCTCGCGGAGCCTTCTCTCGAGCCTGACGACGTCTTGCGGTCTGGCCCCCTTCTGTGGCCCGAAGACGCGAGCCGCGTCTCCGAGCTTGGTGCGCACGTCGCAGAGCACAGTCGTCGGCACGGGAAGTCGGTCGAGGAGCTCGCTCATGCCGGCGCCGCCGTCCACGGTCGCGACGCCGCCGAGACCGACGAGAAGCCCAGCAGGCCTCGCGTCAAGTGCGGCGAGCAGCAGCTCTCCGAATCCTCGGCTCGAGGCGCGCAGCGGGTCGCGCTCCTTCCGTGCGAGCAAGGGCAAACCGATTGCGGCCGCCGCCTCGACCACCGCCCGGTCGTCCCGGAGGAGCAGCCAGCGGGCGGAGATGGGCCGGCCCAGCGGGTCCGACACATGGGCTTCGCGCCACTCGCCGCCGAGGCCGCGCTCGAGCACATCGGCCGTCCCCTCCCCACCGTCCGCGACGGGCAGCTCGACCGCGACACCTCCTTGCTCGCGAAAGCCGCGGGCGAGTGCGGCCGCTGCAGACCTGGCAGAAAGGGCGCCCTTGAGGCTAGCGGGACAGAGGAGCGCCCTCACGGGCTGCCTCGCGCTCCGACTCCTCTGCGAGCGCCTGCTCCAGCACGGCGCTCTCGGCGCTCTCCTCCTCGGTCTCCATCCGCCGGAGAGTCGCGAAGGAGACGCCCTCGCGCGCGAGGAAGACGAGCCCGACGCCGACCCCTACGGACATCTCCACCGCCTGCAACACGAGCCCGTATGCGAACCCCGTCCCGTAGGCAACGCCGTACTGGCGCAGCGGCAGAGCGACCGCCGCCTGGAGCAGGCCCACGTTCCCTGGCCAGAGCGGGAAGATCACGGCGATGTTCATCAGCAGCAGCACGAGCCCGGCCGCGGGAAGCGGCGCGTCGAGATCGAAGGCTTCCATCACCGTCCACACGGCGAGCAGCTGGAGCAGCCAACCCACGAGCTGGAAGAAGATCGCGGCTGCTGCGGCGACCGGAGCCCGCAGGACCGCGAGACCCTGCCGTGCCATTGCGACGACGCGACCGACGGTCCGCGTGTCGTCGAGCGAGGGCATCCGCTGGTCGCGGCGTCGCGCCGAGAGCATGGCCACGGCGAGCAGGGCCAGGGCGACGAGCCCGAACAGCTCGAGGCTCGTGACCGCCCAGTCCGGGATCTTCGCCGTGAGGAGGACGTAGATGACGAGCAGCGCGACGGCCGGGAGGTCGAACAGGCGGTGTGCGAAGACGGTGCCGACGAGCGTCGCACTCGTTCCGCGCCCGTGCTCGGGCATGTGCCGACGAAGCACGGCGACGCGCGCGAACTCGCCCGCTCGCGCGGGCAGCACGGCATTCCCGAGGAGGCCGACGCAGAATGCGGAGAAGACCTTTCCGAAGGACGGGTGCGGCTCCGGCACAGCCTGACCGATCGTCAATCGCCACGAGAGCGAGCGCGCGACGATCGAGAGCAGGTTGATCGCGACCGCGAGAACGACCCAACGCCAGTAGACGACGTCGAACGCATGCCAGACCGTGCCCCAGTCCGGCCCACGCCACCAGATCGCGCCGAACGCGGAGGCGAGGAGAATCAGGACGAGCACGCCGCGTGTCCATGGATTCCGGAACCAGCGTGCGACGCTCATGGGCCTGCTCCATGAGCACGTGGAGGGGTGTGGGGAACCGGGAGGTTCCCCACGTTTTCGAGAAGAAGGGGGCGGCGCTGAGTTTGCGCAAGACCGGAATTCGCTCGCGCGAATCCCGGTCGCGGAAATGCGTGGGGAAACATGGTTTCCCCCGCGAACACGAGCCGAAGGCGAACGTTGCGTGCGAGCGTCATGCGGCGGCGCGCGTCTCTCGACCCACGAGCGAGGCATAGATCGCCTCCAGTCGACGGGCGATCCCGGCCCACGCGTACCGCTCGAGCGCGAGCTCTCTCGCAGCCGTTCCCATCCGCTCCCGGGCGGGCTCGTCCGCGACGAGTGTCGAGATCGCTCCAGCACCTCGCGGTAGCCGGGGATGTCGGATGCCACAGCGGGCGTCGCACAGGCGAACGCTCGTGTCAGCACCATGCCGAAGCTCTCCTGCCCGAGCGACGGAGCGATGAGAGCCTTCGCGTTCAGCAGCGTGTCCGTCAGCTCGTCCTGGCTCAGGAAGCCGACGATGTCGATCCCCTCGTCGGGGACGCGCAGGCGCGCGAGCAACAGTCGCACGGCAAGTGGATCGGCACCCGCCACGGTCAGGCGCAGGCCAGTTCGCCGTCGGATCTCGGGCCAGGTGCGGAGGAGGACCTGGAGCCCCTTCCGTGGCTCCTGCCTTCCTGCGAACACGATCCGGTGCTCGCGATCGGCGACGGGGGCAGCCTCCGGGACGAGCACGCCGTTCGGGATGACCTCGTACTCCCCCGGAAGCCAGCGCTGCTGCGAGTCGCGCGCGCGCTCCGAGACTGCGATGCGAGCATCGAGGCGGTCGACGAGGAAGCCCCAGACCGGTTTCCCGAACCGCATCCAGCCGAGCTCGCCTGAGGCGTGGAACGTCCCGACGAGCGGTGTTCGAGCCATGACAAGGACGGCGACACAGATTGCCGGCGTCATCGGCTCGTGCAGGTGCAGCACGTCGAACCGCTCCCGCACCAGGGCTCGATTGATCCGACGGTACGCCCGCGGCGAGAGGACGATGTTCGGGAGCGAGCCGTTCGCCGGAACGATCACCGAGCGCCCGACCGGGATGACGTTCTTCGGAGGCTCGCCGTGACGGCCCACGCGCGGATGGAGCACGCGGGTGAACTGCCCGGGCGGATCGTTTCCCATGATCAGCCGCACCTCGTGGCCCAGATCCTCGAGCGCTGCCGCCTGCAGCTCCGCGTGCTCGACGACCGCCCCCCAGAACGACCAGGAGAACGGAACGACGATCCCGACCTTCACGGGCCGGACACTAACGATCGCTAGGGTTGAAGCCGTGCGACTCGACGGTATCCACCACGTCACCTGCATCACCGCGGACGCGCCGCGGAACGTCAACTTCTACGCCGGGACGCTCGGTCTGCGCCTGGTCAAGAAGTCCGTCAACCAGGACGACCCGACGGTCTACCACCTCTTCTACGCGGACGAGAAAGGGACGCCGGGAAGTGACATCACGTTCTTCGAGTACCCGGGCGCGCGCCGCGGACGAGCAGGCGCGGGGATGATCCACACGATCGCTTGGCGCGTTGGCTCCGAGGCAGCTCTCGACTTCTGGGAGGCGCGCCTCTCGCCTTCGGGTCTTTCGCTCGATCGCACGGATGAAAGCTTGCGTTTCGAGGACTTCGAGGGCCTCCGCCACGAGCTCCGGGTGGCCGAGGTCGTCGATGCACCGCTCGTGGCCGAGCACCCGGAGGTCCCGAGAGAGGTCGCCCTCCAGGGATTCGACGGCGTGCGGGCCTTCTCGGACGACCCTGCGCGAAGTCAGGGGCTGCTCGCGACTACCCTCGGCTTCACGTCGTTCGGCGATTCCCTCTGGGAGGCGCGCGGCCCGGCCCGTGGGGGTACCTACGCGTACGACTCTCCGCCCGGCCCCGGAGTTGGCGGAGCGGGGACGGTGCACCACGTGGCGTGGGCGTCGTCCATGGAGGAGCACGAGGCCTGGCGCGAGCGCGTCGCCGGCTCGGGGCTGCAACCGACGCCCGTCATCGACCGCTTCTGGTTCCGCTCGATCTACTTTCGCGAGCCGAGCGGCGTCCTCTTCGAGATCGCCACCCTCGGGCCCGGCTTCGCGACGGACGAGGCTCCGGAGCACCTCGGCGAGCACCTCGTCCTCCCGCCCGCTTTCGAGCACCTGCGCGAGCAGGTCGAGACGATCCTGACGCCGATCGTGAACCCGAGAACGGCCGTCCTCCCGCGCTAGAGGTTTGCTCGAGCATCCTCGCGGACAACCTCCGAAGCAGGAGGTGGTTCCGTGGAGACCTGGGAATGGATAGCGATCGGCGCAGCGATCGGCGCCGGCATCATCCTCTTCATCGCACTCGTGGCGGCGATCGTCACACGTCGCCGTCGACGCTCGCGGCTCCGGGAACGGTTCGGGCCCGAGTACTACCGGGCGGTGTCCTCGACGGGCAAACGACGCGCCGAGACGCGGCTCGCGGACGTCGAGCGAGAGCACGAGGAATTGCACATTCGCGGACTTCCCTGGGTGGCGCTCGAGCGCTACCTGGAGGAGTGGCGGCAGGCCGAGACACGCTTCGTGAGCGATCCGAGTGATGCGACGCGCGCAGCCGAGCGAATCGTCGAGCGCGTGCTCGCCGAGCGCGGGTATCCGACGGACGGCGACACCGAGGAGCAAGCGGCGCACATCGCCGCCGACTATCCGGAGATCGTCGACCGGTACCGGCACGCGGAGAGCCTGCTCGCCGAGACGAACGGAGGCCCGAGCACCGAGAACCTGCGCAAGGCGATGGTCGACTTCCGTGCCGTCCTCGAAGAGCTGCTCGTGCGCGAGCCCGTGGCCGTTCACGAAGAAGTGTGACGTCCTGGATGTCCCCCCGTCCGCGTCCCTGGCCTGAGGTTTCGGGGACGGGGACGGGGGCAACCACGCAGTCCTCATGACGGCTCAGTACACAGCGTGGCTCTTCGGACTCGCCGTCGGCGGGGCGATGGTGTCGTTCGGTATGGAGCTCGGCATGCTCTCGCGCCCGCGGCTCCGGACCCGTTGCGGGGCGTGCGGCCGCCTCGTCTGGCGGGGCCGCGTCTGTCCGTGCAGCCGGAACGCCTAGCGCCTTCGAACGACCGGTCCCCAAGAACCTCGGTGTGGGAAAGCAGGGACAAGGCCGGACAGCAGGCATCTTCAGGGATCTGCGCGCGATCGGAATCTGCGCTTCCGATCTCTCGCACTGACGAAACATCCGCGGGCGGCGGGCTCTTGCCCGCCGCCCGCATCCGCTCACACCGCTAGCGGGCCGTCAGGTGGTGGAGCGGACGAACGCGCTTCGTCGTCGACCCTGTGCAAACGTGGTACCCGCCGACGCGACTCTGCAACCGCGGTGAGAGATCTGTAGCGGAGGTTTCGGGCCTCGTGCTACGGGAATCCAGGGCTCATGGCGCGGTTCGAGTCACTAGTCTGGGAGCGGCGGGCCCCGCGGCCCCGCACCTACATCCCAGACCCGGGCCGGCTCCCGATCGATCCTCAGTCCGAGTTCGGCGGGCATCCACCGGGCAGGCTCGGGCGTCCCCTCGTCGCCGAGATCGACGCGTACCTCGACTTCTTCGCGCTCGCACACGAGCGCGAGAGCGAACGCTGATCACATCGATGTGACGAAAGCGCCCTGCGCCCGGACCCGAAGAGTCGGGTGCCGCGACGGCCGGGTTGAGCCATCATATGAACGGTGTCTGAGCACGTAGCTCCGGCCGAGGGAGCCGCCGACGCTCGCTACGGCCCGCTCACGAGATCGTCGGTCATGCGCTATGGCATTGCGGTCCTCAGCGCGCTGGCCGCACTCGTCCTCGCCCGGATGCTCGTGCCGCTCGCCGACGCCCCCGTCTACTCGCTCCTCGTCGGCGCGGTGGCCGTCTCCATCTGGTACGGCGGGTTCCTGCCCGGACTCGTGACCCTTTGCGTCGGCTGGGCGATCGGTCCGTTCCTGCTCGTCGCCTCGGGATCCGAGGCGGGCTTCCACTCGCGCGACGACGTCCTGCGCTGGGCGATTCCGCTCGCGGTCGCGCTCGTGATCGTGTGGATCAGCGTCGTCATGCGACGCGCGCAGCAGTTCGCCGCGACCGCGGCCATCGCTGCGGAGGAGTCGACGAGGGAGATGGAGTCGCTCCAGCAGCTCGCGACGGCGCTCTCCGCGGCCGTGACTCAGACGGACATCGCACACGCCCTCATCGAGCGTACGCCCGCCCTGCTCGGTGCACGCGGCGGCTCGGTCGGCCTCATCGACGGCGACGAGCTCGTCATCCTCGACGCCGCGAGCCCGATCGTGCAGACGCATCGATCGGGCCTTCGGCTGTCCCTCAGGATGCGGGCGCCGATCGTGCGCGCCGCCGCCGACGACGAGGTGATCGTCGTCCGCAGCCGCCCGGAGCTGACGGAGCGCTTCCCGGACGGCGCCGCCAGGTCGCCGTTCGCACACGCGGCTCTGGCCCTGCCGCTACGGGTCGCCGGAGAGGTCCTCGGCTCGATGAGCTTCCTGTACGAACGGAACACGCAGATCGAGGACGAGGTGGTCGCGGTCGCGGCGATCGCGGCAGACCTCGGCGGTCAGGCTCTCGAGCGCGCGCTCCTGTACGAGCGTGAACGGGAGTCGCGCCAGGCCCTCGATCGCGTCCTGCGCGTCGCCCCACGCTTTCACGCAGACACCGCCGAACATGCGGCGACCGCGATCTGTCGTGAGGCGCGAGTCACCTTCGCCGCGGACCTCGCCGAGATCTGGCGCGCCGATGGAGAAGCGGTCGAGCTCATGTCGCGAGAGCCGCACGCGGAGACACTTGCGCCTCCGCCGGCGGAGCCACTCGGGCTCGACGCGCTTCCCGGCTTGCGAAACGCGATCGAGCAACTCGAGGTGACGTTCGTGTCGGATACGGAAGCGCTCCTGCACGGCCCGCTCTTGCGCTACGCCCGGGAGCTGGGTGCTCGCTCCTGGCTCTGGGCGCCGATCGTGATCGGCGGACACGCAGAACGGGCACTCCTCCTCTCGTGGCACGACGTCGTCTCCGAGCCGGACGGATCGACGCTTCTCCTCGCGCGCCGCTTCGCCGACCACGCCGGGCTTGCGCTCGAGCAGATCGAGCGTCTCGAGGCGCAGGCGCAGGCGGCGCGCAGGGCCGAGCGCACACGTCGCCTGCAGCGGGTGACGGCCGCGCTTTCGCAGGCCGCGACACCGGCCGACGTCAGCGACGCCTGCCTCGAGCACGCGATGGCGGCCGTCGGCGCCGACGCCGGGCTGCTCGGATTCGTTCGAGAGACGGGCGATGAGATCGGCCTCGTCGCGTGGCGCGGCTACGCCGACGAGGCGCTCGAGGGGTACCAGAGACTTCCTCTCGACTCCGACCTTCCGCTGAGCCTTTCCATCACCACGGGCGAGCCGGTCTGGGCACTCTCGGGTGAGACACGGGACCGCTCCTCGAGCGCGGCTCGACCCTCACTCGCGACCGACGACCAGGGATCGATCGCAGTGCCTTTGAAGATTGGCCGGAAGGTCCGAGGCGCGTTTCAGCTGTCCTTCCGAGAGCCCCACATGCTGAGCGACGAGGATCAGGAGTGGCTCGTTGCGCTCGCCTCCCAGTGCGCCCAGGCGTTCGAGCGGAGCCGGCTCTTCGACGAGGAGCAGCGACTACGGCGTCGATCGGAGCGCCTCCAGAGCTTGACCGCGTCGCTCTCGAGCTCGGTGACTCAGGTCGACGTCGCGAACGTCGTGGTCGCGGAGGTCGCCGCTGCCGTGGAGGCGACCGCGGGCGCGCTCGCCGTCGTCGCCGACGACCAGCGCCAGCTCGTGCGGCTGGCGCAAAGCGGATACGAGCCCGACGACGTCGCCCCCTGGCTCGACGTGCGTGTCGACGCCCAGACGCCGGCAACGCGTGCGCTCAAGCGACGTACTGCCAGGCTGTACGAGACGCGCGGCGGGATCGCACGGGAGTTCCCCGACGCGGTGGACGGATTCGTGCGCACCGGGCACCAGTCGTTCCTGTTCGTCCCTCTCGCCGTCGGCGGCAAGGCGAACGGCGTCATCGTGATGTCGTGGGCGGAGCGTGCGACCCTCGCCGACGAGGATCGCTCGTTCGTCCAGACGCTTGCGAACCTCGCCGCGGAGGCACTCGAGCGGGCACGGTACTTCGAGTCCGAGCGAACGATCGCGGAGACGCTTCAGCGCAGCGTGCTCCCCGTCTCGCTCCCCGAGGTGGACGGGATCAAGCTCGCGGCTCGTTACCTCCCGGGGACGGCCGACGTCGACGTCGGCGGCGACTGGTTCGACGTCATCAACGTCCCGAGCGGCCGTCTGGGTCTCGTCGTCGGCGACGTGGTCGGGAAAGGCGTGGAGTCGGCTGCGACGATGGCCCAGCTGCGAAACGCACTGCGCGCCTTCGCGCTCGACCGAATGAAGCCGTCGTCGACGCTGGCGCGTCTCAACCGGCTTGTCGACGGCGTCTCGGAATCCGCCTTCGCCACGGTCGTCTATGTCGTCGTCGACCCCGCAGCCCGTGTCTGCCGCTTCACGTCAGCCGGGCATCCGCCGCCCCTCGCGATCTACCCGGACGGAAGCGCGGCCTATCTCGAAGGTGGGCGAGGGCTCCCACTGGGAACCGTCGCCGAGCCCAAGTACCCGCAGGGCGTCGTCGAGCTTCCGGTTGGAACGACGTTGATCCTCTACTCGGACGGCCTCATCGAGCGGCGCGACAAGACGATCGACGAGGGACTGGCGGAGCTGCGAGCCGCAGCCCTCGCCGCGCCGCTCGACCCGGAGCGCCTCGTCGAGCATGTTCTCGAGGAGCTCCTCGGCTCAGGCGAGCGCAGGGACGACGTCGTGATCCTCGCCGTCCGGCTCCTGGTAGCGGCTCCCGAAACGCTTCGCCTTCGCCTGCCGAGCACGACCGATTCCCTCGACGTCGTCCGAGACGCCATGCGGGCGTGGCTGGAGCACGCTCCGGTGACGCCGGCCGAGGCGGGAGAGATCGTCCTCGCCGCGTGGGAGGCCTGCGCGAACGCGGTCGAGCACGCAGTCGACCCGGCCGACGACTTCTTCAGCTTCACGGCCGAGCTCGACGAGCTCGCGCTGCGCATCTCGATAGACGACACGGGAACCTGGAGCCCGGAAACGGTCGGCGAGAACCGTGGGCTCGGGTTGCAGTTGATGCGCTCGCTCATGTCCTCGGTGGAGATCGAGATGGGCGCCGAGGGAACGAAGGTCACGCTCGAGCGGGACATCGCGGGCCCGGCGACCGTCGCCTAGTGGTAGTCCGGGCGGCCGCAGGAATCCGCGTCTGGCCGATGAGCGGACGTTTGGCCGCTTCGGCCCCGGGTATCGAGAGATCGAGCGTGACGCGCCAGATCCCACTCTCCACCATCTTGGGCGCTCCCCGTGCACGCCCGCGGTAGCCGAGTGGGCATCGTCACCGATGTCTATGCGGACGGCGCGTCGGCGTACGTGGTCGGGCTCGAGGTCACGGGCGGGAACGAGCGCCGCTGGTTCCTGCCCTGGGTCGCGACGACCTTCGAGGACGAAACCGCGCACGCCGCGTTGCCGCTCGTCTTCGTTCCCTCGGAGCAGCTTGCGTCCTACGTGGAACGCGGAACGCGGCTCGCGGAGAGCGGCCCGAACGGCCTCCTCGTCGACACGGATGGAAGGTTTGCTCGCCCGACCCCCGAGCACCCTGTTTCGGGCTCTCTGAGCGCGGGTACCGGCGAGTCGTGAACCCGGCCTCCGAGCCGATCGACGTCTGCTGGGACACCCCCGGCGAGGCCGTGGGAGAGGCGGCGGTCGAGCTCGAGCTGCCGGCGTCGGCTCCGTATCACGCCGTGGGCCGCCTCGTCGTCGGCGGCGTCGCGCACCGCGCCGGCATCCAGGTCGAGGCGATCGAGGATCTGCAGCTGGCCGTCGAGGCGCTCCTCTGTCGTCGCCCTGTAACACCGTCGCTGACCCTGGAGCTGACCGAGTCCGAGCTCGAGCTGCGGGTGAGGTTGGGACCGTTCGCCCCCGCTCCCGACGACCGTGACCGGGTGTCGCGGATGCTCTCCAGCCTCGTGGACGAGGCGGTCATGCAGGATGGGACGGACGGCGACTGGATCGTCCTGAACACCATGCGTCGCCGGGCCGTCGCCCGAGAAAGCCCATGAGCCTGGTTGTGGACCGAGACGTCAACGCCCTCCTGATCGCCTACCGTCGTCACGGCGACACCGACGCTCGCGATCAGCTCCTCGTCGACCTGATGCCGCTCGTCCGAGCGCTCGCCTCGCGCTACGCGGGCCGCGGCGAGCCACTCGAGGACCTCGTGCAGGTCGGAGCGCTCGGCCTGATCAAGGCGGTCGACCGCTTCGACGTCGACCGTGGGGTCGAGTTCTCGAGCTACGCGGTCCCGACGATCGTCGGCGAGATTCGCCGGCACTTTCGGGACAAGGCGTGGGCAATGCACGTCCCGCGCCGGCTGAAGGAGCTCTCCGGGCGCCTCTCGCGGATGCTCGACGAGCTCACGACGGAGCTCGGACGCTCGCCGACGGTGGCCGAGCTCGCCGAGGCGACCGGCGTGGAGGAGGAAGACGTCATCGACGCGCTCGACTCGGCGCACGCGTACTCGACGCGCTCGCTGCAGGCTCCCTTCGACGACGAGGGGGAGGACAACCTTTTCGACAAGCTCGGTGTCGAGGAACAGGGGTATGCGGACGTCGAGGACGGGTCCATCGTCAGCGCAGGGCTCGAGGCGCTCGACGGCCGCGAGCGGCGCATCGTCGAGCTCCGCTTCTTCGACGAGATGACGCAGTCCCAGATCGCAGCCGAGCTCGGTATCTCGCAGATGCACGTGTCCCGGCTCCTCCGCCGCGCGCTCGGCACGATGCGCGGGAGAATCGACGAGGTCATGGGCGACGCCGATGAATGACACGGTCGTTCGCCTCACGTTTCCGGCGAAGGCGGATTACCTGCTGCTCGCGAGGCTCGCGCTCGCGGGACTCGCCCGCTCGCTCCCGCTCGATCCAGAGCTCGTGGCCGACCTGAAGCTGGCCGTGACCGAGGCGTGCGGGAACGCTGTCCGACACGCGTACACCGACTCCACAGGACCGATCATGGTCGAGTTCGTCACCGCGGACGACCGTTTGGAGATGATCGTCGAGGATCGGGGCTCGGGGTTCGACGGCGGCACGATCGGCGAGTGGGAGAACGGGAAGCCTCCCGAGGGCGGGATGGGAATGGCGATCATGCGCGCGGTCGTCGACGAGCTCGACGTCCGCGGAGGAGACGACGGTCACGGGACCGTCGTGCGCATGACGAAGTACCTCCCAGTCACCTAGGGATCGACGAGGTCGCGCAGCGCGTCCCGTCGCGACGGGGCAACCGGGAGCACCCGGTCGAGCGTCGTGATCTCGAAGATCCGTCGCGCGCTCGACTCGGGAAGGACGACGCGCGCACCTCCGCCGACATCGAGGATCTCGTTGACCTTCCGCACGACCAGGCCGAGGGCGGTCGAGTCCATGAACGACACGCGGGTGAGGTCGATGACAAGCCGGTCGGCGCTTCCGTCGCCTGCCTGGGCGAGCGCGTCGGCCAGATCCTCGGCCGTGAAGGCGTCGAGCTCGCCGTGGCCGCTCACCACGACGGCCTGCCCGTCTCGTTCGACCCGGACCCCGTTCACACCGAAAAGAAAACCAGTTGCGAGCAACTCGCGGATGATGTGAAAGCAGGAGGCGCCGCAGCCGCTGTGCGGCTGCGCTTGAGGGATCTTCGCGCGAGCGGAATCTGCGGGAGCGGAATCTGCGGGAGCGGATTCCGCTCTTGCGCACTACAGGCCGGCGAGCACTTCCTCGAGTGAAGGCCGAATCGTCGCGACCTGGTCGAAGCTGACGATCGAGAGCGTCTTCGCCACGGGCGAGGTCGCCGGAAGCACCAGGCCGAAGGCCTTGCCCTCGGCCTCGAGCCTGCGCGCGAAGCGGAAGAGCACATGCAGTGCAGCGCTGTCGAAGAAGAGGATCCCGTTCAGGTCGAGAACAACCTTCGAGACGCCCGCTGCGATCTCTTCCAGGCGTCGCTCGAGCTCCTCCGCGTTCGTCAGGTCGAGCTCGCCCGCTAGCTCGCCGAGCGCAATCTCGCCGACATCGGTCTCGCGCACCTCGAGCTCGTACGACGTCACACGCGCCAGCATACGGCGGTCCGCGGGCGACGCCGGGGGCGTTTACAGCTCCGACGGGGCGGGCATCACGAGGCAATGCTCCTCGTGACGGCGACGTCGAAAGCGCCGGATGCCTCGGCGGGGTCAGGATGAGTTCGACCCGGTTTGCCCATCCCGTCGAGCGCGGGATCGCGCGGATCTTCGACGAGCACGGCATCGAGCGGCAGTACGAGCCGCACACGTTCGTCCTCGAGCGCTTGAGCGACGGCACCGTGCACGAGGCGTTCACCCCGGACTTCTTCCTCCCCGATCTCGGCCTCTACGTCGAGTGCACGGTGATGCGTCAGGCGGTCGCCACCCGCAAGCGGCGCAAGGCGCGCAAGGCGCGCAAGGCGCAGAAGCTAGGAGTGAACGTCGAGGTCTTGTTCCGCGCCGACATCGAGCGCCTCGCGAGCCACTGGCGGCTCCGACGGCTGGAGCACGCCGCTCGAGCGCGCCCGCCGAGTCGGCGAGGGGCTCCGAGCGTGCGAGGCATGCATGCCTGAGCAACTGCTGAAAGGCGGAAACGGTCGACTGGGCTCGACAGCCCGGTTTCGAATCGAGGACGAGTCGCAGAAGGGCGTGGGCGCGTTGCTCTCGGCGTACGGGGAGCTCGACCTGCACGTCGCTCCGGAGCTGCAGGACTTGATCGACTCGGTTGCCGACGAAGGGGTCAAGCTGATCGTCCTCGACCTCTCCGAGGTGACGTTCATCGACTCGATGGCCTTCGGCGTCCTGCTCAGAGCGGTCACGCGGCTCCGTCGTAGCGGCGGCGACGTCCGCCTCGTGGTTCCGAGCCCCGAGCTCCGGCGGATCTTCGAGATCACTCTCCTCGATCAGTTCTTCTCACTCGACTCCACGCGCGAGGAGGCGTACGCGCGGGCAGTTCCCTCGGACTAGAGCGCTTCTGCGAGCGTCGAGTGAATCGGCACGACCGTGTCGACGCCTGCGATCTCGAGCGCCTTGCGGATTCCCCCAGCGGGTGCAACCACCGCGACCCGGCCGCTCACCGGTTCAGCTTTCCTCGCCGTCTCGAGCAGGGCCCGCATGGCGGAGGAGTCGAGGAACGAGCACTCGGTCAGATCGACGACGAGCGGCGCAGAAGGGCTCGTGCTCTCGAGCTTCTCCCGGAGGGCCCAGACGTTCGCCAGATCGAGCTCGCCGGTGACCCTGACGATCGCGCCTCCGGCGGGCAGCTGCTCGACCACGACCTCGAGGTCGTCGATACTTGCCACGCGGTCGAGTCTAGGCGATGGTGGAGGGCATGAGACATAGCGAGGAGCCCGGAACGGTGGGGTCGATGACCGACGACATCGTCCTCACGATCCCGACGAGCCCTCGGCTGCGAAGCGTGGCGACGCTCGTCCTCGGCGGCGTCGGGAGCCGCTTGCGGCTCTCCTACGAGAAAGTGGACGACCTGCAGCTCGCGGCGCTGAGCGTGCTCTCCGCCTCGGCCGACGACGTCGTGACGCTCGAGGTCACGGCGGGCGACGACTCCCTCGCCCTCGACATCGGCCCCCTCCCGGCCGGCACGGGCTCGGACGCAGGGCTCAGGCGCATCCTCGAGCGGCTCGTCGACAGCGTGGAGCCGTCGCAGCGGGCCGGGCGCGAGTGGCTGACGCTCCGGCTGGCGCGGTCGGCCACGTAGCGGCCGTCACAACGAGCCGGACGAGTTTGCGGATCGGAGTACGGGGCACCCTCCATCCATGAACGTGTCGAGGCGCGGGAGACGAGAATCGAATTCCAAACGGCGCACACCTGCTCTCGTCTTCGTGAGTCAACGGAGCTCTGGGCCGTCACGGCGGATGGAGAGCCTCGTCGCCTGGGTGAAGGTCACGCAGAAGAAGCGCCTGCGGGTCATCGACGTGGACGCCGACGAGAATCCGATCGTCGTCCGCAGTCTGGACGTCTCGCGTATCCCCGCTCTCGTCCTCATCAAGGACCGTCGCGTCCTCGGCCGGCTCGAAGGCAGGGCGACCGGCCAGCAGATCGACGACCTCATCCGTCCGCATCTGGCCGCGTAGACTCGGCCCCCATGTTCGAGGGGGGTCTCGCCGAGCTGCACACCCATCTGGGAGGGTCGGTCGCCTCCGACATCCTCTGGAACCTCGCCCACGAGCAGGGCATCGCGCTTCCGGTGAAGGACTTCTGGGAGTTCGACGCGCTCGTCACCGTCTCCGATCCGCGCGGCGTCAAAGGTCTCGACGAGCTCGACCAGATCTACCACTGGACTGAGCTCATCCAGTCTTCCCCGATCGCGGTCGAGCGGTCCGTGCACGGGGCGATAGGAGGCGCCTACCGCTCACAAGGAATCACAACCCTCGAGCTCCGCTTCAACCCCATGAAGCGAAACCGAGGGGGAGAGCGCGACCTCGACCACATCATCCTCGCCGCGATCCGCGGCCTCGACACTGCGAGCCTCGAGTACCCGCAGGTCCGCGCCGGGTTGATCCTGATGATGGACCGGACCTTCGAGCGGCGGCTCAACGAGATCATCGTCGAGAAGGCGATTCGGTGGGCGAGCCGCGGGATCGTCGGCGTGGACATCGCAGGGCCGCGCCCGGGACCCGGCCCCTACGAGTACGCGCAGCTCGAGCCGATGATCGAGTCAGCGCGGGAGGCGGGGCTCGGGATCACGATCCACGTCGGGGAGGAGGGAGGCGACGTGGGTCGCTCCGAGATCGGAGAGGTCGTCGAGCGCCTGCGTCCCGAGCGGATCGGGCACGGCATCCTCGCTGCCGGTGACGAAGGGCTCGAGCGCGCGCTTCGCGAGCTCGGCGTCGTGCTCGAGATTTGCCCGACCTCGAACCTCCTGACGAAGGCGCTTCCGGACGAGGAGGCCGTTCGCGAGACGATCCGCCGCTTCGTCGAGAGCGGGGTCGCCTTCACGATCGCGACGGACGGGCCCGAGATGATGCGGACGCATCTCCGCGACGAGTTCGAGCTCCTGTTCCGCATCGGCGCCCTGGACGAGAACGAGCTCCGTGAGGCAAACGCCCGCGGGCACGCCGCGGCCTTCGGTCGGCGCACGGCCGTGTCCGTCTAAGAACTCGCTACCCGTCGGCGTTGCCCGAACGAGCCGCCACCGCCGCCGTCAGCTCGGCGAGGAGGGCGCGGACCTCCCCCGGGCCGACCACGTGCACGTGCTCACGCCGCCCCTGATGCGAGCGTCCGCTCGGAAGCAGCCCGCCGACGTGACCCGCGACCGAGCCGGAGGGGAGCGCATCCAGAAGGTCGTGATCCGTCCGGTCGTCGCCGAGGCCGAGGACGAACCGTGTCTGCTCCTTGCCGTTCGGGAAGACGGTGCGCACGTAGACCCCCTTGTCCACCCCGCTCGCGCGCACCTCGACCACGCGCTGGCCGAGCAGGATCTCCGCGGGCGCCCCCGCGAGGTGCTGTCCGAGATCGTTGAGCAGCTCGTGCGCGCGCCAGGCCCCGTACTCGGGCTCGGCCTCCCGGTAGTGGAAGGCGACGCTGCAGGACTTGCGCTCCACGTGCGCGCCGGGGACGTCCGCCGCGACGCGCCGCAAGAGTCGCTCGATGCGCCGCATCCAGGAAAGGTCGAGGTCCAGGAGCGTCCGCCACTCCTCGTCCGGGGCACGCGCGAGGTAGCCGTGCTCCGCGCAGAGATGGACCGGCAGCCGCCCGAACCATTGCTCGAGATTTCGGCGGCGGCGGCCGCTCACGATGTGCACGTCCGTCCGCGGGAGCGCCACGAGGCCCGAGAGCAGATCGATGATCCCGGGCGTGGGGACGGCGAGGTCCGGATGTGCCTCGAGCTCGCGCAGGGTGCCGTCGTAGTCGAGCAGGATGGTCCTCGCCCGCGCCCTCGCGAACCGCGCCTTGAGCCGCTCTTCGACCTCGCCCTCGACGTCAGGGGGGAGCCGCCGCCCGCGCTCGCGCCGCGAGTAGCGGCCGAGGCGGGAGAGGAATCCCTCCGCCCAGTGCTTGCAGTCGAGGTCCTGAACACGCTTGGCCATCGTCTCCAGCCGACGACGCCGCTCGCCTCCGTCTAGCTCGAGCGCCGTTCCGAGCCGCTCGACGACGCCGTCCATGTTCCACGGGTTGACGAGGAGGGCTCCCGGGAGCACCTGGGCCGAGCCGGCGAACTCGGAGAGGAGCAGCGACCCGCGCCAGCGTCCGGGAGGCCCCGGCTCGGACTGGCAGAGCACGAACTCGTGCGCGACGAGGTTCATCCCGTCACGCAGCGGAGTCACCATCATCACATCGGCTCGCCGGTAGAGCGCCACGAGGCCCGGCTTCGAGATGTTGCGATGGAGGTACTCGACCGGCGTGACGCCCGGCTGGCCGAAGCGCCCGTTGATTCGCGCGATCAAGAGCTCGATCTCGTCGCGCTGCGCCCGGTACTCGGGAGACTCGAGCCGCGAGGGAACGAGCACCTGCAGCATCGTGGTCGTGCGGGCCCGTCCCGGATCCTGCTCGAGATAGCGCTCGAAGGCGAGGAGCTTCTGCGGGATGCCCTTCGTGTAATCGAGCCGCTCGACGCCGAGCACGAGCCTCCGCTCCGTGTACTGCTCCTCGAGCTGGGAGAAGAGGCGCGCGGTCTCGGGATCGCGAAGCACCTCCCGGAAGCCCGTCACGTCGATCCCGCTCGGGTCGACGCCGATGCCTA
>WNGD01000597.1_pt1 | contig 38781 bp, 29 predicted proteins | sample 5400671 | NCBI WGS metagenome assembly WNGD01 (sample SAMN13153369, study PRJNA577476) | soil metagenome | isolation source: 40 cm soil or saprolite under grassland replicate 2 | place: USA:California | collected 2016-06-15 | reverse complement strand
CGCCGTATCACCCTAGATGACGGGCGCCGTCAGCTTCCGGCGCATTTTATGCAGCCAAGGCCACGGCGCGGCCAGCCACGAGCAGATGAGTGCCGCCATCGACGTAACCCGGTTGGGCCGTAGCCTTGCACTCCAGCTCAAGCAAAGCTTGCCAACGGTCCGGCTGCCGCCGCAGCTCAAGGAGCAAGAGCTCAAGATTCGTCGAAAATGCATTCGAGGCCACAATCGGACCGCCGCCAGCCGCTCGGCATGCAAAGTAGAGACGTCCGTCGTACGGGCGCGCGACACGTCGGCCGCAAAGGTGGAAAGCCTGTAGCCGGGTGGTGGCCCGCACGCATCCGTTACGAAGAACGGCGCCGAAAAGGTGAAGCCGCCGTCCGAGGACCGAGTCACCCACGCTCGACGTCGATCGAAGAGCACTTCGCGAGCTTGCGTGCCGCCGCTATCAGGAGTGTACGTAGCATCGACAAACGATTCGAAGAGCGTGCCGTCGGTGAGCACAACAGGCATCTCGGCGAGATTGTGCAAGTTATTAGGAATCACGTACACGGGGTCGTCGAAGCTCTTACCGCCATTGCGAGACCGGGCGATGTACACGCCATACCGTCGGCCCTCCGCCCACAGATGCGATGACAGATAGATCCATCCGCGATGCGGACCGGCGGAGAGATCGACGGCCATCGTCGGGTGATCATGGCTCCGCCCGAGACCAATGGGCAGGCTATCCCACGTCCGGCCGTTATCGATCGAGTGAAACGCGACGAGGCCACTTGAACCCTGCTGTGCGAGCGCTGCGTGCTTGCCTACCATCGTTACAAGCGTCTGCCCATCGGGAGTCATCGCGACCCAGGGGTCAGCACACCAGCTGACGTTGAAGTCATGGCGCGTCCAACTCGCGCCTGAATCGAGTGACAGAAACGCTGCGCACGTCTGATTGTCCTGGCCCTCGGGGAACTTCAAGCGGGGATTGGCTCTGGCGAAGGCCGCGGTAAGGAGGCGGTCAGGGTGCATCGGATCGACGGCCAGATGCGGCTCAACGATCGGATGCTCGGCCGACCCAGTGGCTACGTGCGTTGATGGCGCAACTTTGATTGACTGCGCACTGAGCGAAGCGCCGCCGATGAGGACAAGGATTAGAAGATGACGCATCTTTTCAGGGTCTGCGCCTCAGCAGAGATGTGTGGCGTGCGCCTAATGGGTATTCGGCCGAACTGTATATACTATTTCGCACGTCATAGCACGCTGCCTAATCCGATCTTCCAAGATGCCCCAAATGAAATAGGCTGGTCAGCCTAGACGCAATATTACAGCGACGGGAGCCTTCACTTCTCCGTCGCCTGAGTCATGAGCGCCCGCTCTGGTTGCGGGACGCGGCGCGCGATGGCCACACCCAGGAGACACAGCGCTCCCCCCAGCACCGCGATCGCACCCGGCACTTCGCCCAGGATCGCCCAGCTCATCACGATCGTGATCGGCGGAATGAGGTAGGCCGTCGCCGCCACACGACCGGCCGAGCCGCGCGCGAGTGCGTACGCCCAGGTCGTAAAAGCGATGGACGTGGGGAACACGCCCAGGAACAGCATCCAGCCGATGCCGCCGGCGGGGGCAAGGCGGATCTCGCGGACGAGCAGCGGCGCGTAGGGCAGGCAAAACAGCACTCCCACCACGCAACAGGTCCAGGTTGCCTGGAGTGCCGAGATCCTGTTGAGCACCGGCTTCTCGGCGACCAGACCGATCGAGGACGAGAGGGCGGCCAGCAGACAGAGGATGATGCCGACGAGTGACGCCTTGCCCGTCGACGTCGCCAACCCGATCACGACCACCCCCGCGAACGCCAGCCCGCCGCCGAGCAGCAGGTTCGGCGTGGTGCGCTCCTGCAGGAATGCGGCCGCGAGGGCGATGATGAAAATCGGAGCAATCAGCACCAGCATCGCCGCGGTGCCCGCATCCACGCGTCGCTCGGCGTCGTTGAGAAGGAGATTGTAGACGCCGAACCACAGCAGCCCCGCGAGGACCAACAGGCCGAGTTCGCGTTTGGTGGGACGGAGGATTGGACGCGACAGCACCAGACCGCCCAGGAGCACGCTCCCGATCGTCAGCCGGCCGAGCGCGAGTGCGCCGGGTGAGAAGGAACGGCCCGCGGCCCTGATGCCGACGAACGCCGCTGCCCACAGGACAACAGAAACCAGCGCCGCCAGGAGCGGCAGGTGGTTACTTGGGCGAGAATCCATGCGCAGTATGATAACTGCGCATGCCGGTCAGCGGCTCAGCGTCCTGTGGCGGTGGCGCCGATCGAAATGAGCGCTCCGTCTCGCCCGACCGATTGCACGCCGAGCACCGTGATGATCGGGGCGTTTGCCGTGAGATAGGCCCCCGCCGCGTCGCGAATCGTCTCGAGGTCGGCGGGACGATAGTTGACCACATAGATCGTCAACGCCGTCACATCGCGAGGTGAGGCGCCGGCCGCCTGCAACACGGCGGCGAGATTGGCGAAGGCGCGAGCCGCTTGCGCACGCAGATCCGATCCCGCGAGTGTGTTGGTGCTATCCACACCGAGCTGGCCCGCGATGTACAACGTCCGGCCCACGCGAACGCTCTGAGCGCCGAGCGGTGGCGCGACGACCCCGGTCGCGGCGGGGAGGGCGGTTTTGATTTCCGGAGCGGTGGCGCCCACGCGCGGACCACCGAACTCACCCCGAATCCCGGCTTCCTGCCAACGCAGTTCGTCTTCACGCCGCTTCCGTTCGGCCGTCTGCTCCTCGCCTTCCTTCCACTTCTTGTACGCCTTCATCTGGTCGCCAGTCAGTACGCGGCGCAGGTCGCTTTCAAAGCGGTCCTGGCGATCGCGCAGATACTTTCCCAGATCCTGCAGGCGTTCGGCGTAAAACATCGCCGCCGCGCGGTCGCCGTCATCGAGTTTCTCGTTCATCTTCGCGATCGCGCCGACGGCGCTGTCGCGTTGGGGCCGCGTCGCCACCATGAACGAGTCGTACGCCTGAGCGTAGCGCCGAGCCTGGTCATCATTGAGTCTCAGGAGCGTGCGTGCGAGCGCCGTATCGAGTGGCCCGGCGAGCTCCACACTGGGAAGCTTGGGGGCGCTTGGTCCATAGCGGCCCGCGGGACCCAGGGTCCCCCCCCGGTATCCGCCTTGTGCTCCAGCGGCATGTGGGACGAGGAGAAGTGTTGCGCCAAGGAACGAGTACACCAGCGTGGTTTTCATGAACGCCTTTTCCGGAGGGACAGGGGGATGATGCCTGAGACGACAGTCACGTCGCACGGTTAACGCCCCTTTGCCAGAATTCGCTGCCGCTCGCCCGCTGTGACCATGTCCCGTGCGACGACGTCACGCACGATCCGCGCCACGAACGTGTAGCCGCGCGATTCGGCCACCAGCCAGCGGCGCCATTCCAACTCGTCGAGCGCGGCGTGCAAGGTGTCGCCGTTCAGGTCGGTCGCGCAGCTGATCCGCTTTGTCGCGACGCGGTCGCCGAGCAGCGCGACGGCGACGAGAGCCTGTTGCGCCGGCCGCGTGAGACACCGGAAGCCGACACGAATCGACGCCACAATCGTGTCGGGGAGATCTCCGGGGAACGTGGAATCGAGCGTCCGCAGGGGGTGTGGCCACGTGCCGTTCGTCGCTTCGAGATTGAGGCCCTGAGCCATCGCGTGGCAGATTTCGACTGCGAGCAGCGGCAGCCCGGCGGAATCGGCAGCGATCCGTCTCGCCAAGCGATTCGCGGCTTCGCCGCCATACGATGGCAACGCCCACTGCACCAACCGGCCCAATGCCTCATGGTCCAACTTCCCCAGCGAAATCGTGGCGCCAGGGATATCGCGTCCAATCCGCGCGCGCAGCTCTGCGAGCTTCGGCGGCGCAGGCTCCGGAGTCGTCGCGAGCACGATGAGTACCTGCGCACGAGCGAGATCGCGGGCAAGCCTTTCGATCATCTGATATGACGTCGCGTCGACCCATTGCGCGTCGTCGAGGATCAACACGTGCGGCTGCTCGGCGCTGGTGACGCGCACCACCTCGGCGATAGCGTCATCCAGATTGCCGGTCGGTGGCGGCGGATCCCGTTGCGGAAAACGCTCCGCCCATTCGCTCGCATTGGCGGCGAGCACGGCGAGCGCCGACGGACTGGCACCCGCCACTCCCGGCACGTCCACCAATCCACTTCGTGCGAGCCCCAGCATCGCGCTCCCCGGATGCTCGAGGTCCTCCACCACGGCGCGCGTGCCGACTACCACCCCACCATCGAGCGTGGCGCGTGTCGTGAGCTCCTCGAGAAACCGTGTCTTGCCGCCACCAGCTTCGGCTTCGATGACGAGCAACGTCAGCCGACCCGCTTTCGTGTTGCGCCACTGCGCCAGCGCCGTGGCGAGCTCACCGTCCCTTCCCAGGAGGGGCGCGCGGCGCCATGCCACGCTACGGTCCGGAGAGAGCGCTTCCTTCGGAAGGTGCCATGCGCGGCCGCTGCGCAGGCGCTCCACCATCGCTTTCGTCTCGGGTTCTATCGTGCGGTCCTTCGTGAACTGCTCGAAGGCCTGGAGTGCAGCCGACCGATCGCCGGTGCCGGCGAGCCGCCGCATGTACGCTCGGAGTGCGCGTTGTGAGAAGGGATCCATCTTGCGGGCTTGCACCAGCGGCGCGTCGGCGCCCAGCTCGTCGCCGGCATCGAGTCGCTCCTCCGCATGGCGCAGCAGCGCGTCGATGGACAGACCATGCCAATGTGAGCGCTCCACCGTGAGCCAGTCTTCGAACCCGGACGCGCCCGCGATCTTGAAGCCGTCGAGGAAGTCGCCGTGGATGAGGGGCGTGCTCTGGGCCCAGTCGCGTTGTTTCACGAGCCTCTCGAGCTGATCGGTATCGAGCTCCACTGCGCCATCCGCCAGCTCGACTACATCCCCCGTTGTCGTGAGCTGATCTTCGCCGACGTAGTGTCGCAAGACACGGATGGCTTCGCGCACCGATTGTCGCGCCGCAGCATCGTCTTTCTCTGCCCAGAGCAGCCCGATGAGCTGCTCGCGGGTGGAGCGACGCTTGGGTGCGCGCGCCAGGTAGAGCAATAACGCGATGTTTTTCTTCCAGAGCAGTTCGGACGGTGCCTCTGCGCCGTCCAGCGTGACTTCGAGCGTTCCCAAGGTCCGGACGCCGATCATCGGGAGACCCGCGCGGCCGCGCAGTGGAGCTCGCGGGCGCGAGTCCCAGCCATCTCGGCCCGCGCTCCATAGGGGGCCGGTGCGCCGGACCAGTGCCGTACCACCGCCGCGTAGCCGTCACACGCCTGGCCACGTTCAGCCCGCCTGCCGGCATCGAGCAGGCGCGCCAGGCGCCAGTGAGCCAGCGTGCCGAACGCCCAATCGACTTCCGCTGCCTGCGGCAGACCCGTCGGCGGGCCGACGACATCGGTATGCTCATGCCATACCAATTCGGCTCTCGCGCCTTCCACGTCTCCGATGCGGGCACGCCAAGCGGCCCGCCGCAAATGCACGACGGTGCGGAAGAAAGGATCGAGCCCACGCGCGACGGCGTCCACGTCGATGGGATCGAGCAGCACGAGGGCGGCACGCGGCCGACCGGCAGCGGCGAGTGAATCAGCGGCCACCAGGAGCTCCAGCGGTCCGGGCAGCGCGCCCTCTGGATGTCCCCCGAGCAGCTCGCTCATCCACCGGGCGCGGCCGCGCAACGCCGGTTGGACCTCCTCGCTCGTGGCCCAAGGACGCAAGCCCTCGAGTGCATCCGTCACGGGGACGCTGCCCGGATCCAGGAGTGCGAGTGCCGCCGGCAGCTCCGCCGTGAACAGACCAACGTCCGCCTCCGGCGCCACTTCAGTGAGCCGGCGTGCGAAGTTTCGCGAATCGTCGAGACGCCCGAGCGCAAGCGCGGCGAGCGTCTGCGCGATCAACCCGGAGCGGCTGAGATCCCTCGTAGGGCTGGTTGCCAACACCTGACCCAACGCCATGGCTCCCCGTGGCACGTCGAACGTCGGCAACAATCGAGGTCCGGCGCCGAGATCGGCGCTGCTTCGGGTCGCCGGCTGGCTTGTTGCCCATTGCGTGATTCGGACTGCGGCGCTCTCGGGAAGAAAGCGCCAGGCGAACCCCACCTTGAGCAAGGCGCGGAGCCCGAGGGAGAAGGGGTCCAGCGCGCTGCTATGCCTCTCCAACGAATCGAGCGCATTGGCGGCATCCGCCGAGTCACCTTCCGCGGTCGCAACCCATGCGAGGTGCTCCCAGGCGGGGCCAAAGTCGGGACGCAGCCGCGCCGCCCGTTCCAGCGGAGCGATCGCTTCTGCCCGGCGATGCCCGACCAGCGGGCCGCGGTGGAACAGTTCGTCCCCAAGTTGAAACCAACCCAGGAAGACGTCACGCGCATTTTCCGCGACGGCGCGCAGCGTGTCCAGCCGCGGTTGCTCGGGGAGCTGCGCGGCGAGAATAAGGCTCCGGAACAGGGGCGGTAACGAGTCCGCATGCAGCCGCACGCGGCGCACGCGAGCCGGATCCGGCGCGCGGCTCAGCCAGCGTCCGATTTCATTGAGCCGCCAGGAGCAGATCCAGCACGTCGGATCCGTTTTCTCGGCGTCCAAGTACGCTTGATATGCAAGCTCCCATTTCGCCTCGGCGACGAGCTGCTCGGCCTTGAGGAACCGCACCAACCCCTCGTAGGTGTGCGGGAGAGCTGGCACCGGCAGGGACGCGGCGAGCGGACTGCGCTCTGCCCAGAGGCCGAGGACGATCTGATACGCGAGAGAATCGCTCAGCGTCTGCCAGGACTCGAGCGGCGCGTGGAACTCGGACGCCGGAACCCCGCCGGTCAGCCGGAGCCTGACATCCTGGCCGGCGACTGTGATCCCCGCCTGGATGACGAGCGACGGAGGAGTCGAGTCGGCGAAATTGACGTGCGCGCGGAGGTCCCGGTGCACCATGCACAAGAGCGAATCCGCGACAGGCCCATACTGACTGGGGCCGACGTAGTCGATTCTGGAGAACGTCACCTTCGCCGCGCCGGGATTTGCAATCGTGCACGGCTGCGGCCGATGGATGATGAACCAGATCGCCAGAGCGACGACGAGCCCTCCACTCGCGACCAGGGCAACGGGTCGTACGATGCTTGGCGCAGTCGTCTGCTCGAGCGCCGTGCGGAACGCGCCGGCGTCGGGCCAGCGGTCCTCCGGCTCCTTGGCGACGGCGCGCTGCAACACTCGCGCGAGACCGGCGGAAATCCCGCTCCAGTCAACGTGGTCACCCTGCGCATGGAATCGCCGCGCGCCCCCCGACGCCGCCTCGTAAAGCACCACGCCCAGCGCGTAGATGTCGGTCCGTGGTGTGATCGGCCTTCCCTCCACTTGCTCAGGCGCCATGTAGTCCGGCGTGCCCTCGCGGCGCTCGTCGTTCGCTTCTCCTTCTGACGGCGGACGCGCGATCCCGAAGTCGGCCAGCAACGCGCGACCGGGCAGGACGAAGATGTTGGTAGGCTTGATATCGCGGTGTACCACTCCCAGCCGGTGCACCGCCTCGAGGCCATCAAGCACATCGACGCCGATCCGGACGACTTCGCCCGCGGGGATCGGGCCGGTCTCCAGCCGCTGCTCCAACGTCGGTCCCTTGACTAGCTCCATGATGTAGTACTGCAGGCCCTCGCCCTCTCCCACCTTATGAATGACGACGACGTTGGGGTGTTGGATGCCGGCGAGGATTTGTGCTTCGCGCAGGAATGCCGCCGCGCCGTCCGCGGTGGCGAGCTCAGGTCGCAGGACCTTTATCGCGACGGATCGGTTGAGCAGGACCTCCTGGGCGAGATAGACGCGACCCATCCCACCGCTGCCAAGCTCGCGCTCCACGCGGTAGTCCGGCGATACTGCGTGCTGCAATCGCTCCAGTAGCGCATCGGCCGACAAGGGCTCCCTCCCGGCTTGAACCTAGCTCAGTCGGGGAAGCTTGGGAGGCTTAGGCCCGTGGCGCATAGCTCCGCGCACAGGTACGTAGTCGAGCGGCGTCGCCGTGCGCGCGCACCGCAACAGCAGCCCGCCGCGGCTCATATCCCCGCGGCCCGCGAAGGTCGCGGGAAACAGCAGGCGATCGCCGAAGACCTCGAGCAGTGGGCCGACGTACTTCTCCGTCGCCACGCTGCCGAGCAGCACGATCTGGTCGTCCGGGCCGATGCCGCGTCCGAGTGAAATCGCATCGCGAACGAGCGGCTCCCGGAAAGCCGGCTCGTCCTCATCAACCGGGACCTCGGCCATCCGTCGCAAATCTTCGACGCCAATGAGGATATCAGTGGGTAGAAGCCCACGCCCCGGCGTAATCACGTAGCCGCGCCCGAATCGGTTGGCGTAGGCCAGCTTGCCGCGAAAGTAGAGGCTGCTCATGAACGTGAACACTTCACCCAGCGGCGCGCCGCCATTCGCCAACCGCTCGCGGAGCGGGCTCGTCGTGCTCTTCAGCAGCATCTGGGCGCGCTTTCCCGAACAGCTCGCAGGGGAAAGCAGGAAAACTGTCAGCACTACCGCTCCATGTAGCGGCGCAGGAAGAACATTGCCGCGCCAAAGATCACAATTATCAGGATGATCCAGATAATGCGGGGCATGCGGCCCTCCTCCGGAAGAGTCCTTGCAGAAAAATATTGCACGCCCAAACCCGGTTTCACATATTAACGCATGCTCGGCCTTGGTGGCGGCCTCTTCACGTTTGCGGCGCTCTTCTATTTCGCCGCGGACTATGAGCACCTCAGCGGGTGGAAGTGGGCCCTCGCCAGCTGCGCCGTCACGATCACGATCAACCAGCTCTTCCCAGCCTCCTTCATTTTCGTGCTGCCAGCCCAGTTTGGGCTGTTCCTGGTGATGTGGTGGGCGCACACGAAGAACAAGGTGCAGCGCGAGGCCGAGCGCGAACAGCGCCAGAAGGACGCCATGCGGGAGCGCCAACAGCGCGTCAGCCAGGCCAGGGAAGACGCCGCGGCCAACACCGATTGGGACGCGCAGGAGCGTGAACGGCAGGCCACTGCTGAGGCGGCGGCGAAGGAACGGCAGGAGCGGGTGCGACTGGCCCGCGAAGCGCGCGAACGTGAAGAGCGCGGCCGGGGATCGGGAAGCTAGGTCAGATCCGGCCTTGTCCTAAGGTCCACGCGGTCGATACGCCCAGCCCTATCCACAGCAGATCCAGCACTTGAAAAGTCTTCCACAGCAGGACCCAGAATCCCAGCTGGTCCAAGAATTTGTCGTAAAACACGTGGATGAGGCGCTTGCGTTCTTCGAACGTCGACGCCCTCGCCGCAACTGCGGCCTCGTGGATCATCTGCTCCCGCAGCTCATGCCCCGGGCCGAAAAACGTCGTATCGGCGGCGAGGTCGGGACGCGCGTTGATGGTCGCCTGCAATTCGGGCGAGAAGGACTTGTGCTCGATCTTCTCGAGCAGGAAAACCATGATCAATGAGGCGGGACTGTTCGCGAGCTCTTGCCGGATGATGGGCTGCAGGGCCACCGTCACGACAACCACCTTGGCGAGGAGGACCGTGACGAGCGTCAGCACCGCAGCGAGCGCGCCCGTCGCCTTCGTCGGTGGTTTGGCCGCCTTCGCCACGACGACTCCGAGCAGTCCTCCAACACCCCATGCAGCGACGCCAACGGGGTGGTGGGTCACATACACGAGGCCCACCCAGGCGACGATAATCCCGATGGCCGCAAGCAGGCCGGCAAGCAGCGGCGACCCGTCGGCGCGCTTCGTCGCCGCCTTGCCGTAGACTCGGACCGTGGTCACGGACCACACAATAGTGATCCGTGTTCCGGTTTGCACTATCGATTATGACTTTTGGCGCGCTCCAGCAGCACACGAGTTTTAACCCGTCGTCATCACGACTGGGGCATGATCGCTTGTGCCGACGTCCGCCAGTACCGCACAGCTCGTCGCCTGCGCGGCGATTGCGGGCGAGGTGAGGAGGTAGTCGAGGCGCCAGCCGATGTTGCGGGCGCGCAGATTCCGCCACGGCGCCCACCACGTGAAGAGATTGGGGTTCTCGGGATCGAACTGGCGGCCGAGATCCACGAGCTGCGAGCCGAGGAGAGTCTCGAACAGCGCGCGCTCCTCGGGTCGCTGGCCCACGGCGTTCGGCTTGCGCTCTTTCGGATGCACGTCGATTTCCGCGCGCGCGATGTTCATGTCGCCGCAGAGAATCAGGTGTCTCCCCTCCGCCGTCAGCCGTGCCGCCCAATCGCTGAGACTCGTGACGAAGGCAAGCTTGGCGGGGTAGTCCTTGCCGCCGTTCGGGACGTAGACGGAGGCAATCACGAGATCGCCGTGCTCGACGTGCACGATGCGGGATTCCATATCGAAGGGCGGGTGACCAAACACCGGATCGACGGCGAAGAGATCCTTGCGGACGTGCAGGGAAACGCCGGAGTAGCCCTTGAGGGTGTGCCAGTACCCATGGTACTGGTTGAGCCGGCACTCGGCCGGGATCTGGGCGGTGGTTGCCTTGAGCTCCTGGAGGCAGACCACGTCCGGCCGATCGCGCTGCAACCACTCGCACAGCTGCGCGGCGCGGGCTCGAATGCCGTTGACGTTCCAGGTCGCGATTTTCACGCGGGAATGATAAGCCCTTGACGACGCGTCGTGGTCCTGCCATCAAGAAGGGAGCCTAAAACCATTTTCCCTAACGGGAGGCACCGATGGCTGGCCAGAAGATCACGCCATTCCTGTGGTTCGACAAACAGGCCGAGGAGGCCGCGCAGTTCTACGTGTCGATCTTTAAGAACTCCAAGATGCTGCACGTCAGCCGGTATGGCGATGCCGGCCCCGGGCCCAAAGGCTCGGTGATGGTCGTCAACTTTCAACTGGCTGGGCAGGAATTCACAGCGTTGAACGGCGGCCCGCTGTTCAAGTTCAGCGAGGCGTTCTCCTTCGTCGTGAACTGCGAGAATCAACAGGAGGTCGACGAGTACTGGCGCAAGTTGACGTCAGGCGGCGGCCAGGAAAGCCAGTGCGGCTGGCTCAAGGACAAGTTCGGGTTTTCCTGGCAAATCGTCCCGACTGCGCTCGGCAAGCTGATGAGCGACAAGGACCCGCAGAAAGCCAACCGAGTCATGGAGGCGCTCTTGAAGATGAAAAAGATCGATATCGCCACTCTCGAGGCGGCAGCCAGAGGAGAGGCCGCGGCGATCAGCCGTTGACGGTCCGCATCCCTCCCTCGGGATACCGCGCGCCCGCGGCGAGTCCGACATCTTCGAGTTGCGCCACGTCGGCGTCCGACAACTGTACGTTGAGGGCGCCGACGTTTTCTTCGACATACTTGCGATGCTTGGTTCCGGGGATGGGGACGATGTCGTCGCCCTTGTGCAGCAGCCAGGCGAGCGCCAGCTGTCCCGGCGTGCACCGTTTCTCGCGCGCAAGCGCCTCGACCCGGCGCACCAGATCGAGATTCCTCTCAAAGTTTTCGCCCTGGAAGCGTGGGTGGTTCTTGCGCCAGTCGCCCTCGGCAATGTCTTCCGGCCGCTTGATCTGGCCCGTGAGAAAGCCCCGACCCAGCGGGCTGTAAGCGACGAAGCCGATCCCCAGTGCGTGCGCGGTGGGCAGAATCTCCCCCTCCACGTCGCGGCTCCAGAGGGAGTACTCCGTCTGCAGCGCGGTGATCGGATGAACGACATGCGCCCGGCGCAGCGTCTGCGCGGACGCTTCGGAGAGCCCGAGGTAACGAACCTTGCCTTGACGGACGAGGTCGGCCATCGCGCCAACCGTCTCTTCGATCGGCACCGACCGGTCCACGCGATGCTGGTAATACAGATCGATATGATCGACGCCGAGCCGGCCGAGCGAGGCGTCACATGCCGCTGTGACGTACTCCGGCCGGCCGTTTTGTCCGGCCCACTTCCCGTCAGGCGTGCGGACGTTGCCGAACTTCGTCGCAACAATTACCTGATTGCGACGGCCCTTGATCGCCTTTCCGACGAGCACTTCGTTCGTGTACGGCCCGTACACGTCGGCCGTATCGAGGAAATCGATCCCGAGCGCGAGCGCGCGATGAATCGTGGCGATCGACTCGGTGTCATTGCGCGAGCCGTAAAAATCCGACATCCCCATGCACCCCAGACCAAGTGCCGAGACACGCAAGCCCTGCGACCCGAGTTGAGGTTGTTCCATTCCTTATCATAGGCGAGAGTCACTCCCGGCGTCGAGTGCCGCACCGTACGTGAGGACACCTGTCCGCGTCGGGAGACCGGCGCCGGTCATGCAGCGAATACATCTGTGCCCGGGATGTCGCAGCGTGTGACGTCGTTACCGGGCACGCTTTTTGACTGGCCTCCCGTTGTTGAGACCCATCCGACAACGGAGGAACCATGCTGCTCGCCCTGGCCCCCCTGGTGTTTTCCGTACTGGCGCCGCCTGCGCTCCGCGACCCACCAATCAAAATCAAACTCTCTGACGACGTGTACCTTCGCGGCGAACGGGCGCGTGTGAAGGTGAAGACCATTGAGAACGGTTATCTGCTCGTCGTGCGCGCCGATGCGCAGGGGCGTATTCGCGTGCTGTTCCCCCAAGAGCCGGGCGATGCTGCGGCCATCCGCGGCGGACGCGAAGTAGAGATCCGTGGTCGCGGCAACCGCGAGGCGTTCACGGTCGATGACGCGGACGGCTCGGGGAAGATCCTCGCTGCGGTCTCGAGCCAGCCATTTCGAACGGACTCTTTCGCGCGTGCCGGGCACTGGGACTATCGCGCCCTCACGGGCGATGACAGCGCGGCCGATCCGGAGGCGACACTGCTCGCGGTGGTGGATCGGATGGCGGCCGGCCACTTCGACTACGACGTCGTCACCTACACCGTGACCGCACATCCACCGCTGCGCCGCTCGCCGTGGGGATGGGGCGCCCCAGGCTGGGGGAGGGGCTGGGGTTGGGGCGATCCGTGGTTCGGCTGCCTGCGGTGTCGCGGGGTTTGGTGGTGACGAATCCGACCCACAAACGCCGTAGGGGCGCAGCTGCTCGCTGCGCCCCTACGCGGTTTCCGGAGTCTGGCTAGAACCCTTCCGTAATACTGAACCGCACCATCCAGTCTTTTTGCGGCCGGTCGAATGGGTGGACGATATCCATCTGGCCGATCGCATAGCCGAGCAGATTCATGCGGAACGTGACCCCAGTGCTGCGCACGAGCTTGCGCGTCCCGCCGAAGAGCTGCGCCTTGGCGCTGTCCGTCCACGCGACGCCGGCGTCATAGAAGATGCCTGCCTCGACCGGCAGCGCGCCGTAATAGCCCCCACCGATGTGGAGCAGACCGAACGGCGGGAAGCGCAGCTCGACATTTCCGACCAGCATCTTGCTGCCCCAGAGTTGATCGAAGACCGGGCAGGTCGAGCCGCTGGTGTTGCCGCACTCGTTGATGTTGAAGCTGCCGAAATCGTAGCCGCGTACCAGGCTCGAGTATCCGATGAAGAGCGGATAGATGCGAGCGTCTTCCCCATCCCGGCCATAGCGGCCGACGTGCAGCACACGCGCCGCGATCGTGAACGGCCGCGCCGGCATGATGTACTTCCGGTAATCCACCAAGGCGGTGATGAATTGCAGCCCGCCAAATGTCGGGTCCGCTTCGATCCGCCAGCGGTCACCCAGGATGGGGCTCGTGGCGCCGTAGAACGAGTTGTCATGCACAAGCGCCATACTCGTCGCCTCGAACGTCGCTGCCGGCGGAACGGGGAGGTGGATGGTCGAATCGAACGCGACCGAGCCGTCGAGGTTGAACCCGTGCTTCTGGAGCTCGTTATCGTATGAGATCTGTTGCAATCCCGCTGACACTTCGACGCGGTCCGAGCGGTTGAACGGGTACGCCACGACTCCGCTCAACTGTCGATTGGTCTGCTTGAAGCGTTGAATCTCCTCCACGAAGACTCCGGTATTCGGATCCTGGTACACGCCGAAACCGCCCAGGATGTACGGGATTTGCTGCGCGCCGACGCTCCAGTTCAGCCGCGACTTCCGGTTGCCGTAGGCGACCAGTGCAGCGAAATCCGAGATGCGACCCTGGACCTGGGCCATCGTGACGAGGTTGTGGTCGCCCAGCATGTCGCTCCAAAACAGCGTGATGCCGCCCCCGACGTACGTCCCGAACCGGTCCGCCGCGATCGCAAGACTGGGCTGCGCGATGAAATCGAGCGAGAGCTTGGGATGATACGCTTTCACGGCGGTGGAAACGGTGACTGTGTTCTCCGCCGGCAGCCCCGGCCCGGGATCCTTGATCAGCTCCGCGATGCCCGTGCCGATCTGGGCGCGATCGAGGGGAGGCAGCGCCGCGGCCGTCTTGGGCAGGTCGATGACCGGTCCACCCTCGAGCTTGTGCAGATCATCGATCGCCTGAATGGCGTAGCCGCCTCCTGAATACACGCTGAATACGGCTCGCGGCGTCTTTTGCGCCACACTGAGCGCCGGGCTCAGCGACGTGATGCCACTGACCCCGCTGAACACATTCGTCACCTGCGTGATGGCGCCGCTGCTGAGCGCGAGGCGGAAGACATTGCTGATCCCGCCGGGATCGCCGATGAAGTAGAGGCTCTGCCCGTCGGGACTCCACTGCGGATTGATGTGCTTCGCATGCGCCAGGTGCGGGAGCTGCCGGATTTGTCCGGAGCCGCTCCCCCGCGGGTCGATGACGGCCAGCTGATAGTCGCCGAACGACAGCGCGTCCAGCGAGGTGCTGAAGCGGTCGGTGACGAACGCGACCACCGAACCGTCGGGGGACCATGCCGGCTCGAGATCGGCGTACGGATCATCGGTCAAGCGCCGCAGCTCGCTACGCTCCAGATCGTACGTAAAGAGATCGGTCACCCCTCCGACTTGCGCGCTGAAGGCGATCATTTTTCCGTCGGGCGACCACGTCGGATTAAAGATCTCCCCGAGCGACGGGAACTTGATCTCCTTGATGAGGTCGCCGTTGTCGCCTCGCACGATCCGCAGCGCCGGGTCTCCAGTCACCACGGCGCCGAACACGAACCGGCTGCCGTCGGCGTCCCACGCGCCCGCGGAGTTGATGAATTGCAGGCTCTCGAGATGCGGATCGCGCGTCGACGAGACGAGCTTGCGGATGGTGCGTCCGTTTTCGGCATCGGCGAGGTAGATGTCGATGGAAAACAGACCGGCGTCCGACATGTAGACGAGCCGACGACCGTCCGGGCTCAGTGCCGGCGCGAGGTTGTAGTGCTGCTCTTTCCCAGGGCTGACGAGCAGACGCGCTCCCGAGGTGGACGCCGGCAGCAACCGCGCCTGCATCCGCTGCGCGCGGTCCGCCGGCAACGTGACGCCCGTTGCCAGGGCGACCGGCTTCGCCGCATCAGTAAGCGCGCGATGCCAATCGGCGATGAGACTGTCGGCGGGCCGGTGCGTCATCTGCTCCAGCGCGAGCTGCACGTTGCCGCTCCGCCCGGCCGACCGGAGCAGCGCGCCGACGATATCGTCGCCGTACGTCCCGCCGAGATAGGACCAGAACGACTGGCCCCAGCGATACGGGAAGTACCGCGGATTCTCGAGGTCGCGGAAACTCGGCAGCTCGCCGCGCCGCACCGCGTCGCGCATCCACATCGTCGTGTTGGGATCCACATTGCCGAGCGAGACGTACTCCGCCATCCCTTCGATGAACCAGAGCGGCACGCGATTCAAGCCGGTGGCCAGGTTGCCGCGCCCGACGCCTGTGATGTCGTACTGGAAGGCGTGGGTGAGCTCGTGGCCGATCACGTGATCGGTTTCATAGAGCGACGCGCCCATCGGTAGGATGATGCGGCGCTTGAGACTTTCGGTGACACCGCCCGTTCCTTCACCCGGTTGCTCACCGAGGACATTGGTCTGCTGGAAGTCCGGAGCGTCGGAGTACAGGATCAGCGGTTGGCGGCCGCTGAGCTGATGCCGGAGGACCTGTGAGATGCGCGTATACCACCGTTCCGCCATCCGCCCGGACTGCTCCGCCGCGGCCGCTTCGCGATCGTAAAAGTAGATGTCGAAGTGTTGGGTCTTCAGGATCTTGAAGTGGAAGTTTTCATACTGGACGGCGTTGCGGCCGAAATATTGTGCCTGGGCTCGGGGTGCGATCAAACTCAGCGCCCCAAGCAGGAGTGTGACGCGAGCAATGGTGTTCATGTCCTAGGATTACCCCCATACATCGGGTTCGGCCACACGTGTCTGGACCTCAGGTCGTAAATGAACGTACAACATCCAATGTTTGTTCGGACTTCACGAATCCGGGAAAGGACACTCCATGATCGTGGTGACGCTCTGCATCCTCACTCTCAGTCTGCAGCAGCCTTGGAGGGCGGTGGACAGCGCTCTAGGCAGGACGGGCAGTCTGCAAGGGGAAACTTACCGCGTTGGCTTTCCGCGCAATGATCTTCACGTCACAGTTGGCGCGGTCACTGTCCGGCCGGCCCTCGCGTTGGGATCGTGGGTGGCGTTCAAACAGACGAAGGACAGCCTCGCGATGTTAATGGGCGATCTGGTCCTGTTGGAGTCGGAGGTGGGACCGTCATCGATGCGCTCCAACGCGGCGGTATCGAGCAGACGGCACTGCACAATCACCTGGTCGGCGAAACGCCGCACGTGATGTACCTCCACGTCCTCGGCCGCGGGCGAGCCGTGGCCCTGGCGACGACAGTGCGCGACGCACTCGCGCGGACCGGGACCCCTTCTGTCGCGCCAGCGCCGGTCTCCCCACCCGCCTTCAGTCTGGACACGGCACAGATCGCCCAGATCATCGGGGCTCACGGCCGTGTCAACGGCGGCGTCTACCAGATCAGTGCTCCGCGTGCGGCGCCCGTGACCGTGGACAGTATGGAAATACCTCCCGCCATGGGCGTCGCCACCGCCATCAAGATCCAGCCGACGGGCGCAACCAGTGCCGCTACGACGGGAGATTTCGTCCTGATTGCAAGCGAGGTGAATCCGGTCCTGCGTGCCCTGCGCGCCAACGGGATCGCCGTGACTGCGCTGCACAGCCACATGCTGAACGAGTCCCCGCGACTCCTGTTCATGCACTTTTGGGGCGAAGGCGACGCGCTCAAGCTCGCTCGCGGGCTGCGGGCGGCATTGGACGACGTGGACAGCAGGCGGAACTAAGGATCCCGCACGAAGCTTCGATACAGCGCGAGATCGTAGACGATCTTCAGCGCTCCGGCGATGAAGAATGGTGCGTTGATCCACGCCGGCTGTGCGAATAGCAGCCCAGCGAACACGGGTGCAAGACTGGCTCCGATCGTGCGCGCAACCCCGGTGATCCCGCCCGCTGCCGATCGCTCTTCCGGACTCACCACCGCCATGAGATAGGACTGCCGGGTCGGCACATCCATCTGGCTGATACTGAAGCGTGCGAAGAGCACCGCCACTGCGAGCCGCAGGCTGGGCATGAACGGTACGAGGATGAGCAGCACGTTCGAGGGCAGGTGTGTGAACACCATCGTGCGAACCAGACCAAAGCGCGCAGCGAGCCGGGAAGCCACGAGGGCGGAAATCCCCGCGAGCAGGTTCGCACCGAAAAAGATTGCTCCCAGAGTTGCCGCATTCACGCCGAATCGCAGATAGAACCAGTAGGCCGCGAAGCTCTGTACCACGAATCCGCCGGCGAACGAATCGAGCGCGAAGAGTGCCGCGAGCCGCTGCACAACGCTCCGGGAGCGTCCCCCAAAGCGGGCGCGCGGGTGAGGCACTGTGAGCTCCGTCGCGACGGACAGGCGCGAAAAGCCGAGCACGAGTACCAAACCCAGCGCCGCATACAAGATCACGACGTCCCGATAGTGGAGTGTTTGAGATAGCATCCCGGCGCCCAGGGAGCCGAGCGCGGTCGCGAACGCGCCGATCATGGTGTACCAGCCGAACACAGCGGTCCGTTCTTCATCCGGCACGACATGGGCGAGAGCGGCTTGCTCGATGGGGAGAAATGGTCCCACCTCATTGCCGCTGGGACTGATCACGCCGATGGTGCCCGCGATCAGGAGCACCAGGAAATTGCGCGTCAGCGCCAAGACGAGTCCTGCGGCGGCCATGAGGAGGGCACCGACAATGAGCATACGCCGCCGGCCGATCCGATCGGCGCGGGTGGTGAGCCAGAGCGAAATGGCGGTATCACCCACCAGCGTCAGCGTGAGCAGTAACCCAATCTGCTGAGTTCGAAGCCCGAGCGTAGTCAAGTACAGGACCAACACGACGGACAGCGCGCCGTACGCGAACAGTCGCGTGAACCGTAGGAGCAGCAGCAACAGTCCGTCGCGTGGGAGTCCCCGCAGCGCGCCGGGGATCACGGAGCGAGCCGGTGGACCACTTTCACGACGAACGCACCGTTCAGCTGCCGCGTGAAAGAGGACGTGGACGGAAATTGATACGGCGTGACTGGATTGGTGCTGTACCCCGAGTTCCACACGGCAAACACGTCGTCCCCGATCACCGGGATCCAGTGGAACCGAATGTTGAAATCGACGCGCTGGTCCTCGTTCGTGTACTGGACGAACCCGAGCAGGCTCGACCGGGGATTGAAGTCGTACTCGAGGCGCGTGGACATCTGAAGCGCCGTGAAGCCTCCGCCTGGCAGGTGTGCCGCCGTGCGGGTGACATAGGCGCCGACGATCGCATGTCCGCCGCCGCGCCACGTCCCCTGAAGCTCTACGTCGGCGCTACGCCCGCCGTAGAAGGGCCCCCAGTTCACGAACGCTGCGACGCTGAGCGGGTGCGCAGCAGACATCTCGTACTGGACCTCGTAGCGCGGCCACCAATAGCGTCCCGGAGCCACCCGGACGCCGCGGAAAATGTCGAACGTATCGGTCGGCGCATCGAGCCAGCGCTGATAATTGAGTTCGAAATGATCGCCGTTGTCGCGGTCGCCGCCGAACACGCGCCACTCGAACCATGCGGTCTGCCAGTCGCCGGTGCGCCCCAATGAACCCCTCTCATTGGCTATGATGTCCCAGCTCGGAATGGGCACGGTGAAATCGAGCTGCCGGATGCCGAGCGCATGCGGGCGTGGCATGAAGTCGACGTGACCTGTCGTCTCCCAGATGCCGGTCCGACGCACGAAGCCGAGGGCGGGGTCGAACCCGGAGTGGATGCGATAGAGCGAGACGAAATTGTCGAACAGATCGTTGGGATTGTCGGCGGACAGCCGCCAGGCGAGCGGAACGTCGCTGACGCCGGGAGTCCGGCTGCCCGCGATCCAGAATTTCGGCTCGAGATTCTGACCGTGCACGATGAGTGGAAGATCCACGTCGAATCCACCAGTGCCCCGCGGAGCAGCGCCGGTCATGCTCTGCAGCGCGCCAATAATCCCGACATATGATCTCGCTAGCAGGTCATGCTGCACCCGCACCACGGCATCGGTTTCATGGTTCGCGCCCGTTTGCGCATCGAGCACGCCGATGCGCCACGGGCCCTGTCTGCCGTAGAGACGGCCCCCCGCGACGATCGGGATGGGATTGCCGGCGCTGTCCAGCCCGACCCGTCGCGAATAGAACACCTGCGTGCGACCCGGCGTGCCAAAGTCGAACAGCCCGCTTGATTCCAGGAAGAACTGGCGTTTCTCCGGAAAGAAGAAAGGAAAACGGGTCAGATTGATGACCTGTTCGTCGGCCTCGACCTGGGCGAAGTCGGTCCCGGCCGTGAGGTCAGCGGTCAACGTCGGTGAGACGGCGACCTTCGCGTCGAGCCCCGCCTTGGTGCCGACGAAGCCATCGGCGAGCCGGGCGCCGCCGCTGTCGTGCGTCGGTTCGATGACGCGGCTCAGCACGTAGGGGTATAGCTCTACGGCGTGGGCGCGGTGTAACGGCCCGATGTCGATTAGATCGCCCGCTTTCAGCAGCTGATAGAGCCCTTCCGCGCGCCCCCAGGACCGCCACAGGTCCTGCTCGTTCTTGCGACGGATGAAGCGGCGTACGTTGAAGCCAAACTGCAAGCCGGCCGTGTGGCGAAATCGCAGCGTCTGGAACGGTATCCGGAATTCCGCCGTCCACCCGGCAGCATCGCGCGAGACTGCAACGTCCCAGATGCCATTCCAATTCTCGTTGAGGTTATCGAGGTCGGTCAGCTGGGCGTCCCAGCGGGCGCCGTTGGCATTCGTGCCAAACACGAATGCGCCGCGCCGGTCGTGGAAGCTGTCGATGAGCAGCTGAACGTTGTCATCGCTCGACAGATCGGCGTCCCGGCGCAATTGCGTTGCACGAATGCGGCGCGATTCGCCGTCGTACGCGCGGACCCCGATGTAGAGGGCGGTCGCATCGCGGAGGGCTTTGACGACGGTGCGTTCGGTTGCGGGCTCGCCGACGCGCGGCTCACGTTGCCGGAAGTCAGTCAACGAGTCGGCCCGCGTCCAGTCGGGCTCGTCCAACCGGCCAGTCAGGTGGATCTTGCCGCTCGCCGTCGCGACACGGAGCGCCTGCGGTCGAGCCGACGTCGGTAGCGCCAATACCAACGTCAGTCCGAGGCTCGCGATTCGCAGACGGCGTTCTGACTTGCCGGGATCTACCATGTGCTCCATGTTCGCGGCATGAGCGCGCCTTTGTCCACACCCGCCGCCGCTGCTCCCATCACGTCCACCGCCCGCGTCGCCTCGATCGACCTGATTCGAGGCGCAGTCATGATCTTGATGGCGATCGACCATGTCCGCGTGTACTCGGGACTCCCCGCCGGCGGCCCCACGGCGGGGATCTTCTTTACGCGCTGGGTGACGCACTTCGTGGCGCCCGCCTTCATCTTCCTGGCGGGCACAAGCGCGTACTTCTACGGCCGCAAGCACACCGATCTGTCCCGCTTCCTGTTGGTACGAGGCATCTGGCTCGTGCTGCTCGAGCTGACGGTAATTCGCGTCGCATGGACGTTCAACTTCGATTTCGCGAATTACCTACTGGCGGGCGTCATCTGGGTAATCGGCTGGTGCATGATCATCATGGCGGCCATGGTGCACGCGCGCCCGCGGACGGTCGGAATCATCGGCGTTGCGATCATCGTGTTGCACAACGCGGTAATGGCACCCCTGATGCGCGCACTACCATTGGGCGAGTCGTGGAAGGTTCTGTACATCGGATTCTTCAACGGGCCGGTCAACGGGACGCCGTTGATCGTGCTGTACTCGATCATTCCGTGGATCGGCGTGATGGCGGCGGGCTACTGGTTCGGCACCGTTCTGTCGTTGGAGCCGGCACGCCGCAATCGGATCTGTGTACCCCTCGGGCTCGGCACGACGGCGCTGTTCCTCCTCCTGCGCGGCTTCAACATCTACGGCGACCCGCGGCCGTGGAGTGCCACACCGCCGATGCCGGCCCTGCTCTCGTTCCTCAACACGACCAAGTACCCCGCGTCGCTGCTCTTCTTGCTGATGACGCTGGGCCCGACTATCGCGCTGATTCCGCTGCTGGATCGCGCGCGTGGGCGAGTCGCGCAGTGGATCACCACCTTCGGCCGCGTGCCGTTCTTCTATTACGTCCTGCATATCCCGCTCATCCACGCGCTCGCCCTTGTGGTGTCGGCGATCCGCCTCGGGGCCGTGAGCCCGTGGCTGTTCACGAATCATCCGATGGCAAACCCACCGGCGCCCGAGGGCTACCCGTGGAGTTTGGGACTCCTCTACCTCGTCTGGGCGATCGCGATCGTACTGCTGTATTTCCCCAACCGCTGGTACGCCGAGCTGAAAGCCCGGCGCCGCGATTGGTGGCTCAAGTACCTGTAAGGCTCCTGCTCATTGGACGCAGGGTCCATGCGGATCGGCGGGCTTCGCCACATCCCGCTTGGGACGCTCCGGGGCGTTCGCCACCGCCAGCGCGCCGTCGTGCACCATTTTCGTGACCCGGGAGAGGTCCTGGTAGCTGATGTACTGCGCTTCGTCCGTGACCTGGTGGTAGTCGAGGTGCTCGCCGCGCGAGAAGGCAACTGACGGGATCCCATAGCGCGCGTAACTGTAGTGATCGGCGCGGCAGTAGTACTGGAGCGGATGGCCCGGCGCGTCGTAGGTGTAGTCGAAAACGAACGGCAGCGGCTGCTTGGCATTCGCCGCCTCGAGCATTTCACCAAACTCGCGCGAAATCCGCTTCGCGCCGATCACCTCGAGGTACGTCGGGCTACCGGCGCCCGTGCCGCCGCGCGGGAAGTCCGATGCTGTGCCACGCCCGACCATATCCTCATCGATTTCGCCGACGACCGAGTCGAGCGGCACCGTTGCGTGATCGGTATACCAGCGCGAGCCGAGGAGTCCTGCTTCCTCGCCTGTGTGACTCACGAACAGGATCGAACGCCGCGGTCGCTCGGCGCCCTGAGCGCCGGCGAAGGCCTCGGCGATCTCAAGAATCGCCACCGTGCCGGAGCCGTCGTCATCGGCGCCATTGCGGATCGAATCGCGGCGTGGAGGACGGATCGCGCGCAAGCTGTCGAGGATCGCGCGAATCCTGACTTGCTCCTCGTTGGTGGCCGGCCGGTTGGGAGAATCGGCGCCCATCGGCCGGACGACACGATTGAAGGCGCGGAGCGAATCGTGATCCACGGGATGGTGATCGAAGCCGACGTGGTCATGATGCGCCGTCAGCGAGACGTATTCGTTGCGCAGCGCGGGATCGCCGCCGCGCAGAATCGCCACCACGTTGCGCGCCGGGAACGCGACCGCCGTGCGGGTGAAGTCGTACTGGCCGCTCACCGTGGTGCCGGTCGCGGTGCCCGGCGCGACTCGAGCGGGTTCGTTGCCGAGCAGGCCCGCCGCCGCTCGCCGGCTGAGCCACACCAACGCGATCGCACGAGGATTGCGCGTCGTATCGGAGACTGGGCGGCCCTCGCGAATGCGCGCGATCTGTTCGCTGCCGAGCTGGTCGAGGGCGACGATGCCGATCGTGCTGGCCTCGCGATACCGGCCAACGAGCGGTCCGATCGCCCGGCGATCGAACCCCTGCGGGACATCGAGTACGACGAACTTTCCGGCGGCCCCGCTTGGCGCGATGAGATGCGCGGTGTCACCGACCGACCCGGCATAGACGACCGCCGCCTGCTCGAGCACGCGCGGTGGCAGGGCGAAGCTGGCGGGAAGGAAGTCGGTCCCGAGCTGGAGGGTGGTGCCGCCGCTCGTGACGAGTCGCGAACGAGGATCCACCTTGACGTCCCAGAAGGGCACCGTCTGGAAGTAGGTGCTGCTATCGCCCGCCGGCTCGAGCCCGAGGCGCCGAAACTCGGCCGCCACGTACGCCGAGGCCTTGAAGGCGCCCAGGCTTCCCGTTTCGCGGCCCATCATCGAATCGTCAGCGATGAGGTAGAGGCGCTGGCGCAGGTCGGCGGCGGTGATCTCGGGTTCGGTGGCCCAGACTTGCGCATTCCGTGGAAACGTCCGCGAGCCGGTCGGCGGCGCGTTTCCGGTGGACTGACAAGCGTGCAACAAAACGACGGCGATCACGGTGGACCACGCTCGCTGCATCATCGATCTCCTGGGTTAGAATGCGCCACCGCCACCCCCGCCGCCTCCGCCGCCAGAACCTCCGCCGCCGCCAAATCCCGATCCCCCCGAGCTGCGCGGCGACGACGACAACGTGGTGCCCGCCACCGTCGAGAGATGCGACATGCTGGTCGAGAAATGGCTGACGTTGAAGTTCGCCACGCTGGGACCGACGTACCATTGGGGCGGCTGCGTGTAGATCCCATCGAACGCGCGAGCGAACTGTTTCTCCACACCAAACGCCATCGCGAACGGCAGAAATTTATCGAACAGCTCCGGATGACCGATGATGATGCGCTTCAAATGCTCGGCCTCCACGCGGCGGAGAAACTCCTCGAATCCCAATACGTGCTCGAGCGCGCGCGCCCCCATTTCCGTGCGCGCCGGCATGATTTGCGCGAACAGAATCACGATGAGGAATGAAAGAACCGCTGCGATGACGAACGGCACCGGGGTCAGCAGGAACGCTTTGGAAAAAACGGTGCCGCCCACGCCGACGAGCACTGCGACGCCGAACGCAATCCCGGTCCAATTCTGTTTCACCTTGTCGGGCCGATTCTTGTAGAACCCGCTCCCCTTCAGGCGGTCGAAAATCGCGTTCCGAATCGGATCGAGCTCCTTATAGAACTCATCCTTCAACTCGTCCAACTCCACGTGATCACCGTGTTCCGAGAAGATGCCGTCGAAAACAGCCACCTCGTGAGGTGTGAGACCGTCGATGGTCTTGAGGCGATGCAGCGAATAGCTGGTACCGCCTCCGAACAACCCAAAGAGCTTGGGGTTCTGGTGTTCCTCGATGCGCAGGTATCCGCGCACCGCCAGATCCACCAATGTGGCCGTGATGTCCCGCATGTCGGCACTGTTATCCATCAACGTCCCGGCCTCGGCCGGCGTCATGTCCGCCGGCGGCTCATACTGCACGGCGATGGGGCGCTGCCTGGGGTCTGCGCCCGAGCGGCGCCAGCGGGCGAACGCGAACAGGAGCACCGGAATGGGGATCAGCAGCGGCCAGTTGCTGCGCACTGCTTGCGCGGTTCGCGCGGCGACGGTCGGTGCCGTGACCACGCCCTTGTCCCACCCGACCACGGCGGTCAGCCCTTCGTGGTATCCCAGAGAATGCGGCATCGCGATGCGGACGATGTTGCCGTCGATCGTGACGGTCGCGTCGCGTGCGGTCGAGCCGTACACGCCGTTGAACGCGATTGCCCGCACGCCGGGTGTTCCCGGTGGAAGATCGACCTCCGCCGTGGCGGCACGAATCGGTACCTCCCACTCGTCGCCCGTGATATTCCAGTAGAGCTCGTCGTGCTCGTCGAAGAACCGCAACCCGTTCGTCGCATGGTAGCGCAGCAGGAGCGTCCGATCGGCGTTCGCGGCACCCGGAATCCAGACCTTGTACTTGATGTTCGCCCCCTGGCGACTCGTCTCCGTGCGCAGACTTCTCCCGGCATCGTCCTGCGCGCTTTGCAGCGAGACGCCGAGTGTCCAGTTCAGGCCTTGCGGCGTCCGGTATTTGACCGGAATCGTGCGATACAGTCCGTTCCAGGACCCGACAAATCGAGCGGTGATGGACTCGGTCACATCGATGCTCGCGTCACGATTGACGCGAATACGGGCGTCGAACTTCTCGATGGAATACGACCGCTGCGCGCTGAGCGACGTCGCGGGGAGCGCGAGCAGCAGGAGCGCGAGCGGCACTTTCGGGACGGCGCGCTCCGACGGATCCGTGAGGCCGAAGAATTCCCGCGGGCGCAGGCGCAGCATCGCGGCAATGATTCCCGCCGGAAACTGAGCGATCGCGGTATTGAAATCGCGCACGACGGCGTTGTAGTAGCGGCGCGCGTTCTGCAGATGGTCCTCGACATCGGTCAGCGTCGCCTGCAACGCGGCGTAGCTCGCGGCCGCTTTGAGCTCGGGATAGGCTTCGGCGACCGCGACGACGCGCTGCAGCGCGCTGCCGAGGGGGTCTTCTTCCCGGGCCCGCGTCGCCGGTCCCGCCTGGGTGGCTTGCACCGCTCGCCCGCGAGCGGCGACCAATGCCTCGAGTGTGGAGCGCTCGTAGCCGGCGTGCCCCTGCACGACCGCGACCACGTTCGGGATCAGATCGTGGCGGCGCTTGAGCTGCACGTCGATATCCGACCAGGCGTTATCGCCCAGCTGGCGCAGTCGAATGAGACGGTTGAACGTGAAGACCGCCCAACCGACGATGACGATGCCGATGATCGCGGCGAGAGTCATGGGGGCCTACGCTAGCTCGGTAAAGGAGCGAATGCGAGGATGGCTTGTGGGCAAATCGTTCGGGTCATCCGGCCCGCGAACGCACAGCGTGGTCCGCATGCCGGCGGCATGCGCCGCGTCGAGCTCCGCCACGAGATCGGAGACAAACAGCACGCTCTGCGGTGAATGCCCCAGCGCGGTCGCGATCGTTCGATAGCTGGTCGCCTCGCGCTTGGGTCCAGTCGTCGTGTCGAAATATCCGGACAGAAATGCCGACAGATCGCCCGCCGTGGTGTTCGCGAAGAGATTGCGCTGCGCCTGGACGCTGCCTGATGAGAAGATGGCGATCTGTTTCCCGGCCTTCCGCCACCGCTCGAATGCTGGTCGCACGTCCGGATAGACTTCAGCCTTGCCTTTCAGCTCGCCGCCGCGATACCCCGCATCCCAAATGCGGCCCTGGAGTGATTTGAGACCGGTCGATTTGCGATCGCGGTCCATCAGCCAGTAGACGTACGCCTCAGGATCCCACGGTGGGAGACGCGGTTCGTGGGCGGATTCCGCAGCGTGCTCGGCGCGCAGCAGCTCGATATCGGCGTGGACCTCGGGATCGTCGGCGTGCCGCGCCAGATAGTCGTGCACGCGCGCGCGCGCATACGGGAACAGCACCTGCTGGACGAACGCGATGGGGGTGGTGGTGCCTTCGATGTCCAGCAGGATGGCTCGAATGTCTGTCAGCGTGCGATCGGGATGTACGTCGGTCCCCAGCACACGGGTTGAAACCCCTGATCCACTCCGCTGCCCGTGTAGTGCGGCGTCCATCCCGACTTGTCCTGGAACAGGCGGATCGCGCGGATGTCGCGATCGGCGCACAGATCGAACCAGTGCCAGGTCCCACGCGGCACGCGAATCAGGTCACCGGCCTCCACTTCGATCGCGATGACCGGACCTTCGCGGGGATGAATGTGGAACAGGCCGCGGCCGCGGATGATGAAGCGCACCTCGTCCTCGTCATGCCAATGCTCCGTGCTGAACTTCGCCAGCATGGTCTCGAGATTCGGCGTCGCCGGCGTGACGTCGATGACGTCGGCCGTCACATAGCCGCCGCGCGCCTTCAGCATGTCGAGTTCCGGTGCATAGGCGGCGAGCACCGCGTCCGCGGGCGCGTTCGCCGCGGCGCGCTGGGCGAGCGGCCAGCGCTCGTAGTCGATGCCAAGCGTGGCGAGATATTGGGTGACCTCACCCTGGGTCGTCAGCGTCCGCTGCTCGGCGGGAATTCTCACGGTTGCCATGACATTCCTCGCTTTCGTGCCATCGTCGCCGCTAGCGGGGGAGAATCGGTCCCGTGACGTCGATCCGGACCGGGAATCCCTCCAACCGGCTGGGGATCCGGGCCCGGGTTGCCTCACTCGTTTTGGCAACCAGGACGCGGATACACGGTGCACCTTCACAGCGGCCGATGGCCGTGCCGAGCACTCCCGGCACGGCCATCAGCGAATCGGTGTGAGCCGCCAAAACCTGCTCGATTGTTCTCGACGATCCCGCCACAGCCGGCCCTTCCTCCTCTCGAGCTCTCTGATGCCCGCAGCTCGTGCCGAGCGCGATCGCGAGAAGCAGACTAATTGGGCCGGAGTACTTTGATCGTCGTCCCGTTGCTGTCCCCGTCGGGATCGTGGTTGAAGGTCCGGTCGTACGTTCTCCCCGCGTATGTCACACTCACCACCGTCATGTTCACTGACGCGACGCTTCTCTTCAAGCTCGGGAACAGGACGATGCATGTCCCGTTGCCGCCCTGCTCACCGGTCGTGCAGGTGTCGGAGTTCGTGCCGATCTGGCTCCAGTGACCGACCACGGTCGCCCCGTTGAGCGGATTGTGATCGGCGTCGTGCACGGTGATCGCGACCGTCGCCGACCAGTTGCCCCCGCTGCGCGAGGTTGTGGCGTCGAGATCCCCGACGTGAATGATAAGCGACGCGGCGGAGAGAATGACACTGGTCGACGCCTGGTTGTTCGTGGGATTGTCGTCACCGAGCGCGTGCTGGGCCGTGAGCGTATGCGTGCCTAAGGAGCTCGTTGTGGTGTTCCACGCGAACACCAGCGTCACTGCGGCGCCCGCCTGCAGCGCCTGCAGCGTCTGCGTTCCGATCGCCGCGCCGTCGGTTGCGTCGGTCAGGGTCACAGGAACCCCCGCTGGAATGTCCTGATTCCCCACATTCTGCACCGCGACCGAGACGTTTATGGTGTTGCCCTGCGTGGCGGACGTCGGGGCGCCGACGCTCGTGATCGCCAGATCCGTCACTGGGACGGGTGGTGGCGGCGGCGGAGGGGGTGCGCTGCCGTCGATCCGCACGCCGAAGTTGTTGAGCACCAGGTCGATGCGGTTGGCGATCGTCTGTGTACTGCTGCCGGCGAACAACAAACCCACCGGGCGGTTGGTGCCGTCGTCCGAGACGATGAGCGAGCCGGAGTCCCCGCCGCCCGAGAATGTGCCAGGCTCGATGATCAGCTGATCTACAAAGGTCGCTTGCTTGACGCAGAAGATGAACAGGACCTCGTAACAGACCGTCACGGTGGCGTTGATGCCGGTGATCTGTCCATGGGTGGCTTTGGTCGTCCGTCCGTACTTCTGCACGGCGAGGCCAAGGAGGGCGCTCTCGTTGTCGAAGACGCCGTCGCCGTTCGCATCGCCGTAAATCGCTGAATTGGGCAAGCCGTACCCCTCGTCGGCGGGCGTGGCGTTCGAGAGCATATCGGCACTCGAGACCGCGATGGCGGCGTCGATGGTGTTCGCACCTCCCGAGAAGTTGATCGGCTTGAATGCGGCGAGCGTGCCGATCTGATCGGCCGGGGCGGTGCCGCCGTCGAATGGGCCGGGCTGCAGCTCCGGATCGCCGATCGCCGCGTCGTTGCTGTTCGCCAGCACGTGATTGTTGCTGAGCACATAGATCGCGCCGCTGGCGTCCACCACTCGGCCGCCGATCGAACCCGCGGTGATCGCGGGATGACCCAGCGAGAACCCAAGCGGGGCGGGCCGCTGGCGCGTCGTGGGATCGGACCGCGCGAGGAACATGCCCGTCACCTCGGTCGTGACCGGTACGCCATCCAGAGCGAGGGGCAGTCCCTTCACGTTGGCTTGAGCGAGCAGCAAGCGAACGGTCGGCTTGCCGTCCGGCGACAGACCAACGGCGGTGCCGACCACACCCGGCACCTGGAGCAGGGCCGCCGTGTGTCTTTCCTGCGCCGCGAGCGCGGCGCGCAAATCGGGCGTAACGCGTGTGAACTCAGGCGGTGCGGCCGTGGGTCCGAGAGCGTCGCGCGACGAATCCGAGCAAGCCGTCCACAGACCGACGCCGATGACGAGCAGCCCCGCCACGCGGGTGCGTCTCATAGGTCCTCCCTGGGAGGCGTCGATTCTACGTGCCGGCCTTGCGCTTCGCCATCCGGTCTAACCCTAGGCTCACGGTGCCATACCGCGCTTTCGTCCCATCGCCTCGAACAAGAATTCGAGGATCTCCACGTGGCGCTTCGCTTCGGCTAGGTTGTGGCCCCACGTGTAGAGCCCGTGGCGGCGAATCAGAAATCCATGCGCCGCGGGATGGTCGCGCAGTGTCGCTTCGACCTGCGGCACGGCCGCGGCCCAGTCCTCCGTATTGTCGATGATCGGCAGCCGTTCCTGATGCTCGTGCGTGTGCACGCCGTCCAGCCCCTTCAACATCTCGTAGCCGTCAATGGCGAGGCTGCCGTCCGCTCCAGTATCCGACAGAATTGTGCTCCAAACGGAGTGCGTATGCAGCACCGCACCGGCGCGGCGCGCTCGCGCGATTGCCAGATGTAACGTCGCCTCGGCGGATGGCTTGCCGGAGCCTCGCAGCACGCGGCCACCTCCATCGATCGCCACGATCTGGCCGGGCTCGAGCAAGCCCTTGTCCACGCCGCTCGTCGTGATGGCAAGTGTGAGCGGATCCCTCTGAACGACGGCGCTGAAGTTGCCGCTTGTGCCGAATGCCCAGCCGCGCGCATAACAGATGCGGCCGACCTCGGCCAGCTGTTCAGCGATTGCGTCGAACGTGTCGACCATCCTGCACCAACCTCCACTACCCTCCAAGTTCCAGCGAGCAACCTCCGAGACGTGCCGGCCAGCGCGGCGTGAGCGAGATGCCCTGGACGGTTTCCTCAAATCCGCGCTCACTGCGGGCGACCGTGGTGATGTTGGAGCGCCAGACCTCGGTCGCCGGTTCTAGGCGTACCGGCACTTCCCGGACCAGCGACAACTCGGGTGCGAACATCGCGTGCGGATGTGCGGCGCCGTCCCACGTGTAGGCCACATCGAGACACCCCGCAACATCGAACTTCAACCGTTTCTCGAGCCCGGGGCCTTGCAGGACGGCCGTGATTGCGTCGCGCGTGACGGACACGCGCGCGGCCATCGGCACCGCGGCCCAGGACCGAATCGGCTTGTATCTGGCAGCGGCGTAATCTTCTGCCGTCACGTCCTCACCGAGCAAGCGTTCGACCAGAATCGCCCGCGGCTCGGCGTCGACCGGCGGAAGCGCCTTGAGCCGCGCGGCTTTCTCGATGTCATGGATGCTGGCCGTGCCGTCAGTCTTGCTTTCCCCATGGCCATGCGCCTGCTGCTCGGGTATCTCATGATAGGATTCGCGCCGTCGCGTGAGGACGTCGGCAAGGTTGATGAAATCGTCGAACCGCGTCAGCACTTCCACCGCACCGCCGCGGTGCGGGCTGACCAGCGCCGTGAATTGCCCGGAGTGGATCCAGAGCTCGGGATACCCGTCGTTGTCGAGATCGACCTCTTCATACGCGAGCGACTCCCCGCGCCGCAGCTCACGTTCCGCGATCGCGAGCTGGCGCCAGATCGCGTTGCGAAGGTGGGGGAGATACAGGCCGCCGAACACGCCATGCCAGTAGGCATCGTTGCACTGCGCGCGCCCGATGGCCCGACGCGCGGCCGCCGGATCGCCCCGGCTGCGCGACAGGTTCGAGAGCGCGACCATCATCTTGTGCATACGGTTCGACTCGGGGTACTTGACCAGAAAATGGTGCCAATGCCCTCCCCGCACGAACGACGCCGACGCCGCGAGATGCTTGGGTCCGAGCTCCTCTTCGAGCGTGGTGAGATCGCGTTGAGCGGCCGGCGGCAATGACCACTTCTCCATCTCGCGGTACGAGGCGGTGCCGAGGTACGCGAGGCCGCCGGACGGGACCTGGCGGAACGCCTCCTGCGCCGTCGCCAGCTTGATCTCGCCCGCGGCCGTGAGGCGCTCCATCGCCTGCAGGAACGTGTCCAACCACCCGGAGCCGTACACCCAATCCTTCGTGCCGGGCCAGCCGCCGAACTTCTCGCCGTCATCTGCCAGGACGGCCAGGCCATGACCCTGCGAGCGCAGTTGGCGCAGGTACGACGCCGTTTCCTCCGGCGGGCGAAACGGAATCAGGTAGCGCAGTCGCTCATCGATGGCGAGCAAGCCCAGAGGGCGGCCGTCGGACTCGGTCAGGTGCGGGCGATGCAACTCCTCGTGACGAAATCCGCAGACCAGGAAGTGCCGGTCGTCGACGAGTGCGTACTCCACACCGGCCTCAGCGAGGTCGGCCGCGAGCTCCGGCTGCCACACGCGCTCGGTGAGCCACAACCCCGTGGCCCCAACGCCGAAGCGGCGTTTGAGGTACTCGCGCATGCGCGCGATCTGCTCGAGGCGGTCGGGGCGGGGGAGCGAGGCGAGGATCGGCTCATCGAATCCCGCGAGGAGGAGCTCGAGCCGGCCATCGGCGGCGAGCCGGCCGATCAGATCGAGCCACGATGTGTCGTGTTGCTCCAACCACTCGAGCAGGGGCCCCGAGACATGCAGGGTCAAGGGAAAGAACCCCGCGGCAGCGGTCCGCTCAATGATGGGCCGGTACACGTCGCGCACGTGATCGGCCATCACGTGATCGAAATTGCCCACGGGCTGATGCAGGTGCAGGCCAAATACAAACCGCAGCGGCTGACCGCTCACGGCTGCACCGGTTGGAATGACTGGCGAAAGATGTCGGCGGCGGTACCTGCGGCGGGATCGTTGCTGCGCGCGTCGCCAAGCTGAGCGATGAACCCCGCCTCGAGTCGGGCGCTCTCGGCACCGGCGAGCGAGATCGCGCGCGCGGCGTAGCGGAGCACCTGACGGCCCTCGAGGCCGGCGATGTCGTCAAAGAACCAACCGCACGACGACATGGCGCGCAGCACGCCTCGCTCCATCTCGATGAGCCGCGCGGTGTTCTCGTCGCCCCGGACGGGCCCGGTGGCTCCCGTGGCCTCGAGAAACGCCCGCGATCCCCCAGGCAAATCGCGGCCCTCGCGGTCGTAGATCCCGTGCGCTTCGTGCGCGAGCCACTCCACCGCGAAGCGCAGCGGGGCGCGCCAATCTTGCTGCGACGGCCGGTCGGTGTGGACTTTGCAACCGCAAGCCGAGCGCCACCGCTCGACGCCGTGGGGGCAGCTCCAGGACGTTGGCTCCACCAGGTCTACCGTCGTCGCGGGTGGGTAGGTGGCCAACGCGGCCGCGAAGTTCGTGACCTGGGCCTTCCCGGACCGCTGGAGGCGATGGATGACGGTGGCGAGTGTTTGATCGGCGCCTTTGTGATGGTGGCCGAAGGTCTCGCCATCGACCGCGATGCTGGCGAGCGCGCCCGGCGGCGTGCGCTCGAGTGCTTCGGTCAAGCGATCGGCGTCGGTCGTGAGCGGGCCGAAGGCGACGTCGTGCGACAACACGCCGTCGTACACGAAGACCGCGATCGACCGGCCGCCGCTCAGCTCGATGCGCGCCGGCAGACCGCTCGCGGGCGGCTTAGAGACCTGATGCGGCGCGAGCACCGTGAACTGGATTCCCTCGGCGGCGAGGACGTCGAGTGTCTCGCGATCGACCGCCGTTTCTGGCAGCCAGAAGCCGGCGGGGTCGCGGCCAAACCGTCGCTTGAAATCGGTGATGCCCCACCGCACCTCGGTTTCCTTATCCCGGCGGGTGGCGAGCGGCAGGATGATGTGATGATATGGCGTCGCGAGCGCGTTGCCGTGGCCGAGCCGTTGCACGCTGGCGTGATCTGCGCGAATCACCGCGTCGTACACGTCGCGCGCTTCGCGCTCCAGCCAGTCGAGCAGGGTGGGGCCGAAATCGAAGCTCAGGGACTCGTAGACGCGTGCGAGCGGCCGGTAGGACTCCCGCGTGATGCGGGCATTCCAATCGTGATCAGGTGCGGCCGAGAGTTCCGCATCCACCTGTCCCGTCCACGGATTTTCCCGCGGCGGCTGATAAAAGTGGCCGTGGATGATGACGAGTCCGCGCTGCGGCGACGTCATGAGACAACGGCAGCGATACTGCGGAGGACATCGGGGAAGATGCTGTCCTGCGCACCCAGCGCTTCCACGCGTGACATCGTTGCATCATCGATCTTGCCGTTGGCGAGCGCCCGCACGAGGTCTTCAGCCTGCCCGGCATGCTCGTCAAACCGTTGGTTGGCGTAGTCGGCCGCTTCGCCGGTCGAGATGATGAATTGCCAATCCGAGCCTTGAGCGAGCAGCATCGAGCGAGTCGCCTGGGCGAGTACCGCGCGCGCCTTCGGACCGCCGCCGAGTGCCTTGGCCGCCACGGTCCAGTAGGCGTCCTCGAGCGCCCAGAGACGCTTCCACGTCCAAGACGTCTGATCATTGAGCCAGTAGGAAAAGTCCCCATCCTTGCCCCACGAGCCAGCCGTGAGCTGAATCGCCGGCGCGCGGCGGCCGTGACTCGCGATGTGCTCGCGGGCCGTCACCGGCCGCACGCCATTCGTCGCGAGCCGGCGATAAACGTTGGTGAGAAAATCGACGCCTTCGAACCACCAGTGCCCAAAGAGCTCCGCGTCGAAGGGGGCGGTCACGACGCCGTCACGCGTCTTGCCGCGGGCGCGCATCGTCGCGGTTTCTCGGAGCACACTGGCAAAATGGTCCGCGTGGGTACGGGCGGAGGTTTGTGCAGCCTGTGGGTCGTATTGTCGTTTGGCGCCGAGGTCGACCTGCGGCCCTGTCACGCGCCACAACCGCAGGCCGTCGGGCCAGCGAATCTTGTGGAACTCGAGATACCACTCGTCGCCGGGATAGCCCTGCGCGCGGCTCCAGACCTGTCGCGATGAGCGCGGGTCGCGCACCAACGCGAAGAGCTCGCCGACGCGATAGGCGGTATATGGGGTGCGGCTGGCGGGCACGATGTCCTCGGCAGCCTCCGGATACCCCAATGCCGGCCCGCCATGCACCAGATGCGAATCCACGAAGAAGTAGCGATAACCTGCGGCGGCGAGATGGTGCTCGATGCCGACGCGATATGGTTTGACCGGCGCGCCGTAACCGGGATTCCAGGGGCCGGCGGGGCGATACGCGCACTCCGGCACCCAACATCCGGTCGGCGCCCGTCCGAAGAGCCGTTGATGCTCGGACGCGCCGACGTGCAGCTGGAGGCGGATGCTCTCGTCCCGCGCGAGCAACGGCAGGAAACCGTGCGTCGCCGCCGACGAGATGATTTCGATGACGCCGCGTGCCTCGAAGCCCCGCAACGTGCCGATCAGATCCCCGCCGAGTGAGTGAAACAGAGCGTAGAGCCGCTCGAGCCGCTGCTGCCAGAACTCTGCGATCGGCCTGAGCGCCAGATCGCCGGACTGGGCGAGCGATGCCGGCGCATGCCGGGCCGCCTCGAGGCGGCGCTCCATGTAGGCCTCGAACTCGCTCACGAACGAGGGATGGGCGAGCTGATTCGCGAGCACCGGCGTGATGCCGAGTGTGATCGGCGCAGGGATGTGCTCGCGCTCGAGCGCCTGCAGCGCTTCGATCAGGGGGAGATAGCTGTCCAGCGCTCCCTCGCACAGCCACACGCTGCCGTGCGGCCAGCGGCCGTGGTGCAGGACGTACGGAAGGTGACCGTGCAGCGTGAGAACGAAATCCATCGCGGGCGCGGTGGCGGGGGGTGGGGGCGGCTTAGCGACGGGCGTTCAAGCCTCGTCCACTTTTGCTCGTGGACCGTTTCCGCGGCTTGCGCGCGCCCTTTTCTCCGGTGGCCGTCTCCGGCGGAACCGCACGTGCGGCGGCGGCTCGGGCGTACACCTTCTCGTACATCTCCGCCGGCTGGCGCCACGAGAAATCCTTCCGCATGGCGCCCTGTGCCAGCTTCGTGAACCACGGACGATCCTGATACAGCGTCACGGCGCGCTGAATCGCGAGATCGAACGCTTCGGGACTGTAGGCCTCGTACAAGATGCCGGTGACGCCGTCTTCGATCGTGTCGGCCAGGCCACCCACGCGCCGCGCGACGGGGAGCGCACCATAGAGCTGGGCGCGCATCTGCGTGAGACCGCAGGGCTCGTACAGCGACGGCATCATCAAGAAGTCCGCGCCGGCGAGCAGCGCATGCTCGAGTTCGTCCGTGAACGCGGTGTTCACCCCGACGCGCTGGGGGAAACGCGCCGCGAGCTCGCGCAGCGCGTTTTCGAACTGCGCCTCCCCGGCGCCCAGGAAGATGAACTGCGCGTCGAGTAGCCGCAGCGACTGCGAGGCGACGATCTGGTCGAGGCCCTTTTGCGAGACGAGGCGCGCGCTCATCCCGAACAGTGGAACGTCCGCGCGCCGCGGCAGGCCCCACGCGTCCTGCAGCGTCGCCTTGCAGCGCGTCTTTGCGGACATGTCGTCCGCGCTGAACCGGGCCGGTATGTGGGGATCGGTCGCGGGATTCCATTCGTGGATGTCGATGCCGTTGCGGATGCCCACGAGTCGATCGGCGAGGGCGCGGAAGGTGTGCTGGAGACCGAACCCACCGACGTCCGTGAGCAGCTCGAACGCATGCGTCGGGCTCACGGTTGTCACCATGTCGGCGTATTTGACGCCGCCCTTCAGGTAGTTGAGCCGCCCATACCACTCCATGTAATCCGGCGACCACAAATCGTCGGGCAGATGGATGTCTTTCATCACTTCATACGGGTACACGCCCTGGAAGCCGCCGTTGTGCACGGTGAGCACCGACGGTAATCGCTGCAAGTCCGGCTCATCGCGGTACACGCGCCGGAGGAAGACCGGCACCAGCGCCGCATGCCAGTCATGCGCGTGCATGATCAGGTTGCCTTCGCCGATGCGCCGCGCGATCTCGATCGCCGCGGAGGCGAAGAGCGCGAAGCGACGCGGATTGTCGGGATAGTCGCCGCTCGAGTCTCCATAAATGCCGGGTCGATCGAACGACGGATCGTGCTCGAGGAAGATGGTTTTCGGATAATCGTCGCCGGCCTCGTGCCAGAGCCGCACTTGTTCACGGCGGCCGGCGCTCTCCACCGTGAAGGGATCGCTGAACGGCTCGAGCGTGCTGATGTGGCTGCGCGCCTCGCGATACAACGGCAGGACCACGTGGCTCTCCGTTCCGCTCCCCGCCTGGTAGTCGGCGAGACCGGCGACCGCCTGTCCGAGGCCGCCCGTCCGGGCATACGGCCACAACTCGGCGGTGAGATGGAGAACGCGGGTCTTCAACGAGCTCTCCCTGCGTGGTTACGGCGGTGGAGCGCCGGGAATCGCTTCCCCGACGGCAGCGGGAACGTAGTACCGTGTGACGTACGTCTGCAGCATCTGGCGCGTCGTGAAGCGTTCCACCGCGACGGCCATCGCTTCTTTCATCATATGTACCCACTCCGGCGACGGCTTGCCAGGGAGTCGCTCGTAGTACATGGGAACAACTTTGGTTTCGAGGATCTCGAAGAGGTGCTCCATGTCCTCCTGGTCCGGCTCGCCCTCGGCTTTCGGCAGGGGAATGGCCCAGCCGTTCTGACCGGTGAATCCCTCCGCCCACCACCCATCCAGCGTCCCCAGTTGGGGCACGCCATTCAGCGCGGCCTTCATCCCACTGGTCCCGCAAGCTTCCAATGGCACTCGCGGCAGATTGAGCCAGACGTCCACGCCGGCGACCAGGCGTTGTGCCAGATAGAGCTCGTAGTCCTCCAAAAACGCGATCCGGCCCTCGAAGCTCGGATTCTGCGCGGCTGAATACACGCGCTGCAGCACACGTTTGCCGGGCTCGTCGGCCGGATGGGCCTTGCCCGAGAAGATGATCTGCACGGGACGTCGCGGATCGGTGAGTAGGCGCCGTAACCGTTCCGGGTCGCGCAACAGGAGATCGGCACGCTTGTAGGTCGCAAACCGGCGGGCAAATCCCAGCGTCAAGACGTTGGGTGACAGCAGCGCTCCGGCGCCCGCGAGTTTCGCCGGGTCCTTCCAGGTGTCGCGCCAACGGTGACGTGCCTCCTCACGGACGTAGTGAAAGAGCAGTTGACGGAGGCCTTCGTGGACGGCCCACAGCCGGTCAACATCGATGATGCGGACCGCGGCGGCCACGGCTGCGGAGTCAGCCTCGGATTCCCAGTCGGGACCGAGCGCCTCACCCAGCAACTCGCGCAGCGGCCGGGCCATCCACGTGGAGAGGTGCACGCCATTGGTGACGTAACCGATCGGGATTTCCGCGACGGGCTTGTCCCCCCCCCACACCCAGCGCCAGATGCGGCGCGACTCTTCGCGATGCCGTGCCGACACCGCGTTCACGCGGCCCGCGAGCCGCAGTGACAGCAGCGTCATCTCATAGTGCTGATCGCTCGGGCCAGGTTGCCCGAACGCCATGAACTGTTCGCGGGTGATGCCCATCGTGTTCCAGAACGGTCCCGCGACCTGCTCGATCTCATTGAATGAAAACACGTCGTGCCCCGCCGGCACCGGGGTGTGGGTCGTGAAGATGCTGGTCGCGCGGATCTGGTCCTTTGCCTGTGGGGGCGTGAGTCCCTTTTCAATCAGCTCGCGCATCCGCTCGACGTACATGAAGGCGGCGTGGCCTTCGTTGGCGTGCCAGATCGCGGGCTGAATGCCGAGCGCGCGCAGCATCCGGACGCCGGCTACGCCGAGCACCCACTCCTGCCGCAGGCGCGACTCCGTGCCACTGGCATAGAGTCGCGCGGTCAGACTGCGATCTGCCTTGTCGTTGCAATCCAGATCTGTGTCGAGGAGGTAGACCGGAATGCGTCCCACCATCACGCGCCACACGCCCACCTGGACCTGGCGGCCGGCGATCGTGATGGGCACGAGGCAGGGGCTGCCATCGCCATTGTTCACACGGAACACGGGGTTGACGGTGGGATCGACCGGATCGACGGAATCGGTTTGCCATCCATCCAATCCGATCTGCTGATCGAAATAGCCACCGTGATAATAGAGACCCACGCCGATCAATGGCGCGCCGAGGTCCGAGGCGTCCTTACAATGATCGCCGGCGAGCACGCCGAGCCCGCCCGAGTAGATCGGGAGTGAGCGGTGCAGCGCGAACTCGGCGGAGAAATAGGCGATGGCGCGATCGAGCAGCTCGGGATAGCGGCTCGCGAACCAGGTGCCGTTTCGCTGCGAGAGCAGCTCAAAGCGACGGACGACACGATCGTAGTGCTCGAGAAAGATCGGATCTTGTGCCTGCTGCTCGAGCAGCTCCGGGGAGACCTGGCGGAGGAATTGGACGGCGTTGTGCCGCGTGCTCCGCCACAGGCGGTGGTCGATCCGGTCGAACAATTCCCGCGCGTCCAGCTGCCAGCTCCACCAGAGGTTCTGGCTGATGTCGGCGAGCTGCCGGATGCGCTCCGGGATATGGTTCGGCGCCGGCGTGGCGGGGGCGGAGGGCGCGACCTGCGGTGCGGCCGGCGCCTGAGCTGGGTCAGGTGGTGGCATGGGTTGAGACATACTAACGAGTGAGATTGTAAGGCTCCAGTCAGGACCGCAACCATTTCGCTGCGGCGTGCGTCCAAGGTGGTATCCTAGCCCCCGTGACTACCATGCCGAGACTCACCGTCCTTCTCGCGGTATTGTGGGCCCCTTCCTTAATAGCGCAGAACATTCATCCCACTCCGCCACCGGAGGTCACCGCCGTCCAGCTGCGGGAGGAGATCCATCTCGACGGCAAACTCGACGAGGCGGTGTGGCACACGGCGCCAATCGCGACCGGGTTCCGGCAGAATCAGCCGCACGAGGGACAGCCGGCCACGCAGCGGACGGAAGTCCGTTTCGCCTTCGATGATGCCGCCATCTACGTCGGGGCACGGATGTTCGACGACTCGGGCTCGCGCGGCGTGCGCACACGGCTCGT
>WNGD01000596.1_pt1 | contig 38785 bp, 34 predicted proteins | sample 5400671 | NCBI WGS metagenome assembly WNGD01 (sample SAMN13153369, study PRJNA577476) | soil metagenome | isolation source: 40 cm soil or saprolite under grassland replicate 2 | place: USA:California | collected 2016-06-15 | reverse complement strand
GCAGTGGTTGCGCTCTGGCACCAACGGAGATCTGTTCGTTCAGGCAACCTTCCGTCGTGGCCACCACGCTTGGCCTGCTCCGGGCGATGGCCAGGAAGGTGACCCGGTAGGTCGCGATTTGCAATGGGCAGGGCAGAGCCAGCGGAGGTGCGGCCGTCCCGCAGCCTGCCAGCACCGCGCCGGCCGCCGCAACGGCCGCAATCACCCGGACCGCGCCCGGCTGGTCTCTCCGCATCACTGCCGCCCACCTGGCCAGCCGCGCGGGAGGCTTACGCGGATGCGCGCCCTCACGAGCCAGCCTGCTCCGCTTGGACGCATCGCGGGCAGCCAGCGGTTCCGCTCGGCGTGTCACTCCGGTCGTGGCAACCCCAGCAGGCCGAGGCTGACGAGCAGCAGGACGATGGCGCCGCTCACCGCGAGCCGGGGGAACGTGGCGGTGCGGTTGCCTCCGGAGACGCCGACCGTGTAGAGACCGGCCGCGTTGTAGGCAAAAGTCGCCACAAAGCCGCTGAGCACGATCTGATTCGGCCGGTCGCGAAGGAAGTTGCGCAGCAGCCGGGGCGAGAACTGAGTGGACGACAACTGCAGCGCTACCACGGCCAGGCCAAGCAGCAGCGCGATGACCGTCACCATCGTCGCCTTCGCGGAGCGATTCGTGGCCGAGGCGGCCGATCTCGGCGTCATCGGCATCAGCGGCCAGGAACCGGTCGCGCTTCGCGAGGTGCTGGTGCACATGATCGAGGAGTACGCCCGGCACAACGACCACGCGGACTTTCTGCGCGAGCGGATCGACGGGCGAGTTGGCCAGTAGCCGCCGAGGCCAGGTGCAATGCCGGCGAACTCTCCTACATGATCATCCAGGCGATAGTGCTGGAATCGGAACTGCTGGTGGAATTGATCGTGAATGACCCGTTGCCGCGTGCGGAGACACACGGCGTCCCCACGGTGCCGGAGGGGCCGACGTTGGTGAGATAGATCAGGCTTCCCGAGAAGGCCCAAGGGCTGGCGACGGTGGCGGTCCCGCCCGAGAGGGTTACCTTCCCTGTCCGCGGCGAGATGGTCCTGCTCTCGTAACCGCCCGCCTGCGTGACGGTCGGGCCGATAGCCAGATGATCCACCAGCGAGTGGTTCTGGATAGCCTGCCCGCCCTGCCTAGTGGAGTAGTTCATCCGCCCGCTGGCCCACTCGATCGTCTCCGGCTTGCCAGGGGCTGACCCGATCTCGTTGATCCCCAGCGAGTACTTCGGGGCCCCGGCTGACACGTCGAGCTTGTTGACCATGACGATGGTGCCATCGATGAACACCCGGTTCTGCCCCCGGACCCGGATGCCGGCGAACTCGCCCCCGGCGCCGTGGTTCATCCCGTCGCCCTCGAAGCAGGAGCCACTGATGATGACCGGGCCCCGCCAGTCGGTGCCCGTCGAAGAGCTGTTGGTGATCAGGACGCCATCCTGGCAGTTGCGCTCGGTCGAGCAGCCGATCAGCTTCGTGGCGTCGCCGAAGCTGCCCTTGTGGTCGATAAGCCAGCCGCTGCCCGCGCACAGGTCCGCCCGGCAGCCGACATAGACGATGTTCCCCGACGAGCCCTGGGTGGTGAAGAACCCGTGGCCATCGGATGCTCCGGCGACATGGCCGGCGAACTGGACGTGGACGTTGTGGATGTTGGAATCGCTGACCGGCCGATGAACCCCCGACTTGCCGGTGCGCTGGAACATGCACCGGCTCATCCACAAGCCATCGCCGCCCCGGCCCCTGCTGTCCCGGTAGTAGGCCAGGCCGTACCCGCTCACCAGGGCGACTGAGACGTGCCGAACCTCTAGGCCGTTGACGTCGCCGTGACAGGAGATCCCGTCCACGTCGGCGGGTGAGCCGAGGTCGTTCAGGATGGCCACGTCCCTGATCCTGGCGCCGCTGACGCCCGCCAGATCGAGAATGCCCCCGGTCGCGCTGAACCCGGCAACGGGATGGATCACCGACCCGGCGGGGGTGGTCGAGGTCCTCCCGTTGATCCCGCCCTTGATGCCAGCCAGCTCGACCCCGGGGGGGATCTTCAGCGGCGCATCGGTATGCCAGTCGCCTGGGTCGAGCAGCACGCTCCCGCCAGCGCCGACGCGGCCCAGAGCGGTGTTGATCGCGGCGGTGTCGGTCGCTCCCGTAGTATCCCCGGAAGGGCTGAGAGTGGTGGTTGATGGCACTGGGCCTCCCTGGGGTTCGGTGCGCGCCGCCTTCGCAGACCGGCCTGGTCGCGCTGGCGCAGCCCTATCCAGTCACGCCGCAGCCCGTCGCCTGGTCAGCGGAAAGATTATTGGGAAAACGGATAGTTCGCTCGTCGATGCCTGCCTGTCCGGCTACCCCAACCCGTTCGTGCGTGCTTAAGGCCCTTACGGCCCGTCTGCCTGATGCCCCATGAAGTGCCGTGGCGCGAGGAGTTGGCCGGGGTAATAGCCCGCCACTCCCGCGATCCTGGCGACGCTCGCACATCGGACGACGTTCCGGCTGCTAGCTAACGGCGTGTGCGCGGCGGATGTGAGGGCGCGTCCTCCACGTCGATGTAGAGTTCCCGGCCGTCTGGCAGCATCACGCCGAGTGAGTATGTGATGGTTTCTTCGAGTATCTCGGCCTGGCCGAGGATCTCTATGTCGACGACCTCCGGGTGGCAGATCAAGAGACGGCACAGCACGCTGCCCGCATGATCGGCCGTGGCCGTATCGGGCTTGCTGGCGTCATCCGGAGACGTCATGCGGCTATCACGGGACCGGGGTTAGGGCCGTTAGCGCGCGCCGCAACGGCCTGGTCGCATAGTGGCCGCCCAGCCGAGCGGGCGGCGTCGAGCGGGGCGAGCGGGACAGGACGGGACGGAAGGGTAAATGCGTACACATTTCCTAAGGTAACTCGGCGTGAGCACAGGAACCCGGAATGAGGCGCTAGAACCTGCCTGGCGTGTCTTATGTCCGGTGCCGGGGGATCCCGGCCGGCCCCGGCTCAGGCATCGCGGAGCCGGAGCAGCAGTCCGCCGGCCAGCAGTGCGGCGGCGGCCCACGCGGCGAGCACGCCGAGGCCTGCCCACGGGCTGATGGGCAGGCTGCGCAGGCCGGTGGTGTCCTGGATGGCGAGCCCGGCGCTCATCGGCGCGATCTGCTGGAGGTGCCGGTACCAGTGCGGGTCGGTGACGACGTGGGCAACGATCGGGAAGAGGTAGAGCAGGCCGAGGACGACCCCGATGGCCGCCGCGGAGTCCCGCACGACAGTGGCGGTGCCGAGGCTGAGCAAGGCGATCAGGGCGAGGTAGAGGACCGACCCGGCGGCGGCGCGCAGCGTCGGCCCGTCACCCAGGGACAGCGGCGGGTAGCCGTGCGCGGCGGTGAGGCCGTTGCCGGGCAGGATGAGCCGGCCGGCCAGCACCGAGCCGAGCACCGCGATGATCCCGGCCGCGAGCACCAGGCCGGTGAGGATGGCGGCCTTGGCGGCCAGCACGGCGGGCCGGCGCGGCATGGCCGTAAAGGTGACACGGATCATGCCGGTGCTGTACTCGTTGCTGATCGCCAGCACGGCCAGGATGGCGACGACCGCCTGGCCGAGCTGGATCCCGGTGAGGCTGAGCTTGGTGGTGTCTACCTGGCAGGCGGGCGCGGACGGGCAGGTGACCGCGGCGGCCGCCGCGGCGCTCACCGCCACGGTCAGCGCGACGGCGGCGAGCAGCAGCCAGCCGGTGCTGGCGAGGGTGCGCAGCTTCGTCCACTCCGCGTGCAGCGCTGCCCGCATGCTCGTCCACTCCGCGTGCGGCGCGTCCGGCGTGCGGGCCTGCTGCCCGCGTGGTGCCGGCCGCATGTCCGCCCTCTCCGCGGCCTGGGCCTGGCTCATGCGTCCCTCCGGCGGAGCAGCACGACGGCCAGGCCCAGGGCGACCGCGGCGTAGCCGCACAGCACCGCGAAGCCGGCCCACGGCGCCAGCGGGAAGTAGCCCGTCGACGGCCTGTAGTCGGCGCTCACCTGCGGGTACTGCGGGATGCTCTGCTGGATCGCGAAGGCGGCGGCCGGGGTGACCCGCATCAGCCACTCCGACGGGCCAGCGGGCAGGACCTGTGCGGTGGCCAGGATGTACGGCAGGACGATCGCCGCGATGACGGCGGTGACCGCCCCTGCGCTGCGCCGCAGCAACGCGCCAACGGCGAGGGCGAGGACGGCGGCGACGGCGAGCAGCGCCGCCGTGCCGGCCACCACGCGCAGCTCGGTGAGCCGCGTCACCGGGTCGATGTACACGCCGCTGCCGCGCAGTATCCGCTCGCCGAGCGGGACCGCGACGGCTCCGGCGGCCAGCCCGGTCACGAAGGTGACCGCGCCGATCACGATGGCCTTCGCCGCCAGTACCCGGCCCCGCCGCGGGCTCGCGGCGAGGGTGGTGCGGATCAGGCCCCGCCGGTACTCGGCGGTGATGAACATCGTCGCCACGATGATCACCGCGATCAGCCCGGCGAACGCGCCCACGAGGGTACGTTCGATGGTGGTGCCCGCGCCGGGGCCCGCTCCGGGCACGGCCGGCGCGATGTCGCCGGACCCGCTCACCGTGAACCTGCCGTCGGCCTGGTGAAACCCGATTCCCAGTGCGGCTGCGTCGCCGGCGCTGCCTCCGACAGCGTCGCCGGTCCACGCGCCGCTTGGCCGCCCGCCCCGCAGGCTGACATGGTCGAAGGCGGCGGTGGCCACGGCGGGGCCGCCGGTCCCGGTTGACCCGCCGATAGACTCGCTAATCACCCGTGTGTATGCGGGAGAGGCGGCGAACAGCCCGGCCTGCACGGTCGATGACAGCCCGGCCAGCGTGGCGGTGCCGACCACGCTCCAGTGGGTGCCGTCGGCCGACTCGTAGCCGGTGAGCTTGTCTCCGGAGCGGGTCAGCCGCAGCCAGCGCGGTGCTGCCGCGGAGACGGGGCCAGCGATCCCGGCCGTGTCCTGGGTGTAGTTGTATTGCATCCGCACCCCGTGGCTGCCGGTGACCATGATCGCCGTGTACGCCGAGCCCTGCCTGGTGTTCTCCTTGATGATGATCCCGGCCTTGGCCCATGGCTGGAGGCCGTTGCGCATGCCTGCCCGCAAGCCCGTGCCAACCTGTACCGCGCCGCTCGAGTACCGGCCGGTCAGTGAGGTCACGCGGACGGTGACGCTGCCGCCGGCTGCCAGCGGCTGGTGCACGAAGTAGAAGCTGTCGGTCACGGCCTCGCCGCCCGGCCCACTCGGGGGGGCGGGGCAGGCCGACGGCGTGACCGAACCGCCCGGGTGGACCACGGCGCAAGAACTGTGACCAAGCAGCCCGACACCCACGGTCAGCAGCGCGGCGACGACCATGCCTATCAGCCAGCCGCGTACCGTCCTGAACTTGGTCCACTCTGCCCGCAGCAGCTGCGCGAACCCGTCGCGCCCGGCCCGCTCGTCCGGCCGGTAGGGCGTGATAGTGCCGGCGGTCATCGCGCCGCATCCTCTGTGCTAGCCCGGGGGGACACAGTGCTCCCTGGGGGCACCCCAGGCCCCGGTGGCCCTGGCCATCCGGATGTCGCGGCGGCGCGGAACTCGACCGCGTCCCTGGTGAGCTCCATGTAGGCCTCCTCCAGCGTCGCGCGGTGCGCGGACACTTCCGAGAACGGCACCGCGCTCTCGCCGAGCAGCGCCACGATGCGCTCTGCGGCCAGCCCGGAGATGATGAGCGTGTCGCGGTCGGTGACGGCCACGGTGGCGCCCGCGTGCGCAAGCACCGTCGTCGCCTCCGATCGGGCGGTGGTGCGCAGCGTCACCCGGTCACCGGATGCGGCCGCGAGCAGCTCCGCCACGCTGGCGTCGGCGATGACCTTGCCGCGGCCGACCACGACCAGATGGCCCGCGGTGTCCTGCAGCTCGCTCATCAGGTGGCTGGAGACCAGCACAGCGCGGCCTTGCCCGGCCAGCGACGACAGGAAGCCGCGCATCCACACGATCCCCTCCGGATCCATGCCGTTGAACGGCTCATCCATCAGGAGCACCGGCGGGTCGCCGAGCAGCGCGGCGGCGATCCCCAGCCGCTGCCGCATGCCCAGGGAATAGCCGCCCGCCTTCCGCCGGATCGCCTTCTGCAGCCCGGCGTGCTCGATCACCTCGTCCACCCGCCTGGCGGACAGGCCCTGCGAATGGGCCAGCCACAGCAGGTGATTGCGGGCGCTCCGGCTCGGCTGCAGCGCGGCGGCGTCCAGCAGCGCCCCCACCTGGCTCAGCGGGTGCCGCAAACTCCGGTACGGCCGTCCGCCGATCAGCGCGCTGCCTTCATCGGCCGCGTCCAGGCCGAGTATCACCCGCATGGTCGTGGACTTGCCCGCGCCGTTGGGGCCGACGAAACCGGTGACCTGCCCCGGCATGACAGTGAAGGACATCCCGTCCAGGGCCAGCGTCGGCCCGAACCGCTTGCGCAGCCCGGTGACTTCGATGGTTGCTTCCATGCCAGGAAGGCTAGGGAACCCCAGCGGGCGTGGTCGTCACGCCGGAGAGCCGTCTTCACCGCCACTGCCGCGGGGGACATCGGTCCCGCGCATCCCCCGCATGGGGGACGGCGGGATTCCTGGCCAGGGGGACGCCAGCGGGCCGGCCAGCAGCGACAATGACCTACGTGGGCCGAGCGGGTGACTGGCGCAGCGGATGGGCCGAGACGGTACGGCGGATCGCCGCGGCCACGCGAGCGCCTGCCCTGGCCGGGGTACTGCTCGGGCTGCTTGCGGTGGCCGAGTTGATCGCGCGGCTTGCGCTGGACTCCGGGTCAATCGGGCGGCTCGCGGTGACCGGGTCGGTAACGCGGACCGCGATCACCGGCGTGGGCACGCACCTTGCGCGGACCGCGAGCCCTGGCGTGAGCACGCAATCCGCCCTGATGCTCTGCCTGCTCTGCCTGTTCACCACGCTGCCGCTGGCCTTTCTGCGCCCGGCCGCGGCCGCGGTGACCGTCTCCGCGGCAAGCGTGCTTTCGCTCGCGCTCTTCCAGCTGCTGACCGTCGCGGGGGCGGGCGCGCAGCTGATCGCGCTGTACCGGCTCGGCCGGCACGGCTCGCAGCCCCTGGCCGTGGTGCTCGCCGTGCCGTTCCTGGTGCTGGCGCTCGCCGCCGCCGCGGGCGGCGAGACCTGGGTCCTGACCGTGCTGCTGGCGTCGCTGGCGCCGGCCGCGGCCCTGGCCGGGATCGCCCGGCGTGCGCGCAGCGAGGCCGTGGTGCACAGCGATGCCCGGCAGGTCATCGCCGGTACCCTGCTCGAGCACACGGCGCGCGGTGAACGGGCGCGCATTGCCCGCGAGCTGCACGACGTCGTCGCCCACCACATCTCGATGGTCGCCGTGCAGGCGGAGACGGCCCGGCTGACCACTGCGGGGATGCCCGCCGCCGGGGCGCAGCGGCTGTCGGCGATCGGCGACACCGCGCGGGCCGCGCTGACCGAAATGCGGCGGCTGCTCGGCGTGCTGCGCGAGGACGCAAAGGCCGACGCCGCGGACCGGCGGCCACAGCCGGGCCTGCGGCAGCTCAACGAGCTGCTCGACGCGGCAAGGGACGCGTCCGGGGCGGGCGCCCGCCTCATCGTCAGCGGCCCGCCGGTCAGGCTCGACCCCGGCGTCGAGCTCGCCGCCTACCGCGTCGTCCAGGAGGCTCTCACCAATTCCCGGCGGCACGCGCCGGGCGCCGCCGTCGACGTGGAACTGCGCTATGCCGCCGACGTCCTGCAGCTGCGCATCCGCGACAACGGGCCCGGCCCGCCCGCCGCACGGCCGGCCGGCGGTCACGGCCTGCTCGGCATGCGCGAACGCGCCGCGGCCGTCGGCGGCGAGCTATGCACCGGCACCGCGGCCGGCGGCGGCTTCCTGGTCGAGGCATGGCTGCCAGCAAAGGCGGCGGAGACCGGATGACCGCGCGGCCCGCGGCGGTCCGGATCGTGGTCGCCGACGACCATCAGGTGGTGCGCGCTGGTTTCGCCGGCCTGCTGGGCACGCAGCCGGACTTCATGGTCGTCGGCACCGCCTCCGATGGAGCCGAGGCGGTACGGATCTGCCAGGAACTGCGCCCCGATGTCGTCCTCATGGACGTCCGCATGCCGGGCATGGACGGCATCGAGGCCACCGGGCAGCTAACCGGCTCCGGGGCGCCCGGGCCGCGAATCCTCATCCTGACGACCTTCGACCTGGACGAGTACGTCTACGACGCGCTCTGCGCCGGTGCCAGCGGCTTCCTGCTCAAAGACGTCACCGCGGAGCGGCTCTTCGACGCGGTACGGGTCATCGCGGCCGGCGATGCGCTGCTCGCGCCCACCGTCACCCGCCGCCTGATCAGCGAGTTCGCCCGGCAGCGCCCCCAGCAGGCTACTCCGTCCGCGGCGGCGCTCGCCGCGCTCACCCCGCGCGAGACGCAGGTACTCCGGCTGGTCGCCGAGGGCCTGTCCAACCCGGAGATAGCTGGTCGCCTGGTAGTCACCGATGAGACCGTGAAGACGCACGTCAGCCGGGTGCTGAGCAAGCTGGGGCTGCGCGACCGGACGCAAGCGGTCGTCACCGCCTACGAATCGGGACTGGTCGTGCCGCGCTCCCGCGAGCCCGGCTGACCCGGCGCGGGCATATCATGCGGCCAGGGATCCGGCGGGCACCGTGGCGACGGCCACCGGCACGCGACCGGCATGGCGGAGGAAGGCTGGATGAACACAGACCCGGTCGGCGCGGGCCAGCAGCCGATTGACCTGCATATCGACCGGCCGCACCCAGCGCGGGTCTACGACTACCTGCTCGGCGGGAAGGACAACTTCGCCGCCGACCGGGCCGCCGCCGAGGCGGGCCTGAAAGCCAACCCCAACTCACGGATCCCGCCCAGGGAGAATCGCGCGTTCCTGCGCCGCGCGGTGCGCTACCTCGCCCGCGAGGCGGGCATCAGCCAGTTCCTGGACATCGGCACCGGGATCCCGACCTCCCCCAACGTGCACGAGATAGCGCAGGACGCCGACCCGAAGGCACGGGTCGTGTACGTCGACAACGACCCCATCGTGCTCTCCCACGCACGGGCGCTGCTCACGGCCGGCCCGGCGGGCAAGACCGCCTATATCGACGCCGACCTGCGCGACACCGACAAGATTCTCAATTCCCCTGACCTGCACACGACGCTGGACTTGACCAAGCCGGTCGGGCTGCTGCTGATCGCGATCATGCATTTCATCCCGGACGCCGATCACCCCTACGCGCTGGCCGGCCAGCTGCTTGACGGGCTGCCATCCGGCAGCTACCTGGCCCTGTCTCACCTGACCGGCGACTTCGACCCGGCAGCGTGGGAAGGGGTGGCCGCGGTGTACCGGCGCAGCGGGGTAATCATGCAAGTGCGCCCCTGGCCGGCCGTCGAGCGGTTCTTCGCCGGCCTGGACCTCGTCGACCCCGGCGTGGTGTCCCTGCCCCGCTGGCGCCCCGCCAGCATCGACGTCGGCCAGCCAGATGACGCCGCCGTCTCCGTTTACGGCGGCGTCGGCCGCAAGCCCTAGCGCCGCGCCGTGATCGCCGGGAATCCCGGCCTGCGGTTTGCCCGGCGAAGCTGTCCGTAGCCTCGATCATCCGGTGCACGCAACCGCGAAGTCAGCGGGCGGCTCGCGCTGGCCCGCGCACGGCGCTAGCCTGTTACTGAAACGGTTGTGTCAGTAATGGGAGGCGCTGTGCGGGAGGCTGTGAGGGAGCCGGACATCGTGATCAGACCGCTGGGCCGGCCTGGTGACCTGGGCTGGGTAGTGATGGCACACGGTGAGCTGTACGCCGCGGAGTTCGGCTGGGACGCGACTTTCGAGGCGCTCGTGGCCCGGATCGTCGCCGACTACGCCGCCAGCCACGACCCGGCCCGTGAGGCGGCCTGGATCGCCGAGGTGGACGGGCGCCGTGCCGGGTGCGTGTTCTGCGTCGCGGCAGACGAGAACACCCCGCAGTTGCGGACCCTGCTCGTCGACCCTGCCGCCCGCGGGCATCACCTCGGCGGCAGGCTCGTCGACGAATGCCTGGCCTTCGCCCGCCGGGCAGGCTACGCACGGATAAAACTGTGGACCAACGATCCGCTCGCCGCGGCACGCCGCATCTACCTGTCGAGGGGGTTCGCCCTCGTGGCGGAGGAGCCGCACCATAGCTATGGCGTGGATCTCATCGGCCAGGTCTACGAGCTGGACCTGAGGCGCGGGTCCGGGGCATGACCGGCGCGGCGGCACGCCCTTCGCCGCGGCGGGCCGAGCTGCTCGAGCTGGCCTATCGGTACGCCCTCGCCCGCGGCCTGGCTGATCTCTCGCTGCGCCCGCTCGCCGCCGCCATCGGGTCGAGTCCCCGGGTGCTGCTCTACCTGTTCGGCAGCAAGGACGGCCTGGTCCGCGCGCTGCTTGCGCGGGCCCGCGCCGACGAGCTCGAGCTGCTTGGCCGGATGCACGACCCCGGCGAGGAGGGCACTTGCGACCTGGCTGCGGTGGCCGGCCGGCTCTGGGCCTGGCTGGCCGCCGGGGACCACCGGGCGCTGCTGACACTGTGGGTCGAGGGCTACGCCCGCTCCCTGGTCGATCCGGACGGGCCGTGGACCGGTTTCGCCCGCGCCACGGTCGAGGACTGGCTGACGGTGCTGGGCACGACCCAGCCGCCCGCCGAGCGGGACACCACCGCCGGACGGGCCAGGCGGACCCTCGTGCTCGCGGTCCTGCGCGGCGCGCTGCTTGACCTGCTCGCCACGGGTGACGTCGAGCGGGCCACCGCCGCGGTGCACCAGCAGCTCGCCGCCCTGCCGCAGGTCGGCGAGTCCTGAGCCAGTAAACCGGACGAGCCGGTCACGATGCCGGGGGAGTTGTCTCGAAATACCCGGGGTTGGCGACGGCAAGCTTCGCGGCGACGCTGTCGGCGAGCCCGGTTTCCCGCGGGACCGGGCCGAGCTCACGCTCGCGGGCCACGATGCCCAGGACATTGGCGGCAACCCGGGCATGAAAGGCGAGCTGCCCCGTGGTCGCGGGCATGACCTGGTCGGTGAGGAATTCCCGCACGGCATCAAGCAGCTCGCTCGCCGTGGGGCGCCCGTACGGCGCCGGAGCCGGCCGTGGGACGCCCGCCGCGCGCGGCCGGCGAGCGGCGGCCTCGGCCGCGGCATCCGGCGCGAGCAGCAGCAGCAGGTCCCACTCCTGCTCGCAAACCCGGCGCCCGATTGCCGCCAGCTCGACCGAGCGGTGCGCGCCGGACAGATGAGCCCAGGCCTGCGACATGCAGATGACGCCCCAGCGCAGCGTGCCGAGGATCTCCCACCAGCGCAGCTCGTCCAGGCTGATGTCGGCGCCGCCCGCGGCCCGGTAGGCCGCAAGCAGCTCCTCGCGGGTACCCACCCCGGCGGCCGGCGCGTCGACGCCGAAGCGCCACGCCTTGACGCAGAGCCAGCCAAGGTCCTCTGCCGGGTTGCCGGCATGGACGAGTTCCCAGTCGATGACGGCGCGCAGGGATCGCGGGCCGACGATGAGGTTGCCGAGCCGCAGGTCGCCGTGCACGGTCACCGGCCGGCGGGCCGGCGGCGGGTCGGCCTCCAGCGTCCGGATTGCCACCTCGAAGGCGGGACTGGCCTGCTCGAATGTGCCGAGGATGGCGCGCAGGTCCCGCACCGGATCCGGGGTCGGCGCCTCCCACTGCCGGTCGGGCAGGCCGCCGCGATCCCAGTCCGTGCGGGCGTCCTCGCGCCGGTAGTCGAAGAACCGGATGTTGTCATCCTGCTGCTCCAGCGGGCGGATCTGGAGCTCGATGAACTCGTCCAGCTCGCCGAGGTAGCCGGCCAGGTCGGCCGGGATCTCGAAATCCACGATCTTCCCCAAACCTCGCGCGGGACGCTTCAGACAGCGGCAAATTACGGGAAGTCAACCGTTCGCGTCCACATTCGGGCCGGATCAACGGCGGCGGTGACCGCGACCGCCGCCGCTTGCTGGTCGCTTGACTTCAAGTGCGCTCGAAGAATTAGCGTCGGTGCCAGCAGTACTCGGCGCTATTTGGAGGCGGGCGTGAGCAACTGGGTGCGCGCGGCGGCGGTGGATGACATCAGGGACGGCGGCGCCAGGTCGTTCGCCTATCTGGACAAGCGGATCGCGCTGTTCCGGACGCGTGGCGGCATCTTCGCTAGCGATAACCGCTGCCCGCACCAGGGTTACGCCCTGGTGCGCGGAGATGTGAAGGACGGCGTGCTCACCTGCGCCTGGCACAACTGGAAGTTCGAGCTCGGCACCGGCACCTGCCGGTACGGCGGGGAGAACATCCGGACCTACCCGGTCCAGATCACCGGCGGCCAGGTGTTCGTCGACATCGCCGACCCGCCGGCCGAGATCATCCGGCCCGATCTGTTCCGCAGCCTGACCGCGGCCATGGAGGACCTCGACATCGGCCGGCTGGCGCGGGACGCGATGCGGCTGCAGCGGATCGGAACGCCGCTGGCCGACGTGGTGCGCGAGGGCGTCAGGTATGCCGCGCCGCGGGCGGAGTACGGCTGGGACCACTCGCTAGCGACGCTGGCGGACTGCCTGCGGATGAGCCTGTTCTTCGAAGAGTCGCTGCGGGCACTGCCGGTGATCCAGGGCCTGTCGGTGGCCGCCGACAATCAGGTCCGGCGCCCGGCCCGGCCTCGGCCCGAGCCGATCGACCCGGTCGCGAGCTACGGGTCGATCGCCGACGCGCTGACCGCCTACCCGGTGTTGGTCGACGAGGAGCGGGCCGATGAGGCGGAGGCGCTGTTCCGCGGGCTGATCGCGGCCGGGGTCCCGCCCGCGGCGCTACGGCACACGCTGCTCACCGCGGTGACTGACCACTTCCTGGCGTACGGGCACTCGATGATCTTCGTGCAGAAGGCGTTCGAGCTGCTGGACGGGATCGGCTGGCGCGACGCCGACGCGGTGCTGTCGCCGCTGGTGCCCGAGATGGTGCTCGGCACGCGGTACGACAAGCTGCCGTACATGCGCAAGTTCCGCCAGGCGTGGGAGGCGGCCGAGCCGGATCTGGCGGCGCTGGCGCGGCGCGATGGCACCGGCGGGTTCGACCAGCTGGGCTACCGCCGGGCGCTCACCGACGGTTCGCCGCAGGACGCGGTCGCGGCGCTTATGCGGGCCCTGCAGGCCGGCCCGCCGGTGACCGCCGTGATCGACGCGACCGGCCGCGCGGCGGCTGAGCGGCTGGCCAGGTTCGACATCGAGCTGGATCTGGACGACACCAACGAGTGGGGCTGGCTCGACGTCACCCACACGCTCACCTACCTCAACGCGCTGCGCTGGGCGTGGTCCGCGGATCCCTCGCCGCAGGTGCTCCGCGGGCTGTTCCACGCCGCCTGGTTCGTGCAGTGGACCGGCCAGTTCGACCAGCGGAACCCCGGCTCGGGCCGGGGCCGGCCGCGGCCGCATCCGACCCAGGACGCCGCCGAGGTGCACCGGGCAATCGTCGACCGCGATCCGGACGCAGCGCTGGCGCTGGTCGATGGCTACACCGGGCCGCGCGCCGAGCTGGAACGTTCGCTGATCCGGGCGGCGGCGGAAGACCACTCCACCGCACCGATCATGGTCGCGCACGTGGTGAAGACGGCGCAGGCCGCGGTGCAGGAATCGCGGGCCCTCGGCGCCGGGCGCGGGTCGACCGAGCCGATCGCGGCGGCCGCGCGGTTCCTGGCGAGCCCGAAGCGGGAGCGGTTCGTGTTCGCCTCGACGCTCGAAGCGATCACAACGCTGCGCGGAGTGCCGAAGCCGGAGTCCGACCAGGTCAGGCCCGCCTGAGTGTTCGGCGCCTGGTCACTGCTCCGATCCGATGGTGAGCACATGCCAGCAGGTGGCCGTCCCCCACAAGGCGATCATCGCCACCACGAGGATCTCCAGCGCGTGCGCGCTGCCGGTGATCAGCCCGGTCAGGCCGGCGATGAGCGCGATCGTGCCGAGCACGGTGACGGCCCTCCTGAAGACCTCACCCGAGCGTGGCTGCGGGCTGGTATACAGATCGCCGGCCGCAAGGACAGCGCAGCCGGTGCCGAGGACCAGTTCGACGGCGGTCGTGGCCCACGTGCTGGAGATCAGCAACAGGCCCGTTCCGCCCGCCACGAACGCCGCGTACGCGACGACGATCACCATGATGACGACGGACGATACCGCGTCCCTCCAGGTCAGTCCCATGGCCGCGGCCTCACCTCCCGGTATAAGAACAGAATGCCGCTACCACCAGGCGGCGCCAACCTAACGGGGGCGCAAAATGGCCGCGTGGTGATCGCTGGCGGACCGTCGGCGGCGCGCTAGCCTTGGCGCACGCGACCCCCAGTCCGGCAGCCGGCCGGACACGGCTGCGCGACAACCGACGCCTATGCGGTCGGCTGGTCCTACCACGCGGGGGGATCGTCCTGCGGGGCGGCGGCTAAGCCGACGACCGATGCCCAGGTCTACAACTTCCTGCGGGTCACCGTCCACGGCCATAAGGTGACGGTCACGCCGATCAACGCCCTCGGCCAGACCTTTGATGTCCGCACGTACAATTTCGGCCCCGCCTGAGCGGCCTTCGGAAGCAGGTAGCGCATGTCGGTCAAGTCGGGTGCAGCCGCGGTCCAGGAACTTCGCGAGCGGCTGGGTCAGCAGCCAGGCACCGGCTCGGTGTGGGAGAAGATCCCGGAGAAATACCCATTCGTCCGGGCTGACCCGCCGCCCGGCTTCGTGATCCCGCCGCCCGGCGACGGCGACGTGTGGGGTGCTGCGCAGGTGGTGCCGCCGCTGCGCGATCCCGCGGCGTACGCGCTCGACGGCCTGGTGCCCCGGCTGAACCTGACGCCGGCGGACGCCTTCGCGAGCTCGGCTACCGCGGACCGGCAGACCTACTGTGACCGCAGCATTGACATCACGATGCGCGGCGGAACCACCTCGGGGGTCGTCTATCCGATGGCCGTGTGCGAACTGGCCCGGCAGTATCGGTTGCGGAACATCGGTGGCGCGTCCGCGGGAGCGATCGCGGCCGCTGCCGCCGCCGCCGCCGAGGTAGGACGATCGGCTGGGCCCGGTGCATCCCAGAGCCTGTCCGCCGCCGCTCGCCAGCAGGGTCACGTCCGCGCGGGTTTCGCCGGGTTCGCCGACTGCATGGCATGGCTGGCCCAGGTCGATGACACCGGCAACGATGAGTTCCGGGTGGGGCAGCTCTTCCGCCCGACCCGGCCCGCGCTGCCGCTCTTCCGGCTTGTCGTCGCCTATATGCGGCGAAGGTACCTGGCGATTCCGGCGTTGTTCGTAGGCGCGTTCGGCAGAGTGTCGAAGCTGGCGAACATCCTGATCACCGCGGCGTCGCTGCTGCTGGCCGGACTCTGGCTCGGGCGGGACTCGGCGGGCGCGCAGTACCAGCGCGGCAGCCTGCTGAGTTCCGCCCATGCTGGTCCCGGCCACGACGCCGCGTGGCAGACGGTGTGGCGGTTTGTGTACGCGCTGGCTCAGGGCGCACTCGGCCTGATCGCCCTGACCGCCCTTGTCCTCGGGCTGGTCATGGCCATCGCGGCGGCAGCGGCGCTGCTCGCGAAGAAGGACGTGCCAGCCGAGATGGCCGAGCCGGTGCCGACCGTCCCCGAGCCGGGACCGGGCCGCACCGCTCCGGTCGTCCTCGTCGTGGCCGGCACCGGCGGCCTGTTCCTCGACTGGCTCGTGTTCGGGATGCCGCTACTCCAGCTGACCTCGGTGTGGCTGTTCGCTGTCGTCGCGCTTGCCGCCGTGGCGGTCGTCAGCGTGCTGCGGCTCGTCACCGGTGCGGAGAAGCACTCGTTCGGCCTGGTGTCCGGGTCGTCGCCGAAGGTCCCCGGGTCGATATGGAACCGGGTAGCGGGCATGCCGAAGGCAACAGTCGACCGCCCCCTGGTGGCATGGCTTTCCGAAACGATCAGCGAGCTCGCCGGATTGACGCCTGCTACTCCGCTGCGCTTCGGGCACCTGTGGTTCGGCAATGGATACCAGCCGCCTGCTGATGCGCAGGCCCTAGCCCGGTGCCGGGAAGCGGCCGCCGATCCGCGGCGGCGGCTGACCAATCTCGAACTCGTCACGACGGAGTTGGTGCAAGGCCTGGGCTACCGGTTCCCGCTGCCGCCGGGCGACGAGCTGGAATCCGAGACCTACAGCGCTCTCTACCTGCGCAAGCAGGATCTTGCCGCGGCCGGCGCTGGTATCTTCCCGCCGGCGGTCGTCGACCAGCTGTGCGCGGCCAAGGCCGAGCCGAACGTTTTCGACCGGCGCACCGGCGCACCCATCGCCGACCTGCACCGCCTCCCCGAGCCGTGGGACCTGCCGGTCATCTTCGCGGTGCGGTTGAGCATGTCGCTGCCCGCGCTGCTGGAAGCCGTTCGGGTGTACCGGATCAGCAAGGTCTCGTCGACCGTCAGGGACGAGTTCGGCAGGCCGGTCAACGGCGAGTCAGGGAACCCGCTCAAGTACCCGGCGCCGAGCGGCAAGTTCTGGGCCGAGGAGCTCTGGTTCTCCGACGGCGGCATCACCTCGAACTTCCCGATCCATCTCTTCGACTCGCTGTTCCCGATGTGGCCCACCGTGGGCATCAACCTCGGCCGGTATCCGCTCGGCTTCCGGCATCAGGACGTGTGGCTGCCGCAGGACTGGCAGGGACGCCAGGTGGTCGGTGCGCCGGTGAGTGGCGGGATGGGCGGCTTCGCCGGCGCCATCATCGACGCGGCCCGCGGCTGGCGCGATACCGCCCAGTCGCAGATGCCCGCCTACGTCGGGCGGATTGCGACGGTTCGCCAGAGCAAGTCCGAGGGCGGGGCAAACTTGTTCATGCCGAAGGAGACCATCGCCGCGCTTGCGCTGCGCGGCGAGCTGGCGGGCGCACGGCTGAGACGACGGTTCCGCTCGCCGTGGTGGCAACGCAACCAGTGGCTTCGCTTTCGCACCTCGATCGGGAACATCGAAGAACTGCGCGACGAAGTGCGCGTGCGCACCACCTCAGGCACGTACGCGATGCTCGCAGACGCTGGCGGATCAGCTGAACTGGATGCGCTCAGGGGCTTGCTTACCATGGGGGACCCCGACCTGCCGAACGCCGCTGGCTGGTGGGCGCCCGCCGCAGTGACCTACTGGCCGAGCGCGGCGGCACTCGTCGCAGCGATCAACGGGGTGCCCGCTGCGGGCGGCCTGCGCGACGGCGTCCCGAGACCCGAGCCAGAACTCAAGCAGGTACCCCCGAGCTAACGCCCGGTCAGCGGGTACGGTTCCGCGGCCTGCCGTCGAGCCAGATGGTCCATGGCTGGATCGCGCCGATCTGGAGCAGCCCCATGGATGCCCATGGATCCTCGGCGAGGCGTGCCCTGATCTCGCGCTCGTCGGCGGCTTCGACCGCGTGCAGGGTCCGCTCGCCGTCGCCGAGCGGGCCGCCGAGGACGAGGAAACCGTCGTCGACGAGCCCGTCCATGAATGCCGCGTGCTGGTCCCACGCTTGCTGCTGCCTGATCTGCCGCGAGGCGTCCCAGTTCTGGCCGTGCACCAGCGTCACTGCGAAGAAGGCCATGGCGTGAGCGTAACGGCGGCTGCCGACACCGCGACCCGGCCGCAGGATGACTCAGCGGCGACGGCCGGCCAGCTGGCCGGCTCGCCGGCCACCGGGCCGGCCTGCGCCGCAGGTACCCCGCGCTGCGCGCCGATGCCCGCGATGACCACCAGCACCACGCCGGCCACCTGCCAGGCGGCCGGCAACTGGCCAAGCACCACCAGCCCGATCAGCACGGCAATGCCCGGTTCCAGGGCCATCAGGGTGCCGAACGCGGCGACCCGCATCCGCCGTAGCGCGAGCAGTTCCAGCGAGAAGGGCAGCAGCGGAACGAGCACGGCCAGCCCGAGTCCCTGCGCCGCGAGCACCGGGGTCAGGCCACGGCTGGCCGGCCAGGCGGCCAGCGGGGCCGCGACGATCGTCGCCGTGCCCAGGGACATCGCGAGGCCCTGCAGCCCGGACAGCTGCGCGCCCACCCGCTGGGTCAGCAGGATGTAGCCGGCCCAGCCAGCCCCCGCGGCCACCGCGAAAGCGACGCCGGTCAGGTTCAGCCGCCCGTGCCAGGGCTCGGTCAGCCCGATCACGCCGATCATGGCAACGGCCGGCCAGGCCAGCGCCGCGGGCCGGTGGCTGCGCAGCGCGGCCACGCCGAGCGGCCCGAGGAACTCGATGGCCGCCGTGGTGCCGAGCGGGATCCGGGCCACTGCCTCGATGTACGCCAGGGTCATCACCGCCGTTGCGGTGCCGAGCAGCAGGGTGCCGCGCAGCGCCGGCCAGCCGATGCGGTGCAGCCGCGGCCGGGTGATGAGCAGCAGGATGACCGCCGAGATGGACAACCGCAGCCAGGCAGAACCGGACGGGGTGAGCGCCTCGAACTGGCGCGTGCTCAGGGCGGCACCGGTCTGTACCGACAACATGGACATGACGGCCAGGCCGGGCGCGGGAACCTTCATGAGCCCATTCGATCGTCTCGCTACCGTTCACGTCCAGTGCAGATTACTGGCCATACTGTTCAACTTGGGTGAATGATGGACCGGTGGACCTCCGTAAAATAAAGGTGTTGGTCGAGCTATCCAGGCTCGGCACGATGTCCGCGGTCGCCCGCGCCACCGGTTACGGAACCTCCGCGGTCAGCCAGCAGCTGGCCGCGCTGGAACGCGAGGCCGGGGTGCCGCTCCTCGAGGCGGCAGGCCGCCGGGTCCGGCTGACGCCGGCCGGGCGGCGGCTGGTCGCGCATGCCGAGGGAATCCTCGCGGCCGTCACCGCCGCCGAGCTTGACCTGGCGGCCGCGGCCGAGCCCAGCGGGCTTGTCCGGGTGGCTGGCTACACCACCGCTTTGCGGCAGGACCTGCTGCCGGTGGCCGGCCAGCTCGCCCGCCTGCATCCGTTGCTCGAGCTCGAGCTGCAGGAGCGCGAGCCAGCGGAGGTGGACGAGCTGCTGGACGCGGGCCAGATCGACCTCGGCTTCGTGTACGACTACACGCTGGTGCCGAGCGGCGGGCGGCATATCCGGTCGCTGCTGTGCGGCAGCGCGATGATGCTGGCGGTGCCGCCGGGGTCAGCCGTCCCGGCACGCGTGCGCACTCCGGATGACCTGGCTACTCTCCGGGACGAGTTCTGGATCGGCAACTCGCGTGACCCGGGCGACGACGAGCTCGCCGACCGGCTCTGCGCGCTGGCCGGCTGGTCGCCGCGGATCCGGCACCGCGCGGACAGCCTGGAGCTGGTCATCGATCTCGTGCTCGCCGGGCAGGGCGTGAGCCTGTTGCCGGCCGATACGCCGGGCACCGACCGGGTCCGGATGGTGCCAATTGAGCTGGCCCGGATCGATCGCCGGATGTGGAGCGTGGTCCGCGCCGGGACCCAGGCATGGCCAGCGATCACGGTCGTGGTCGACGCCGTCCGCCGCCGCGCCGGGCGGTGACGCCGGGGGAGCGCCTCTTAGTTCTTCTTCTCGGCGTGGCCGCCGAACTCGCTGCGCAGGGCGGACAGGACCTTGTCGGTGAATTCGCCGAGGCCGCGTGATTCGAACCGCTGGATCAGGGCGGCGGTCATGACGGGCGCGGGCACGCCCTCGTCGACGGCGGCGAGTACGGTCCAGCGGCCCTCGCCGGAGTCCGAGACGCGGCCCTCGAAGTCGTCCAGCTGGGGTGAGCGGGCAAGCGCGTCCGCGGTGAGGTCGATCAGCCAGGACCCGACGACCGACCCGCGGCGCCAGACCTCGGCGACCTCGGCGACATCGATGTCGTACTGGTAGAACTCGGGGTCCCGCAGGGGAGTGGTCTCCGCGTCGCCGGACGCTACGCCCGCCTTGCCGACGTTGGCGTGCTTGATGACGGACAGGCCCTCGGCGATCGCGGCCATCATGCCGTACTCGATGCCGTTGTGGACCATCTTGACGAAGTGCCCGGCGCCGCTCGGGCCGCAGTGCAGGTACCCGTGCGGAGCGGTTCCCGTCGTCCGGGTCCGGCCGGGCGTGGGCTCGGCGCTGCCGGAGCCAGGGGCGATGGTGCGGAAGATCGGATCCAGCCGCCCGACGGGCTCGTCCTCGCCGCCGATCATCAGGCAGTAACCGCGGTCCAGGCCGAACACGCCGCCCGACGTGCCGCAGTCCAGGTAGTGGATCTGCTTCGGCGCGAGCCGCTTCGCCCGGATGATGTCGTCCCGGTAGTACGAGTTCCCGCCGTCGATCACGGCGTCACCGGGCTCCAGCAGCTCGGCCAGCTCGTCCAGGGCTGAGCCGGTGACGGCGGCAGGCAGCATCAGCCACGCCGTCCTCGGCTTCTCCAGCTTCGCGACGAAGTCCGCAAGCGAGGTCGCGCCGGTAGCTCCCTCGCCCGCAAGCTGCTTCACGAGGGCTTCGGCGCGGTCGTAGACGACGCAGCGGTGGCCGTCACGCATCAGCCGCCGGACGAGGTTGGCGCCCATCCGGCCGAGCCCGATCATGCCAAGCTGCATGGGCCTGTCAGTGGTCATCTCTGCTCCCTAGATCTTCCCGCGGTCAGCTCTTCAGGCTGCGGTAACGGCGGATGAGGGCGTTCGTGGACGAGTCATGCCTGAGGTCAGGCTCGGCGTCGCTGGTCAGCTCGGGGATGATCTGGGCCGCCAGCACCTTGCCGAGCTCGACGCCCCACTGGTCGAAGGAATCGATGCCCCAGATCGTGCCCTGGGTGAACACGCTGTGCTCGTACAGCGCCACCAGAACCCCGAGCAGCCGCGGCGTGAGCTTCTCCGCCAGCAGCACGTTGGTTGGGCGGTTGCCCTGCATCACCCGGTGCGGCACTACCTCAGGCGAGGTTCCCTCGGCCTGGACCTCTTCCTCCGTCCTGCCGAACGCGAGAGCCTGGGCCTGCGCGAAGACATTCGACGACAGGATGTCGTGATGATCGCGCAGCGGGTTGAGGGTCTTGCCGAAGCCGATCAGGTCAACCGGGATCAGCTTGGTGCCCTGATGGATGAGCTGGTAGAAGCTGTGCTGCCCGTTGGTGCCTGGCTCGCCCCAGTAGACGGCGCCGGTCTCGTAGTCGACGGGGCCGCCCTCGACGGTGACGTGCTTGCCATTCGACTCCATCGTGAGCTGCTGCAGATAGGCAGGGAATCTCTTCAGGTACTGCTCGTAGGGCAGCACGCCGGCCGTCTGCGCGCCGAAGAAGTCCGCGTACCAGACCGCCAGCAGCCCCATCAGCACCGGCAGGTTCTCGCCGAGCGGCGCAGTCCGGAAGTGCTCGTCAAGCTCGTGGAACCCGGCCAGCAGGTCACGGAAATTGGCGGGCCCTATCGCCAGCATGGTGGACAGGCCGATGGCCGAGTCCATCGAGTACCGGCCGCCGACCCAGTCCCAGAAGCCGAACATGTTCGCGGTGTCGATGCCGAACTCGGCGACGCGCTCGGCGTTCGTGGACACCGCGACGAAGTGCCTGGCGACGGCCTCCGGCGAGCCGAGCTGGCGGACCACCCAGTCGCGCGCCGAGTGCGCGTTCGTCAGGGTCTCCAGCGTGCCGAACGTCTTGGACGAGATGATGAAGAGGGTCTCGTCGGCCGCCAGGTCGCGGGTCGCCTCGACGAAGTCGGTGGAATCCACGTTGGAGACGAACCGGAAGGTCAGGTCGCGCCGGGAATAGTGCCGCAGCGCCTCGTAGGCCATGACCGGGCCGAGATCGGAACCGCCGATGCCCACATTGACGACGTTCTTTATCGTAAGTCCGGTGAATCCCTTCCAATCGCCGGAGCGGACACGGTGCGCGAAGCCCGACATCCGGTCGAGCACCTCATGCACCTGCGCTACCACGTCGACGCCGTCGACGACCAGCGAGCTGCCCTTCGGCATCCGGAGGGCGACGTGCAGCACCGGCCGGTGCTCGGAGGTGTTGATCCGCTCGCCGCGCAACATCATGTCCCGGCGCTCCTCGAGGCGGGACTCGTGCGCGAGGCCGATGAGCAGCCGCAGTGTCTCGTCGGTGACCCGGTTCTTCGAGTAGTCGAGATACAGCCCCGCTGCCTCCGCGGTCAGCCGCTCGCCGCGCCCCGGGTCGGCGGCGAACAGGTCGCGCAGGTGCATGCCGCCGATCTCGGCGTAATGCTGCTCCAGGGCCTTCCAGGACGGGCGCTGGCGAAGCGGGATGGTCGGCATCGGCTGAGTCCTCCAGCTGGCTCTGCGGTGAGCGGGCAGGCATGCGTGCCCGAACATCATCGCGCCCGGGACGCCGCGGGCCGGCGCTGACCCTCGAAAATGCCCGGCGGGCGGCGGCGAGCCCGGGCAGCGCCGCTTCGGCAAGGGCGACGGCCGGAGCTATGTCTCGTAGCTGGGGCTCTGGTCCGGCATGCTGTCCTTTGATACCAGCCAGGCATGCCGTGGAGGGCCTGTTGTCCGCCGTCGTCCTGAACATCGTGGTGGGCCTGATGACGACTCTCATCAGCGGAGGGTCGGTGTGGGCATGGGGCCGCGCCCGGGTGACCCGGCGGCAGCGGGAACGGGCCAGGTTCTTCGGGCTATCGCCCGGTGACACCTGCCGCATCGTCGCACCGCAGGCCTTCGGGGCGCCGCGGACCATCTCCAGGCACGACGTGTTCAGTATCGTCGAGCTCGCGAAGCTGATCCGTGACCTGAGGGCGGACCTGGATGTTGTCGGCTCGGGTGAGGGCACCTACGGAGTAGGGGATCTCACCGAGTTCTGCGTAGGCGGCCCGACGGCGAATATGCGCATGCAGTCACATCTCGCCCGCTTCCTGCCGGGCGTATCCATCCATTCCTTCGCCGCTGACTCGCCGAAATCAGCCGCGATCATCACGGCTGGCCAGGAGTTCCTCCGAGAACCTGACTCCCGCGAATACGTTCTGGTAGCCAAGGTGAGGCCGCCGGACGGCGGGCAGCCGCTGTTCCTGATCTGCGGTCAGACCGGCATCACCAACCGCGCGGCGGCCAGTTATCTCCGCGACAACTACGCCGCGATCTCATCGGCGCATGCGGCCCGGGAGAGCTGGTGCGTCGTCTTGCGCGTGGTGGCTCCCTCGGTCTATGGCCATCAGATGACCGAACTGGCCGCTGACGTGAGCGCAACCGCCTTCACAGCCCGCGCCGCGGCGGCCGGCCCGGCGTAACCGCGGCAAGTGCCCGGGCGAATCGCGCCGGTGTGCTAGCTCCAGCGAACGCGGATCTGCTGCCACCGATCAGCGACTGCCGCCTCGCCGGTGACGGTGACGGCCGCGGGCCGGTTCCACAGCCATAGGTAGATGTCAGCTGCGCTGCCGCGCACGGTGACATCGGCCGGCGTGTCCTGGCCCTGGGCCCGGCTCGCTGTCACCCCGCGGGGCCCGAGGGTGGCCAGCCATGGCGCGTCCCCGGCGGGCTCGATGCGTAGTGTGCCGGGCGCCAGCGCCCTGGGCCGCGCGGCGAACCCGGTGAGGATCTCGTCAATGCCGTCCAGGGCCAGCGCGGGATCGAATGAGCCAGCAGCACGGCAGGCGGCCTGCGCATCGCCGCGGTGGATGGCGGTCTCGTGGGCCTGGCGCCGCGCCCAGAAAGCCAGCGGGGAGGGAGCGGGCAGGAACGTGAAGCACGCCAGGTCGCCGGGCGCGTCGCGCAGTGTCTGCACCAGCGCCCGGTGACCGTCACGGAACCAGCCGATCAGCAACGGATCGGCCGGGCCGGCTCCGACCCGGTCACCCATGACGTCATCGCCACCCGCCAGCGCGCCGCCGACGATGGACGCCGCCCAGCGATGGACGCCGCCCACATGCGTCACCAGGTCACGAACCTGCCATCCGGGACAGCCCGGGACGGCCGCATCCAGGCCAGCACGCTGGGCCGCATCCGCCAGCCGCGGGCCCTCGGCCGCAAGCTGGTCGATGTGCTCCTCGATTCTCATGCCGCCATTGTGGCCGCTCCCCGAGCCCGGCTGCCAGGGAGCGCCCACGGCCGGTTATGCGATGTTCACCCCATTGCTGAGTACCTGAAGCTCGGCGATCCGCAGGAAGCCCGCGGCGGTGCCCGGAGCCGGGCTGGTCATGTCGAGCTTCACCTGGCTGCTGTGCACGGGGTCGAAGGTGAGGGTGGTCGGCTGGTCGGACGCCGTCGCCCAGTCGATGGTCAGGTTGTTCACCGGGACGAACTTGTGACCGTCCCAGTAGGACACCGTGAGCGAGGCGGGCAGCGCGAGCGTGGCGCTGGTGGTGAAGTTGACCAGCACCGACCCGAAGGACTGCGGGCGAGGCCAGGAAACCGACACCCAGTCGGCCGCCCGCGACACGCTCACCGCGTGCAGGTTGGCGGTGCCCGACTTGTTGTAGAAATTCGACCATCCCGTGGTCATGTCGCCATCCAGCATCGCCGCGGGCACGGTGCCGGGCGCACCAGAGAAACTCGCGTCCGCGTTGGGCGCCTGACTGCTCGCCTCGCTGGCCAGCAGGACCGCAGGACCGAGCGCCGATCGCCCGGCAGCGGAGGTGAGGGCCGCCAGCTGGTGCCCCTGCGGGGCCGTGGACTGGATCGTGGCACTCGCCGCGGCGAGCCCGGGTGCGGTCGCGGTGACCGTGATGCGGCCGGGTCGCTGGGTTGACCGGACGATCACCAGCGCCTTCCCGTTGAAGGCCGGGACAAAGGACGCCTGGTAGCTCTGCGCGTTCTCCTGCTGGCCGTTGTCTACCCCGGCGAGCGCGCCGGGCCCGGTGACTCTGAACTTGATGAGGTTGCCGGCGTCCGGGACTCCCGTCCCGCTGTGGTCCACCACCTCGACCGTGAGGAAGGACAGCGACTTCCCGTCCGCTGTGATGGTCTGAGTGTCCGGCCTGAGCGTGATGGCCCGAGCCGACCCGGCGGTATGGATCTCGTCGCGCGCGACCACGCGCCCGTTGCTCGTCGCCACGGCGGTGAGCTTGCCTGGCTGGAAGGGCACGCTCCAGCTCAGGTGGAGCTTGCCGGTGCTGCCGTTGGGGCTGGTGTAGCTGCCGGACGGGTAGTTGTAGTCGTCCCCGGTGGGCTCGGTTGTCTCCAGGTATGCCCGCCCATCAGTGGTTGTCTTCCGGTCGAAGGTCTTCGCGCCGAGCGACTTGCCGTTGAGGAACAGTTCGACCGTGGCGACGTTGGCGTAGACCCAGACCGCGACCTCCTGCCCTGGCGTGTAGTCGGTCCAGTTCATCGGCACGATGTGCACCAGCGGGTCAGTGGTCCACTGGCTCTTGAACAGGTGATACGCGTCCTTCGGGAACCCTGCGGTGTCGATCGCCCCGAAGAAGGACGCCTTCACAGGGAAGACGTCGTAGGGGGTCGGCTCGCCGATGTAGTCCTGGCCGGACCACAGGAACCCGCCCGCCCAGAACTTCCGGTCGCGGTCCTTCTTCAGCTCGTATTCCCCGCTCATCGTCCAGGAGGCGAGGTTGTTGTCGTAGGACGACGTCGCTCGCTTGCCCGGGGTGTAGTTCTCCCCGGTGTTGAGCAGCTGCGGATCCTGGTACACGCCCCTGGTGGATTCCTCCGAGGACGTCTCCGAGCAGAAGAAGAACTTGCCCGGGTACTTCGCGTGCAGGGCGTCCATGGACGTGGCCGTGTTGTAGTTGACGCCGAGCCCGTCCAGCATCTGCAGGATCAGGTCGGGCGGCGAGCCCGCCCGCGGCACGCTGCGGTACCGGTCCGAGCCCATCACGACCGGGCGGGTCGTGTCGATCGACCTGATGTCGGCGATCAGCTTCTGGGCGATCCCCGGGCCGCGAGACGATCCGGTGTCCGGGGTTTCGTTGCCGATCGACCAGAGCACCACGGCCGGTGAGTTCTTGGCGGCGTCGACCATCTCCTTGATGTCGGAGTCGCTCCATGCGTCGAAGTAGAGGTGGTAGTCGAAGGCCACCTTCCCGGTGTGCCAGCAGTCGAAGGCCTCGACCATCAGCAGGATGCCCAGCCGCTCGCAGATCTGGACGAGTTCGGGGGCGGGCGGGTTGTGCGCGGTGCGCAGCGCGTTGGCGCCCATTCCCTTCATCAGCCGCATCTGATGCGCCAGCGCGTCATACAGCACGGCCGAGCCCACCGCGCCTTCCGTCGCATGCAGGTCGACGCCCTGGATTTTTATGGCCTTGCCGTTGAGCGAGAAGCCGGCGTCCGGGTCGAAGGCGAAGTGCCGGATGCCGAACTCGGTGCTGGTGCTGTCCACCGCCGTGCCGCCGACGGACAGGGCGGTCTCCAGGCGGTACAGGCTGGGGCTGTCGGTGGACCAGAGCGCGGGCCTGGTGACTTTCACTGTCGCGGCGGTGCGCTGGGTCTGTCCGCCGTCCACGCTGACCTTCGACGTGCCCTGCGCGACGACCGTTCCGGCCGGATTCAGGATCCGGACGGCCACATCCACGTCAGCGGCCGAAGCGCCGTCATTGGTGACGTCCGTCTGGACCTGCACCGCCGCATACCCGGAAGCGAGGGTGCCCGGCAGGCCGGGCGTGGTCACGAAGGTGCCATGCCGGGCAACGTGTACCGGGTTCGTGGCGATCAGGTAGACGTTGCGGAAGATGCCGCTGCCGGCGTACCACCGGCTGCTCGGCAGGTGGTTCTCCGCCCGGACCGCGAGCACATTGGGGGTAACCCCGTCCGTGTGCGCCAGATCGGTGATGTCGTAGTTGAAACCGGTGTACGGGTTGGGATGGTTACCCAATAGCTGCCCGTTGAGGTAGACGTTCGAGTTCATGTAGACGCCGTCGAACTCCACCGAGATCCGCTGGCCGGCCAGTGCCGAGGGCAGTGTGAAGTGCTTGCGGTACCAGGCGAGCCCGCCCTGGAGGAACCCGGTGCCGCTGCTGGTGCTTGCGGTCTGGACCGGAGTGAGCTCAATGCTCCAGTCGTGCGGGACGTCAAGCGCCCGCCAGCCGGAGTCGTCGAAGCCCGGGTCCTGGGCGTTGGCGTAGGCCCCGGTCGGGTCGGTGATGTCGTCGGGGTTGACGAGCGCGAACTTCCAGTCCTGATCGAAATCGGTGGATCTGTTCCCGCTGACGCGGGCGGTCACCCGGCCCCGCGGGTCGGTGGGACGGCCGGCCAGTCCGAGCATCGGGGCGAGGGCAACCGCGCCGAGACCGGCTCCTGCGCCGCGAAGTACCTGGCGACGTGACGGCCTGCCGGGCGCATCGCTGTGTGCTGCTGCTTGCTGTGGCTGGGCGGGGTGGCTGATCTTGTCCTGGTCCATAGGTCCTCACTCGTGGCTGGGTCCCGCGGGCTGAAGGGGCAGGAGAACTCCTCTAAATCGAACATATTCACACACCAGTTAGGACAGGAATAAACAAATATAAACATATCCTTCCGCGCTGGCTCCGGATGTCAAGAGCGATTCCGACAACTATGCGTATTGGTGCCGTCACTGTAAGCTCTTGTCGTGACCAGGTCCTGAGCTGGCCGGCTGCCGGTCAGCGGTCACGATCGGGGGGTCGGTGAGCTATGCGCAGAATGTCTCCGGGCGTTCTTGCCCCGAAGCACGAGTTGCTCACGCCGGATGAGTGGCGGCGCCGGGGGCGCGAGCACCGCAGGCGGGCGCCCCGCTCGAGCCATGCACAGTGGGAGCCGCCGCCGGGCCGGCCGGACCCGGTCGCCGTGCTCGAGGAGCAAGCCGGCAGCCGGGTGCCGGATCTGGTGCCGATCCGGTACGGGCGCATGGCTGCCTCGTCGTTCGCGTACTTCCGCGGCGCGGCGGCGCCGATGGCATGGGATCTCGCGCACACGCCCACGACCGACATCCGGGTGCAGGCCTGCGGTGACGCGCACCTGCTGAATTTCGGCATGTTCGCCGCGCCCGACCGGCGGCTGGTTTTCGACGTGAACGATTTCGATGAGACGCTCCCGGCCTCGTTCGACTGGGATCTCAAGCGGCTGGCGGCCAGCTTTGCCGTCGCCGCCCGCGATAAGGAATTCTGCGACCGCGATGCCCGCGCCGCGGCACGCCTGGCCGCGCACAGCTACCGCACCGAGATGGCGAACTACGCCGCGATGCGATTCCTCAAGGTCTGGTACTCCAGGATCGATGTCGACGAGGTCACCAGCCTCTTCGACGCGCTCCAGCCCAAGGCCGCCGTGCGCCGCCGCCGCCAGGACATAGCCAAGGCGCACCGCCGCACGAGCCTGAAGGCATTCCTGAAGATGTGCGACCAGGTCGAAGGGCAGTACCGCATCCGGCCAGCTCATCCGGTGATCGTCCGCTTCCCCATCGAGCGTCACCCGGGCGTCCTCGACGAGCTCCGCCACGCCATCGCGCTCTACCAGGAGACGCTGCAGGCGGACCGGCGCGAGGTGCTGCGCCGTTACTACTTCGGCGATTTCGCGCGCAAGGTTGTCGGCGTTGGGTCGGTCGGCACCGAGGCTTTCATCCTGCTGCTGCTCGGCGACCGCCCGGACGAGCCGCTGTTCCTCCAGCTCAAGGAGGCACAAGAGTCAGTGCTTGCCCCGTTCGCCGGTCCCAGCGAATACAAGCATCAGGGCGAGCGGGTGGTCAGGGGCCAGCGGCTTACCCAGGCTGCCACCGACCCGTTCCTTGGCTGGACGAGCGGCATCGGCACCGGCGGCACAGCCTCCGCATCGATACTTGCCGCCGCCAAGGACTACTACGTGCGGCAGCTGCGGGACATGAAGGGCAGCATGAACGTCCCGCTGATGGACCCCCACCAGCTCAACTACTACGCCAGGCTATGCGGCTGGGCGCTCGCCCGCGCGCACGCCAGGACCGGGCGGGCAGCCATGATTTCCGGCTACCTAGGCAGCGGCGAGGCCTTCGACTACGCCATCGCGGATTTCGCGATCGCCTACGCCGACCAGAACGAGCAGGATTACCGGCGGCTGCTCGAAGCCGTCTCCGCCGGGCGGGTGCTGGCGACGGTAGAGCAGTGACACCATGCCGGGGCACAGCGCACGGGCCGCCGCGGCCCGCGGCTAAGCGGCGCTGCCCGCCCCTGGCCGGACGACGCCGACGGTGAGCAGGCGGACTGGCTTGGAGCACGCTGTCGCCTTGTACCCGAGGTAGATCGGCGTCGTCTGGTTCGGCGGGTAGATCTGCAGGAAAGCGGTCGGCACCGGACCGCATTTGGATGGCGGGTAGTTGGCCGCGTTGACGATCCGCAGCAGCGCGTTGGCGACATCCCCCGGCGCGAGCGTGACGAGCTGCCGCGGGCTCGTGTTGCTCCGCGCAGCCGCCTTGCCGATCCGGCCGACAGACTTGCCGCCCGCGAGCGAGACGCCGGGGTAGCCGAAGAGGGTGCACGCCGCGCTGCCGATGTTGGTGAAGTCGAGTGAGACGTAGGTGCTGCCGGCCGCCCCCTGGCTGACTCCGGCCTTCGCCTGCAGGTCACGCGTCGGGCACGCCGCCGTCCCTGGAGGACCGGCGGACGAGCGTACCGCGCCAGGCGAGGCCGAGCTGGCCGACCCGGACGGGGTGACCGTGACTGTCTTGGTAACCGCCGGACCGGGGCTCGCGCTTGACCCGCACGCTGTGCCAAGCGCCGCGACGCAGCCCAGGGCTGCCCCGGCGAGCGTCCGCCGCGCCGTGCGTCGAGCTGAAGTCATCGCCGGTCTCCTTCTGCCTGAGTGGGTCAGCGCGCCGCCGCCAGCACGGACATTGTGACAGTTCCGGCCCGGCTACCGAGGGCGCCGCCACGACCCGAGGGCCCGCCATATTCGATTACTCACCGGGAAGTCGACAAAACGATACGGCGGCACTGCCTGCTCGCGGCCGGCGTTCCGGCTGCCGCGGCGATTGACTATGGTGCGAGAAGGATCAAGCCCAGTGAGGACCAGGAAATGGCTTTGTCTACTACCTCCGCGGACCGGCGCAAGCGGCTGGCCCTCGTCGCGGCGATCATGGGCTCGGTCGTGGCTGGCCTTGATGCTACGGCGGTGAATGTCGCGCTGCCGGCCATCCGGGCCGATCTCGGCGGCGGGCTGGCGGGCCAGCAGTGGGTGTCCAACGCCTACCTGCTGGCGCTCGGCTCGCTGATCCTGGTGGGCGGCTCGCTCGGCGATATCTTCGGCGAGCGGCGGGTGTTCTCGATCGGCGTCGCCGGGTTCGGGATCGTGTCGGTGCTGTGCGCGGTCGCGCCGGATATCGGGATCCTGATCGCGGGCCGGGCGCTGCAAGGCGCCTTCGGGGCGCTGCTCATGCCTAGCGCGCTTGCGGTCATCATCGCCGCGTTCCCGCGCGACGAGCGCGGCGCGGCGATCGGCTCGTGGACGGCATGGTCCGGGATCGCCACCGTCGTCGGTCCGCTGGCGGGCGGTTACCTGGTGGACGCGGTCTCCTGGCGGCTGATCTTCGCCATCAACGTGCCGTTCGTGCTGCTCACGCTGGTATTGATCAGCATGGCCGTGCCCGGCCGCGAGCGCGGCGCCGCGCACGCCAAGGTGGACTGGCTGGGCGCCGCGCTCACGTTCCTCGGCCTGGCCGGGCCGGTGCTGGCGCTGATCCGGCTGCCGGATGCCGGCTGGGCCAGCGCGCAGGTGTGGGGGCCCGGCCTCGGCGGCGTCGCGCTGCTCGTCATCTTCGTGGCGCATGAGCGGCGCACCCCGGCGCCCGCGGTGCCGCTGGCGTTGTTCCGGCGGCGCAATTTTTCGGTCGGGAACCTGCAGACCTTCGCGATGTACGGCGGCCTGGGCGTGACGTTCTTCCTGCTGGTGCTCTTCCTGCAGGAGGTCGCCGGCTTCACCGCGCTGCGCGCGGGCCTTGCCTTGATGCCGACCACGCTGGTGATGTTCGCGCTATCCAAGCGGTTCGGGAAGCTCGCCGACCGGTTCGGGCCGAGGCTGTTCATGGGCGGCGGCCCGCTGCTCGCCGCGGTGGGCCTCGCGCTGCTGCTGCGGCTTGGCGCGGACGTGAACTATGTGACCCAGCTGCTGCCCCCGCTGCTGCTCTTCTCGGTCGGGCTCGCCGCGACCGTGGCGCCGCTGACCGCCACCGTGCTGTCCGACGCCGACGAGTCCAACGCGGGCATCGCGTCGGGGATCAACAACGCGATCGCCCGGATCGCCGGACTGCTGTCCATCGCCGCGATCGGCGCGGTCAGCGCCGCCCAGTTCGGCCACGCTCTCGACAAGGACCTGGCCGGGCGCACTCTGTCGCCGACCGCCCAGACGGCCATCGCGCAAGCCCGCCGGGAGACGCTTGCCCGGGTGGATGCGGGCAAGGTCGGACAGCAAGTCGCGCTAGCGGTGCAGTCCGCGTCGGTGCACGCGTTCCAGGTGGGAATCGGAATCTCGGCCGCGCTGGTCGGGCTCGGCGGGCTGCTCGGGCTCGCCGGGATACGCAACCCGAAGCGCCCGGTGCGGTGCGAGGACTGCGCCGGCGGCCAGTTCGCCGGGCAGCCGCTCGACGCGGGACGCGAGCGCGCCGGGACCGCCCGGGCCAGCTAGCAGCCTTACCCGGCCGTATCGCCCGGGGCTTGGCCCTGGGAACAGATGTCGAGTTCGGCCATCAGCTCTTCCTGGCGTTGCCTTATCTCGGCGGCAAGCTCGGCGGTTCCGGTTGGGTAGGCCATCGCCTCCGCATAGTGGGCGGTCAGGGTGTCGCCGAGAAGCCGGCTGTCCACCAGGATCGGAACCTCCGCGACGAGCGCAAGATTCACCGCGTCGCTTGGCCGGGCGTCCACCTCCTGCGGCCCGCCGGGCCCGCCCAGCACGACGGTCGCATAGAAGACCGAGTCAGTCAGGCGGGTAATCCGCACCTCGCGCAGCTGCGAGCCGGCCGCCTGGACCAGGCTGGCAGCCAGGCTGTACGTCATCGGCCGGGGATGCTCGACCGACTCGAGCGAGATCGCCATCGCGGTGGCCTCGGCCGGGCCGATCCAGATCGGCAGCCGCCGGTCCCCGTCGCGCTCCGCGAGCAGCATGAGGTGCTTAGGCTGCGGCACGTCGTCGGACCGGCGCAGCCCGGCCACGATAACCTCCACCAGCTCCGGCGAATTGGCTGTAGTCACTCTCTTTTCCTCCTGGACGTCGGCTAGCTGGGTGAGCCGGGGCGCGAGGGCAGCCCTGGCCTGGTGCAGCCGGGCCTTGACGGCGCCGGTTGAGATGCGGAGCTCGGCCGCGACCTCGCGGTGGCTCAGGCCCTGCAGGTAGAACAGCAGGACCGCGGCTCGCTGCCCGGCTGGCAGCGTCGCGATGGCACCGCGGACGCGCCCGGCCAGGTCCGCGATCTCCGCGAGCTCGGCCGGACCGGGAGAATCGGCAGCCAGGTCACCGTCCGGCAGGCCAACGCTCTCCGGCCGCAGCTGACGCAGCCAGCGCCGCGCGACGTTGAGCGCGATGCCGCAGAACCAGGCGCCGAACCGCTCCGGCGAGCGCAGCCGGTCCAGGCCCGTCATCGCGCTGACGGTGGCTTCCTGCGCGGCGTCACGGGCCAGCTCCGGCGATCCGAGCACCCGCGCGGCGAGGGCGACGGCAGTCTCCCAATGGCGGGTCACCAGCTCGGCCAGGGGGTCCTTCCCGCCGAGCAGCGCGGCGCGCACGAGGTCGGCGTCGGACCGACCGGAGTCAACGCACGCAGCCACATCTCATAGTGCCCGCCGGCCGCACCAGGGTTAGCCGGCCGCACCAGGGTTAGCCGACCGGATCGGGATGCCGCCTGGACCGTGCACGGGCCAGCACAGCGGCTTCGCTTCGCGAGCGGCCGACCAAGATCGGCCGCCAGCCCCGGCCCGGCCCGCAGCCTGTCGACGACCGCGCCGGTGGCCATTATCACCGGAATGCGGCGCACGTTATTTACCGGGCATTTCCGTAAGTCGGAGTCCGGCTCGATGTCATTCAGGTTTCCGCCGCCGCGTGATAGCGTCAGCCAGGTTTCTTGCCACGATCGAGGCGTGCAGCGCCTTACCTGGCCAGGATGCGGGCTGCTTTGGGTAGCTTATCTCGGCAGTCGTGCCATATCGAGCGTGCACCGAAATTGAGCTGGAAACCGCTTATGGTCCTGATCTCTAACTGGGGGAGCGAATGAGGATGCATGTGAATATCGCGCGAACCGCGGCGCGGGCCGCCGCGGCAGGCGCAATGGCGACGCTCGCACTGGGCTCGGCCCAGGCGGCCATGGCTGGGCCAGCGCCGGCCAACGTCAATGTGCCGTGCAGCGCTACGGTACTGGCCAGCGACATCACCGGCGCCGTCAGCGGGCAGACCCTGTTCCTTGCCAAGTTCTGCGTATACGAGCTGCACGCCGCGCTGCCGGCCATCAGCGTGGACCTCACCGTCCAGGGCAACGAGAGCACCGTCGAGCGCAGTTACAACAGCAGCACACCGGACTTCAGCGTCTTCACGGTGACGTCGGGCGCGGACTTCGTCCTCAACAACGTCTACGTCCGCAATGGCGATTCCGTGGGAGGAGGCATGAGCCCGCCCGCCGACAACTCGGGAAATGGCGGCGCCATCTACAACGCGGATGGCACCGTCACGGTTAACGGCGGAAAATTCACCGGTAACACGGCCAGCGCATTCGGCGGCGCCATCTACAGCCTCGGCGATCTCAGCGTGCAGGGCGCCGCCTTCACCGGCAACCAGGCCGACGACGGCGGCGCGATCGCGACGCAGCGCGAGGATCCCTCGGAGGTGACCGGCAGTTCCTTCTCCGGCAACAGCGCCGTCGACGACGGCGGCGCGATCTACGTCGAGGACTCCATGGCGGTGCTGCACTGCAATTTCACCAAGAACACCGCCGGCGGCTCCGGCGGCGGCATCTACGTCGACGCGGGATCGCCGACGGTGACCGAGAGCGGCTTCTACCAGAATCAGGCCGAATTTGGCGGCGGCATCTATAACGACAGCGAGGTGACGGCGACGGGCACCACCTTCCGGGGTGGCCAGGCCGAGTATGGCGGCGGCGTCTACAACGACGACGTGGCAACGATGAACAACGCCACCTTCGCCTACAACACCGCAGAATCCGACGGCGGCGGCTTCTACAACGAAGATTCGGCAGAAGTGAACGGCAGCAGCTTCACCGCCAACACCGCAGAGTTCGGCGGCGGGTTCTACAACGAGGACGTCGCGACCATCGACGGCAGCCACATCTTCCGGAACACGGCGACGAACGACGGCGGCGGCATCTTCGACGACAACGACGACGTCACGCTGACGAACTCCCTCGTCATCGAGAACCATCCCGACAACTGCGCGCCGTCCGGCGTGGTCAGCGGCTGCATCGGCTGAATCCCGGCCCGCCGCCCCGCCGGGGGCGGCCGGCCAGCGCCAGCCCAAGGCGACGAATCCCGCGGCCGCTCACCTGCACAGGTGACCGGCCGCGGATTCGTGCCAGGCTCGCGCGCCGACCGCGTTAGCCGGCCCAGCATGTGGTCATCGGCGGCGGGTGCGCGATGATGGACGGCTATGTCTTCGGATGTGACGGTGCTGACGGAAATCGATGTGTGGGCGCGCGGCCGTGGCCTGGAGATCGTGCTGCTCGTGACGGGGGCGATCCTGCTGACGCGGCTGGCGGCCTGGCTGGGCGCGAGGATCACGGACCGGATCGACGCCAGCGCGCAGGAGACGGACGCGCTGGTCCGCTCGGAGGCGGCAAAACACCGGCACGCGCTGACGCAGGTGATCACCTGGGCCACCCTGGTGGTCATCTACTGCGCGACCGCGGTGGCTGTCGTGGCGCGCCTCGGCATTCCCGTGACGAGCCTGGTCGCCCCTGCCGCCCTGGCGGCCGTGGCGCTGGGGTTCGGTGCGCAGCGCATAGTCCAGGACATCCTGGCCGGCTTCTTCATCATCACCGAGCGGCAGTACGGCTTCGGGGACCTCATCCACCTTTCCGTGCCGAGTCTGGTCAATCCTGCGATCGGGACGGTCGAGGATGTCACGTTGCGGGTGACCACGGTGCGGACCGCGGCCGGCGAGGTGGTCATTACCCCCAACGGCCAGATCGGCCAGGTGACCAACCTGTCGCGCGGCTGGGCGCGTGCCGTGGTGGATGTGCCTGTGCCCGCTGCCGTGGACGTCAACCGGGTAAGCGACCTGCTGCGGCTGATCGGCGAGGAGGCCTACAAGGAGCCGGACCTGGGCCAGCTGCTGCTGGATCCCCCGGCCGTCATGGGTGTGCAGAGCATCGACGTGGACCACTTCCAGGTCCGCCTGGTCGCCAGGACGCTGCCCGGCAAGCAGTTCGAGGTCGGGCGGATCCTGCGGGCCAGGATCGCGGCCGGGTTCGGGCGCGAGGGTATCCACCTGCCGGTCGGCCTGGACACCGCCGAGCCGACGGGCAGCGGCTGATGCGGCGGGTGCGGCGGGTGCGGACCTCGACCTGGGTCCTGATCGCAGTCTTCCTGGTCTCCCTGGTCGCCTACGCGCTGGTCAAGCCCCCGCCGACGACAGCTGCCGGCGTCACCCAGACGGTGCACCCCGCAACCTCGCCAGGGTCGGTGGCCACCACGCCACCGCCCACCAGCACGCCGAGACCAACCTCGAAGCACACGCCAACGGCCACGCCGACACCAACCTCGAAGGCCACGCCAACCAGTTCGGTGTCTCCGACCGGGACGCCACGCCCGAGCGGCGTTCCGACGACATCGCCCGCCACGGTGACGCCAACTCCGTCAGCCACCGGCTCGGCGTCTCCCTAGCGGCGTTGCCTGCCCGGCAGGTGCTGGGATCGTTTGCGCAACCGTCAGACCGTGGTGGCGAGCCCGCCGTCGACGGGGATGACCGCGCCGGTGACATAGGCGCCTGCTCGCGATGCCAGGTAGACGACGACGCCGGCCATGTCGTCGGGCCGCCCGATGCGCCGGAGCGGAGCGCTGGCGGCGATCTGGTCCCCGGACGCCTTCAGCGTCGCGGCCATCATCTTGGACTCGAACGGCCCGGGCGCCACGGCGTTGACCGTGATCCGCCGCGGGCCGAGCTCCTTGGCCAGCACCCGGGTCAGGTGATGCAGGCCGGCCTTGCTGGCCGAGTACGAGTACGTGGGGCGGTAGGGCACATGCAGTCCGTCGATGCTCCCGACGTTGATGACCCGCGCCGGGTCGTCCTGCGTACCGGCGGCCTCAAGCAGCGGGAGGAACGCCCTGGTCAGGAAGAACGGGGCCTTCAGATTGAGATCCACGATCTTGTCCCAGGCCGCGGCGGGGAACTCCGCCAGCGGCGCGCCCCAGGTGGCGCCGGCGTTGTTGACCAGCACATTCAGTTGCTGCTCGTGCCCGCCAACCTCGTTGGCCAGGCGCAGGCACTCCTCCTCGGTGGACAGGTCGGCGGGGATGGCCAGCACGGAGCCGTGCTGCCCGAGTTCCGCCGCGGCAGCGGCGCAGGCCTCGGCCTTGCGCGAGCTGATGTAGACACGGGCTCCGGCTTCCAGCAGCCCGCGCGCCATCATGAACCCGATCCCGCGAGTGCCTCCGGTGACGACGGCCGTCTTCCCGGACAAGTCGAACAGGGTCATGATCTTCTCCTTAAGAAATCCGCGCTGGGAAGAGCCTGTCCCTAGATCCTGGCAGGATCTGGCGGGAGCTGGCGAACAGCGAGTTCCGGCCCGGCAGGGGGTGCCGGATGAGGCTGCGCGGCCTTACCCTTTGTCCATGATGGGCGAGGTATCGCCGCTCGGGCGCGGTGACATGGGACGCGGTGATGACATGGCGCGGCCGGCCGAGCTGCGCGCGTCGCACGGCGACCGCGACCGGGTAGTGGAGCTGCTGCGGGTCGCGGCGGGCGATGGCAGGCTCACCGCCGAGGAACTCGACGAGCGGCTGGAGGTTGCGCTGACCGCGCGCACTTATGGCGAGCTGGCGGCGCTGACCACGGACCTGCCTGCCGCTCCGGGCTTCGCGATGGACGCCGCGGCCCCGAAGCCGAAGGACGTCGTGCATATCGACTGCGGCAGCGGCAACATCCGGCGCAACGGCCGCTGGATCGTGCCGCAGCGGATGGAAGTGCGGGTGACGAGCGGTAGCGTGACGCTCGATTTCACTGAAGCGGTGCTGTCCCAGTCGTCGCTCCAGATCGACGCCGAGGTCCGCAGCGGGAGCCTGACCCTGGTGACGAAGCCGGGCATCGTGGTGGACGCCGACGATGTCACGATCAGGAGCGGCGACGTGAGCGTACGGGAGCCGTGGGGATCCGGCATACCAGTGGTGCTGCGAATCGAGGTCTCGGGCAAGGTCGGCAGTGGCAGGCTCGCGGCGCGCCCGGCGCGCCGGACATTCTGGCAATGGCTGCGGCGGGCGCCAAGGCCGTACGCGATCGCGTCCTGACCGCTGCAGCAGCTAGTTCCGCGGGGGGAGTTGCTGCAGCGACCAGGAGTTGCCATCGGGATCGCTGAAGTAGACGAACGAGCCCCACGGCTGGACGTCGATCTCGCTGGCCTGCACGCCGTTGCCGATGAGCAGCTCGCGGGCGGCCGTGGCGTCCTCGATCACCATCATCAGGCCCTGCTGGGAGCCCGGCGTCATCTTCGTGATCCCGGTGCCCATCGCGATGGAGCAGGCGGATCCGGGCGGGGTGAGCTGCACGAAGCGCAGCTCCGGATTGACCTGCACGTCGTGGTCGGCGTTGAAGCCGACCTGGTCCACATAAAAGGCCTTGGCCCGGTCAACGTCGGTCACGGGAACGGGTACAACCTCTAGTCTCATCTCCATGAGCCGACGGTAGCGGGCGGATCTGACAGTCACGACGTCCGCTAGCAAGGTGGTGAATCCCGCGATCGCTCACCATCGATGGTGAGCGATCGCGGGATTCACCCCGCCTGGCAAGGTTGGCTCATGCAGCCGGAGGGGCATAGTCCGCTGGGGATGCAACCGCCGGGGGACTCGCCACCAGAGATGCACCCGCTCGCCAGGCTGATCGCCGATGCGGCAGCCGGCCGATTTCCGGCCGTGGACGGTGGCTGGCGCCGGGTGCCGCCGTGGCGGCCGGGGCTTGCAGGCATCATCGCGTTCACCGGGCATGCTGTGCTGGCCCTTGCGCCGGACATCGCCGACCAGCGGCTCGTCGAGCTCGGGGTGAACGGGCTCGGCGGCGCCCACGACCCCCGAGTCATTGCCGCGCTGGCCGGTCCAGACGGCTGGATCGACAGCCTGGACGTACTGCTGGCCGGTCGCGGGACGGCCGCGGCGCCCGCTGTTGCTGGTCCGCGGCTGGTGGCGCGGCCGGATCTCGCATCGCACCACCGGGCGCTGTTCGCCGCCAAGATCCGGCACCGGCCCCGGGTCCTTGGCTACCCGGACCGGCGGCGATCGGCCGTGGTCGTGTTCAGCAGGGGCCTGGCCGGGCTCACCGAACTCGGCTTCGAGCTCGAACCGGAACGCCGTGGCTCCGGCGGCGGGGTCACGCTGATCCGCGACGCGCTGAGCACGGTCCCGGCTGGCCAGCTAGTCATCGCGGCCGTCGCACCGGGCAACGCGGCCGGCCTCCGCGCGGTCTTGGCGGCCGGGTTCACTCCGATCGGCTCGATCCAGCTGTTCCGCCGCGCCGGCAGCTGACGGGCCATCGAGTGAGTCCGTGCGACCCCCGAGAGCCAGGCAGCGTGGCCCGGTTCCTGCGGGCTGGCCTGTTCCGCCGGATCACGGCGCGTGGCGTGACCGGCTCGGGAACTGGCAGACTCGACGGATGGCATTCGAGCTCGCACAGGTCAATGTCGCTCGCCTCACCGCTCCGCTCGACTCGGCCGAGCTGGCCGGGTTCATGGCGGCGCTTGACCCGGTCAATGCGGCAGCTGATCAGGCACCCGGCTTCATCTGGCGGCTGCAGACCGAGGACGGGAACGCGACAGCGATCCAGGCCTTCGAGTGGGACGCGGCCGGAAGCTCAGGCGTGATTGTCAACTTGTCGACATGGACGGACATCGAGCGGCTGGGCGAGTTCGTCTTCGGC
>WNGD01000594.1_pt1 | contig 38835 bp, 44 predicted proteins | sample 5400671 | NCBI WGS metagenome assembly WNGD01 (sample SAMN13153369, study PRJNA577476) | soil metagenome | isolation source: 40 cm soil or saprolite under grassland replicate 2 | place: USA:California | collected 2016-06-15 | reverse complement strand
CGACCCAGCCATAGCGCTGCCAGTAGAGGCCGACGAAGATATCGCTCTGCGCCAGGTAAGCCCGGTACAGCTCACGTGGCGGGTAGGGGCGTGCGCCCGACTCGAAGAGCACCGGCGTCAAACGCAGTTGGGTGATGGCTTCGCGCGCCGCTGCCCGCTCCGGAGCCAACTCATCCAGGGTCGAGCTGACAAACACGCGCACACGCTGGTCCGGTGTGCGGATCAGCGCAGGAATGGGGGGAGCCGCTGTCGACTGACGGTCTGCATCCAGCGGAGAATCTGTTGCCATCGTCTATCAAGTCCTTTCCAGGAACCCTCTGTTGGCTTCAATCACATGCCCAGCTGAGAACTGGGAGGGATGCTTCAACCTTGCCTGTCTGCTCTCTTGCTGTTCCCTTTCATCATTCAGTATAGTGGAAGATGCGAGCTTTGTCACGCTCCACCATCCCAGGAGGTTGCTGGCTCAATATTTTTTTGTTCAACGCTGTAAGAGTTAGTATTTCCCGAGTCAACAAACTAGCGGTAGCAGAATCAGGGTCTCGCGCCACTCTCAGAACCTACGCCTTAAAAACAGGAATGCTAACGATGGACAAGCGCGCCAGGATTTCGCGCCAGTAAACAACCTGCGCATCGAGTATGAGAAATATGAGCATGGTGTCAACCTTCCCGGCCGAGATGCGCAGGAGCTGCCACTCCGTCATGGATGTCTGCTCGGCGATGAGTCCTTGCTCGCCCCGGCTTCCTCTTTTTCAACGTCATGGATGGGCTTGAACAAATCCTGGAAGCTATAGCGGTGAGCACCGAGTAAATCCCAGGCGCGAGATAGACCAAGGATGATGCTGCCAACCAGCGCTGCCGCGAGCCAGGAGAGAGGGGCAGAAGCAGCCAGGGAATTGAGGAGCAACGTTCCAATATAGCATTCGCCTCCGTAGAGAGCCAGGCTGACCAGAATGAAAGCCGTTCTGCGTACAGCACTGCGCCATCCAGATGGTTGCCTCAACAGGAGCCGTCCCAAAATGACGGTGTTTATCAAGCCCACTATGCTCAAAGTCAACGTCGTCACACCCACCACATCCACACTCACAGAGGGAATGAGTGCAATCAGTGCAATGAAGAAGGGATTACAGAGGGCAAGAAAACAACTCGTCGCCATCGCCTGTCGCTCGAGGGGAGCCTCGGGGCGCACCGTTTGTTCGGGCGCAATGGAGATAGCAACAAACAGGAGACCTACCAGGGCCGCTCCAGCCCCGGCGATGGTCGCAAAAAAGGTTTCGAATGCAGAAGGAACCATACGTTACACTGTTTCCTTTCACACTTCTAGAGTCTGTCCATCCAGATCACTTTCATGGCAGCAGGAGCAATCACTCGTTTCAAGAAGCATGTACATGATTTTTCAGAGCGTAGCAGAGATCCGTTACCCAATCAGAAACAAGGAAAGCTTACCCATCGCTAAACTGTTAGCACATGAGAAATCATACCAGAATTTTGCACCGATAAGCAACAGATGCATCGACAAGGATAACGTTAAGCAATTTCGCGGATATCTCCGTCATTGTACAAGGCATCTTTATTATTGTATCTGTTGGCTTCATTTGGTATCAGGTGCGAGAAAACACACGCCTAACGAGGACTGCGAATATCCAGCACCTGGTTGAGTTATGTTCGCCATTCTACCTGCAAATGATCCAAGATCGTAACCAGGCGCAGTTGTGGGTTCAAGGTGCCAAAGAGTGGGACACGATGGACGAGATTGACAAATTCCGCTATCAGACTCTCTTAACCTGGTGGTTAACGTTTCACGAGAATATTTACTATCAATGGCAAAATAAGCTCATTGACAAAGACATCCACACGTCCTGGAGCGTGATCTTAAGCAATTCATGATCTGGCATAACCTCGACCCACACTGGCAGATGATAGAAGGCCAATTTCAAGGACCATTTGTAAGACGCCTCCATCAACTGATTGAAGAACGTAAAAAGAAAGAGCAGGGAAGAATAATGACCTCTTTGTCTTTTAGATGCGGGCATCCTTCCTCTTTAGAGCAAAACAGATCAAGATAGTAAGAACAATAGTGAGCATTCCCAGGGCAGCCCAGGCAAGTAGCAGGCGATTCATAGCGTCTGATTGGCTGAAGGTCGAGAAGAGCGTACCGTGAAAGGTGGTATCGTTGCCAAAGAGCGTATCCCCACCTAATTTGTCGCTGTGCAGGCCGGCCGATGACCCCAAAGCTACCATCGCCCACCGAGTTGGGAAGATCGCGGCTGGAATCTGCAAGGGCCAGTCCTTGAGTGCGATCTCAACACCTGCGAAAACAACCTGTGGAATGAGTATGAATGGCAGGAGACTATTGGCGCTGTCCTCATTTGCCGCGAAGGCTGAAGCTGCTAATCCAACCATCAAACCTGCTAGAGCAGTCAGAACCAACGTAATGTAGATCTCCAGGAGGACAGGCAAGAAGATACTCTTCTGTAAGGGTTCGAAGATATAAATGATGAGAAGCAAAGCAGCACTTTGGAAGAGGGCAAACGTTCCTAATACAAGTATCTTCGAGAACACATAGGGAATGATGCCAAGGTTAACTGTTCGCTCACGCCGGTAGATGGATGCTTCTTTGACAATCTCACGGGTTCCATTGATACACCCGAACAGCACTGCAATAAAGGCGATGATGAAAAGTGCTCTTTCAGCATCGAGGCCACTACCCGTAATAATAAAATCCTGCAGGGCTTGGTTTACTCCACCTTTATTTTGGGCGTACTGGACGCCATTGGGGTCGTTTTTGAGAAAATTGAAGATACGGTTGCAATCAACCGGATTGTTATTCCCACGTGTATCAATGCCTAGAGGTTGGGAGCCAGTAGGGTTTGCAGGATTTGTTAAGACAGTGGTCTGGATAATTTGAGGAGAGCATTGCACAACCTTACTTTGGTCAAAAATGCCTGTTCCTATTTCAAATCTGACCATGAGCGACAGAAGCAGCGCAATGAGTGGTGCCTGCAAGAGCAAAATAATGAGGGTGTTCTTATCGTTTTTGATCAACTCAATGTTGCGCCGAGAGAGCAGGAGAAACTGTTTTAAGGGGTTACGGCGCTTAGGCCGTTTGATTACCTTTGGCTTTCCGTTGAGACTGAGAGCAGAAGAAGTATCAGTCTGCGTGGCTCGAAAGGGCTTCACAATGTACTCCTGGTACTCGTTGGAAAGTTTGTATTTTGCCTCTGCCTCCTCAGGAATGCTTGGATTCTCATCAGTCGGCTCTAAACTCGTGTAGATCTCGGCAAAGTCGGTCTTTCCGAAATAGGTCTTGGCCCCATCAGGTGGTCCAAAGTAGGCTAAGCGACCACCTTGAGCGAGGAAACACACATAGTCGCAGGTATTGATGTTGTTGGTGGCATGAGTCACCAGTATGATAGTGTGTCCCTTGTCGGCCAGTTTACGTAGAAGGTACATCATCTTGCGGTCCAGACCAGGATCAAGGCCGGAAGTGGGCTCATCCAAGAAGAAGATACTGGGGTTGGCGAGCAATTCCAGGGCGATGGAGACGCGCTTGCGTTGCCCTCCTGAGAGCTTCCTGACGAGGAGCTTGCGGCGTGCTGTCATTTCTACGTCTTCTAAGACGTCCTGAATACGCTGTTCAATTTGTTCATCGGTGAAGTCACTCGGCAGGCGTAATTTGGCTGCATAGTAGAGGGCACGTTCGACGGTCAAATCGCGGTGTACGATATCTTCCTGCGGGACGTAGCCCAATTGGGAACTGTAGGCTGAAATGTTGCGGTAGTAGTCCTGGCCGTTGTAGAGTACTTTGCCTTCCTGTGCGGGCCGCAGGCCGTTGAGGGCATCCATGAGGGTTGATTTGCCAGCACCGGAACCGCCTACCAATGCAATGAATTTCCGAGGGGGAATGGAGATGGAGATGTTGTTGAGCAGTAGGACCTGGTTGTTCCCGAATTTCTTGAGATTGTGTGCATCAATACGAATGTTGTTACTCTCGTCATATTGCGTGAGTTGGTTGCCTTCATATATAAGCTTGTACGGTCCAATGCGGATTTCATCGCCCAACTTGAGAAGGTGATTTGTGCTGAGTTCGGAGTTGACATAGACGTGATTGGTGCTGTTCAGATCATAAATGCGATAGGTGCCTCCCTCTCGTACCACCCGTGCATGATGTGCTGAAACCTGGGGGTGAGAGAGTACCAGTTTGTTGTCTGGGAGCCGTCCAATCGTGACCTCGCGATCGCTTAACTTGATCGGGCTCACCTCAGGTAACATCTCCTGCTGTTTTCCACTCCCGTCATTATAGGTGAGTGTGATGAGCGTGCCATTCTCATCTCCAATACGGAAGATATCACCATTCGTCAATATCTTGCTGAATTGCTCATCGCCCCGGATTTTGCGACCCTGGTAGAGCAGACCATTGAGGGTCTTCGCTCGTTCTGGATGGGGATGTAAGAGAACGAACTGATTGCCTTGACGTACAATGCGTAGATGGATGCCAGAGACGATGCGGTCGTTGATGATAATATCATTTGTGACATCTCTGCCAATATTGTAGACTTGCTTATCGATGAGGTAACTTCTTCTATCACCAGAGAGGTTGCTGCTCACTTCCAGTGATGGTATGCCTATTGTCGAGGGTGATGCAATTTGTGTCTCACCTGGTCGATTAGATAGACTTGTGATATTATGTTTTGGGGCAGAAGGAGTAAATGGCACTGAAGTGGCGGAAGAAGCGCGTTGCGGGCCTAAAATAGATGGCTCAGGTGTTGGTTGGTCGATGTAGTTCTTCGCTGGGTCCAGAGGAGGCGATCCCTTATGGTGTTGGTCAGATGGTGCCTTTATGAGAAAGAGGAAGGTGGAGTCTTCCCCCAGACCAATGGTAGTACTGTCGTAAACAATTGTTTGCTGTACAGCTTGTTGGTTGACAGTGACGGTACCTGCCGAAGGATGCTTTTCGATAATCCAGGATCCATTGTTCCAGCGAAGGCGAGCATGATATCTTGAGACTTTCATGTCCTGGACAACAATGTCGTTACCCGGGTTTCTACCTATCGTAGTTATCGGTTTGTCAATTTGGAAGGTGCTTCCTGCAATTGGACCTGTAAGAAACCGAATCGAGCCGAAACCTGGTGAACTATTCAATGTGTCCATGCGCATTCTCCTGTCTACTTGATTGAGCCGCTGAGATGCAATGCAAATTACACCCAGTCCTTCTCCTCCCATGAACCATTTCTATGATAGAGTTAAAGAGGCGACAATAGTGGCTGTAGAATTCGCACTACTGTAACCTGGTGTATATTCTGCAAGAAGTATGCATTAGCTTACGTCAGGTGTCAAGAATTTGATGCGGAGTCCTTCTGAAAAGACCTTGTGGCTGAGTTTGAATGAGGTGGAATGGACGAGCCTAAAAACCAAGTGATAGAATGAACTGGCCTCCAATTACAGGAGAGACCTGCAACTTTATTCGCTATTGCGTTGCGGCTTCATTCAACCATCTTATATGTACCTCATTTACAATCATGCTATAGAGATCGGAGACTAACATGGCAAACGAAAATTCTAGCGATACGGGTGTTCAACAGCAGCCTCGTGGTGTGCACCTTGTCGGCAGCGTTCCCCTGGGCAATGCCGAGGAAGTCTTTCGCGCAGCCAGTTCGATACTGGGTGCGCGACTGCGCCGTATTCCCGATGGCGAGACTGGCGAGCGAACCTACTGGATCTCCTGGCAACTGCTATTTCTGGCGAACAATCCCCAGTTCGAGATGGTACCAGCCGATCCCGACGCCATTGCACCACGCCCGCGGGTCAAGCTCCGTTCCCCACTCACCTCCAGCGAAATTACATTTGATCAACTTGGCTATGCTCACGCCGCTACATCGTCCTACGCAGTGTTCTCGCGACTGAAGCAGGCTGGACTTATCCCGGCGCGTTGCCGCTTCCAGGTGAGCCTTCCCACGCCGCTAGCTCCTATTGCCGTATTTGTAATACCCGAGAACCAGGCTGTGGTTGAACCAGCCTATAAGGCGGCGATGTTTGCCGAACTTGAAAGGATCACCTCTGCTATTCCACCGGATGAGTTGGCTATCCAATGGGACGTGGCGGTCGAGTTTGCCATCTGGGAGGGAGTATCGCCCCTATACTTAGCCAACGTCAAGACGGAATTCCCCCCTGACTTCAAGGCGGGCATACTCGAGCAACTCGTCGAGCTTGGTAATCGGGTTCCGGCTAACGTCGAACTGGGCTATCATCTCTGCTATGGCGACGCCGGGCACCGGCACTTCAAGGAGCCCGTGGACACCACCAACCTGGTTGAGGTTGCCAACGCAATCTCTTCAAATATCAAACGGGAGATCAATTGGATTCATATGCCGATACCTCGTGATCGGAGCGACGACGCCTACTTTGCCCCGCTCTCGAACTTAAAGCTCCGTCCAGAGGCGGAACTCTACTTAGGGTTGGTGCACTTCACTGATGGAGTCGAGGGAACGCGCAGGCGCATTGCCACCGCACAGCGGGTCGTTTCGGATTTCGGCGTTGCAACTGAATGTGGTCTTGGCCGTCGGCCAGTGGCAACGATCCCAGACCTCCTGCGCATTCATAGCGAAGTGTCCGCTCCGATCTCGGTGAGGAGGAACGCCTATGACTAATAACATCGTCAAGGCCCTTACCTTTGACGTCTTTGGCACCGTCGTGGACTATCGCAGCACTATTATTAGCGAGGGGGAACGGCTCAATCGAGCGAAAGGACTGCACGTGGATTGGGCGCAGTTTGCCGATACGTGGCGTGCTCGCTATCGTCCCTCGATGGATCGCGTCATGCGTGGAGAACTGCCCTGGACTAATCTCGATTCCTTACACCGCCTGTCACTGGACGAGTTGCTCATAGAGTTTAAGATCGACGACCAGTTTACGGAGGACGAGAAAGACCACCTCAATCGGGTGTGGCACCGGCTCCAACCCTGGCCCGACGCCATTCCAGGACTCACACACTTACGGAAACGTTTTATCCTGGCGACTCTTTCGAATGGGAATATGGCCTTACTTGTGAATATGGCGAGGTATAGTGCTCTGCCATGGGACTGTATTCTCTCAGCAGAGTTGGTCCAGGCCTACAAGCCCGACCCTCGTGCCTACCAGATGGCGGTCAACCTGCTCGGGCTGCAGAACCACGAGGTGATGATGGTCGCCGCCCACCAGGAGGACCTGCGCGCTGCCCAGGCGCAAGGGATGCAGGCGGCCTTTGTCCCGCGTCCACTGGAGCGAGGTCCACATAATATGCCAGATCTCACTCCTGACCCGTCATTTGAGGTTATGGCGACCGATTTCATGGACTTGGCGCGGCAGCTCGGCACTTAAGGCGAAAGCAATCATCCAGTCGCACAAATCAGAAGCGAACGGCGATAGCGTCAGGCCCATGTTCCAATGGGAGGAAACTGACAATCACGTTTCGTACAAGCACTGTCTCGAAAAGCTCCAGCAATGCTTGACTAACAACGGTTTCTACCAGCAATTCGGTCGTTTTCACATCTTCAGAGAACACTTCACAACACCTCCCAGGGCTTTGGATATGGATCTCAATTGAGTACATCTTGTCACCTCTCTCGCTCTGCCTCTGAAACTCCCCCTGGCAGGGCAACCACTGGGTATGGATGTAGTATAGGCCATGTGGCAGGCCTTAGTCATCTGTCATATGGAGAGTATACTATAGGCCAGGTGGCCTATTTCTTAGTGCCTATCCGAATAACCCGATCGCTCTTTCTTTCCTCTTCCTCTCAGGAGCGATGCGATTCCTCCCCACATGATGGCCCTCTCCTGTCCGAAAGTCCAGTTGGCAGAGACATTGCTTCCGACTATACTTCTCAATGTGAGTGATTATTCACATACAGATTAGGATAGTAGAACAGTTGTCGGGGGGAGACACGACAGAAGATCCTGGAGGCAACCGCAAGGCTTCTTCAGATGAAAGGGCTGGCGTGAACAGCTCAAGCTTGAACAGAAGCCACGTCCAGAGCCACAGGTGGGCGAAGTGCTGCTGCGTGTGGGCCTGTGTATCGTGCTCGCGATTGGCTTCACCGTTGTTTTCAACATCATCTCACGAAGCAGCTTGTCAACCACCAGACATGAGTCTGCCTATACGATCTTATGGCAGGTGTTTTGCGGCCTACTCTCTCCACTTTTCCTCCCGTTTGACAGGTTCTCCATCACAGTCAATCCGCAGGTGTTGCTGCTGTTTGCACTCTCGATAGCGTTGTGGGCCCTGGTCGATGCCTTCTTATTCTCGGCCTTTAAATATGAAGAGGCCAGCGTCTTATCGGCCATTTTACCGCTGAACTTTGTGTTCACTTTTGTGATCAGCGTGATGTTCTTTAAAGCAGGAATCAAACCGGTAATCGTGGTCGGGTTCCTCATCATCATAGTCGCCTCCTTGTTGATCGGGTGTTATCACACTCGCTTGAGGTCATCAAAAGGAATTGTGTTTGCCCTGCTGTATAGTTTCTTTGGCGGAGTGGCATTAGGCTTTAACAGTGAAGTGGTGAAAAGCATTTCCATTCCACCATATATGTTTGCCGCTTTTCTCTTCCCGGCAGCCGTCAACCTGTTTGTCTTCTTACGACCGAAAGTATCGGAGCTGCGTTATGAGCTACAAGTGCAGTGGAAGGCAATTCTGCTAAACGCTGCGGTCATGGACACATCCTACTTTTTTCTGCTGAAAGCCTTTCAACTCGGCAATGTCCCACAAGTTGTGGCCTTATTGGCAAGCTCAACCCTGCTGACAGCCTTAGCTGGTATCGTTGTTCAGAAAGAAAACAAGCATAGCACCCTGAAAATTGTCGCTGCAGGTCTGGCTACGCTGGGCGTTGTGCTCGTACAACTGTAATTCAGTATCCCCCGGTCGAACGTAATGCTCAGTTTGCTAAAGGTAGGGAGGAGACATACAATGTAAACCCAAGGTAATCAAAGTCTCAGACCAGGCCGGAGTAGTAGAAGTACAGTATGCCGGAATCTCCCCCTGGTTGAGTGAAAGGAAGCAGAAATGACTCAAGCTGAACAACTTGCAGCCTTCGTCGTTCGCGCCACATACGAAGACCTCTCGGAAGAAGCACGCCAGGAACTCAAGCTTCGCGTGCTCGATGCCCTGGGTTGTGCCATTGGCGCTCTCAAAGGGCCTACTATCAAAATGCTCGAGGCCCAACTCGAAGACTTCGGGGGCAATCCCCTCGCTACCCTCATTGGGGGCGGCAAAACTGCTCCTGATCGTGCCGCCTTTTACAACGCCGCACTTGTACGCTATTTAGACTTTAACGACAGCTACCTTGCAAAGAATGAGACCTGCCATCCAAGTGACAACCTGGGGGCGGTACTTGCTGCGAGTGAGTATGCCGGGAAAAATGGCAAAGATTTCCTCACAGCCCTCGCTGTGGCCTACCAGGTCCAATGCCGGCTCTCAGACATTGCTCCGGTACGTGCCAAAGGCTTCGATCACACGACCCAGGGAGCCTATGCAGTAGCTGCCGGAGTAGCGAAGGCACTCGGTCTTGGTCTGAAGAAAACCGCCCATGCGATTGCGATCAGCGGCACGGCCAACAATGCCTTGCGTGTTACGCGTACAGGAAGGCTCTCCAATTGGAAAGGTCTGGCTTACCCTCATACCGTGTTCGCTGCTACATCTGATACCTTTCTTGCCATGCGTGGCATTACCGGCCCGCTAGAGGTCTTCGAAGGCACCAAAGGCTTCATGGACGCTATAGCCGGCCATTTTGAGATTGACTGGCAGGGCGAGAATCTTGAGATCGTCACACGTACGAATATCAAGAAGTACAACGCTGAGTTCCATGCTCAATCTGTCCTGGAGGGTATTCTCGAATTGCGCGAAGCGTACCATTTGCGTGCGGATGAAATCGAGCGCATCGAAATCGAGATATTTGACGTGGCCTATAACATTATCGGTGGCGGCGAGGAGGGCTATAAACATCATGTCCAAACCAAAGAAGAAGCCGATCATAGCCTGCCGTATATGGTAGCCGTGGCGCTTCTGGATGGCGAAGTGATGCCAAGGCAGTATACACCGAAGCGCATTGAGCGTCACGATGTGCAAACGCTGCTGCGCAAGGTGGAAGTTCGTCCCAACAATGATTTGAGTGAACTTTTTCCTGAAGCGTTGCCCTGCCGTATCCAGGTCTTCCTCAAAGATGGCCGTACCTTCAGCATCGAGAAGGAGGACTACGAAGGCTTTTACACACAGCCCATATCCTGGGCAAAGGCTACCGAGAAATTTGAGCATCTTGCAAAACCATTTACCGACGAGGAGCTACGCGGGGGCGTCGTAGAAGCTGTGGCACACCTGGAAACGCTTGAAGTGCAGCAGTTGACCGAGCTGTTAACATATGTGCGAAAGGGAGAATGAAAGGAACGTAAATGCTACTCAACCACCCTTGATCTATGGATAACCTGCGCCAGAATGCTTATCCCGGCGTCAATATCGTTGGGCGTGGCACAACTGTAGGCAAGGCGCAGGTTGTGTGCGCCATCTGACGGATTTACAAAGAAACCTTCACCTGCCGCCACCGATACCCCTTGTTGGAGCGCCATACGCTTGACGTCTCGAGCAAAGACATTCTTCGGCAAACTGAGCCAGATGAAAAAGCCACCCGCAGGGTGCGTCCAATCCACATCAGCAGGCATGTACCGGTCTAGAGCGGCTAGCGCTACATCACGGCGCATTTTGTAGAGTGACTGCAAGCGCACAATGTGCGTTTGCCACTCTCCGCTCCGACAATACTCTGCCACGATATGTGCCGCGAACGGGTTTGCGCCACCTCCCATTTGCATCGTCCCGCAGTTGATACAGCGCTGAATAGCATCCTCGGAACCGAGTAGCCATCCAAGTCGCAATCCAGGCGCAAGCGTTTTCGAGAAACTGCCAATACTAAGCACCTGTTTGCCATTCGTCAGTGCATAGAAGCTGGAAGGCACTGCGCCCTCAAAAGAGAGGTCGCGATAGACATCATCCTCCACAATCAGGAAGCCATGGTAGCGTGCCAGCCTGACAATCTCGAGACGCCGTGTCTCAGACAACGTGCGGCCCGTCGGGTTGTGAAAGTTCGGAATGGTATAGAGCATGCTGGGAAATTTGCCGCTTGAATGTAGCCGTGCTACCTGTTGTTCTAATTCGTCCGGGATGAGGCCATCTTCGTCCATGGGAATGGAACACAACTCGAGCTGATGATCCCGAAAAATGTGAAGGGCATCCACGTAGGTCGGGGCCTCAACCAGCACCACTCCAGCCGGCCTGGCGTACAGCCGTGCGAGCATATCCACGGCGTGTGTTGAGCCTGCAACCACCATCAGATTACCAGACTGCATAGGAAGACCCTGTTCTCGATTGATTTTTTCTACGAGAAAAGTGATCAGACTTTGCGTTCCCTGTTCTGGACCGTACTGGAGCGCTGCGTGGAATCGAGGAGAGCTTATTACGTGTAGCATGGCGTTGTGCAGTTCAGGTGGAAGCAGCGTGGCTGGGTCCGGATGGCCTAGTAGCAGTGAAATTGTGTTCTTTGCCATTCCTTGAGGTAAATCGTTTGAGGTCATTGGATGCTCTTTTCACTATCACGTATCAGTATCATTACCGTTTATTGGAGTTCATCTGTCCCGAACTCGCGTTTTCTGGGTTTATACCATATTTGTTCTATGAAGGACCAGAGCTATGAAGGTTTGGGCCGCAAGTAATTTGGTGGTTGCCTGTTGGATACAGCAGGAGCCGGGCGACCGCAAAGGACGTCCGGCGAAGATGATGCCCTACTGCTGTATTGGCGGCATTTGCTCTGGATACTGAGTCCGCGGTTGATCGAAGTCATTGGACTGCTCAACCGGGCGGTACGAGGGCTGCTCAGGCTGGTAGCCCTGTCCATACGGCTGAGATGGCTGCTCTTGTCCTGTTGGAGAGGGTGGCTGGTAGTAGGGCTGGTGCGGCTGATAGTAGGGCGGCTGCTGGTGCTGTGAGGTAAACCGCTGCTGCCACGCATTGCTCGTTTGCCACATCGAATTCCATGCCGCCTCGAGGCTTCCAAGCGTAATCGCCCGGTAGACAAAAAAGGCCAGGGCGACGAGGAGGAGAATTCCGAGCAGGTTGAACAGCATATGGAACAGCCAGAAAGCCAGGCCAAAGCCGAATGGGAAGATCAGCGGAAACGCGATTGGGATGATATGAGGGAAAAATCGTATCCCCCTGCGGTATGGTTGAGATCTATTCCACATTCTTGTGGTTCCTTCGTAACGGTGAGCGATGTATTGTTCGCCCTCACGCATTTCATTTGGTTTCACTAAACATTTCATGGCTGTCAGATTTATTTTCTCCCCAACTTCGTCATCACTGCCCTTTTCACCAACCCCACCTCCTCAACTCGCAAAAGCAGCACCCCGCCAAGATACACCAGTACAGCCAGACCACCAGCCACGGCCACCGTCAACAACTGCCCCCATAATCTATCAAGTGAGAATAATCCAATATGCCCAAGAAGTAGCTGCATGCCCCATGCGACCACTATCATCGCAGCAGTAGCTACAAGTATCTTGAGCACCGTAGGGATCAACTCTCGTATCCTTATGTGTCCTATCGCCATCCTTAACAACACCAGCAGTATTATCGCGTGTAGCGAGTTCTGTACGGTATTAGCAAAAGCAAGCGCGGGCATACCGATTGTGCTCCAAAAAGGCAGCGCCACGGCAAGGTATCCCAGGATGCTTACCATGCCTACAATCACAGGGATGATCGTGTTTTTGCGTGCATAGAAAGCGGCTATCAAGAGCTGGTCCATCGCTACAAACGGTAGCTGATAAGCATAGTTTTGCAGCGCAAGTGCCGTGCGAGCAGCATTCTCATGAGTGAAATTGTGATGCTGGAAGAGTAGGTCAACAATCGGTTCGCGCAGGACGATGAGGCCGGCAGCAGCCGGAATCATGAGCAACAAGCCGATGCGGAAACCAAGCAAGAGCGTCTCTTTGAAACGCTCGGTATCGCCCGCTCTAACATGCTCTGAAAGCGTTGGCAACACGGCAAATGAGAGCGCAGCAGCAACCAATCCCACTGGAAACTGTATCAATGTCGTTGCCAGGCGCATTGCAGTATAGTTTGCAGCTCCACCACCAGGAGTCTTTGATGCGAGGCGCTGATCAAGAAATATAAGGCCCATGCTTATGAGAAAACTCAGTGCTACTGGTATATAGAGTTTTATGATACGCCGTAGCGCCGGATGCTTTAGGTCAAGTACCAACAGGTAACGTAGACGCTGGTTGCGCATCCCTGGAATAAGCAATGCAATCTCTCCAAGGGCACCAAGCAGGACGCCAAAGGCGAGTCCCAGATGACCAAGGTAGCGTTCACCAAGGAAACCGCCAATCAGCGCACCAATGATGATGCCAACATGATATGAAACAGTTGCAAAGGCAGGCCAGCCAAACTCTTTGAGTGCATATAACGATGCTAATAGCACCGCGAATGGCCCCAGTGCAAGTAGTGAGAAAAAGATAATTTGTGATAATTGCAGTGTTAGCTGCTTTTCAGAGGCAGTATATCCTGGTACCAGGATGCTTTCGACGAACCAGGGTGAAATAAGCAGGAAAACGATTGCCGCGATAAACATGATGAGTATCACGAGATTTATTATGGTAAATACCAGGCGGCGCAATTCATCGCGCTTTTCCGGTGCCGAGTAATCATTGAAGGTGGGGATGAGAGCCCCAGGTACCGAACCATTGACCAGGAAGTCATTAAAGGTCTGTGCGGGTAAAAGCGCGGAGTTGAACGGGCCTGCTATATTGACGCCAAGCGCCGCTACCACAATCTGCCGTACCATCCCCATCAAGCTGCTGCCCAGATTGCCGAGCATGACCAGGGTGGCAGATTTGGCGATGTGTCGCCGCTCGCTTGAAAGCGATTGTTCCACCGATTCCTGTACGACTAGCTCAGTAGCTATATCCTGTTCCGCAACACCTCCTGTTACGAGGGGTAACGATTCAATAGCTTGTGTTGACTCCGTTGATTCAGACTGGTTTTCCACAGACTCTTTTGCCATTTAAAGATATACTCCCATTGGGATTATGTATTTACTATAGCAGGCTCTTATGCAATATAACGATTAATCTCATCGATTCGCGTTCCACTACAAAATCCATCAGGTCCGATCGTTTTCTTTGATAGTCAAAGTTGATTAGGGCAACTGCTTGATCGCGTCTATTAACTCGGTCGTCGAATGATACGGCAGGTACGGTATCAGGCGCACAACCCCTCCATATGCACGTACTACCCTGGCCTCTGGCAAGCGACCTGTATCCGGCAAGTCAGATCCCAGTCCGGCATAATCACCACCTTTGACGTAAATCGCCGGCCGTAACAGACCAACCAATGGGCCGGCGGTAGGTTCGCTAAATATCGTTACATAATCAATACACGTTAAAGCCGCTAGTATCTCGGCCCGCTCATGCTCGGGTACCAGCGGCCTCCCCGGTCCTTTCAGCAAACGCACACCCTCATCGTTGTTGAGGCCCAGGATCAGGAAATCTCCCAGCGCCCGTGCCTCCTGTAAATAGCGTACATGCCCCAGGTGCAGTAGGTCAAAACAGCCATTTGTGAAGACGCCTTGCTCTCCACCCTCCTGTCGGCGTCGCACCTCTACTGCAAGCTCATCCCGGTCAAGTATTTTATCGATAGTAGTGTAAGCACTCTCCATAGTTCTTTTTCGCTGTCAATGCCCACGTGATGATGCACTTCACCCTCTTCTCCAAACATATAGTATCATGCTTTTACACCATTCACACTTGCAACTTGGATACAGTATAACATGCCCTCCAATCACTTATGACGAGAACCAGGGCTTTTCGAAATACTTAATTAACACTGCTTGCTTGTTGCAATTCATGAATCTTTCAAGTAGGCTATTCTCTAATAATGGGGTTTTCCTTAATAGAGTGCACTGCTTGTTGATCCTGCCAGAAAGGTAGATAGCCATGTACATCGCGTACAGACGTTTAAGTGTCTTTCTTCTCATCATCTGTTGCAGTGCGATCTTCGTAACCTCCTGCTCGCCTGCCGGTAATACCGCTGTCACTGCTCGTATGCCACCCATCTCCATAGGAAGTACTCTTTACACCTATCGTGGTCATCACAATGGTGTAACTGCCGTCGCCTGGTCGCCAGATGGCAAATACATCGCTTCGGCTAGCTTCGACAAGACCGTGCAGGTGTGGCAGGCTTCCACAGGCAAACTCCAATCTGTCTATCATGGGCATTCTGATTGGGTTACAGCAGTGGCCTGGTCGCCTGATGGCAAGTCCATCGCTTCGGCTAGCTTCGACAAGACCGTGCAGGTGTGGCAGGCTTCCACAGGACGGCATATCTTGACCTATCAAGGCCATTCAGATACAGTCACCGGTGTGCAATGGTCGCCAGATGGCAGCCGCCTTGCTTCTACCAGTTATGACAAGACCGTGCAGGTCTGGAGTGTAGTAAGTGGTCCGGCGATGGGCTCCTTGGTGACGTATCGTGGTCATTCCAACTGGGTTATGACGGTAGCATGGTCACCAGATGGAAACTATCTTGCCTCGGCAAGTCTAGATGGCACGGTGCAGGTCTGGAGCGCCACTACTGGTAACCTCGTCTTGAGGTATTTTGGTCATCTTGGCATCATTACTGGGGTGGCCTGGTCCCCTGATGGCAAATACATCGCTTCGACTGGCTTCGACAAGACCGTGCAGGTGTGGCAGGCTTTCACAGGTAAATCGATCTGGATCTCCTGCTGCCGTTTCGATTGGGTGAATGGGATCACGTGGTCTCCTAACGGTGTCTATGTTGCCTCGGCGAACAAGAATAATACGGTGCAGATATGGAATGCGAGCACCGGTACTCCGGTGGAGACTTATATGGGGCATCACCGCGAAGTAGTAACTGTCGCCTGGTCTCCTCTGGGGCAACACATCGCATCCGGTGATGACGATGGAATAGTGCAAGTCTGGCAAGCCACCTAATAGAAGTAGACAGTAAGGATCGTGACTCCATTTTTCAGGCCCCGAGCTAATAGGCTGACAAGCTTGATGTGAAATGTAGGGGCGACCCTGGCGGTCGCACAGCCCGTCAGGCGCCCATCCATCAACTGAACCTTGCCAGCCTGCTAGAAATGTAGGGGCGACCCTGGCGGGTGCCCGGTCACTCACGGATGCCCGGCCACTCCGTTTAACTCAAGCGATTGCGCCCAACAATTCTTCTGGTGTGTTGCTGGCGCACCCCAGGCGGCGTACAACGAGCGCCGCCGCAGCGTTAGCAAGGTAGGCAGCTTCCGCGCAACTCGCGCCGGTGGTGAGTGCCAGCGTAAAAGTTGCTGCAACAGTATCACCAGCACCATTTGTATCAACGACCTCAATACCATGATCCAGGCGATGTATGGGTAAGTGTATCGGCGATTTGCCTACCTCAAACAGGCTCATGCCCTCTCCACCACGCGTAATGAGGACACTTTTTGCATGACTGCCATCAAGCAAACGTTGCCCTGCCTCTTCCAGCTCAGCCTGCGAGGTAATCGTCATACCGAGCGTGAGTTCTGCTTCCGGCTGGTTTGGTGTGAGTGCCGTTACGCCCTGAAAACGGAAGAGTGAGCCATGCGAATCCACCACAATCACTTTATTCAGTTCTCGTGCCATGGGAATACAAGTTTCAATGATCTCAGGGCTGATCACACCATTCTCATAATCTGAGAGTACAATTGCGTCGATCTCGGGCAACATACACTGAATATAGTCGAGGATATATCCCTTGCTTGGTTGACCCACTTCCGAGGTATCAACACGGTCAATTCGCACAATGTGTTGCTGCACAATCTGAGGACTACCTGCGAGGATTCGCGTCTTTGTAGAAGTAGGGCGCAGGGTATCGGTCACGAGGCCCTCCTGGTTCATTTGTAATTCGCTTATTGCCTTGCGTAGACGTTGTCCTGGTAGATCGTCGCCGACAACACCCGCTAGAAAGACCTCCGCACCCAGTGTTCGAGCATTGACGGCTACATTGGACGCCCCACCAGGAATAGTACGTTCCTCGTCTAGCTCAAGGATCAAAACGGGCGCTTCGCGAGCAATACGTGTAGGTCTGCCAATCAAGTACTCGTCAGCAACCATATCTCCGATTACTAATACACGTTTACCTGCAAAATTAGCAGTGAGCGAACGCAGGTGTGATTTGGCTACATGAAAATCACGGGCCATACTTTTTTCGTCCCCTCAGTAAAACCTGCAGCATAAAGTGAGGTATCGCTAACATCCGCTGCCAACGCCATGGCTCGCGGTATAGCCGGTACAGCCATTCAAGGCCTATACGCTGCATCGCTCGCGGCGCACGACGTTGGCGACCCGAAAGAAAATCATATGCTCCACCTACACCTATTGCTACCGCTACGGATAAGCGCGAGAGATTGCGGTGTATCCATAGGTCCTGCGCGGGTGCGCCATAGGCTACACAAAGTACATCGGCATTTGCCGCGTGAATGCGCTCCAGAATTGCGTCTTCTTCTGCACGAGTTGGCGATCCAGCATAGGTCCCAGCTATCTCCAGGCCAGGAGCAAGGGTTTGTAAGCGCGCAGCAGCTTGTTCGGCTACTCCTGGCGCAGCGCCGAGCAAGTAAAGACGATGGCCCTTTTGCGCGCAACGTTTTGTTAACGCTACCAGTGTATCTGTACCAGTAATACGTTCTGGCGCGGGCGAGTCCACGTAATGTGTTGCCCAGACGACCCCGATCCCATCAGCAATGACCAGCGCAGCAGTATTGATAGTGTGACGAAACTCCGCGTTCTGTTGAGCCGCCATCACAAATTCAGTATTGACAGTGATGATCTGCTGGCAGGGCAGGGTATTACCACTGGCGCGACGCGAGACAATTATCTGCTCGATCATATCGAGGGTTTGCTGCTGAGATAGTCGGTCTACCCGTACACCGAGGACATAGGCCGGCGCAGGTAAGCGTTGTTGAGGCATACTTTCTAAGTGAAACGACATACTAACTTCCAAAGATTGAGATTGAGTGGCCAGCACCGTACCCAAAAGCAAAAACGAGATCTTCACCAGTTGATTAGTTCGACTTCGACACTGGTCACGATAATATCCGGGCGCGTCTCTTCGATATAGCGGCGAACTCGCCCCAGGATTTCGTCAATATGCTGACTACTATTACTAACGCAGCTCACACCCAGCTTAGCTAGTTGCCAGAGATCTTGCTCATCAACCTCCGCGATTGCCACCTCAAACTGCTGGCGGACGCGCGCCATAATAGATTTAATAACCTGCCTTTTATCCTTTAACGAGTGACACCCAGGCAGATGCAGTGTGATCTGGCTTACTCCAACTATCATGAAGCTAGTATAGCATAGTTCGGCATGGCAGAAGCAAGATCTGCCATAACTATGCTCTGATGGTTTCACGGCTGCTCGTTCATCTTAGTGACACTCCTTGCGAGTGCCATACTAGATTCGACGCTCTCTAGCCAATTCTGGTAAAATGTGTTGAGGTATAAGATGAAAAGCAAAGGAGATTGTACACATGACTGAAACGACTACTTCGAGTGGAGGCCATCCTAGCCTCCCTATGCAAGGTGTACCACAGCCACGACATGAGGAAGTGCTGAATCTACCCCGAGTCCATATTTCTACACACCCGGTAATGGCTCATAAAATGACTGCACTGCGTGATAAAAATACGCAGCCGCCAGAGTTTTATCGCCTGGTGAAAGAGATTGGCGCGCTGTTGGCCTATGAAGCAACGGCTACCCTGGCACTTGAGCTGATTGAGATTGTAACGCCCATGTCGCCAATGATTGGACAGCGCTTAGCTGGAGGCATCGGGGTGACGCCAATCCTACGCGCAGGACTCGGGCTGGCAGAAGGTTTTCGCGAGGTCATTCCCGAGGTACAAATCTGGCATCTCGGTCTACGACGCGATGAGCAAACATTGCAGGCCATGGAGTATTACAACCAGCTTCCCCACCGCGTAGATCTCCAGGTATGCTATGCAGTTGACCCCATGCTCGCGACAGGCGGCTCTGCCATTGACGCGATCAATGTGCTCAAGAGGCGCGGCATCCCTCGTCTCAGCTACATGGGCATCATAGCAGCTCCCTATGGTTTGCTCAAGCTCTCGCAGACCCATCCCGATATCGATATCTACATTGCAGCACTTGACGAAAGCCTGAACGACGTTGGCTACATCCTACCCGGATTGGGTGATGCTGGAGATCGCCAGTTCGGAACATTTTGATTTGAACCAGCTCAGGATAGTTAAGAGAGTAGATAATGCCGTTTGTTCCAACCCCTCCACAAGACGATACAGGAGATAACGAGGAAGTAGCTGATTATGCAGAGGAAGCGCAAGAACTTCCTCAGCTAGATCAATCAGCAGAGAAGCAGCCATCGCCAGCTGACTCGCCTGAAGCCAAACTCTCGCCAGAGGCACAGGGAGATGTAAACGGCGGCCCACTTGGTTGCTGCCTCGGTGTAATCGTTGGTTTGTTGCTCAGCTTGGCCGTGGCCATCTTGAGCCGCTTATATGCTGATCCACTTGCACAAGTGCTACATGGCGGACTTTCAGTAACCGTTCGCATTATCATGTTCGTGCTTGCAATAGCAGGCGCGATCGTCTTTGGCTATTTTGGATGGAAAATCGGCAAAAGATTTTACCGGGAGTACGAGCCACCCGTTATTAAAGATAGTACTAGGAAGCGCAAATCAAAGCCAAAAGAAGCCTGAACTGAAAGAGGTAGGATATGCGTGGTTCAACCTGTCGTGCCAATTGTTCTGTAGAGCCAATTCACGGAGATCGACCGGATTACTGCCCTTTGCCATATTCTGATCTGAGAGAGTATTTACTAATGAGCTTGTCCTTCTTCTTGCTAAATCATCCATAATATGCTATATTTTTCTTGAAAATATACTATGTCTCTGGAATTCTCTGGAGAAAGTCTATGGTTCAAGACGGACAACGCGCTGATGAGGCGAGAACCATCTTCATCATCGAGGATGATGAGAACAACCGCGAATTTCTCGGGGTAGCTATCACCACAGAAACTCCCTATGGTGTTTTGCTGATGGGGAGCTGCACCGAGGCATTGGCGCGCCTCAACGAAGTGCAAACCATCAAACCAGCGCTTTTACTCCTGGACTACCGCCTCCCTGAAATGACGGGTCTTGAATTCTACGACTGCTTGCATCAGACAGCAGGACTAGAAAACGTCCCAGCCCTCCTCTTAACTGCCCTACCGCTCGCCGAAGAGATCAAGCAAGCACTGGCGGAACGGAACATTTCCGTGCTATACAAACCCTTTCAACTTGATGATCTGCTCGGCTCGATCACCCAAACAATACAGTTCGATTCTCCCTTACTAGCTGACACTAGGCAACCAGTATAGACAGACGAGTTGTCCATGTTCGGTATACAAGCAGCCATCACAGAACCACAAGCCGAGCAGTAGGAGTGTAAGCAGGAATTAACTACCTCTCTGCGATACGGAATACAGACATGCGTAAACGCAGCGAATTAGTCAATTCTACAAGATGTGCCAGCGATTGATTCATATGACCACATTGCTGGTTAATCTCACTAGTCATGCGTGAGATTTCTTCAACGGCATAAACTACCAGTTGCGAACTTTGCGACTGGCCTTCAGCAGTTGTGCAGATATTGCGCACGAGGTCCGTCATCTGTTTGGTGACTACGCTAATCGCCTCTAAGGCAACGCCAGTCTGAGTAACTAACTCGGATTGTATCACTACCCGCTGGATATTCTGCTCAACGCTCTGGGAAACAGCCGCAGTCTCGTTTTGTATAGCTCGTATACGAGCGGCGACCTTACGCGATGCCTCTGCGCTATGCACAGCCAATGAGCGGATCTCCTGGGCGATCACCACGAATCCCTGACCTTGCTCGCCTGCGCGCACAGCCTCAATTGCGGCATTGAGCGCCAGCAGGTTCATCCGCGTGGTCAGATCGGTTATTTCCATTACGGTATCGTTTATTTCCTGCCCACTCTCTCCCAGGCGTTTCATAATGCGAGCTGATTGCATTGTCGTTTCCCGCACCTGGTGCATACCATCGGTAGCGCTAATCACCTTATTCTGTCCTTCATTTGTCACATCGGATGCATCCTTGGCGACTAAAGACACCTTATCAGCACGCTCAGATACCCATCTCATTTTTCCTGCCATCTCATCGATCACACGTGAGATATGCTCTACCTGTCGCTCCTGCTGACCAGTGTCCCTAACCAGCACCTCGGAACTCCGCTGTACATCCTGAGCATATTCATCAACCGCTTGGGTTACCATTTGTACGTTACCTAGTATCTCGCTGATTTCTTCGATCATGACGTTAATAGCCTCTACCACCGGTCGCAGTTTCTCATGTGAGGGTTGTACGCGCACACGCAGATCACCACGTTGCACATGCTCAAGGTCGCGTCGAAGCAGCGCAATCGCTTCTTCCAGAGCCAGGCGCTCTACTTCACGCTCCTGGAAGATACGAGCATTATCAATAGCAATAGCAGCCTGGTTCGCAAAGAGTTCCACTACTTCGATACTCTCGATAGTTGGTAACTTGCCATCTTCTGGATCGTCCAAAGAAAGAACTCCCAGAAGTTTGTTCTGGCGAGGACTAAATAACGGAACAATAAAGACATCTTCAGGATGCCATCCTCCAGGTTCGTAGTCATCCACCGTCCTATCTACACCTATCGCCACATCTGAATACATATCCACATATTCATGCGGGATGAAATAGCTCTGGCTGATGCGAAATTCCGGTCGCATGAGCCTGTACATCTGCTCAACAGTCAGAGGGTTTTCTCTTATCATGCGCCTACTCTCTTCGGATGAACCCGCAAAAGCCACTGGTGAAGTATAATCACTATTCTCTTCGACGAGATTGATAACCGCTATCCGAAAGCCCGTACAAGCACTGATCGAGGCAACGATCTGCTCAAGTACTTCGTTCAGGCCCAATTCCGCGCGAAGAATATTGCCGAGCCGGATCAATTCTTTGATTTGTTGCGTGCGCTGAGGTGACTCCGTTCCTCTGGGAAGAGAAATAGTTGGGCCTTCTGGCACCTCGTTTTGCCCTGGCGAGGGGTAAGAAGGCAGAGCAGGAGCAGCATGGTCCCGCTCCCATTGCGCTTGCTCTGCAGGAGAGCGAAAACGTACGCGCAAGGGTACAAACAAATTTTGCTGCTTCTTTTCTGACATAACCCACCTCTTTTTCCTTTTTTCTATGTAGTTGCTTTTTGAGGCAGGATAACACATCAAGTTCTTGTGTACAAGGTTAGTAGCATAAAAGGGACGAGCATGAATGCCAGAGTCCCTATTTATGGTAAAATGAGAGCCATATGGCATCGTCTCGCTCTCAATAAAAAGAATTCGTCCCTTGAGGAGGTTCCTATGCAAATCGAACGAACTCCCATACGTTCTCCAGGCAGGGGCCACCACACACAACCAGGTACATCATTCTTCTTCCGGCAGCCATTGTCGGGTCTACTAGGACTTATGCTTTTACTTACCGCATGTGGAGGAAGCAGCGGTACACCACCACCTGATGCCAAACAACTGATTAAAGACGCGCAAGTCGCTATTCAGCGTGTCACCTCATATCACTTCAAGCTCGTAGCCGATAACCCTGGAACGGAGGCAAAACTGCCGATTACTAGCGCGGATGGAGATATTCTCGTCCCGGATAAGCTCAAAGCAAATGCAACTGCGCTATTCGCAGGTAATAACGTACAGGTACAGATCATCGCCATTGGCAATCAACAGTATATTTTTCTCTTCGGTACTTGGCAAATGACAACTGGTCTCCTCGATCCGCGCACACTCTCGGATCCACAAATCGGGGTTGCAGCCATCCTTGGTCATATTCAGAATCCCAGCGCGCCGAGCGACTCTAAAGTTGGGAGCAGATCATGTTGGAAAATCGATGGGAAACTTGATCCTACATACATGGCAGGCATTACGGGAGGAGGAGCCCCCGCAGGTAAAACTGATGACGTCTCCACCTGCATAGGCAAATCGGACAAACTGCCGTACCAGATTATCATCAAGGGTCCAGCAGCAGCGGGTGACACCGATAAGACGGTACGGACCTTTACACTTTCAAATTTTGGGGAGCAAGTTACAATTGAAGCGCCGATTGCTCCCGCATCGACACCATCATTGACACCGACCTTGACTCCATAGGAAACGAGATATCATAACCTCTACGAGAGGATCAATCTTATGCAGCACCACAATCTTCAACGCAATATAGCCTTGCTGGCAATACTGGCGGCATGCAGCGCTGTCTTTATAACGGCGCTCGACCAGACGGTTGTGGTTACTGCATTACCCAAAATCATTACGGATCTAAACATTCCGGCAGAACAACTTGATCGCGCAGCATGGATCGTTAGTGGCTATCTACTAGGATATGTCACCGCCATGCCGCTAATGGGACGAGTTTCAGACATATATGGGCGACGCCGCATCTTCATTATCTGCCTGGGCATTTTCGGTATTGGATCGCTCTTATGTGGGCTCGCACCCATCCTGGGACAGCAGGTTGATATCAGCTTCCTACAACTTATTGGCATAAATGTGGCTGCGCCCGGCGACTTCAGTGATCCCACATCGCTAAGTCCTGGCCTGGTCTGGCTCGTAGCAGCACGGTTTGTGCAGGCAGCAGGCGGGGGCGCCATCATACCTGTAGCCATGGCCGTTGTGGGCGACTTTTACGGCGAAAAGCAGCGAGCTTTGGCTCTTGGCTTAATTGGTATGGTAACTGAAGCAGGAGGAGTGTTGGGACCACTCTATGGAGCGCTAATCGTGCAGGTGTGGAACTGGCAAGCTATCTTCTTCCTCAATCTGCCTATTATAGCCATACTGGCTTTCTTTATCTGGCGCCTCATTCCACCTGTAGAAGCCATGGAGCGGGTTGCACGCATCAAAGAACGCATCGATCTACCAGGCACGCTACTGCTGGGAGCCGCACTGATCTGTCTCAGTTTAGGGCTCTCCCAAGAAGCAGCCACTTCAACAGATCTGCCCAGTTCAAGCTCCAACCAGGCTCCCATACAAAACAATCCCTGGCTAATAGGCGCTTCGCTGGCTTTGCTGGCAGTTTTTATCGCTCTTGAGATTTACCTCGAACGCAGGCGGATAGTAGTGCGCATTGAGGAAAAGCAAAGCCTGGAAGGATCAAAAAAGCGGCAAGTGTTGCCTATCGTCGAATTCTCCCTCTTCAAGCGTGCAGCTTTTTCAGCAACTGCTATGGTTAGTCTGTTGGTGGGTGCGGCGCTGATTATTGCGATGGTCAACATTCCGTTATTTATCGCGACGGTGTTGGGAGGACAACCAATAGATGGCGGCCTGGCGCTACTGCGGCTCACGGCTATGATCCCTCTGGGCGCAATTATCGGAGGCTGGCTGTGTGCCCGTATTACCTGCCGTTTGACTGCCGTACTCGGGCTGATCTTCGCGGCAACAGGTTTCTGGTTGATGCACCTCTGGCCAATCCAGGTAAACTGGGTGCAGATCACTACCGGTGCCGTCATCAGTGGCTTTGGCTTCGGGCTGGTAATTGCTCCCATTGGCACTACGGCGATTAATACCGTCAGCAATCGCCAGATGGGAATGGCTTCATCCATAGTGACTGTTTTGCGTATGGTGGGCATGATCCTGGGACTTGCGGCCCTGACCTCATGGGGACTGGAGCGGTTCCATGTCCTAATACTGGCTTTCAAGCCTCCTGCCGGGGCAGCACCTTTCAGTGACAAATATACTGCTGCACTCGCACAATACGCCACCTTTGCGGCCCACGAAGTGTACACTTACATCTTCCTCGCCGCGTGTATACTATGTCTTGTCGCAATTATACCTGCCTTCCTACTGGAGGGGAGAAAACCTTCTCCTTACGCCGTTCGTACTAGCAAGTAGGGTCAGATGTAAATGTTTATGAAAAAAAGCGAGCAAAGACTCAGATGAACAGAGAGAACGATACATCACAGGAACCGTGGGAAGAGCCATTGGAAGAGGATAGCTACGAAGGCGAAACTCGCTTTCGGCAAGATCCACGCTCGTCTCACGACGCTTACGATGACCTCTCTGCGCGTCAAAGGCAACGCCCACGCCAAGCTGGCGGCTCCCGCAAAACTGGCAGGGACAGAACCGGCCCAGATGAGGAACCTCCGAGACGCCGTCCCGGTTCCCCCAGGTCTAACGACACACGGCAAGGATACGATGCCTATGGACGACCCAGGCAAGGTATGCAGTCACCTGGCAACCCATACGAAACCACCACTGAACCTCCCAGGGAACGGCCTCGTCAAACCCATGACATTCATGAACGCCCCAACCCCTACGACGAAGTTGAAGAAAGATATCACCGGCGGCACCGCATATCCCGTCAGTCACGCGAGGAAGCCTATGCGCGCCTCCGGAAGCGCCCCCGCCAACCTGACTATTCTCGCGATGAAGGCTATGATGCTTACGCATACTCACAGCAGCGCAATCGCTCCCCTGTATATCCCGAGATTGATGAGTATGACAGGCCGATACTAAGGCCAGGAACGAAGACTCAGCCTACTCAACCTCCCGCAAGAAGACGGCGCGGCGTCTGGTCTACACTACTCATTGGTTGCATTGGAGGCATCGTAACTATTGCGCTAATTCTGGGCGTCATTGCCTTCGTGCTATTTCGAACCATCCCTATTAATATTGGTAGTGTTGGCAAAACCACCTATACAAAGCCGTTCCCGCAGTCGTTGCTAATCTCAACCAGTGTCAAACAGTTGCAGATACACAATCGTGTAGGCAATGTCACTATCATGGTTGACACTAACGCCAAGCAAGGGACACTCACCGCCGTTAAGAAAGTCCAGGCAGCTACTAGTAGCGATGCCGCAAGGGAATATGGACGTATTCCGGTAGATGTAAAAATGGCTAGCGACCCCAGTATTCTAACGGTGAATGCGACCGTACCAGACACAAACGGAGGTTTACTTGCCGGTTCTAGTGACTCTGTTGATCTGATGCTTGTCTTACCCGCATCTGTGAATAACATCCCACCATTCACCCTCAGCGCTGACATTGCAGCGACAGGAGACATATCAGTTCAGAATTTCAACGGGGTCCTAACTCTTACAGACAACACGGGCAACATCAAGGTGACTCATGGACTACTGGCAGCAGGTTCATGTCTACAGACAAATAACGGAAATGTCACCCTGGGTGGAGGTTCGATCCTGAATCTCATCTACAGTTCACCGCTCATTCCTTGCACCACCAATACAACCCAAAACCCTCACCCCTGGTTTAGCATCAAAAGCGGAACGGGCAATGTGGAGGTTACCCTGGGTACCGAATCCACAAACGTGATTCTCGATGCCAGCACCAATAACGGCAAGATCAACAACGAATTTGGCCTCAACGTTCAGCAAAACAGCGACGGTTCAGCAACCTATCATGGCCTACTCATTCCTGGTTCATCGCCAACGGCTACGCTGGTTTTGACGGTAAGTACGGGGAATATTAATTTACTTAAGGCAGCATAATCTTCACTTCGGTCGCTTGCTTATGTCCCCATGGCCTTCAAACCTTGTAAAAGGCTGGTCTACAGCAACCAAGAGGTGATAAAAATGAGTGTGCTTTGTCGAATAATGAGGCGCTAACGCATCCTCGCTGATGATGGGCGTAAACGCTCCAACTGGCAACGTGTTCATGTGCCCTGCAAGCCAAAGCGTTTTTTCGATCTTGCCTGATCCATTGCTTGCATCAGCGAGGATGCGTAAGCGCCATTTAAAGTTTGTATTTACATGTCATGTCCACCCGAGCTTGCCACTGTCCTGCTTGCATTTCCTCATGTGGAGAGGCTATAGTATTCCTATATTGAAATACTCTTATTGCAGAGTAGAGAAGGAGGACGCCATTACGACCTTAGGGTATGCTTTGCTGGCCTTGCTCGCTCATCACGCTTCTTCCGGCTACGATCTCGCACGCCGTCTGAAGCGACCCATCGGCTTTTTCTGGTCGGCTCACCAGAGCCACATCTACAGCGAGCTGACGCGCTTAGAAGACGAAGGGCTGATTGCACATCAGGTCATCGCACAAAGCAACCGTCCTGAGAAGAAGCTCTTTCGCGTGACCGATGCCGGCTTGGCTGTCCTGCGAGACTGGGTGACGACGCCGGTTACGCCTGCTCCCCCACACAATGAGCTTGTGCTCAGAGCCTATGCGATCTGGCTGGCTGATCCGCCTGCCGCTATCGAGCTGTTCCGTCAGCAACAAGCGGCTCATGCCAGCCGGTTAGCCGAGTACGAACAGATGCTGGCCAGCCTGCAACGGGAGCATGATGCTGTGTGGGAAGTGACCAGGCCGGCCTTTGGCAATTATGCGACGCTGCACGCTGGCATCGAGTACGAACGAGCGGCTGTGGCCTGGTGTGGCTGGATGGTGGCACAATTTGAGCGGTCAGTCCTCCCAGGACACTCCGTCATATGATGCGCAGATTCGGGCGAGCAGTCAACTTGGGCAAAAAAGATTTCTTCTTTTGGCGCGGTTTCGCCCGTTCAGGAAATTGCTCCTCCCGATTTTCTGCTCATGGCGACTGCCCACGGGCGTCCACACTCATGTGGCGAGGTGCCTTAAATTTGTCAGCCAACCAGGTGTATCGCTCTTCCTGTTCCATACGTGATAGTATGGAGAGTGAGAAAAGCAAGAGCATCTCTCCTGATGTCGCAGAGATGCGAGCAAGACAGAACAGAAAGGAGATGAGAGCAATGATGAATTGCTGCGGCGGCTTCGGGTGGCCGATGATGCTGGGTGCGTGGTTAGGCATGACCCTGTGGATTCTCTTGTTGGCAGGCTTGATCTGGGGGCTGCTTCGCTGGCTGGGTGGGCGGCCCTGGCGTTCTCCCATGACGCCACCGAGAGAACTATCAGCGCAGGACATCTTAGAGCGGCGCTATGCCCGTGGCGAAATCGATCATGCCACCTTTGAGCAGATGCGTGAGCGGTTGCAAGCCAGCAGACCCACGGGGCCACCACCCTATTCCCCCCCAGGCGAGACGTAGAGCGTGGGGTTCTTGATGCTGAACGACACATAGGAGGAAGAACGGCCATGACTCAATCTTCTCCCCTCGACGAGGCCCTCGTCGAGGGATTCCGAGCACAGTTTGGAGGTGAGATCCTCACCCCTGCAGATGAGGGCTATGACATCCATCGCAAAGTGTGGAATGCGATGATCGATAAACATCCTGGTCTGATTGCCCGCTGTCATGGGGTCGCCGATGTCATCACCGCAGTGCAGTTTGCTCGTGATCATGCGCTTCTGGTAGCTGTTCGTGGTGGAGGGCACAATGTGGCCGGCAACGCCGTCTGCGATGGGGGCCTGGTCATTGACCTCTCGCCCATGAAGGGCATTCGGGTCGACCCTGCAGCTCGCACCGTTCGTGCTCAGGGCGGCGTGACCTGGGGCGAGTTTGATCGGGAGACACAGGCGTTTGGATTAGCGACCACCGGCGGACTCGTCTCAACCACCGGGATGGCAGGATTTACACTGGGCGGTGGCATCGGGTGGCTGACCCGCAAGTACGGCCTCGCTTGTGACAATCTGCGTTCGGTTGATGTGGTGACGGCCGAGGGACGCTTCCTCACTGCCAGCCTGAGCGAAAACGCCGATCTGTTCTGGGGAGTGCGCGGCGGCGGGGGCAACTTCGGCATTGTGACGGCCTTTGAATTTGACCTCCACCCCCTCAGCACGGTCCTGGGAGGGTGGATCCTCTATCCGATCGAGCAGGCACGAGAGATCCTACGCGGCCTGCGCACCTCTCTCGCTACCGCACCTGATGAGTTGACAACGGTGGCACGGTTATTCACTGTGCCAGTCGTCGAGATGGTTCCCCCACCGCTGCAGAACCAGCAGGTGATTGGGATTGGGGTCTGTCATTGTGGGTCACGCGAGGAGGCCGAAGCAGTGGTCCATCCCCTGCGCTCGCTTGGCACGGTGCTCGCTGACTTGATTGCTCCCATGCCGTATCGTGTGCTACAGACCATGACGGATGCCATCAATGTACCAGGGTTGCATCACTACTGGCGATCCGACTACCTGCGCGCGCTCGACGAGCAGACCATCGATACCATCCTGGAGCAGATAGCAGGGAAGACATCATCCCTCTCAGCGATCGATATCCATCAGATGGGAGGGGAGGCTTCCCGCATCAGCGCCGAGGCCACGGCCTTTGGACATCGCGATGCTCCTTTCCTGGTCAATGAGACGGCCACATGGACCGATCCTCACGAAGCAGCGCAGCATATTGCCTGGGCCCGCGGGCTGTCGGCAGCGCTCCAACCCTTCTCAGCAGGCACCTACGTCAACTTCCTTGCGCATGAGGGGGCTGAGGTCACCAAAGCGGCCTACACGCCAGCCAGCTATGACCGCCTCGTGGCTCTCAAAACCAAATACGATCCAACCAACCTGTTCCGCCTGAATCAGAATATCACCCCCAAAGAGAAAGGAGGCCCCTAGAGGAAGGAAGGACTCGCGTTCCGTTCAGGAGCGTCTTCACTGTTCCACCTCTTGACATCACTTTGATTTTCTGTTATCCTAATAATATTAGGTTTTCAGAATACTATTAGGTAAACCGAACAATAGTAGGAGAGAGGTGAAGAGCTCGATGTCTGGCACAGAAACGAATAGCAAGCGGGTGCTTTCTCCCAAAGAGCGCCGTCAGCGCAATCGCGAGGAGATGATAGCGGCTATTCTCGACGCCGCCAGATCCGTCATGCGTGAGGAGGGTGTGGCTGCCCTCAATCTGCATGAGGTGGCGCGGCGGGTCGGCCTGCGCACTCCTTCGCTCTACGAGTACTTTCCTGGCAAGATGGCGCTCTATGATGCGTTGTACCGCTTTGGCATCCGCCTGTATGCAGCGGGGCGAGAGCATCTGGCTCCCATCACGCCTCTCCCCGCTTCATTCTGGGAACATGCGCGTGGGGAGTTGGAGCACTATATGACCTTTGCGCAGGAGAATCCCGAACTCTATCAACTCGTCTTTGAGCGGCCGGTCCCCGGCTTCGTGCCTTCGCCAGAGAGTCTGGAAGAAGGCGCTCGGATCCTTGCGCACAGTGATCAGATCCTGAAGCAGGCGCTAGAGCAAGGCAACCTGGCTTTAGGTCTCCCCCCAGAGCAGGCGCGGGACCTCTTCATTGGCATGATGCATGGCCTCACCGCCTTGCACATGGCCAATGAGCCAGCACTGCCGATGGGGATGGGACGGTTCGGGAGTCTGCTTCCCGCGGCCCTCGCGCTCTTTCAAACGGCCTGGAGTCCTGCTGCCCACACGAAACGAAGCTGATGGAGACAGGAGAGCCCCAAAGAGGGCAGAACCTGCCAGGTCCAGACACACGATAGACACACGAAAGGAGTCGATCTACGATGATGAACTTGATGAACGAGATGATGAACGGAGGCATGGGTCTCATGATGCCGGGTATGTTCCTTGGCACGACGCTGTGGCTTCTCCTGCTGGCCGTACTCACCTGGGCACTCATCACCTGGCTCAATCGCCGGTGGAGCAGGCCGCAACTAATGCTCTACCCCCCACAGCCACCATACCCCTATCAAAGGTATGAGCAAGGATATCAACCCTCTCAACCAATGTCGGGAAGCTACCGGGAAGGTGAGCGATATGACCGCTCTCCGCAACCAAAGCAGCAGTTTGACCAACCATATCTGCTGTATCCACAAGAACAGGAGATACCACCGCAGTCCTGACGCTCCTCGCGTCGAACGGAGGACGTTTGATACCAATGTGCGTTCAAACAATCACCAAACACATAATAAAAATATCTCTGAGGAGAAACAGAATGAACAACGATCAGCACGATTTTGAGCAATTCATGAAGCAGCGTAGCGAGGTTGCGCTCGCCTACATTAGCGGCGATGCCGCTCCACTCGGTGAGATCGTCGCTCGCCACTCCCCGGCCACTTTCTTCAAGCCATCGGGAGGCTATCGCCAGGGCGCTGAAGCAGTCTGGTCACAATACGAACGTGATGCCACGAATTTCGAGAGCGGCAGCGAAGGGCAGCTTGAGATCCTGCACATGGCGGCGAGCGATGGCCTCGCCTACTGGGTCGGTTTCCAGCGCGCCACTGCTCACCTGCGTGGCAGACCAGAGGCAGTCCCTTTCAACCTGCGCGTAACCGAACTCTTCCGCCGTGAAGGCGATAGCTGGAAACTCATTCACCGTCATGCCGACCCGTTGCTCTCCGAACCCGAAGCAAAGCAACAATAGCCTCTGGTCGCATCAACACCGCAGCGCCTTGCCACTGCGGTGTTGTATCTCCCTACTCTCTCATTTTGAACGCAAGTTGGTATGACCCTCTTCTGTCAGATTCGGAAGGGCTAATAGAGCCAGGTTGATTAGAACAATGGCGGCAAGTGCGTTCATCTGTTGCATGACTTTTGTAAAGCAAGACGATATTCCTGGATTCAGACCCGATTTGACAGAAGAGGGATGAAACACTGGCGATGGCCACCCCACGCGATGCGCGTACGATGGATCAGGCACGGAGCCGTAGGGGAACGCTCTCTTAAAAGTATGGGCAGCTCATGCACGATGGAGGCGATCACTGCCCAATCATCGCTCTTAAGTGAGTGAGGGGGAGCAGCAGCAAGCGTTCACCCACCCTCACCATCAGGAGCACCTGGTCAGAAATGACGGAAAGAGGAGACGACATATGAATACGATCAGTCGTGAGGAGTTAAAAACCAGGCTGGACCGCGGAGACTTGCTCAAGCTCGTCATGGTCATGCCTGAGTGGGCCTACAAAGCCTCGCATATCCCAGGCTCGTTCGCCTGCATCAACCCGCAAGAGGCCTTCGCGGTCCTCAACCCGGATGATGAGATTATCGTCTACTGCTCCGATCCGGCGTGTATGAATAGCACCCATGCCTATGAGGCACTCTCTCAGCACGGCTATCGCCATCTTCGCCACTATGTTGGAGGGTTGGTTGACTGGGAGGCCGCTGGCTATCCTTTGGAAGGAGAGAGCGTATGACCGGGCAAGCGAAAACAGGTGGCAGCTCCCTCTCTGGCTTGATGGGAACGACCTTTGCCCCCTTACGGGTTCGCAACTTTCGCCTGCTTTTTGGCGGTCAGATGCTCTCCACCATCGGCGATATGTTTTATGCCGTGGCCCTGCCCTGGCTGATGTTGAGTGGCGGAAGGAGCCCCCAGGAATTGGGGATCGTGCTGGCGGCCTACGGGATCACACGCGTCGCCACCGTTCTGCTGGGCGGCCTGCTCAGTGATCGCCTGGGTCCGCGCTGGGTTATGCTGCTGTCAGATGTCATGCGCGCCATTCTCCTGGGGCTACTGGTGGTGCTGGTCGCCTCTGGTCAGACAGCTGTCTTGCCGCTCGCGGCGGTCTCGGCACCCCTGGGAGCCTTCACCGGGCTCTTTCTCCCCGCCTATTACGCGATCCTGCCAGAAGTGCTCTCCGAAGATGACTTGCCAGCGGGCAATGCGCTCAATACCTCGTCCTACCAATTCGCGGTGCTGGTCGGTTCAGCAATCGCGGGGGTGGTAGTCAGTAGCTTGAAGCCTGTGGCTGCGCTCGCTGTTGATGCCGTGACCTTCGCGATCTCTTCCCTGTCCCTGTTTGCTATGCGAGGGCTCCATAAGAGGCGCGGCATGCAGCAAGCCCAGGGGGATGCGGAACTTCCTGAATCCAGGGTACAGGCTGCGGGAGAAGCCTCGCGCTTCGATGCGTCCACTACCTTCTGGCAACTCCTTCGTCAGTGGCGATTGCTGCATGTGGGACTGGTCATCATCGTCACCATCAATCTGACGACGTGGGGGCTGTTTGAAATCGCCCTGCCTGTTCTGGCGCGGGATCAGTTCGCCGCTGGGGCGACAGGCTATGGCCTGCTGTTAGCAGCCTTTGGTGTGGGTGCGTTTACGGGGGGACTGGCGGCAGGAAGCGTTGGGCGTCTGCCTCGGCGCGGGCTGATCATGCTGGCTATGATTATGGCACTGGCGCTTTTCTACCCCCTTGTTCCTTTCGTCGGGTTGCCCGGCGCTCTGCTTGTGCTGGCTCTGGCAGGATGCGCCAACGGCCTGCTGAATGTGATCTTTTTCATTGTGGCCCAACAACTCACCCCACCCCACCTGCTTGGACGAGTCTTGTCGGTATTGCTGCTGGCGAATGTGAGCGTCTATCCCCTCTCCGTCGCGCTGGCTGGGCTGGTCACGACCCGCTTGGGCCCCATCGTGCTCTTTCTGGCCACCGGCGGCCTGATGGCGCTCGCCAGTCTGTTTGGGTGCCTCCAACCCGAGATGCGGAAGTTGTCATAAGGGCGGCTCCGCAAGAGGAGAAGATACAATGCACGATCAGACAGATCCGTCTGAGAGGAGCAGCAGCAATCAGCAGCGCCTCTCAGCGATTTTCCATCCACGCTTTGCCTCGTTCTATGAGTGGTTTGCGCGAACCGGGCAGCAACGCCGTCTCCTCGATCCGCTTCGCCAAGCGACAGCAGGAGAGGCCTATGGCGTCGTCTTAGAAGTGGGGGCTGGGACGGGATCGAATTTTTCCTGGTACCAGCCAACCCACATCGAGCGGGTCGAAGCTATTGAACCGGATAGCGCGATGCTGACTTATGCAAGGCACCGCGCTGAACAAGCGACAGTGCCCATTGTGTTGAGCCAAGCAGCCGTCGAAGCGTTGCCATTTGCAGAGAGCACCTTTGACAGTGCGGTGGTGACGCTGGTGTTGTGCTCGGTCCAGGACCCCGTCCAGGCGCTTGCCGAGATCAAACGGGTCTTGAAACCGCAGGGAACCCTCTTGCTGTTCGAGCATGTTCGCTCACCGCACAGCTGGCTTTCGCACCTGCAAGATGCTCTGGTGCCCGTCACCACTCGCCTATTCGGCAATTGTCATTGGAATCGGGACGCCGCCCACCTCGTCGAGGAAGCGGGCTTTCAGGTGACGCAGGCCCATCTCCATGCGGGAGGTTTCCCGCTCCTGCCGCACCTCGTGCTGCAAGCGCATCGTCCATGAGCAGGAGCGGGCGGAGAGAATTCGAGTGGGTGCGCTTCTGCCTGGATGTATGCGCACCCCGTCTCAATGCCCGCATCCGCATGCATGGGTGCAGTGTCGAGATGGGGGAAGAACCAAGAGTGGTGTTCTTGACGCACGCCCACAAAAGACGCAATGTGAGTATGTCTGGGAATGAGTACGACCTTAGCGCTCGGTCATTGTGAGGGCTGTTCTTTGAAGAGTCTCTGAAAGTCGCTACTTCTATCGCACAGAGTATCCTATGGTCAAAAATACACTTAAAGGCCTATTTTGAAGGAGGTCATGCTCAGCAAATACGTGGCAGAGGATCTCCGACCAGCATGTCAAGCACCCGCATCCCTCCAATGTCAGTGCGCAGGAAGACCATCCCGGCGGGTTCAGCTTGAACTGTGCCAATCATCATTGCCTCCCGCCCCAGTGGATGGGCACGCATGGCTGCAAGCCCAGCTTCTGCGACCTCGGGGGCAACGATTGCCAGTAATTTGCCCTCGTTGGCGATTGTTAGTGGGTCCAGGCCCAGTATCTCGCAGGCCCCCCGCACCTCGGGACGCACAGGGATAGCGTGCTCATCGAGTGCAACTGAAACCTCCGAGCTTATAGCCATCTCGTTCAACGCGGTTGCCACGCCGCCTCGTGTGGGGTCTTTCAGAGAATGTACGCCATCGCCCGCTGCTGCAAGAAGCGCGGCTACTAGAGAATGGAGCGGCGCAGTGTCACTCTGTATGTCGGTTTCAATATCGAGGGCTTCACGAGTTAGCATGATTGCGATACCATGATCGCCGACAGGCCCGCTCAACAACACCTTGTCTCCCGGCTGCAACTCAGTCTGCCCAAGCGGCCAGGTGGTACGAATGAGACCTACGCCAGCCGTGTTGATGAACAATCCATCTGCCTTGCCTCGTTGGACGACCTTTGTGTCGCCAGTAACGATAGCTACGCCTGCCTCAGTAGCGGCTTGTGCCATCGATGCGACGATACGGCGTAAGTCGGCAATTGGGAATCCCTCCTCCAGGATAAAGCCTGCTGAGAGGTAGAGAGGCTGCGCCCCCGCCATTGCCAGGTCGTTGATTGTGCCGTGGACAGACAGTTTTCCGATATCCCCACCTGGGAAGAACAACGGACTGACCACGTAGGTGTCGGTCGTGAAAGCAAGGCGCTGACCTGTTCCGTTAACCCCAAAGGTTGCCGCATCGTCCATAGCATCAAGCATCGGGTTCGAGAAGGCAGGCGCAAATACACCTTCAACCAGGTTGTGGGTTGCCTTGCCACCACTGCCATGGCTCAGTGTGATTTTCTCATCGCGCAGGTAGAACTTGTGGCGGCGTGCCTGTCGCGTGCGCTCGATCTTCTTCAGTACATCGTCGATGCGTGTATCATCCATAGCTGCCTCCTGGCTTTCTTAGCGGTGGCGGTTTTCCCAGCATTACTGAGCAAACATAGCTCTACGGCAGCTGCGCTTGAGTGCTCGCTACTGGTATGACATTCAGTCGATTGCGCTCCGCAGCCATCGAGAAACGACCATAATTGAAGTAGGCAGCGCAAGCACCCTCTGGCGAGACCATGCAAGTACCGATGGGCGTCTCAGGCGTACAGGCCGTCCCAAATACCTTGCACTCCCAGGGCTTGATAACACCTTTGAGTACCTCTCCGCATTGGCACGCCTTGGGGTCAGCAACACGCAGTCCAGGTACTTCAAAGCGCAACTCGGCGTCCCAATCGGCGTACTCTGAACGTAACTTCAATGCGCTGTGCGTGATGAAGCCGAGACCGCGCCACTCGAAGAAAGGTCGCAATTCCATAGTGCGAGCCATTGACTCAAGCGCCTTGATATTGCCCTCAGGGCGCACAACGCGCGTGTACTGATTCTCGACCTCAGCTCGGCCCTCGCTGATCTGCTGCACGATCATGTAGATGGACTGGATAATGTCGAGCGGCTCGAAGCCAGCAATCACTACCGGCTTACGATGTTCGCGTGCAACGAAGTTGTAGGGCCTCATACCGATTACCATACTGACATGTCCCGGACCGATGAAACCATCCAGGCGCAGGTCGGGAGAGTCCAGAATAGCTTTCATGGCAGGAATGATGGTCACATGGTTGCAGAAGACCGAGAAGTTCATGACACGCTCGGCCCGCGCCCGTAAAAGTGTGACAGCTGTCGAGGGCGCGGTCGTCTCAAAGCCAATGGCGAAGAAGACGACCTGGCGGTCGGGGTGCTGGCGGGCAAGCTTGAGGGCATCGAGCGGCGAGTAGACGAAGCGCACATCGGCTCCCTCAGCTTTGGCATCGAGGAGACTACCCTTCGAGCCTGGCACGCGCATCATATCACCGAAAGTGGTGAAGATCACTCCCTCCATGCGGGCGATGGCAATGGCATCATCGATGCGGCCCATTGGCAGGACGCAGACGGGGCAGCCCGGCCCATGGATCAAATCAATGTTGCGTGGTAGCACGTCCTCAACCCCGTGCTTGTAAATGGTATGAGTATGGCCACCGCAGACCTCCATGAGTTTGAGAGGCTTGCCTGCGCTCAACCTCGCAATCTCAGTAGAGATGCGCTTCGCCAGGTCGGGATTGCGGTACTCGTCAACATACTTCATGCTCATGCGAGTTCTCCTTCTTGAGAAGTGTATGAATGACTTCGAGCAGCGTATGATAGACCGTAGCCTGTGCCTCCTGGATACGCGGGATATGATCACTTGGGGAAACGATGCAAAAATCCACTGCTGAAGAGTTCCTCATCTTTCCCCCATCATAACCGGCCATTCCTACTGTCAACAAACCCTGCTTCTTGGCCTGCTCAAGGGCCACCAACACGTTGGTCGAATTGCCGCTCGTCGAGATCCCCAGTGCTATATCGCCTGGTTGTCCAAAGGCAATGACCTGGCGAGCAAAGATATTATCAAAGCCAACATCGTTGCCTACAGCCGTTATTACCGCGATATCGTTGGTTAGTGCAATCGCTGATAGAGGCGACCAGTCAGCGAAAGGCGGGCTGAGTAATTCCGCAACAAGGTCTTGCGCATCAGTAGTACTGCCCCCATTGCCAAAAGCCAGCAGGGTAGCCCCTTTGGCAAAGGCCTGTGCCATTGCTTGACCGGCCGCGACTATCTGTGTACCAGAACTTTCGAGCGTTGCACGACGCAGTTCTATCACTTCGCGGCATTTCACGAGTGTCGAGTGACGCACTTGCGCGAGTACATCCTCAAGGCTGGCCTTGCCTCCCTCAAATAGAAAAGGATAGAAAAGCCGATCGTACTCAGATCCTTCTGAATCATTCATTGCTCGCCTCGATGTTATGGGCAATTGCTACACCGCCATGCACCAGCAATACATCGCCTGGTGCAACACTTTCCACAAGAGTAATATCAATCTCTTCGGTCACATCTTTTATATTCACCAATGCTAACCCGGCCTCCGTATCGATCTCCAGCACTGTGGCAGATAATGCCTCGTCTGAACAGGTGATACAGTGACCCTCTGCATCGAGTTCGCAGCTTAGCAAACTTTGATTATCACGTTGCTCATGCTCGTTACTCATGTCAGTAATCCCTCGTGTTCAAAGAAAATATGTACCAGCTCCCATAAGATATGGTAGAGTGTCTCATGCGTCTCCTGAATCACCAGCGGATCTTGTGACTGGACGACAAAACAGTAGTCGATTTTGGTCTGTTTTAGTAGGCCCCCGTCACCACCTACCAGGCTGAGTGTTAGCAAACCCATTTGCCTGGCAATGTCTAACGCTCTCACGACATTGGTACAGCCCCCATCCGGTGAAAAGCCCATGGCAATATCCTGGGATCGAGCCAGAATGCTTAGCTGACGTGCGAAAGGCATATCAGCATCTCCTCCAGCCATTAGACCGCTAAGTGTAGCGCTATCGTTAGTCAACGCCAGGGCTGGCAAAGCACGCTTGCCCACAATTACCGGGTGCACAAACTCGACCGAGACATGCTGGGCATCGGTCGCCCAGGCGCCGTTGCCGAAGGCGAGCAGTCTTCCACCCTGGTGGAAGCGGCGAGCCATAGCCCAGCAAGCCTCGGCAATCCGTCCAGCTTCGTTTGCAAAGAACACTTCGGGTACTGACATACTTTGCTTGAAGCGTGCTGCAACCAGCTCAGTCAGATCTGGCTGTCCCTGCTCTGCCAACAATACTTCACCTCGTCATTCAATCTGGCTCGAATGGAGCATGCTAAGTTCATCAGTATAAGCCTGGCCCATGAGTTGTAGCGCTTTCATTGTCTCTTGCGCCTCGCCCTCGTCAATCTTACTCATGGCAAAACCGACGTGAATCAATACCCAATCGCCTGGCCCAATGCCTTCGGGACGCACCAGCGCAACACTTACGTTACGCTTTACGCCAGAGACATCAACTTTGGCAATTGAATTTTCGTCGTCTACAAGCTCAATAACCTGACCTGGAATGCCAAGACACATGATTGCCTTCCATCCTTTCTGTCTCTATGAGTAGCAAGCCGCGCTACAGCCTACAGCCGGGCGACCGCGAGGGCAAGGGTCGCCCTATATTTCAGTTCGTACTAGCGCTACAGCCGGGCGACCGCGAGGGTCGCCCCTACATTTCCGTTCGCACTAGCCGTGCTCCGGCTACTGCTGCCTGACCAAGACTTATACCGCCGTCATTCGGCGGCACATGTCGATTGACATAGACCTGGAAAGCCATTTCTTCCAGGCGTGCTATCAGTTGCTCAAGTAGCAGA
>WNGD01004257.1_pt1 | contig 38859 bp, 32 predicted proteins | sample 5400671 | NCBI WGS metagenome assembly WNGD01 (sample SAMN13153369, study PRJNA577476) | soil metagenome | isolation source: 40 cm soil or saprolite under grassland replicate 2 | place: USA:California | collected 2016-06-15 | reverse complement strand
GAGCGGCGAGGCGGTCCGGATCCGAAGCGTCGGCGACGAATGGCGTGGCGGCGTCCCCGATCTCCGTCGCGGCCTCTTCGAGTTTTTCCAGCGAGCGGCTGACGACCGCCACCCGGGCGCCCTCGCGCGCCAGCGCCACCGAGATCGCCCGGCCGATGCCGCGGCTGGCGCCTATCACCAGCGCGACGCGGCCGTCCAGCCCTAGGTCCACGCCGCCCCAGTTCCCGAGTCACACGCGCAGAGGTAGGCAAACAGGCCAACGGCCACGAGGGCGCCGAGCCAATGCAGGCCGATCAGCACAAACAGGGCGCTGACCACACCCGCCAGCACCGCCCGCAACAGCGTCGGCGGCACCTCCAGCCCCACCACCCGAGCCGTGACCCACGCGCAGAGGAGCCAGGCCGCGGCCCCCGCCAGCCACCCCCAGTCGATGAAGAACCCGTGCGAGAACACCGCCGCCAGCAGCAGCGAAAGCACCGCCACGGCAACAAGCTGCACCACGCCCACCCGCCAGAAGACCTCGGATCTCACGCCCGGATTCTCCCATCTCACCCACCGCGCCACCCTCCAAACCCCACGTGTTCCATAATCAGAAGGCCTGGGCGGTTAGCTCAGTTGGGAGAGCGCCTGCCTTACAAGCAGGAGGTCGCTGGTTCGAGCCCGGCACCGCCCATCGCAGATCTGCCGACACTCCTGGCCCATTTGGCCTCCGAACGCCTCGACCCAATGGCTCTTGCCCGGTGCCAATTGGGTCTTTAGAGAATTATCGGTACCAAATCTAGTTATTTTTTGGTACGCTCTCCGTCGATTACCGGGGGGATGACGCAATTCAGGCGGCAAAAAGCGACTCATTGACAGACTTGAGCCGCAAAGGGCCGCCAGCGGATCCGTAAGCGATCGACGGGAGGTTGTTCACAGATGAGTTACCCACGCGAGATCAGATTTGTGGGCCTGGCCCTCGTGGCCGTGTTCCTGCTCGGCGGGATCGCCGCGGCGAGCGCCTCGGCGGCGGCATTCGAAGCGACACCCTCGTTCCCGGTGAAATTCACCGCGAAAGGCGGCCCGGGCTTCCTGGAAACCAAAGCAGGGCACAGAGTCGCCTGCAAAGAATCCGAAGGCTCGGGCGAAGTCGCCAGTGCCACGACAGTGGCGAAAGTCGAAGTTAAATTCAAGGGGTGCTTCGCCGAAGGCTTCCCCCTGCTGAAATGCGGCACAGCAACCGCAGCCTCCGGGGAAATCACCACGAAAGGAATCAAAGGCAAACCGGTCGACATCGACAAAGCAAAAACCAAAGCGGGCATCCTGCTCGAACCGGAAGCGGAACTGTTCGCCGAATTCGAATGCGAATTCTCGATCATCAAAGAGAAAGTGAAAGTCAAAGGTTCGGTCATCGGCAAGGTCAAAGATGAAGATCTCAACAAATTCACGAAAACGCTCCACCTCGAATTGAAAGAGCTGAAAGGCACGCCGGAACCGAACCAGGTGGAAGAAGCGGGAGAAAAACACGTCCTCCTGACCAAGGGCGAAGGCACCGAACCGTTCGAATTCGAAGAATCCGGGATTCAAGAAGCGGTGCTGGGCGAAACCACGACGACGGCCCTCGAAGGAAAGGAAATAAAGCTCATACCGTAGGAGCGCCGCCGCCAGGCGAAGCCGTGAACGAGATGGCGATGGATGCCAAAGCGACAGGCAGCGCGCGGGGTGCCGGCGGCGCCCCGCGCGCTGCCGCCTGCACGAGGGCGGCGCCCGCCGCCATCGTGCTCTGCGCCCTCGCCCTCGCCTCGGCCCCCGCCGCGCCCGCGGCGGGATGCCCCAACGAGGCGATCCGCTCAGCACAGGGCGCCGCGGCGCTCCCCGACTGCCGCGCCTACGAGCTGGTCAGCCCGGCGGCAAAGGACGGCGGTGAACCACTGGGCCCCCTCTCCTTGAACAGCCTGGTGCCCAAACCGACCCGAGGCCAGGGGGCGCGCGCCGCGAGCGACGGCGAACGCCTGGCCTGGGTCTCCGAATACGCCCTCCCGGAGAGCTCCCTCGCCCACCCCTACGAAGCGGGGGTGCCGGGGACGCAGTACCTCTCCACCCGCTCGGAAGCGGAGGGCGCCTGGACCACGGAAAACGTGATCCCGCCGCAGTCGGTCCAGTACGGCCTGGCCTGCCCGAATTACGTCGGCGTCGTCGCCTGGTCGCCCGACCTGGGCCGCGGCGTGCTCGCCGACGGCATCGTCCAGGAATCCCGCCTCTCCCCGAACGGCGGCTTCGCCGGCGAAAGCCTCGAATGTGGCCACGACGAGCCGCTCCTCGATCCCCGCCAGCCGCCCGCCTTCGAAGAGCGGCACAAGGAAGGGCCCCGGGAAGGGTCCCAGAACCTCTTCCTGCGCGCGGGCGAAGGCGGCTCCTACCGGCTCCTCAACCCGACCCCGGAAGGCGCCCCCCGGCCGAGCCCCGCGTTCCCGTCCCCCAGAGCGCAGGAATACTTCCCGGCCGCCTTCCTGGCCGCCTCCGACGACCTCAGCAACGTCGCCTTCGAAGAGGAACTGCCGCTAACCGCAGACGCCGAAGAGATCTCAAAAGAAGTCGAAGCAGCCTGCGCAAAGCACACAGAAGAAGAACGACGAGCCTGCTGGGAAGGCCACGACAACCTCTACCAGTGGAGCGAAGGCGCCGGCGGCGCGGGCGCGGTGAGCCTGGTCACGATCCTGCCCGACGGCGCAGCGGTGGAAGGCCGCCTGGCCGGCGCCACCAGGAACAATGGCGGCGGGGCGGTCGGCGAAAAAGCGACGCCGCCGTCCCTGCTCACCACCAACGTCGCCAACTTCCGCCACGCCATCTCCGCCGACGGCTCGCGCGTCTTCTTCGAAGCCGCCGGCGACCTCTACGTGCGCGAGGACGAAAAAAGCACCGTCCAGCTCGACGCCTCCACGGTGCCGGGTCAGAGCGGCGGTGGCGGCGAGTTCATGGCCGCCAGCGCCGACGGCTCGAGGGTCTTCTTCAGCGCCGACGCCTCCCGCCAGCTGACCGCCGACACGGTCCCCGGCAGCGGCAAGAACCTCTACCAGTGCGAGCTGCCCCCGGGAAGAGGCGGGGCCTGCACGCTCACCGACCTCACCCCCGCCCAGCAGGCCGGCGTGCTGGGCCTCAGCGGAGCGGGCGAAGACGGCTCCTACGTCTACTTCGTCGCTACCGGCGCCCTCACCCCGCCCGCGCCCGGCGCGGGCCCGGACCCGGGCCAGCCCAACCTCTACTTGCGCCACGGCGCCGCCACTGCCTTCATCGCCACGCTCGACGGCAGCGAAGTGGGCGAATACGTGGCGTCCGGAAACAAAAACGGCCTCCCCTGCACCAGGGGGACTCCGATCACCAGCGAAGATAGGTGCTTTGTCGCCAACAACGACTCCTGCGACTGGACCGCGCGCGGCGGCTGCGAATTCGCCTACGGCAGCGAAGAAAAACTCGAACAGGCGAGCGGCGGCCTCACCGCCCGGGTCTCCGCCAACGGCCGCTTCCTCGCCTTCAACTCGCTCAGGCCCTTGACCGGCTATGACAACGAAGACGCGGCCAGCAAACTGCCGGGGGAAAAGATGGACGACGAGATCTTCCTCTACGACGCCGCCACGGAAAGGCTCAGCTGCGCCTCCTGCAACCCCGACCCGGGCGTCAGGCCCACCGCCCCGGCCTCGATACGCCAACCGGCCTCCCCGGACGACGCCAGCTACCAGCACGCCGTCTACCCGCAGCGCAACCTCTCCGACGCCGGGCAGCTCTTCTTCGACAGTCCAGACGCCCTGCTCAGCGCCGACACCGACGGCGCCCTCGACGTCTACGAGTACGAGGCCGGTCAGCTGCACCTGATCTCGAGCGGCAAGAGCGAGGTCGAATCGTTCTTCCTCGATGCCAGCCCCGATGGGCGCGACGTCTTCTTCATCACCGTCCAGCCGCTGCTCGGGCGCGATCAGGACACCGCCTATGACATCTACGACGCCCGCGCCGGCGGAGGCTTCCCGGAAGCGAACGGCCCCGCCCCCTCAGCGCCGTCTTCCGGGGGCCGGGCAACGAGAGGCAGGCGCGCGTCGTCCATCACCGAAAGCATCGGCACCACAGAAAGCACCGCCGCCACAAGCACGGGCACAGGGGCGCCGCCGGCAAGAGGGCGCATCGCGAGCGTCGCGCCGGCGCCAATGCGAGTGCCGCCCCCTACAGCCCGGGCGGCGATAGCGCCGCTCCGACGAGCAGCGCCTCGGAAGAACCGGTGGAAGCGGACACCGCTCCGCATGTGGTCACCGAAGAAGCCACGAACGTCGAAACGACGAGCGCCGAACTGCACGGCAAGGTCTACCACGAAGTCGTCTTCAACAGCCCTCAATGCGTCTTCTTCGGACTGATCTGCCACAACTCGGCGGGTTCCAGGATCACGGCGTGCAGGTTCGAATACGCGACGGCTGGCTACTACGAAAGCAACGGTCACTCCTACAACAAGGAAGTCGGCTGCGAACCGCCGCCGCCGTACTCCGAAACAGAACAACTTGCGATAGTCAAAGCCGCGATCACGGGGCTCGAACCCCACACCGTCTACGACTTCCGCCTGGTGGCGGAAAACGAAGCCGGCCAAGCCGGGCAGGGCGAAGACCTGACCCTGATGACCCTGGGGACCTACGGGGCGCCCACGATCGACGGCGAGTCCTACCGGATCGCGCGCCAGAGCGGCGGCACCTGCGCGACCGCCTCGAGTGGGGGCTGTTACACCGCCGCGCTGAGCGCCCAGATCAACCCGCACGGCTACGAGACGACCTGCGAGGCGCAGTACGTGAGCGACGCGCAGTTCAGGGAATCCAAGGCCAGCGAACCCGAAGGAGATGGGTACGCTGGGGCCACGGTCCTGCCCTGCGCGCTGGCGGAACCCACGAACGGGTTCGGCAATGTAGCCGCGAGCGCGACGCTGGGCGGCCTGCCGCCCGGCGCCCGCTACCACTTCCGCTTCCTCGCCCACAACTCGCAGAACGCGCCAGGGGAAGACACGGAAGGCCCGGATGAGACCTTCCTCACCTTCGCCATCGAAGAATTCTCCCTCGGCCCCTCCCGCCTGGAAGAAGAACCCCCTGGAGGGTTCGGAAACCCGTACACCTTTGAACCACCCCAAGAACAGGACCTGCAGGCCGGCGGCCATCCCTACGAGCTAAACGACCGCTTCCGCCTCAGCACCGCGCCCGAAGACCCCTGGGGCAGCGTGGCTGCGAGCTTCGCGGTCGTCAACTCCAGGGACATCGTCACCGCGCTGCCGCCGGGGCTGGTCGGCAACCCGCGGGCGACGCCGCGCTGCACGGAGCAGGAACTCATCCGCGCCACCTGCAGCGGCGCCGCCCAGGTCGGGGTGCTGAGGGTGGAGGGAAACCGGGCGCAGGCGGAGGGGACCTCGCTGGAAAACCCGGGTTCCCACCTGCTCGCCCTCTACAACCTGGTCCCGCCCGCCGGCGTGGCGGCGCAGCTCGGGGCGCCGCTGCCCAAGCCCGTCCAGGCCAACGCCCACGTCGACGCCGGCCTCGACGCCGGCTCCGGCTACGCGGTGAAGGCCGCCTCTCTCAACACCAGCGCCGCCGAAGGGCTGATCTCAGTCACCGCGACGATCTGGGGGGTGCCGCACGAGACGAGCCACGACGGCGAACGGGTCTGCCCCTTCCCCAACGCGACGGAGGGACCGGCCAGCCGTGGCGGTGAATGCCCGAGCGACGCCGAGCTCGAAAGCGACCTCAAGCCCTTCCTGCGCAACCCGACCTCCTGCTCCGCTCCGGCGCACGCGACGATGGAACTCGACGCCTGGCAGGGGCCCGGCGACTTCGTCGGCGCCGCGGCGCCCTACCCGCAGATGCAGGGCTGCGAAAACGTCCCCTTCGAACCGCGGCTCACGCTGGCGCCAACCAGCGCGGCGGCCGACTCGCCCGCCGGCCTGCACGTAGACCTGCACCTGCCCCAGAGCGAAACCTGCGACCCGGGCCCCCCGGTGAGCTGCGGGACCGGCGAGGCCGACCTGCGCAAGGCTGTCGTCACCCTGCCCAAGGGCCTCGACGTCAACGCCGCCAGCGCCGACGGCCTGGCTGGCTGCTCTCCGGCCCAGGTCGATCTGCACGGCGGCGAGCCGGCGCGGTGCCCGGACGCCGCCAAGATCGGCACCGTGGAAGTCGAGACCCCGCTGCTCGAACAGCCTGTGAAGGGAGGCGTCTACGTCGCCACTCCCTACGACAACCCCTTCCGCTCCCTGCTCGCGATCTACATCGCCGTCGAGGACTCGCAGAGGGGAGTCGTGGTCAAGCTCGCGGGTCACGTCGAAGTCGACCCGGCGACCGGCCAGCTAACCACTACCTTCGACGAAAACCCGCAGCTCCCCTTCGAAGACTTCAAGCTCGACTTCTTCGGCGGCCCACGGGCGGCATTGAAGACTCCCGCCACCTGCGGGAGGTTCACGACCGCCACCGACCTCACCCCGTGGAGCGCGCCCGAAGGCGCGGATGCAACGCCGTCGAGCTCCTTCGAAGTAACCTCCGGCCCGAACGGCTCGCCCTGCGTCGACAGCGCCGACCAGGAGCCCAACAGTCCAGCCTTTGAGGCCGGCACCCTGACGCCCCAGGCGGGCGCCTACAGCCCCTTCGTCCTGCACCTCGCCCGGGCCGACGGCTCCCAGCAGATCGAGGGAGTAGGCGTCACCCTGCCCCCCGGCCTGACTGGCAAGCTGGCCGGCGTCCCCTACTGCCCAGAGCAGGCGATCGCCAGCGCGGCCACCCGCGACGGCCGCTACGAGGCCACCCATTCCGACTGCCCCGCGGCTTCCCAGGTGGGCACGGTCTCGGCCGGCGCCGGCGCTGGCCCGACCCCGTTTTACGTGCAGGGGCACGCCTACCTCGCCGGCCCCTACAGGGGCGCCCCGCTCTCCCTGGCGATCATCACCCCCGCGGTGGCAGGCCCCTACGACCTCGGCACCGTCGTCGTCAGGACCGCCCTCTACGTCAACCCCGAAACGGCCCAGATCCACGCCGTCTCGGGACCGATCCCGACCGCCCTCGAAGGGATCCCGCTCGACGTGCGCTCGATCGCGGTCAGCATGGACAGGCCCAACTTCACCCTCAACCCGACCTCCTGCGAACCGATGGCAATCGCCGCCACCGCGCTCTCGACTCTCGGCCAGGCCGCTCACCTGAGCAACCGCTTCCAGGTCGGCGGCTGCAACGCCCTGCCCTTCGCCCCCAAACTGGCGCTCAGCCTCAAAGGTCCCACCAAGCGCGCCGGCAACCCGGCGCTCAGGGCCGTGCTCACCGCCCAACCGGGCGAAGCCAACATCGCCGCCGCCCAGGTCATCCTGCCCCATTCGGAGTACGTCGACCAGGGCCACCTCAAAAACATCTGCACCAACGTGCAGTTCAACGAAGGCGGCGGCAACGGCGAAAGGTGCCCGGCGGCCTCGGTCTACGGCTTCGCCAGGGCAGAAACCCCGCTGCTCGACCACCCCCTCGAAGGCCCGGTCTACCTGCGTTCCTCGAGCCACGAACTCCCGGACCTCGTCGCTGCCCTCGGCGGCCAGATCGACGTCGCCCTCGACGGCCACGTCGACTCCGTGCACGGCCGTATCCGCAACACCTTCGAAGTCGTCCCCGACGCCCCTGTCTCCCAGTTCACGCTCGAAATGCAGGGCGGCGAAAAGGGCCTGCTCGAAAACAGCGAAAACATCTGCACCGGCCACCCCCGGGCGATCGCCGACTTCACCGGCCAAAACGGAAAGCTCTCCGACACCAAACCGCCGCTCAAGGCCTCCTGCAAGAAGAAGAGCAAGAAGAAACGGCGCCACCACAAGAGGACTTCGCGCGGGCGCTAGCGGCGTAGCGCCGGCACCATCGGGCCGCTACGCGGGAGAAAAACATTCAATCGGCGTTGTGTCGCTACCCTCTGCGAGGAGGCATGGGGATGAGAGGGAGGATCTTGATCGCGGCGGTGCTGGGCCTGCTGGTCTTGGCGGGCACGGCGAGCGCCCTGCGCAGCGTCGAAAAAGTGGAAATACGTGCCGGCGACATCGTGGTCGTCGGCTACGGCGGTTTCCGGCCCGAAGCGCTGCCGAAGAACCACGACGCCCCGATCACGATCGAAGGCGGCGGCAAGATCACCACGGTCTCCGGCGAACTGCCCCCGGTCCTTGACGAACTCAACTTCGAATTCGACCGCCACGGTTCGGTGCAGACGACCGGCCTCCAGGTCTGCACGAAAGCGAAACTCGTGGCCACCACGGTGCCGGCCGCCCGCCGTGCCTGCGGGGGCGCGATCGTCGGCAAGGGCTTCGGGACCGCGGTCGTCAAGTTCCCCGAACAGGGCCCGATCAAGGCTTCCTCGCCGATCACGCTCTTCAATGGCCCAAAGAAGCACGGCGACGACACGATTCTGGCTCACGCCCACCTCGATGTCCCGGCGCCGACCACCTTCATCGTCCCGGTCGTGATCGAAAAGATCCATCACGGCCTCTACGGCTACCGCACCGAGGCGAAGATCCCGCAGATCGCCGGCGGCTACGGCCACCCGGTCTCCGGTTCGCTGAAAATCGGGCGCAAGTGGACCTACAAGGGAGTGCATCACAGCTATGTCAACGCCCGCTGTGCCACCGGGCGCCTCCAGGCTCGAGGCGAATTCACCTTCAAAGACGGCACCGTCCTCACCGGCACCTTCCTCAGGCCCTGCAAGGTGCGTTGAGCAGCTAGGGGAGCTTCGCCCGTAGCCGCTGCCAGAGCGAAGGCGGGCGCGGCTGGGTGCTGAGCCACTCGTCCCGGGTGGGGAGGCGGCCGGCTTTGCGCTCGGCCAGGACGCAGGCGGTGTGGGCGTGGCGCCGGCGCTGGGAGTCGCCTTCGGGCGCGATCAGCATGTGCTCGCTGAGGGCTGGCAGATGGTTGCCGCAGAAGGGGCAACGGTAGGTAGCCGGCTTGCGGTTCTGGGCCCGGCGGACCGACCACCAGAGCACCGCGTCGCCTGAGCTCTTCGTGCGTCGTTTCGAGCCTGGCGCGCTCACCCCCACGCCAATGCTAGACCTGGCAGGGGCGCGCTTACTCGGGCGTCTCGCGGGAGAGCGCGACGAGCGCGCCGGTCGAACCCGGCAGGTGGGTGGGCTCGTGCAGCTCGTGGGCGGCGAAGATCTCGTCGAGGTCCTCGCGGGTGAGCGTCTCGCGCTCGAGCGCGTTGGCGGCGAGGTTGTCCAGGCACTTGCGGTTTGCCGCCAGCAGCGCCCGCGCCCGCCGGTAGGCCTCGCGGGCCAGGGTCGAGGCGGCGAGGTCGACGTCGCGGCGCGTCCGGTCGGAGAGCGCGTAGTCGCCGGTCGGCATCGCGATCGGTGGCGTCCCGTCGGCGTCCAGCGCCACGCCCATCCCGAATTCCGAGACCATCTGCTTGCAGACCAGGTGCACCCGCGCCAGGTCGTCGGCGGCGCCCGAGTAGGAGGCGGCGAACACCTCCTCCTCGGCGGCGCGGCCGCCCAGCAGGGTGACGATCTCGTCGAGCAGCTCGTCGCGCGACTTCAGGTAGCTGTCCTCCTGCGGCGAGTGGCCGACGAAGCCGAGCGCCGGCCCGCGCGGGACGATGCTGAGGATCTCCGGAGGGTCGAGGCCGAGCAGTCGCCGGCAGAGCGCGTGCCCCGCCTCGTGGTAGGCGACGATGCGGCGCTCCTTGGCGCTCAGCCGTCGCGCCTGCTGCGAGCCGACCGCCTGGCGCAGCAGCGCCTCGTCGAGGTCTTCGCGGGCGATCGCCGCCCGCTCCGCCCGGCCGGCGATGATCGCCGCCTCGTTGAGCGCGTTGGCCAGCTGCGCGCCGGTCATCCCGGTCGTCTTGCGCGCCACGTCGGTCAGGTTGAGGTCGGGACCGAGCGGCTTGCCCTTGGCGTGGGCGCGGAGGATCGCCTCGCGCCCATCGCGGTCCGGCGGCGCGACCAGCACCTGGCGGTCGAAGCGGCCCGGCCGCAAAAGCGCCCTGTCGAGCTTGTCGACGTTGTTGGAGGCGGCGATCACGATCACCGTGCCGGGGTCGCGCTCGAAGCCGTCCAGCTCGACCAGCAGCTGGTTGAGCGCCTGCTCGCGCTCGCTAGTGCCGCCGTCGCCCCCGCCCCCGCTGCGGGCGCCGCCGACCGCGTCGAGCTCGTCGATGAAGATCACCGCCCGCCCGGACTTGCGCGCCTCCTTGAAGAGACGCCGGATCCGCGCCGCGCCGCGGCCGACGAACATCTCGACGAAGCTCGATCCTGAGGCGGAGAAGAAGTCGACGCCGGCCTGGGCGGCGACCGCCCGCGCCAGCATCGTCTTGCCGGTCCCCGGCGGCCCGAACAGCAGCACGCCGCGCGGCGGCTGCGCGCCGAGCGCCGCGAAGCGGCCGGGGTCGCGCAGCCACGCCGCCACGTCCATCAGCTCCTCCTTGGCGGCGTCGACGCCCTGCACCTCCTCCCAGAGCACCGGCTTGGTCTTGCTCGCCTTCACCGTCTCCGGCTTGGTCGCCCCCAGCGTGCCGCGCAGCAGCGTCACGAAGACGATCAGCAGGCAGAACATGAAGACGACCCCGAAGACCGGGTACCAGTCGAAGAAGAAGGTCTTGATCTCGCTGACCTGGAATGCCTGGATTAGGGGCACGAGCCTGCCGTCGTCAAAAGTGTCTAGGCAGTGTGCGGGTTAAACGTCCGCACTCCAATCGCATATACGTCCAAGTGGCGCTGGCGGCCTAAAGCTCGCGCCTAGCCCCGTTCCACCTGCGAGCCGCCGACGATCGCCTCCTCGCCGCTGTCGGCGAAGACGATCCAGGCCTTGTTGCCGCCGTCGTAGTCGGGCGCCCACAGCTTCAGGGTCGCGGCGCGCCCCCAGACCGTGCAGTCCTCTTCGCCGAGCTCGTCCAGCCCGCGCCAGACGCGCACGAACGGGTTGCCATCCCACTCGGCCCCGATCGTCGTCGGCTCGCGGTGGCCAGGGTGGACCCGCGTCTCGGGCGGCAGCTCCATCAGCTGCATCACCGAGGCCTTGAGGTCGTCGAAGCCGCTCGCGCCGGGCGCCATCGTGCCACCGACCGTCCCCTTGAAGAGGACGTCGGCGGTGAAGACGTCGCTGCCGTTGACGAGGAAGGCGAGGTGGCCGGCCGCGTGCCCCGGGGTCGAGATCGCCTCGACCTCGATGCCGTCGGTGGTCAGCATCTCGCCGTCGGCGAGCGTCTGCGCCACCTCCTCGTCGAGCTCGGCGGCGGCGTCGGGGTGGGCGACCAGCGGCGGCCCGCCGAGCCGCTCGCGCGCCGCGGCCAGCCCGGCGACGTGGTCGAGGTGCGGGTGGGTGACGAGCACGTGGGTGATCTCGATCCCGTCCCGCTCGGCCCGCTCCAGCAGCGGCCCGAGTTCGTCGTTGCCGTCGATCAGCACCCCCTTGCCGCTCGCCTCGTCGGCGACCAGGTAAGCGTTGGACAGCCACTGCGGGTTCTCGGTCCTCTCGACGATCAACTCTCGCTCCCTTCTCGGTTGCCTCTCGGCCTCAACCGTATGGCTTGTAGAGGAGGCGCTGGCCGAGCAGTGCGGTGACGGTGGCGAAGCGGTAGCCGCGCGCCCGCAGCGTGTCGATGATCGAGGGCAGGGCCGCCAGCGTGCCGCTGCGATCGCCGCCGCCGTCGTGCATGAGGATGATCGAGCCGGGCTGGGCGGCGCCGACGACGCGGCTGTAGACGGCGCCGCTGCCGGGATTCGCCCAGTCGGTGGGGTCGACGTCCCAGGTGATCGTCCGCATTCCAGCCTCGCCCGCCGCGGCGATCACGGAGGAGTCGAGGGCGCCGCCCGGCGGGCGAAAGAGGCACGGCTTGAAGTGGGTGATCGCCTCGATCCGGGCGCTGGTCGCGGCGAGGTCGGCATAGCCCGGGTAGAAGCCGTGGTGCATCGTGTGGTTGCCGATCTCGTCGCCTTCGCCGAGGATCCGGCGCATCGTCGCCTCGCGGCCCGCCATCTCCTGGCCGATCTCGAAGAAGGTGCCGGTGGCGTGCTCGTCGCGCAGCACGCGCAGGAAGCCGGGCGTGTATTCGCTCGGCCCGTCGTCGAAGGTGAGCGCGACGGTCTTGCGCCCGCGCGGCCCGTTGGTGTCCCAGCCGGCCGTGCCGCCGGTGCAGCCGACCGCGCGCACGGGCCGCAGCCGGAACGTTCGCCGCCCGCTCGCCGGCAGGCTCCGCTGGCAGGACGTTCCGCCCGCCGGTTCGCACTCGCCGAGACCCTCGAGGACGCGCCAGCGGTAGCGCCGCGGCGGCAGGCTGGCGTCGGAGGGCAGCAGGGAGAGGGTCAGCTTGGTGGCGTCCGCGCGCTTCACCCGCGCGGCCACGGTCTTCTTGTCGATCGTCCTGCCGTCCGCGTTGACGAGCTCGAGCCCGACGGCTCGTCGCGTGTCGCTGGGCCCTCCGAGGCAAAGGCGCCGCAGCCCCCCGCTTCCCGGCTTGCTCAGCTCGGCGCACAGATATCTGGCTCCGGCGGCGTCGATTTCGGGGAAGCGAGCCAGCTGAGCCAGTGGGACCGGCGCCGAGGTTCGAATCGTGAGGACCAGCCGCCTTCCCGCCTGCGAGAGCCCCGCTCTTTGCGGGACCGGCAGCTCCGCTCGCCCGCGCCCCGCGACCGGGCGCGCGCCCGCCGTCTTGGCGGCGCCTCCCAGCAGCGCCGCGAGAAGGGCGGCGGTGCAAAGGATCTTGCGAGAGCGGTGAATGACCTTTTCCAGAGAATCGATTGGAGAAGTCGGACCCATACTATGGGCGGGCGTCAGACAAGCGCATCCGGTTCGGGTACGGATGTGGAAGGCGGGGATTGCCACCGCGCGGAGACGCCCGTTACCGTGTTGAGAGTCGATGTGAAGGTCAGAAGCATTGAGGCGCCAGGGCCCCGCCTGGTGCTCCTGGCGATCTTGTCCGCGATGGCGTCGATCGCTCACATGCCCGCAGCCACCGCCTCGCCCGGGGGGACGTCGCAAGCGGTGGAACCGCCGATTGCCTCCGACACTCCCTTCGACCGGCAGGGGATGTGGATCTGGTACGTGGACCGCTCCGACGGGGGGAGCATCCCGCGGATCGTCGCCCGCGCCGCCCGCTTCGGGATCGGCACGCTCTACATAAAGGCCGGCGACGGCGGCGACACCTGGAGCCAGTTCAACACGTCCCTGGTCGAAGCTCTCCACCAGGGCGGCCTCGACGTCTGCGCCTGGCAGTTCGTCTACGGCGAACGGCCGGTTGCCGAGGCCAGGGTGGGGGCCGCCGCGGTGCGCCGTGGCGCCGACTGCCTGGTGATCGACGCCGAGGGGTCCTACGAGGGTCGCTACGCCGCCGCCGACCGCTACGTCCAGGCGCTGCGCGCCCGCATCGGCGAATCCTTCCCGCTCTCGCTCGCCGGCTTCCCCTACGTCGACTACCACCCGTCCTTTCCCTACTCGGTCTTCTTCGGGCCCGGCGGTGCCACCTACAGCCAGCCGCAGATGTACTGGAAGGCGATCGGCACCTCGGTGCGAACCGTCTACGAGCACACCTACCTCTTCAACCGTCTCTGGGGCCACCCGATCTACCCGCTCGGGCAGACCTACGAAAGCCCGGGGCGCAAGCCGATCCTGAGCTTCCGCCGCTTCGCGGAGAGCTACGGTGGGCTGCCGCCCAGCTGGTGGGACTGGCAGGAGACCAGCGCGCGCGACTGGTCGGCTCTCGGGGCCACCACTAACGGGCCGCTGACCGGCTACCGGCCGATCGACTCCGACCCGGTGCTGAAGCGCGGCAGCCGCGGCGACCTGGTCGTCTGGGCACAGGAGCACCTGCGCTCCGCGGGCCAGACCCAGGTGCCGGTCACCGGGTTCTACGGCGGGGTCACGCGGGCGGCGGTTCGCGCCTTCCAGGGTGCCCAGGGCCTTCCCGCCGATGGTGTGGTCGGGACGACGACCTGGCAATCGCTGCTCGACTTCGAACCGGTTCGCACCCGCTGGGCGGCGCGCCACGCCAGGTCGGGGCGCGCCGCAGCCGCGCGCGCGACTCCCGCCAGGCAGCCGCTGTCCGCCTCGCTGCCGGCTGTGGCCTACGAGATAAACCCGGGGCCAGCCCCTTGAGCAAGCGCCCGGCGGGGGCGGCGACACGCCTGTTGACGCGGCCGGTGCGCGACGTCGTGCTATCCCGGCCGGGCGTCGCCTCGGCGCGGATATCGGCGACCGCCTCGACGCAGCGCTACGCCGTCGACGACGGCACTGGCGCGACGGTGGCGATCGCGGTGACGGCGGGGTGCCAGGCGGACTGCCCCAACGCCGAACCGCAGCAGATCGCCGACTTCGTCGGCACGCTGATCCACGGCCCCGAGATCGAACTGCTGACGATCCAGCTCGACACCCCCTTCCAGCTCGGGCTCGACTGCGGCTTCGAGGCGGAAGCCTGCTACTACAGCGGCCAGAACCGGATCGTGATCAGCGGCGACGCCTGGACCGGAATCGACGGAGCCACCCGCGAATTCGTCATCGCCCACGAGTACGGCCACCATGTCGCCCAGCATCGCGACAGCCCGGCTCCGTTCCCCCGCGCGATCGACTGGGGACCGCCGTACTGGTCGAGCTACGAGCACGTCTGCCAGGGCTCGAGAGCCGGCAAGCTATATCCCGGCGATGAGGGCGCGCACTACTTCTCCGATCCAGGGGAGGCGTGGGCAGAGTCCTTCGCCCACTATCGCTTCCCGGAAGCGCCGGTCAGATGGCGCTGGTTGCCGGCGCTGAGGCCGACGCCCGCCGCCTTCCGTGCGATCCGCGCCGACACCCTGACGCCGTGGCTGGCCCGCCGCAGCTTCACGCTCACCGGGCACTTCCGGGCCAGAAGCGCCGCGGTCGAGTGGCTGCGGACGCCGCTCGACGGCCAGCTCAGCGTCCGCCCCAGCGGCCTGCGCCACCACAGCTACTGGCTGATCCTGCGCAGTCCAGCCGGTCGCGTGCTGCGCACCTCGCGACAGGGTCTCGGCCCCCATCGNNNCGACAGGGTCTCGGCCCCCATCGCCAGCTCAACTACACGGTCTGCGGCCAGTCCCGCCTGAGGCTCGTGGTCAAGCCCACCCACCGCTCCGCCAGCACCTTCAAGCTGCGAATCCAGCGACCCTGAGATAATCCAGCCAGGCGGTCCGCCGCCCAGCCAAGGGGGCGTAGCTCAGCTGGTTAGAGCGCCGGCCTGTCACGCCGGAGGTCGCGGGTTCGAGTCCCGTCGCTCCCGTAACGGCAGCAATCGGCATTGTAGCGCCGGTTGCTGCCGTTTAGTTCAGGGCGCTGGCGGGGCCATCTTGGAGGCTTGGGCCACACATTTGGGCCACAAGTAGCTGGCTCGGTCGGGAATTCGATCGGTCAAGTGTCGGGTCGAACTCGCGTCGGCACAGCTTTGTGCAGCCGATCCGATGCTTGCGCCGCGGGTCAGGCGATGTCCACGGCGGCGTGGAGGCGCTCAGCGAAGTCGAGGAAGTCGACCATCGCCTGCTCGGGGTCGCCGCCGAGAAGGTGACCGTACTGGTCGGAGAGAAAGGACTCCCAGGCGGAGACCGAGCGGTCCTTGAGGTGCGTGCGGAGCCCTGCGATGTTCTCGGCGCGGATTGCCAAAGCTACGCGAATCGCGACGCTCCAACAACCGGCGAGGGAAGCGGCGGCGCCGATCCGGATCACGCCGATCCGCCTGACCTCGCTGTTGGCGGCCTGAGCGGTGTTCTCCGAGAACCAGGTCCAGCGCTTACTGGCAGAGAGCTGATCGACCCAGACATTCAGCATCGTCAATCGCGCGGCGATCTCGAGCAGGGAATCGGCGGCCCCGGCGTGTGCCTCGATCCGTCTGGCGAGATCGCCATCGATGAATTCGGTCGCGGAGTTGGCTTCGAGATGCAGGGCACGGGCTCCGGCCTCCCAGAGCACGTCGCGCTCATCGGAGTTGAGCGCTGCCTCCCGGGGACCCGGCAGGGTATTGACCGCCATCGCCACCGCTCCGTCGCCAGCCCTGCTCAGTGCCAGGGCTCGGGCGACGATCGCCGAGAAGGTGGTGCGCTCGGTGGCGCTGTCGGCTTCGCCGATCCCCCGCACCGCACCAATCAGAACCGAACGGAGGGCGAGGTTGACCGGGAAAATGTGACCAAGTTCGGCTTCGGCGGTCTCCCCGCGAGCGCGATGGCAGGCGCCCAGGTGGTCGGCAAGCAGGCCAATCAGTGCATCGGCGACGCGGTTGGCACCGCCGGGGTTGCCTTCGGCCGCGAGATCACCGGCGAGGCGGGTGAGGGCGGCGAGCGACTCGGCTGACTCCTCGATCGAGCGCTCCGAGCTGACGCTGAAAACGCGGTTGGCGTGACGGCGCTCGGCCGACGAGAAGCTGACCTGTCGAGCGGGAATGATCGCCGCGATCTGCTGGTCCCGGTGGACGAGGGTGCCGATGCCGCCGCCGACATGGAGGATCAGGTCGCGTGAGTGCCAGGGCGGGCGGGAGTCGAGAGCGCGCAGGCGCTTAAGGTCGAGCTCGGTGAAGCCGTGGGTCCTGGCGCGAAGCGGCTCATGGCGCTCGTTGAGTGGGTCCGAGCCGCCGAAGCGAGCCCAGGGCAGCGATTCGAGCTGTTCCTGGGCGGCGATGCTCCGCTCCTGGATCACGCCCATGCGCTCACCGGCGCTCTGAAAGCGAAGAGCCTGATCGGCGGCAAATCCAACTGCCGCCTCAGTGGAGTCGGTGCGCCTGACCAGGGCGATCAGGGTGGCGACCAGGGCGATCGCAAAGGAGAAGAGCTCGACGGTCGCAATCTGTAGCCAGAGCTGATTATCGGGAGCGCGAGCGGCAATCAGGGCGACGGCGACCATGGAAAAGCCGCAGGAGTAGCCGGTGATCACGCTGCGAGGCTGACTCGAGAAGCGAGCCAGCGAGCCCGGCAAACGTTCTGCGGCAAGCTGGGCTGAGACGACGTGGGCGGCGATCAACAGTGCGAGGGCGCCGAGGGCTCCGCCAGCGCTGATGATCAAGCCGCTCGGCAGGTGGAGGAAGTAGAGCTTGCTGAGGGCAAAGACGGCCAATCCGATCAGAGGGCCAAGCAAAATCGGAAGAAGATGGCGTGTGGCCCAGGTGAGACGCGTGTGGCGGCGCGGCGGCCGTGACTGCATCGAGGTGGGCAGGACCGGATCGCCGGTCGAGAAGCCAGTGTTGCAGAGCTCACCAAGCGTGATCGCCCGCTCCTCGCTTTGGCGATGAGCCTCGAGAACCGAGGCGAGGAAGTCGGCGGGGCCCTCGAGATCGCCGCTTCGGATCGCGGCACCGATCACGTCGCGGAGGGGGTCGATCGTCTTGCTGCGCCTGATCTCATCGACAATCTGTTGCTGAAGAGAGCTGTCGCTGATGATCAAAGCGACGACCGCCTCGCGGGCGGCGAAGACAAGGCTGGCGCTCTGGTAGGGATCGATCGGCGCGATGAGGATGGCCAGGCAGCGCTTGAAGATCGAGTGCTGATGGGTGCGCTGCAGTCGTCGCGCGACTGAGGAGACCGAGAGCAGGCAGGCGCGCAGGGCGGAGCGAGAGATCGTCACCTGGTTGAGGACAATCGATTGGTAGAGGGCGAGGCTCTGCTCGGCCGGATCCCACTCTGGGGATGAGAGAACGGCGCGGCCGAGGGGAACGAGATCCTCGCGATCGAGCAGGTCGATCGTCTCGGCGGGGTTGGCGCCGCGACGGACGAGAAGGAGGCGACGCGAGCCGGGCTCGGCAGCGAGCTCTACGAGCTCCTGGGGTGAGAGGGAGCTGCGCAGCGGGGTTCGCCCGGTCGGAGCAGCGACCGCGAAGAGGGCGGCGCGATGGCGCAGAGCGAGCGGAAGGTGCCGGGAACCGGCGAGGTGTATTGCGAGCTCGGCGAGCCTGGCCCGAAGACGGCCCCCCGGGTGCAGGCCGGCGATCAACGCATCAGCTCCTGACCAGGGAAATAGAGGTCGGGTCTGGCCTCGGGGAGCTCGTCGCGGGTGAAGCCGACGAGCTGAGAGACACGCTCCTCGATGGCGGCCAGGGTGCGCTCGACGAGGGCCAGGGAGCCCGTCGCCCACTCGCGCTCCTTGGGTCCAGCCTTGGGGCTGGCAAGGATCCGCTCAGCCCCCTCGCGGACCTCATTGAAGGTGCGGATCTGATCGAGGGCGAAGAGAACCGGCTCGAGGGCAGAGATCCCGTAGGGGGAGTCGATCTGATCGATCCCACGCAGGTGGAGCACGTCTGAGAGCGGATGTCGCCTCTCACCATCGAGCTCGAAGTAGTTGCCGGCGTCATCGATTTCAACGCTCTCAGGACGCAGCGAGCGCGGCGAGATGTCGGCCCCTTCGTGAAGGAGCATGTAGCCGTTGCCGCAGACCTCGGCGTCGCGGGTCGATTGGTTCTGAAATTGGCGCATGGCGAGGATCGCGAGCCGAGCCTGTGCGTCGTCCCGAGCCTTCGCCGGTGCCCCGGCGAAACGAATGTGGCCATGGCTGCCGCCGATCATCGAGACGGTGTTGTCGATGGCGCGGCGGGCGGAGTCGATTTCGTTGTAGGTCTGGCGGAGAAGCGGGATGCGCTGGGCCTGCTCCTCGCGGTCGGTGAAGGGGTCGCGCTGGTATCGGACCGAAATCCGCGCGCCCTGCTCGGCTGCCTTCCGCGCAAGGGCAGCAGCGCTCTCGCGCCAGCCGAAGCGAGAAATGTCGAGAAACTCTCGATCGGCGCGGGCGTCGGAGTCGGCGGCGCCGCGATCGATCTGAGAGAGGTCGCCAGATGCCTGCGCGTCGGCAATCAGGCGACGCCTTTCGACGAGCTGAAAGAGAATGGCGATTGCCGACTCGACCTGCACCTCGGCAGGGTGGTTGACGACCAGGGCGAAGCGGACCTCATGCCCGGCTTCGCCGGGGTCGACAAAGCCGCCCTCTGCGTCGATCTCGGGAACGTGGAAGCCGAAAAGCTGAAAGGGAGAGCCGGGGATGAATCGCACACTGCAGAGGCAGATCGCAAGCTCGGTGGGGGCCGAAGAGGCGGAGGAGTTGATCTCGGCCGCTAGCGCCGCGAGAGCGTCGCTAGCACGGTCGATGTGCTCGGTGGAGGGCTGGTTCTGAAAGCCGAGCGGTCTGGGATCGCCAGCTTCAAAGCGTGCGGATGGAGGTGTGACGGACACCGGAATGCAAGCCTATGGTCAGCTGGGGAGGGAGGAAGCGCCCGCCTGCCGGCACGACGCTCAGGCGACTCGACAGCCGTGGACGACTCTGACGGTCTTGCTGGCTCCGAGCCCCCGCGCATCGACCTCCCCGCGCGATCAAATACGAGGTACCCGCTAGCCTCGACCTATGGCGGATAAGAGGTCCCAGCCCAAGCGGCATCACGTCTTGCCGCAGTTCTATCTGCGGGCCTGGGCTGACGAAGAAGGTCGCGTAGCGATGCTTGGTCGCGACGGCAGAGAAGTCCAGACCGGGACGAAGGCGCTGGCGGTCGAGAAGGACTTCTACACCGTTACCGGACCCGACGGCGAGAAGGACTCCGCCGTCGAGCAAGCGCTCGCGAGTTGGGACGCAAAGGGTGCTGCGGTCCATGCTGCCTTTCTGCGCGGCGAGTTCCCACCCACCGATCAGCAGCGGATCGACTTCGGGCTCTGGCTTGGACTGCAGTGGCTGCGGGGTCGCTCCAGCCGGGAGACCGGGAGGGAGATGTTCGACAAGTTCCAGAAGATGCTGATTCAGCTCGGTCTGGAAGAGCGGCCCTCAAGGAACTCTTCCGACGGTGCCCGGGCTTCGCCCGAAAGTCAACAGATCATCGACGGGCTTGAGCCAGGCATCGAGGTTCCCGATCTCACCGGCCTACCAGAGGACATCAAGGAGATCCTGAGAGACCCTGACCAATACAACTTTGAGCCTCCGCGAGCGATGCAGCTTCTACAGATGCTGAAGGCCGCACCCCGGGCAGCGGAGCCGTTTATCGAAGCGGAGTGGCATCTGCTTCGATTCGACCACCCAGTGTTGCTCACCTGTGACGAGCCGATCACCCTCGCGCGAGAGCCTACGCCCCAGAACCGCTTCCTCGGCCTAGGACCAGCCAATGCCGACTATCTCTCGATCCCGCTCTCTCCGAGGGTAAGTCTCAGCACGATTCGAACCAAGCCGCTCGGCCGCGAAGCTGATGTGACACTGCCGCTCGCGCACGCGAGCAGCACAATCAAGCGATCCTCGAGACTTGGTGGCAGCAGCTTTTTCGCCACCCACAAGGGCTGCCCTTTCCAACGGAGTTTCCGCCGCTCCCCGACGAGCGGGTAGTTGTCGGCTGACAAGGAAGTCCGGTAGAGGGTGAAGCCGCAGCGAAGCGACCGACCCGAAATACGTTGCAGCGCAAGGAAGAGCAGGAGTGCTGCGGGGAGGAAGGTTGGTCCAGTGTGGTCCTAGGCCGACATACGCGGAGGCCGTGCGAGGACACGCGCAGTCTGCGCGATGAACAACTTTGCCAGGTTAAGGGCAAACTCCGCGTCAGCGTGGTCAACCGGAAAGTTTCCTTCTTGGGGGCCTTCGTCAGCCGTATGGCGGCCGAGATGGAAGTAGTTGCCCGCTGCACGGAGCAGCTCGTCTAGCGTGTCGCGCTCGCGCTTGTACTCGAGCGCGGCGAAGACACCCTTGGGGGCACCGGGCAGCGCGTCGAGCGCACCGCGGCACTTCAGGAAGACCTGCGCATCGTCGCCCTGGCGAAAGGCTCGCTCAGCCTCCTGGAGATGATTAGCCGACTGTCGCAATGGACTGTCGCCTCGGGGCACGGCTATCTCAGTGCACAGGTACTCGGCGGTCCCCAGGGGCTCAAGCACCTGTGCAAACCAGTCGCTTCGGGCGATGCGGAATTGAAGTTCATTCTGTCCGGCTTGGCCGAATCGCTCAAATACCCACTCGCCTGGCTGAGGGGTGTTGGCATATGCGGTCCTGTCGGTGTTCCTATCTTGACCGCGGAGCCATCCGGTCAAACGGAGGTTCGCATCGATCTGGGTGCCGTGCGCCATCTGATCGAGATACTCCAAAGCTGGCCTGTCGACCGGCACTTCGACAGTCAGCTGGGTATCTCCGGGGGAGAGGTATTCGCCAGTCAGAATGTCTTGTCCTAGACGTTCCCCACCGACGATCAGCTCGGCCCGCATTAGATGGAGTTGCACTGTGACGTTCTCGCGCAGTGTGCGAGCCGTCATCGTGAATACGAGCCTTGGGACGACGCGTCCGCGCCCATGGACGGTCCCGGGATCAACCCGCGCCCAGCCCGTCGGTTGATCACCGAGCCTTACGTGCATGGGGCGATATCGTCGTCAATCACGGAATCGTCATCGGCTGGCAGCGCACGTGAGCCTGGCATCCGTGCGAGTGAGACCCGTGCCACAGCATCGGATCGATTGCATGCTCTAGAAGCGAGGTAATCTGCGCTCCCTTCTCGCGAGCAACCCGCCAGACGATAGACGTCGCAGTCTGCGGAAAGACAATCAGCGCGACCACAACGGCTATGCCAACGAGGCGTGGCCAGATCCGCTCCGCGAGTGAGAACACGTCAAGCAGGTTCATCCTTCGAGATTAGGGCTGAGTTCGGCGGGATGCGAACCCGTTTTGACCTGGCACGCACGCAGATGAACCGGGTGCGTTTCCCGATAGACGTATCCAGCGACCTCCTGGGCTTGACGGAAGCCGTTGCCGAGTCTGGCAGCGGCCGGCGGCGCTGCAAGGCGCCCGCTTCGCGGGGCCTCGCTGACGCTCGGGTTCCGCGCCGCCTGATCCGCTGCCCGACGGCTCGACGTCTTCCGTCAACGAGCCCAAGGAGGTGCGCGAGCGCCACCGCAGTTCAGTCCGACACGCCCCAGCTTGCCGTCCTCGGCCGCTACGCCGTTCCCGAAGAAGGACGGGTTCTCGTCGGCCGCCGCATCGAGGGCGAGGTCTACGTCTACGACTACCCGCGCAGCGGCCCCGGCCGTCCCTACTTCGTCGAGGCGGGCTTTGAGTCCAAGGGCGAGCTGGCGATTCTGATCGCCGACTACCGCCGCCAGTCCGAGCGGCTCGGGGCCTGTCCGATGAGCCGGGAGGCGATCACGAGGGCGTTCGCGCTGGCCCCCGCGGGGCCGACTCCGCCCCAGCTTGGCACGCCCTGATGGGCGTGCGGGGGCTCCGCCGTCGGCCCCGCGACGGGTGGGACCCTGCGTGAAAGGACGGCCATGTCAGCCCCAGCTTCCTCTGCTTCGGCTCCCCCGCAGGCAAAGCGCGGAGCGCTCACCGACGAGGTCTTCGACTCCTCGCCCTCGCTGCTTCGCCCCACCCGCGGCAAGAACGCCGTCGCCGGCCTGCAGCAGTACTTCGCCCCGCCCGAGGCAGCCGAACTGATCGCCGCGGTCAACGGCCGCACGCTCTCCACCCTCGACCTCACCGCTGGTGACGGCTCGCTGCTGGCAGAGGTCGACCCCGATCTGCGCTTCGGGATCGAGATCGACGCCGACCAGGTCAAGGTCGGCGGCTACGAGGCAATTCACGGCGACGTGCAGCGCGCCTATCCGCTGCTGCGCCTGCTGGGGACCGAGTTCCCTCGCCTCGCCTGCAACCCGCCCTTCGGCCTCGACTGGACGCTCGGTGGGAAGCGCGAGAACTCCACCGTCGCCACCTGGCGGATGGCGATGGCGCTGCTCGCCGGCAACGGCGCGGGAGCCTTCATCGCCGGTCGCGACCGCTTCGCCCGCGAGGTGCTGCCGCGTCCCGACGCCGCCGGCATCTACGCGCTGATCGAGTGCCCCGAACTCTTCGAGCGGGTCGCGCTTGCCTGCACGATTGCCTTCTTCGTCGCGCCCGACAACGTGATCGAGCCGCGCGAGGGAGGACCGCTGCGTCTCAGCTCGGCGCGGCCGAGTCCCTTCGCCCGCCTCGCCCTGCAGCAGCGGCGGGAGCTGCGCGGCGTCGAGCGCCTGAACGGCCAGCCGACCACCTACTTCGCGCTCAACCTGCGCGAGTGGCGCCAGCTGAACTCGCTCGCCGCCGAAGACGCGCTCACCTTGGAGCCGGCGCTGCGCGAGGCGGTCGCCGAAGCCACGGCCGAGGCAGAGCAGGCTGTCTGTCCGCTCTATGAGGTCCGCCCCCAGCAGCGCCTCGCCTTCCTCGATGACCTCGACCAGGTCCGCTGCATCGCCGCCGACCCCGAACCGTCGCGTTTTCCACCTGGGAAGCGCTCGTGCCGCGCGACGTCAACCACGACGCCGAGACCAGCCGGTGCTCTTCTCCGCGCCGGAGGTCTTGGAGCTCGGCAAAGACGGGCGCGACCTGCTCTTTGCCGAGGTGCCGCCCGGCGGCAAACTGACCGGCTTCGAGCAGGACGGCCTGCTGAACCTCTACGACGCGAGGATCGGCGGCGGCTTCGAACCGCCCAGCCCGCCCATCCACTGCAGCGAGGACTCTTGCCAGGGGCCGCTGCAGGCCGCTCCGGGGGCGGGCTCACCCGCGAGCGCCGGCTTCAGCGGCCGTGGCAACGTGCCATCGCAGGCGAAGAAGAGGCGCCGCTGTACGCAAAAGCGCGGCGAAGCGAGGCGGCGATGCGTCCGCAAACACAAGGAGCAAGCGCATCGTAAGGCGAGTACCCAGGGCAACCCAGGGAGGGCCAAGTGAACCGGCGCACAGAGCGGCGCACAGAGACAGGGGAGAAGACCACGATGACCGAGAGACCGAACTACCTGTCGCGCCTTGCCCGCATCGGCGCGCTGGTCGGGGCCCTCTTGCTGATGGCCACCTTCGCGAGCAGCGCCGAGGCCGCCAGCCCCCGCTTCGACGTCAAGGCCACCTGGGGGGACACGAACCTGACCCCGGGGGGCGAAGGACAGTTCGAAGTCCAGGTTCGCAACATCGGCGACGCCGATGCCGCCGAAACAGAATTCACGATCACCGACGAACTGCCCGCAGGCGTCGAAGTGACGAACATCGAATGGAATGGCTACTTCGGCGACCTCTCGTTCCTCTGCAGCGGCGTCGGGACGAATACGGCGACGTGCAACATCCCGAGCTTCTTCGGCTTCGTAACGCCGCTGCTCGCGCCCGCTCGGGGGACGTCGGGCAACTTCGTCACCGTGGAACCCACGGGCTACGTCATGCCGCTATTCATCGACGTGGCGATCGCGCCGGGCGCCTCGGGGACCGCCACCAACACGGCAACGGTCAGCGGCGGCGGCGCCCCCACCGCGACCGACGTCGACCCGGTCTCCTTCGGCGAACCGTCTCGCTTCGACATCGTCCCGAGCAGCTATCAAGCCGACGTCTTCGACGACGCCTATCCGCTCGGCTCGCCTGCGCGCCAGGCCGGCGACCGGCCCTTTGAGCAGCGGGTGAATTTCGATTTCACGAAGAAGACCGGCGTCAGCGGCGTCGACGGCACCCGCTACATCACGGCGGATGGCTCGATCAAGACCGTCGAAGTGACGCTGCCGCGCGGCTTCGTCGGCAACCCGGAGGCGACGCCGAAGTGCGATCCCCTGGACTTCAGCGAACTCGGGACGCTCTTCAATACGACCCAGTGTCCTGCCGACACCCAGGTCGGCTACCTCAACATCTCCGTCAAAGAAGGCACCCGCAGGAACGGGCGCGGCAACTCCTTCAACCCCAACGAGATCCTGACCGGCGTTCCGATCTACAACCTGAAGCCGCCGAAGGGCGTGCCGGCGGACTTCGGCTTCAACGCAGGGGCCTTCGTCCTCAACATCTCGGCCCTGCTGCAGGTGCAGGGCTCGGAAGTGACCTTCTGGGGCGTGCCGGCGGATCCCGCTCACGACAGGCTGCGCTACTTCAAGGGTCCGCACGACGGCTCCGTCGACCCGGTACTCGGCGCCCCCTGGGGGGCGGCGCCGATCCGCCCCCTTCTCACCAACCCGACCGACTGCGGCTTTGACAACGGCGGCGCCCGCATCCGCGTCGACTCCTACAACCACCCGGGCGAATTCACGCCCGTGCAGGAGTACGGCAACCCGCTCAACGTCACCGGCTGCGATGACCCGCGCTTCCGCTTCGAACCGAAGATCGCCCTGCAGCCGACCGACGCCCACGCCGGAGCGCCGACCGGACTAGACGTGCACCTGGAAGTGCCGCAGAGAAACGACGAAGTCACTGAGGCCAAAGAACTCTACGCCGAAAACGGCTTCGTCAAGGGCATCTCCACCCCACCGATCAAGAAGGCGGTGGTCACCTTCCCCCAAGGGATGACGCTCTCGCCCTCCGCTGCCCAGGGCCTCGGCTCCTGCTCCTCGGCCCAGATCGGCCTCGGCACCAACGCCCCGGTCACCTGCCCAGACAACTCCCAGTACGGCAAGCTCGTCCTGCACACCCCGATCCTGCCGGTCAACGCCCAGCCCGAAGGCTACATCTACATCGCCAAGCAAAACGACAACCCCTTCCACAACTTCCTCAGCCTGTATCTGGTGATCGAAGAACCCGACCGCGGCATCCTGGTCAAGATCCCCGGAAGGATCGACCTGGACTCGAGCACAGGGCAGATCACCACGACCTTCGACGACCTGCCCCAGTTCCCGGTCTCCGACATGCAGCTGACCTTCAAGGGCGGGGTGAGGGCAGGCCTGGTCGAGCCGAGCACCTGCGGCAAGAAGACGATCCACGCCGAGTTCTTCTCCTGGCAGGATCCAGGCACCCCGCACCCGGTCGACAGCTCCTACGATGTAACCCAGAAGCCCGACGGCTCGCCCTGCGTCAACAGCCTCGGCGAACGGCCCTTCAAGCCCAACCTGCAAGCCGGCACGACCAACAACGCCGGCGGCTCCTACTCCCCCTTCGTCTTCCGCCTCCAGCGCACCGACGACGACCAGGAGTTCTCCCAGCTCGGCACCACCCTGCCGCCGGGCCTGGCGGCGAAGTTCGCCGGGGTCGGCATCTGCCCCGACGCCGGTATCGCCCAGGCAGAACACCGCACCGGCGCGGGAGACGGGGCCCTGGAGCAAAGCCAGCCCTCCTGCCCGGCCTCCTCATTCATCGGCACCACCCAGGTTGGCGCCGGAGTCGGCGTGCCGCTCACCTACGTGCCCGGCAAGGTCTACCTCGCCGGCCCCTACCGGGGCGCCCCGATCAGCATCGTGGTGATCACCCCGGCCGTGGTCGGTCCCTTCGACCTCGGCGTGATCGCGGTCCGTACGGCGCTCAACGTCAACCCCGAAACAGCCCAGGGCGAAGCCCTCTCCGAACCCTTCCCGCAGATCTTCCAGGGGATCCCGGTGCGGATCAGAGACATCAGGCTGAAGCTCGACAGGCCGGGCTTCACGCTCAACCCGACCAGCTGCGCGGAGAAGCAGATCGACGCCCACATCACCGGCACCGGCGGCGACGTCGCCTCAACCGCCGACGACACTGCGGCCGACCTCGCCAACCGCTTCCAGGCCGCCGACTGCGCCTCCCTCGGCTTCAAGCCGAAGCTCGCCTTCCGCCTCTTCGGTGGCACCCACCGCGGCGCCCACCCGAAGCTGAGGGCTGTGCTCACCTACCCCAAGAAAGGCGCCTACGCGAACATCGCCGCCGCCTCGGTCGCCCTGCCGCGCTCGGAGTTCCTCGACCAGGGCCACATCAAGACCGTCTGCACCAGGGTGCAGTTCGCCGCCAAACAGTGCCCGGCGGGCTCGGTCTACGGCCACGCGGTGGCCAAGACGCCGCTCTTCGACACCCCGCTGGAAGGCTCGGTCTACCTGCGCTCCTCCTCCCACCAGCTGCCCGACCTGGTCGCGGTGCTGCGCGGTCCCGCCTCCCAGCCGGTGGAGGTCGACCTCGTCGGCCGCATCGACTCCGTGCACGGCGGCATCCGCAACAGCTTCGAAGTCGTCCCCGACGCCCCGGTCGAAACCTTCACCCTGAGCATGCAGGGCGGCAAGAAGGGCCTGCTGGTCAACTCCACCGACCTCTGCGCCAAGGCCAACCGCGCCACGGCCAACTTCAGCGCCCAAAACGGCAAGAAGCTGACCCTGCACCCGGCGATGCAGGCGAGTTGCAAGAGCGCCAGACACAGGCGCCGCTAGCGACCAAGACCTCACCTCCCACAGCTACCAGTCAAACCCAGTCACATAAACGAGCGGCCCCAGCCTTAAGCAGGAAGCGCTCTTGTGTATCGCCGTGTACCTGTGCTGTGAGGCGACGCATTCGCAGCAACATCGTCGCTGAAGGGGTGACTCGACCGGTCACGTACGTGGAGAGTCGCGAAGCCGAGGTTCCCACCCGGGAGGCGAACTCGGCGCGGGACAACCCCGATTCGCGGACGAGCCGGCCAACCTCGCTCGCTATGGCTGCGCGCTCCGCCGCTTCGGCGGCTTCGCGCGAGCGCGCGATCGCCCGCTCGAACGCCGGGGCGACGCCATAGGGTCGGCTATAGGCGAGCGCTTCTTCGATCCTGCGCGCGACCGGTCCCCACGGCTCCTCCCGCACCTCCCTCGCCATCCGGCGCCAGTCCCGGAGTCCGCCACGCTCCAGCGCGGTCTGAATCGCCTCGAGGGGCCAGTCCGAAACCGGGTCCTCGGGCGAGGCGTCGACGTTGCGGAAGGCGAGTGTGCTCACGGGCTCACCATCTTTGTCCCGACGGCGCCCAGAACCTCGGTCACGGCGCTCCAGTCGCTCCAGCGGCTGCGCAGGCGACGGTAGGAGGAGAGCTGGTCGATGACCGAGCGATCGACGGGCTGCGGATCGGAGAGCTGGCGGACGAGCTGGGAAGCGACACCGTCGCCTTCGCCATGCTGGTCGGCGTAGTACTCGTCGATGCGCGCCAGGACCTCGGCCGCGCGATCGACGCCCAAGTGCTCTGACAGCGCCGCGAGATCGAGGTAGTCGCGGGTCTGGTTGCGGCGCACGATGAGGAACGCCTTGATCCGAAGAGTCTCCTCGGCCGTCGGCACCGTCACCTCGCCTCCCGAGGGCACGGTGACCGTGGCCACCTCCAGCGGCGCCCTGCGGATCATCTGCCTGACGCCGGCCTCGATCCCGTCGAGGTTCCCCAGGATCACCTTTCCCGGGGTGACCCGGTTGGTGGCCCAGCCCTCGTCGTCCTCGACCGCTTCGAGCACCATCTCGAAGCGGTCGGCCAGATCGGCGAGAACGTGGTCGTGATCGGCCGATTCGCGATGGTCCGCGTAGAGGATCGCCGCCGCACCGCCGACCATCACGGCGCCTGGGACCAGCCGTTGCAGGTGCGCGGCGGACTCCAGCAGGGCGACGAACCGCGGGTCCCTGCGTGCAACGTCGGGCGCCTCGAGGTCCTTTCCCGCACTCCCGCCCTTTGGGTCTACGCGCTTCCCAGCCATAAAAGGAAATTATCAAATCTGATATATGGCAACCGGCGCTGAATGTCGACGCGCGCCTGGTCACCGCCGACGAGCGCCTGCGGCAGTTCGACCCGGAGCGGACGGTCTGGTAGCGGCTAGCCGGGTCGGAACTCGGCAGGACGCGAGCCGAGCCCTGGCGATAACCGACCAAGCGCCTACCATCTCCTCACTCATGGCAGCGCGGCTCACAACACGCTCCGACTGGCTCGCCTCGCACCCTCCCGCTGCGCAGCGGCTGACCGAGACCCTTGCCGGAGTTGCCCGTCGCGCCCAGGCCGATGAGGACTTCCGCCACGCCGTGCGCGAGTTCCTCGACGAGTTCGCGCTTCGAGGCGACGATCGGTCGCGGGCGCAAGCCATTGCGGAGCGGCCGGTGGCGACGGGCGATCCCCGCCACGATGCCTATCTGGGAGCGCTGGCGGAGCATCTTGCGGCGGTTCACCATCTGAGGCGACCGGCGTGGTCGGTCGAGCCCGAACGCTTCCTCAGACGTTTCTGGTTCGTCAGCGACACGCCCGGGTTCCGGGCGGTCTCGATAGCCCAGGCTCCAGCCGCCTTCCGGCGCCGGGGCGTTTTCATCCCCGAGCGCTCCCTGCACCGCGTCTGAGCGATGGACTGCGGTGAGATCATCGATGCTCTCACCGCCCTGGCCGTCGAGCCTGCTCGCCGACGAGCTGAACCTCGAACGAGCCGACCAAGTCCTGTCGATCGCCGAACGAACCTACGGGGACAGGCTCGACCCCGCCGCCCGTTTTTTCGTCGAACAGGTGTTCAGCGCCGAGTAGTCGATCGAAGGACTCTGGAGGACAGATCTGTTCCTACCTTTGTTCCTACCTCATCGGTTGGCAGTCGTCCTGAAGTTCATGGCCCTAGGCACCCTGGACTGCCCCCGCTTCGGGCGACAGGTTGATCTACCCCCGATCTGATGGAGTCCTGTTTCTAGAGTCCTTCGGCCGCAAGGAGGATTCAGATGCCCCCAGTAGAACACAATGCGAACCAAGCGGCGCGGATCGAAGGCGCCCCGATATCGCTGGCACAGTAGCCGGCTTGTCGGGATTGAGGCGAGATGATCAGCCGGAGCCCGCCTAGTCTCGATTTCGCCACCGACGCCGAGTAGGGTTCCCGCTGGCAGTCAAGCATCGGCTGGCCACGCATGCCCGCCGAGGACAACTATGCCGGCAGTCGAACTCCTCTCGATGAACTCCAAAATGTCGATACGTCGTGACGCTCCCGAGTTCAGGGGGGTCTTCCCGCCCTGGAGGGCCGGGGCCTTGGCGGGGATCAGCGGCAACCGAATCGGCCAATGGGCACGATACGGCCTGATACGACCAAGCCACTACGAAGGGCGTCCGCGGAATCTGTATGCCTTCAACGACGTCGCTGAGGCGATCGTTATCCGCTGGTTGCTGGAGCGTAGCTTCGACTACGAGGCGATTCACGCAGCGGTTGAAAAGGCTCGCGACGAGCATCCCGATTGGCCGCTTCTTGAAGCTCCTCTCGGAGTCGCCCAGCACGCCGTCAAGGGTGACCCTCGTGGGGTGATCGTCCTCCGGGTTGAGAAGGGCGTCTACGTCGAGACTTCTGACAAGCCTGGCCAGATAACGCTGAAGCCTCAGCTTCTAGAGGAAGCCCGGGACATGCTGCGGCGCGGAGGGTGGATTGCCGCGCAACTACAGCTACGGCGGATCGAAGTCGACCCGCAGAAGCTCGGTGGTGCGCCCTCGCTCCGGGGACGCCGATGGCCGATCGAGCGGATCGCACAGATCGCGTCCGATTCCGAGGGCCGCTCGCTGCTCGTCGATGACTACGGGCTGGATCAGCGCGATATCGACGAGTCGCTGCGCTGGATGGAGTGCGCAAGCGCTCTTTAGGGGCGCGACGGGACGGTCGGTTCAAGGTGGCCACCCTCGTCTTGGACGAGCAGTTCATGGGCAAGCGACTCATCCTCGGGCTGCGTGATCGCGGCCTAGATGTGCAGACCATCGGCGATTTCGGGGCTCAGGGGCGAGCCGATCCCGATGTGGTTCGTCGTATCGGCGAGGGGCTGAAGGGGGACTGGGTCTTGATCACGATGGACCTGACGATCCTGGAGGACTTCGAAGGCTTCGACTGGTCTAGGTACGCGATCGCGTGGGTCGTGATCGACGAGCACCTACAGGGCTCGGCAGTCGAGCAGAGCAAGTCGAACGTTGTTCAGCGGCACGCACACACGATCAGCGACCAGAAACCGGGCGAGCACTTCACGTATACGGCCCGGCGGCACTCGAAGCATCCTCCAAGCCTGGCCAAGCTGCTTGGTCGCAAGGGGACGAGTTGAGGCCGTCGCGACACCGGTGGCAGGGCTGATATTCCGCTCAAGCCGGGGGGTCGGCCTTGGTCTTCGTTCGGCGGAGTTTGCCCTTCGCCGCGCCCAACGGTCGCCGTCTATTGCTCGTCGCTGTCGACCTCCGCCGCAGGCCCCGTCGGGGTGGACCAGTTCCACTGACCCTTGATCTTTTTGATCATGTCGCCGAGATCCTTGTCCGTGTCCTTCGACGGGTAGACCAGAAGATCGACAAGGCTGCCGAGAACGGTTCCTGCGTGGAACAAACGGAGCGTGTCTCCTGCTCTAGTTTCTTGAAGGCCGGGGAAGCATCGAACCCCCTGCTCAAGTAGGGCTCGTTCCATGTCTTCGGCGATCTGAGACTTAATCCGGGTGGTGTCTTCGCCAGACACCTCACGGAGCTGCTGCGTGATGTCTGAGCGAGCCACGGCGAGGAAGCCGCGGCCGTTGAGCTCACGCTTCAGGTTGCGAGCGACGGTCTGCAAATGATTGCGCGATGGCATTAGTCATTCTCCTAATGAATTAATATATTGTTAAGTTAATAAGTTAACTGCCAATATAGCAGATAACTAACTCTGCCACAGCTGAGCCCACTCCGCCTAGCAATCGAGCGCTCCGCACCTCTCGTGCCGTACTCGCGCTCGGGGCCGGTGGGTGCTAGACGTATCAGTCAATGTCCGAGCAACCGCCAGGAGACGGCCCGATCCTGAGCGGTCCGGGCGTAGCGTGGCCGCCACCCCCCGACGATTCCCCGCCGACGCCGTCGTGGGTCAACGGGCGGTCATTTCCCGCAGTGTGGCGCGACACGTTGGCCTTTGGCATGGGCTCGATAATGGCGACCAAGGACCAGTTCCCGCAGATGAGACCGGGCAAGCCCTGGAATCACAGACCGCCTCCGGGGTCCCCAGCCGACATCAACCAGGCAATTGCGGCAAAGATTCACCTCAGCCTCCGGCTCCTGCCGCTGCTGGCCACCGCCGAGCTCGTGGTCGTCGAGCCAAGCCAGATGGAGCTCGTGCCGAACTGGCGCCGCGACGAAGAGGAGGCCCTCTATTCGGCCGAGGCTGTACTTCCCCGGTCGCCCGTGTTCCTCGACTTCGAGGCCCTGGACGGCACCCCGGTGGCGTGGGAGCAGGAGACGTGGCCGCTGCCGTTCTACCTGCGCGGCGCCCTCTGCTGGAGCCAGGACGAACTGCTCAGCATCGTTCCTTTTGGCAGCGTGGGCAGCAGGCACCCCTGGGGTGGCACCGATTACCAGGCGTGGGCGAGATGGATCTATCTCCAGGGACACTCGTCCGACTGGCCTGACCTCGGGCCCGGTGACTTCATGACCCGAGCGAGCGGCGATGCCCGCTGCTGGGTCGATGGGGAGCAAGACTCTGTCTGCGCGCAGCATGGAAGCGTCGCCTACAACCTCTGCCGTCGCGTCCTGTCGGCGCTGATGTTCCTAGAGGCATTCGGGATCGAGCTGGAACCCGAGCGGATGAGTCGCCAGGTCCGACGCCGAGCCGAGCGCAAGGAAGAAAGAATTGGACTGATCCCTTCCTCCTGGCCAGCAACCCCGGAGTCGAGAACCGGTGCGACGGCTGAGGATGGAGATGGTCCCCAACTCGATTCGCGTCCCAGAGGGCCGTGCCCAATCCCGAAGACCCACGCGCGTCTGAACCAGTGCCACGAGATGTGGCATGCGGCTCTTCGGTCCTACGCGAGCCCCGACAGCTTCGCAGCACACCTCAACGCTCTGATCCCGGGGCTGCGGTCAGTTACATGGGTACTCAAGAAGGAGCTTTCCCACCGCGAGGGCTTCGATCAGTGGTACGCCCGCTGGCAAGAAGCGATGGAAGTCGATAAGCGGATGAAATGGTTGGTCTCCGCCCGTAATCGGATTGAGAAGCAGGGAGATCTCGATACCCATTCGGTCGCCCACGTTCAAGTGACGGGCGATTGGAGCGAGGCCCCGGTGGTCTCAATCGAGGCCGAGCCGACGATGGAGGCGCACGAAATCGCGCGCCGTGTTCAGCTTGTGGGTCTGCCGCAACGGGCCCAGCGCGAGGGGATTCTGGTCGTAGAGCGGCGCTGGACGCTCGCCGAGCTTGCCGGCGACGAGATCCTCGACGTGCTCGGCCACTGCCACGGGGTACTAACGAATCTGGTGACGGCGGCGCACGAGGATTGGGGTGCGGAGGGGGAGTCGAGCTGCGAACTGAGCGAGGACGGGGTGTGCGAGGGCGTGCCGGCAACGCCCCATCCAAGTGGCCGCCTGCCGTGCATGCTCGCCAGTCGGAAGGCGCGGACGGCACGCCGGGATCTTCAATCGGGCGCGCTGATCGAGGTTGGCTTGGAGCCCTACCGAGGGCCAACGCTTACCGAAGAGAAGATCCACAAGCGCTACGGCCCGCAGCTACCTCTTGAGGAGCTGCCGCCAGACGCCGATGCCTACGACCTTGCCGAGGCGTTCCACGCCTGGGGCAGACAACTCCTAACAGTGGACGGCGAACATGTAACGCTGGCCTGGCTCCTGCGGAATGGCAGGCCGCTCAGACAGATCACCCTCTACCCCGAGGACCAGCGCGAGAAGTACCTCGCGATCGAGAGCATCGCAGAGGAGGTGGAGCGCCTCGGGGCGAACGAGATCATCTTCACGACGGAAGCCTGGGAAGCAAGGGCGGTCGACCATGACGACCCACGCGCGGAGCTGCGCCCGGCCGAGCGCGACGATCGCATCGAGTCGTTCCTGACTTACGCGCTGCGGCGGGGAGAGAAGGTGCGAGTCTGGCGGACGAGGGTGAGCCGCACGAAATCGGGGGGGATCGAGTTGGGCAAAGTGGCAACCAGCGAGACTGAGCCGGGGTTCCTTTCGCCGATCATGCGCGTCTGGGATACCTGGCCGAACTAAGTTGTCCGACCATCAGCCATGCGGGGATCTATCTACGAAGGGGCGCCCCGTCGTGATAGGCACCCACGGTCGTAACGCCACCGTCGGCTCTTATATGTCGGAATCCAAAGTGAGGGGGAGGTCGTAGGAGGATGAGCAAGGTCAGCGACGAGTTCCGTGTGACTATGTCATTGCAGGAGACCGAGTTCGCCGTAAAGGAGGCCGTTGCAAACTGCGGGTGGGGGGTGAAGGAACAGGAACCCGGCCGGATCGTCCCTCGAATTGGCGTCGGCCTGACGCGCAACCCGTCGAAGATCGACGTGCTGATTTCGGCCGACGGAGACAAAGGGTCGCTGGTGACTCTCAACGGGAAGATCGCCGGCATGGGGCCGCTTCAAAAGCGCCACCTGACCGCGGAAGTCGGCAAGCTCCGGAACGCGATTGACGTGGCGGTCTATCGAGCCGGGACCCACCAGCCGAACACAAGTTGAACCTGGTGGCGCGGATCGAGGCTGACCCCGTTTCGCTGGAACGGTAGCGCCCCTCGCGGCAACCGGCCTTGAGTTCGGCAAGCGAAGACTTCCGGCGGATGGAGGCCTCGGCTGGGGCGAGGACGAGGGCCGCGAGGGAGTCGAGCTGACGATGCCGCCCCACGATCTGGTGGAACTGCTCCAGCGTCTGCACGGCGAAGCCGAACGGGTGCTCTTGGAATCGGCGACCGAGCGCCGCTCGAAAGAGGAAGACGCCGAGACCAGCGAGCTTTTCCAGCTCGGCTTCGACGCTTGCGAGGAGCTGCTGGCCGATCTGGGACCCGCGAGTCGGTGAGCGAGCATGACCACCACCAAGAGCAAACGCCTTCGCCCCGGCGAACTTGACGGCCTCGTCCTCTCCTACCTCTGCGAGCACCGCAAGGACGGCCCGCTGACCGCTACGGCAATTGCCAAGGGCCTCGACGGCCGCTCGGCCGGCGCCGTCGCCAACTGCCTCGCCCGTCTGGCGAAGGAAAAGAAGTCAGGCAGGCCAAGAAAACTCCTCGCGCCCACGCCATCAGGGAGGCACGGGCGTGATGAGCGGGTGGAAAGGTCGACCGGGGACAGGGATAGGCCACAGAGTGCCCTTCCCTGAGTCGACCCCTCCCGAGATCAACCATGTTGTCCTGACCGGGACGCTGATCCGTGATCCGCGGGAGGGGAGAAGCCGGCGATCCGGTCACGCTCCTGCGGATCGCCTTCCCGGTGCGCGACCCGAGCGGCCGCAGGCGTTGTGGACCCGGGCGAGCTGCGATGTCAAAGTGCCCGGCGATCTTGCAAAGCGAAATGCCAGCGAGCTGCGAGCCGGCGGCCAGGTGATCGTGGCGGGGCAGCTCAGAGAGCGCTGGGTGGTTGAGGGCGCCGTCGCCAGGCGGCGCGAGGTCATCGTCGCCATGCTCATCAAGTCGGGTCCTCCGCCCACCGAGTCGGGCCCATCAGATGCGATGTAGGCGCGTTCCGTAGTGCCAATGTAGACTGCCGTCGCTGCATTTGGGTATCCTGCTAGCTTAGACAGAAGCATTCTGAAAAAGAGGCGCCAAGGGGGCCCTTGAAACTGAGGACGATGAGGGACAACAATCTCGGTCAAAGGGCCATGTCTCAGTGAAAGGCTTGCCCCCGGAGTCGTTACGCCGCTTAGCTCTTCGACATAGTGGGGGACGGTGGCCGAGTACTAGCACGAGGCGCCGACTTGCTGTGATGGTGACTTCCTCGGCGTCGATGGTTGCCTTGACCGCACTGGCTTCTGTTTCGCATGCAGTGCCACCACGCAGTGGAGGACTGCGGATCGTCGTCACCGGCTTGCCCCCGGGCCAGCCGGGGACCACGATCCTGCGAGGTCCTCGGATCGGACATCGAACGCTCCGTGGGACGGCGATCAAGGTCCGAAATCTCGCACCCGGGCGTTATCGGTTGACGCCAAAGAAGGTCCGGGTCTTGAAGTCCAGGGGCGGCGTTCGCACAGGAGCTACGGCTCTACCGGTTTCCCCCTCAGAGACGGTTCAGGTCATTCGCGGGAAGACCCAGGTGGCTCGCGTCGTCTACGGCTCGATCATCAATCCAGGGGTCCGTCCCCTCTCTGGGAGCGGCGTCAGCGCGGTTGGGCCGAAGGACAATCCCAGCACGGTCGTCGTGGCACACAACGCCGGGCTTCACGTCGGCCAAATCGTGACATCGGGTTCGACCGCCGAGCTTCCGTCCGGCCTGGTCTCGCGCATCACCGCGATCAAGTCGGGTCGGAGCAAAGACACCCTCTTCCTCAAACCCGTGCCGGTGACCGATGCGGTTCCGGTCATCGATACCGGAGCCGTGACTCCCACCACCGATCAAGCTGAGACCTCGGCATTGCTTGGACTCAAGGTGGAGTCGGACATCTCCCGCGCTTGCGGCCTGTCTGCGCAGGACAAGCTCACCCCGATCGTGCGGCTCGATGGCATGAACGTGAACGCCGATATCCGCGCCACCCCCTGGGGCGGAGGGCCAAAGGCAGATCTCGTCGTCTCATCTCATTGGATGTTCGGCTTCAAGCTCGAAACGACCGGCGCCGTTTCCTGTGCGAAGGAGGTCGCAGCGCCCGAGATCCCATTCGATATCCCGGTAGGCCCAGTGGTCGTACCCGCATATGTCGCAATGCCGGTCACAGCCGATATCAGCCTCAGCGGCGAGACGACGGCGCAGGCCACTTACTCGTGGGAGAGCCAGATAGGGATGCGAACGCATCGCGCGGGACCTTTGTTGATCCCAAAGCCGGTCTTCGACGTTTCACACCCCTCTGCCAACCTCAGCATCTCGACCACGCCCAAGATCTCGGTTGAGGGCGGTGTCGACCTAGAAGTAGGTCTGGGAATTCGTAGTCTCAAGAGCGACATCTTCTTCAAGGCGGGCACCTCGCTTGAGGCGGCCCTGGAACCGTCCAACTGCCACCTAGACTGGAAGCTCGGAAATTTCTCCGCGGGCGGCAGGGCCGGCCCATTTTCCATCAGCACGCCGGATTTCACCGCCGTAACGCACCGTGTCTGGACGGGCTGCGGCTCGGGGCCGGGTTCCGGCGGTGGCCCTCCTACTCACCCCCCTCCAACCGAGAACCCGAATATCCACCTCGGTAACCTCAGCTTCGGCGCCTTACCGACAGGACAGCAAACAATCGAGCATCTAACTGCCAGTGGCGGCACGCCGCCCTACTCCTTCGCGATCTGGAACGATCCCGGCAACGTGGCAAACGTCCCGAGTTGGGTCAATGTCGCCTCCGACGGCATTGTGACGATCGATCCTCCCGCGGGCACTAATCAGAGCGTCAGCTTCTACGTCTACGCCTCAGACGCTACCGGGCAGCATTCACCATTTAAACGGGATCAGATCGCCTTTTCGGTGAGCGGCGGCGGGGGTGGTGGCATGTCGTGGACGGCAATTGGACTACCTGTACCGGCCGGCGGCGAAGCAGGCTCTGCGTTTTACTCCTTCGGCGTGTTCAGCCAGAGAGTCGCCTGCTCCACGGCAGGAATCTGCGTATTGGCAGGTTCCTACTATGACACCAACGGTTTTCGGCATAGCATGATCGAGACCTTCGCCGACGGCACCTGGACGGCAACTCAACCTCCGGTGCCGGCCGGTGGTGAAGCGGGTTCAGCTGATTTCTCAAGCTCATTGGTGGCCTGCTCTTCCGCCGACTTATGTCTGGTGTCGGGCGAATACCAGGACAACACCAACGGTTTTCGGCATAGCATGATCGAGACCCTTGTCGACGGCACCTGGACGGCAACTCAACCTCCGGTGCCGGCCGGTGGTGAAGCGGGTTCAGCTTGGTTCGGCACCCTGGCGTGTCCAGGGGCAGGCTTCTGCGTGGCCAGTGGTAGCTATGGGACTTCTAGTGGCCTGGTCGAGACCCTTGTTGACGACACCTGGACGCCGACTGCCGCTCCGTCATATGGTGATGGAGCGGCTGGTGGCGTTGACTACAGTACCCTCACTTGCTCCAATCCAGACTCCTGTGTGGAGCTAGGCTACGATTCGTATCCTGGAAGTCGCGAAGAATATACTTTGATCGAGACCTTCGCTGACGGCACCTGGACGGCAACTCAACCACCGGTGCCGGCCGGTGGTGAAGCGGGTTCCGCGTTACTCAGCAAACTGGCATGCTCCCCAGCGGGACCCTGCGTGGCCCTCGGCGAGTATCGAGACGCCAGCAGCGGTCGCTGGACCGGCTTGATCGAGACCTTCGCTGACGGCACCTGGACGGCAACTCAACCACCGGTGCCGGCCGGTGGTGAAGCGGGTTCCGGGACTTTGGGCTGGAGAACGTTGGCGTGCTCCACGATGGGTACCTGCATGGCTTTCGGTTACTACCATGACACCAGTGGTGGCTCGCGCAACATGGTCGACACGTTTGCCAACGGCACCTGGACGGTGGCTGAGGCTCCGGTGGCGGCGGGCGGAAAAGCCGGCTCCATCTATATCGAAGAAGTGTCGTGTCCCACGGCAAACTCCTGCGTGGCTTTCGGTGACTACAACGACACCTTCGGTAACGAGCACGACTTGATTGAGACCCTTGCCGACGGCACTTGGAGGGCAATCCAGCCTCCGGTGCCGGCTGGCGGTGAGGCCGGTTCTGGCGGCCTTGTTCCACTATTGGCATGCTCTGCGGGAGGCGCGTGCGTAGGCATTGGTCATTACAAAGACACCAGCGGACAGTGGCAAGGCATGATCGAGACCCTCGCCGATGGCATCTGGACTGCGACCCAGCGTCCGGTGCCTGCTGGCGGGGTCTCGGCGGCGACAGCCTCCGCACCGGCCTTGGCATGCTCCGCGGTGGGCACTTGCGTGATTATAGACACCTACGAAGACACCAGCGGTAGCTTGCACGACATGATTGAGACTGGCAAAAGCGGGCCGTGATGATGACGGAACCCACACGTCTTCTGTTTGCTCTATTCCGAGGCTGAAGGTCGTATCTTCAAAGCAAGCGAGGCATCGCTGCGGGCAATCTGACGCGGCGTCCCTGCCTCATGGCCCAAGCTGCCGTGCGGGTTGCGAGCCGAACCACGTCCTCGACCTCATCGGGAGGGGCGCTGAAGTCCGTTGCTATGTCCGCCACGGAGTAGCCGGCCTGGAACCTGGTTGGCGAGATCGTCGACACGCGGGCTCCTTCCGTGGATGACGAGGGGAGGACAGAACGCGACGTTGGGATCGACGATCACTATGGCGTTGGCATAGTGAGCAGCTGCGCCGAGGAGCCGGGCGAGCGCGAGCCGCTCAGCGACGATGACCTGGAGCTGTTGGCGGCCCAGGTGCGCGAGGTGCAACCCGCCGACTCACAAGGCACTCTTGCAGGCGCTGG
>WNGD01000590.1_pt1 | contig 38986 bp, 47 predicted proteins | sample 5400671 | NCBI WGS metagenome assembly WNGD01 (sample SAMN13153369, study PRJNA577476) | soil metagenome | isolation source: 40 cm soil or saprolite under grassland replicate 2 | place: USA:California | collected 2016-06-15 | reverse complement strand
TTCTCGGTCGCTAGCACCAAGCCAGAGGCCGCACTCGGCCGCCGCGCAGGCTGGCAGCCTGCGCAAGGTCGAGGGTGGACTCTGGCGCCGCGTGATAGCGGACGAGAAGCGGGCTTTCATTGCTGGAAGGGGCACTAGCTCAGCGTCTGCAGGAACTCGTCGATCGTCAGCGCGGGCAGCGTCTGGATCTTCGTGCTCCCCCGCGCCGCGAGCGCGACCGAGACACGGGAGATCGTCTCGATGTCGGCCGCCTCGACGATGCTGACGAAGTCGAACGGCCCGAGGCATGCCCACTGGTGCAGAACCTTGGCGCCCAGCTCCTCGACGTCGCGGTTGACCTCGCGCAGGCGGTCCGGATTCGACTTCAGCGTCTGGACGCCCTGGGAGGTGAGCGAGGACAGGAGGATGTACGTCGGCATAGGCGCTCCTTCGTCGGGGGCCCGAGTCTACTTCGAGAGGCGCGCGGCCTGGTCGCCGTAGAGGAGCGCGGCGCCGAGGAAGAAGAGCGGCGAGAGGACGAGCCCCGCCAGGAACGCGGCGACGCGCAGCGCCTGGTCTCCGAAGCTCTGGATCAGGAAGAAGAGCACGAGGCCGGACAGAAAGATCGTGATCACGAGCGTGGCGAGCGAGCCGAGCGCGTGCACGAAGTCCGCGCGCGCGAGTCGGACGCCGCGGGCGAATGCAGCCCGCAGCGGAACGCCCTCGACGACGATCGCCGGGACGGCCAGCCCGACGAGCGCGAACCACGCGAGCACGAGCAGATAGATGCCCGGGAAGATCACGACGCGGGCGACGACGATCGGCAGAAAGGCCGCGATCCCGGCCACCGTTGCAGCGATCAACCGGCCCTTGCCGTCCGTCTCGCTCACGATCAGGGTGGCGCCGACATAGGAGATGCTGAACAGGACCGGGCCGAGGACGAGGACGAGGAGGACGCGAGGGAGACCACCGGTCTCGACGGCGACGACGCCGACGGCGGCCGGGCCGATTCCGAGCGCGAGCGAGGCCCAGAAGCGACGGCCGTAGAGGCGGATGGTCTCGGCGACGAGCTGGCCGACCGTTCGCGTCTCCGGCGGCAGCGGCGCCGGGAGCGGCTCGCGCGCACGGGGATAGCCCGTCCTCGCCATCGGGCAGAGGCTAGCCGAGTCCCGGCGCGGCGCCGTCTCTTTCTCGCGGCGCCGTCTCTTTCTAGTACACGCGAGTAGACCGTGTCCTTCGCTACGGCTTGTGGCCGCCGAGGACGGCCACGAGTCCGGGCAGCGCTTGCTCGAGCGCCGCCAACGCTTCGTCGAAGCGCCAAAGCCCGCGGTCGCTCTCCTCGATCTCGTTCGCGACGGCCCGGACCTCGAGCGCCGGGACGGCGGCGAGCTGAGCGGCGCGGAGGACGGCGAAGCCCTCCATCGCCTCGACGTCGCACCCGCTCGTCCCGCCGAGGTTGGCGCTCGTGCCGATGGGGAGCACCGCCGCCTCCGGGAGCGCAGCCCGTGCGGCGGCGAGCAGGCGGGCGGCCGGCTCGAGTCGCGCCGCCACGAGCCGGGAGCGCGTGTCGCAGTAGAGCGATTCGCTGCCGATCACGAGCTGCGGCGGCGCGAGCCCGCAGCCCCGCCGGCAGCCGGCAATGCCGACGTGGAGGACGGCGGACGGCCGCTGCCGCGCGAGCGCCCGCGCCGTCGCGGCGGCGGCGTCGACGGGCCCGATGCCGCAGATGAGCATCTCGGCACCCGCGGCGCCTCGCAGCTCCGGTTCGGTTGCCGCGACCACGAGCAGCACGCAGCGGACGCTAGCCGTGTGGGAGGATCCGCGCGTGGGGTACAACGTGGTGCGCGCCGGCGAGCACGATTATGAGGAGCGTCCGTACCGCGAGGGCGAGCCGCCGCGTCGCGCCGCCGACCTGACGACCGCGGTCGCCCTGCAGCAGTCGCGCGCCCGCCTCTGGCGGTATCCGCCGCACACGCGCGGTCGCCGGCATGCCGACCCGATCCAGGAAGAGGTCTTTGTCGTTCTCAGCGGCACGTTGACGATGCTGCTCGGCGAGCCGCCCGAGCGCGTCGACCTCTCCCCGGAGAGCGTCGCCGCGGTCGAGCCGGGCACGCCGCTCCAGCTTCGGAACGAGACAGATGACGAGGTCGTCGTCTTCGCGTACGGCGCGCCGCCCGAGCGCGGCGAGACCGAGTTCCTCGACGACGTCGAGCTCTAGCTCGCTTCCGAGCCGCGGCCTTCCTGCTCGGCCCGCCGGCGTGCGTCGTGGCGGTCAATGATCTCCTGCATGTAGCGCCGAGCGCGCTCGCTCTGCTCGCGGAGCCGGCGAAGTCGCTCGCGATCCTCAGGTGTCAGCGTCGATACTTATCAGCAGCAGGCCCAGGCCATCGAGCTCACTGCATGGCTCGATGATGGCCACTCGCCCAGCCCTCAGGTAGTGGCCGAAACGGCTAGGCCGCGGCCGGAGCCGCCGCCTCGACCTTCTCGAACGCGAGCTCGCCGCCGCGTGCGTCGATACGGACCACGTCGCCCTCGGCGAACTCGCCATCGAGCAGGCGCAGCGCGAGTGGGTTCTCGATCAACCGCTGGATCGCACGCTTGAGCGGCCGCGCGCCGTACGTCGGATCCCAGCCCGTCTCGGCGACGGCCTCCTTCGCAGCGTCGGTGAGCTCCAGCTCGAGCCGCCGCTCCCCGAGCCGCTCCCGCAGCCGCGCAAGCTGCAGCCCGACGATGTCCGCGATCTGCTCGCGGCTCAGCGGCTCGAACTCGACGATCTCGTCGAGCCGATTCAGGAACTCCGGGCGGAAGACGTCGCGGAGCGCCTCGGCCGAGCGAACGTTCGAGGTCATGATGATCACGGTATTGCGGAAGTCGACCGTGCGGCCCTGGCCGTCGGTCAATCGCCCGTCGTCGAGGATCTGCAGGAGCACGTCGAAGACTTCCATGTGCGCCTTCTCGATCTCGTCGAGCAGGACGACCGAGTACGGCCGCCGGCGGACCGCCTCGGTGAGCTGTCCGCCCTCCTCGTAGCCGACGTAGCCGGGCGGCGCGCCGACGAGCCGCGCCACCGTGTGCCGCTCCTGATACTCCGACATGTCGAGCCGCACCATGGCCCGCTCGTCGTCGAACATGAACTCCGCGAGCGCGCGGGCGAGCTCGGTCTTGCCGACGCCCGTCGGCCCGAGGAACACGAACGAGCCGATCGGCCGGTTCGGATCCTGCAGCCCGGTGCGCGCGCGCCGGAGTGCGTTCGCGACCGCGGAGACGGCCTCGTCCTGGCCGATCACGCGCTGATGGAGCCGCTGCTCCATGTGAACGAGCTTCTCCGTCTCGCCCTCGAGCAGCTTGTCGACCGGGATCCCCGTCCAGCGCGCGACGACCGCGGCGACGTCGTCCTCGTCGACCTCCTCCTTCACCATCGGCGGCGCCTTCGGCTCCGCCCTAGCCTCGAGCTCACGCTCGAGGGACGGGAGACGGCCGTGCTTGATCTCGGCGGCCCGGTTGAAGTCGCCGGCCCGTTCGGCGCGCTCGTACTCCGTCCGCAGCTCTTCGATCTGACGCGCGACCTCGCCGATCCGCTCGAGCTGACCCTTCTCTTCTGCCCACCGAGCCGCCAGCTCGTCCCGGCGCTCCTTGGCCTCGGCGAGATCCTTCTCTAGAGGATCCCGCACCGCGGGATCCTCATTGGCCATCGCGGCGAGCTCGATCTCGAGCTGCGTCACGCGACGGTTCGCTTCGTCGAGCTCGACGGGCGACGACTCGATCTCCATCTTCAGCCGCGACGCGGCCTCGTCGACGAGGTCGATCGCCTTGTCGGGTAGGAATCGATCCGAGATGTAGCGCTCGGAGAGGACGGCGGCGGCCACGAGCGCGGCGTCGCGGATCCGAACCTTGTGGTGCGACTCGTAGCGCTCCTTGAGACCACGCAGGATCGCGATCGTGTCCGCGACCGACGGCTCGCCGACGAAGATCGGCTGGAAGCGCCGCTCGAGCGCCGCGTCCTTCTCGACGTGCTTGCGGTACTCGTCGAGCGTCGTCGCGCCGACCGCGCGCAGCTCTCCGCGTGCGAGCATGGGCTTGAGCAGGTTCGCCGCGTCGACGGCGCCCTCGGCCGCGCCTGCGCCGACGATCGTGTGCAGCTCGTCGATGAAGAGGACGATCTGACCCTCCGCGGACCGGATCTCGTTCAGCACGGCCTTCAGCCGCTCCTCGAACTCACCGCGGTACTTCGAGCCGGCGAGCAGCGCGCCGATGTCGAGCGCCCAGACGCGCTTGTCCTTCAGGCTCTCGGGCACGTCGCCGTTGACGATCCGCTGGGCGAGGCCCTCGACGATCGCCGTCTTGCCCGTGCCCGGCTCGCCGATCAGGACGGGGTTGTTCTTCGTGCGGCGCGAGAGCACCTGGATCACGCGGCGGATCTCCTCGTCGCGGCCGATCACCGGATCGAGCTTGCCGTCCTCGGCCGCGGCGGTCAGGTCGCGCCCGAACTTCTCCAGTGCCTGGTAGGTCCCCTCCGGGTCCTGCGAGGTGACGCGCTGACCGCCGCGGACCGACCGGATCTTGTCGAGCAATGTGTCGCGCGGAACGACATCCAGCGCAAGCAAGAGATGCTCACTGGAGACGTAATCGTCCTCCAAAGACCGCGCTTCGTCAGAAGCGCGGTCCAGCACACGCGAGAAGGCGGCACCGACGGTCGGCTGCTGCGCGGCGCCCTGGATCTTCGGCTTCTGCGACAGCGTCGCCTCGGCCTGCGCGCGCAGCGAGTCGGCGTCCGGCACGAGCTGCCGCGGCAGCTCCTGGTCGAGCAGCGCGAGCAGCAGATGCTCGGGATAGAGCTCGGGGTTGCCGTTGCGACGCGCGAGCTCCTGCGCAGCCGCAACGGCCTCCTGGGACTTGATCGTGAGCTTGTTGAAATCCATCTACTTCCTTTTCGGTACGAGTTCGGTTGGCGGCCGGTAGAGCACCAGCTCACGCCTGTAGGACTTGTGCACCTCGTCGATCGCGCGGCGCATCTCGCGCTGCATGCGGTCGAGGCGGGCGCGCATCTGGTTCAGTTCGTCCTGGAGGCGCAGCACGTGCTCGACGCCGGCGAGATTGAGGCCCAGCTCGGTCGTCAGCCGCTGGATGACGCGCAGCCGTTCGAGGTCGCGTTCGGAGTAGAGCCGCGTTCCGCCCGGTGTGCGCTTCGGCCGGACGAGCCCCTTGGTCTCGTAGATCCGCAGCGTCTGGGGGTGCATGCCGACGAGCTCGGCGGCGACGCTGATCATGTAGCACGGGCGATCATCCATAGAGCGCATCCCTCGGGTTCTCGCGCGAGACCTTGCGCAGGCCCTCGAGCGCTTCCTTCTCCGCCTTCGTCAGCTTCTTCGGCACGGTCACGCGCACGCGGGCGAGCAGGTCGCCCTTGCCGGAACCCTTCAGCTTCGGCGCGCCGCGGCCCTTGATCCGCAGGAGCTTGCCGTCCTCGGAGCCGCTCGGGATCTTCAGCGAGACGCGCGGACCGTCAGGGGTCGGAACCTCCACGGTCGCGCCGAGCGCGGCCTCCGGGTAGGTGACCGGGACCTCGACGACGAGATCGGCCTCCCCGCGGCGCTCGAAGAGCTTCGAATCGGCGACGCGCGTGACGACGAAGAGGTCGCCCGCGGGACCGCCGCTCGCGCCCTGCTCACCCTTGCCGCCGAGCCGGATGCGGGTGCCGTCCTTGACGCCCGGACGGATCTTGACCGTGTACGTCTTGAGCCGGCGCTCGCGGCCCGAGCCCTTGCACTTGCGGCACGGCTGCTCGATCACGGTGCCGTTGCCGCGGCAGCGCGGGCACGGCTGCGAGAGGCCGAAGAGCCCCTGGCTCTCGACCTTGACGCCGCGGCCGTTGCACTCGGGGCAGATCACCGGAGCGGTCCCGGGCTGCGCGCCCGTGCCGCCGCACTCGCGGCAGGCGGTGTCGACCTCGACCGGGACCTTGGCCTCGATGCCGCGCAGCGAGTCCTCGAAGCTGAGGTTGACCACCGCCTCGACGTCGGCGCCGCGCTGCGGCTGCGGGCGGGCCTGCCGCCCGGCGCCGAAGCCGCCGCCGAAGAGATTCCCGAACAGGTCGCCGAGATCGCCGACGTTGAAGTCGCCGAAGTCGACGTTGACGCCGCCGGGAGCCCCCGCGCGCCCGTTCGGCGAGCCGAAGCGGTCGTACTGCTTCCGCTTGTCCGGGTTGGAGAGGACGTCGTAGGCCGTCTGGACCTCCTTGAACCTCGCCTCCGCGGCCGCGTCGCCCGGATTCTTGTCCGGGTGGTACTGGCGCGCGAGCTTGCGGTAGGCCTTCTTGATCTCGTCTGCAGAGGCCGACTTCGCGACGCCCAGCGTGTCGTACAGGGTCGTCGGCGCCACTAGTCCTCGTCGTCCTCGGGCGGAAGCGGCGGCGCAGCCGCGACGATTACCCGGGCCGGCCGCAGCACGCGGTCGCCGAGCCGGTACCCCTTCTGGAGCACGTCGATGACGGCCCCTTCGTCGCGCTCGGACGGCTGCGAGAGCAGAGCCTCGTGGACGTGCGGGTCGAACTGCCCCTCGGCGTCGATCTCCTTCAGTCCCTGCCGCTCAAGCAGCTGCGCGAGCGAACGGTGCACGAGCCGGACGCCCTCTTCCAGCGCAGCCTCCTCGTGCTCGGCCGCGGCGACGAGTGCCCGCTCGAGATCGTCCAGCACGGCCAGCAGCTCCTTGACGAGCCGCTCGTTCGCGAACGCGGCGAGCTCCTCCCGCTCGCGGACAGCCCGCTTGCGGAAGTTGTCGAAGTCAGCCGCGACGCGCTTCAGCTGATCGATCGCCTCGTCGCGCTCGGCCTCGAGAGCGGCGAGGCGATCCTCGCCGTCCTCCCGATCGGTCGGGGGAACCTCCCGGTTCCCCCGAACCCCGTCCGCCGGTCCGCTCTCTCGGACAGGCGGCTGCGTCGGCGTCTCGTCGCGAGGATTCGACGCGTCGGTCACGACTTCGCCGCCTCCTCGTCGATCACCTCGTAGTCGGCCTCCTCGACGACCTCGTCGTCGGCGGCGCCGCCGTCGGTGGGAGCAGACTGCTGCTGCGCGGTGGCCTGTGCGTAGACCGCCTCCGCGAGCTTGTGGGAAGCCTCCTGCAGCGCGTCGGTCTTCGCGCGGATGTCGGCGATGTCCTCGCCCTCGAGCGCCTGGCGCAGCTCCATGATCCGGCCCTCGATCGTCGAGGCCTCGGACTCGTCGAGCTTGTCCCGGTGCTCCTTGAGCGAGCGCTCCGTCTGGTACGCGAGCGTCTCGGCGTGGTTCTTCGCGTCGACGATCTCGCGGAGCTGGCGCGCCTCGTCCGCGTGCGCCTCGGCGTCGCGGATCATCTGCTGGACCTCCTCCTCCTTCAGGCCCGAGCCGCCGGTGATCTGGATCTGCTGCTCGTTGCCCGTGCCGAGGTCCTTGGCGGAGACGTTGATGATCCCGTTCGCGTCGATGTCGAACGTGACCTCGACCTGAGGCACGTTCCGCGGCGCCGGCGGAATCCCGGTCAAGTGGAACTTGCCGAGCGTCTTGTTGTAGGTCGCCATCTCCGACTCGCCCTGGAGGACGTGGACCTCCACGGAAGGCTGGTTGTCCTCGGCAGTCGTGAAGACCTCGGACTTCTTCGTCGGGATGGTGGTGTTGCGCTCGATCAGCTTCGTGAAGACGCCGCCGCGGGTCTCGATGCCGAGGCTGAGCGGCGTGACGTCGAGGAGCAGGATGTCCTTGACCTCGCCCCGCAGCACGCCCGCCTGCAGCGCGGCGCCGACGGCGACGACCTCGTCCGGGTTGACGCCCTTGTGCGGGTCCTTGCCGATCAGCTCCTTGACCTTCGCCTGCACCGCAGGCATGCGGGTCATGCCGCCGACGAGGACGACGTGCTCGATCCCCGACTTGTCGAGATCGGCGTCGGCGAGCGCCTGCTTCGTCGGGCCGACGGTGCGCTCGAGCAGATCGGCGGTGATCTCCTCGAGCTTGGCGCGCGTGAGCTGGAGATCGAGGTGCTTCGGGCCCTCCTGGGTCGCCGTGATGAACGGCAGATTGATCTGCGTCGTCATCGTCGACGACAGCTCGATCTTTGCCTTCTCCGCAGCCTCGTAGAGGCGCTGCAGGGCCATCTTGTCGACGGCCAGGTCGATGCCCTGATCCTTCTTGAACTCGGCGACCATCCAGTCGACGATCGCCTTGTCGAAGTTGTCGCCGCCGAGATGGTTGTCGCCGGCTGTCGACTTGACCTCGAAGACGCCCTCACCGAGCTCGAGCACCGACACGTCGAACGTGCCGCCGCCGAGGTCGAAGACGAGGATCGTCTGGTCGTGCTCCTTGTCGAGCCCGTACGCGAGCGAGGCCGCGGTCGGCTCGTTGATGATGCGCAGGACGTTGAGGCCGGCGATCTTGCCGGCGTCCTTCGTGGCCTCGCGCTGGGCGTTGTTGAAGTAGGCCGGGACGGTGATGACCGCGTCGGTCACCGGCTCGCCGAGGTAGGCCTCGGCGTCGGCCTTGAGCTTCTGGAGGATCATCGCGCTGATCTCCGGCGGGGCGTAGTCCTTGCCCTCGGCCTTGACGCGCACGTCGTCGTTCGGGCCGTGCTCGACCTCGTAGGGGACGATCTTCATCTCCTCCGAGACCTCGCCGAACTTGCGGCCCATGAAGCGCTTGATCGAGAAGATCGTGTTCTGCGGGTTGGTGACCTGCTGCCGCCGCGCGGGAGCGCCGACGAGCCGCTGGCCATCCTTGGTGAACGCGACGACCGACGGCGTGGTGCGGCCGCCCTCGGCGTTCGGGATGACAGTGGGCTCGCCGCCCTCGAGCACGGCCATGCACGAGTTGGTCGTGCCCAGGTCGATGCCGATCGTCTTTGCCATGTGTGGTTGGTCTCCCTTCGTGCTGAGAAAATCTAAGCCTCTTTGTAGCAGATCTTCGCTCCGCTCGGCAACCGAACCGGCACAGAATCGGCGCCGTCCGGGCACACACCCGCGCGTTTTTTCGACGTAGGCTCGAAGCCAGGCAGGAGGGAGGGTCGGGACCCGGTGTACTCGCGTGTACCCGAAGGCGGCTAGCGAAAGGCGCCGATCAGGGCGCCGCCGGCGACGATGAGCGCCGCGCCGATCACGAGGCGGCGGCCGACGAGCTCGCTGTGGCGGAGGAGCAGCACCGACAAAAGGACGCCCCAGAGCGACTCCGTCGCGACGAGCGGCGAGACGACCGTGACGCGCCCGCGGTAGTACGCCTCGAAGAGGGCGACGTACGAGGCGCCGAAGAAGAGGCCGGCCGGAACGAAAGCGAGCGCGTCTCGCGCGGGTCGGCCGCGCAGTCGCGGCGCCGTCACGACCGCGATCAGCACGCTCCCGCCGATGAGCGCGGCCGCGACCGCGGTGCCCGGCGGAACGGTCGTGCCGCGCGCGAGCCAGCGCAGCAGGTTGTCACGGATCGAGAACAGGACGGTGGCGGCCAACGCGAACACGAGGCCGGCGGCGCGCAGGTGCTCGGGGCGGTCGCGCTCGCGGGCCAGCTCGATGCCGCCGGCCACGATGAGGACGGCGCCGACGATCAGCGGAGCTCGCAAGGGCTCGCCGAGGAAGAGCAGTGCGATCGTGACGGCGACGAGCGGCGCCGTGCCGAGCACCACCGAGCTCCGCGAGGCTCCCGCATCGCGGATCGCGAGGGTGACGAAGAGCTGCGCCGCGCCGGGCGAGAGCAGCCCGGCGAGTGCGAACGGCCACGCCGCAGCGGCGTGGACGCCGCGGAACGGGACCTCGGCCGCTGCCGAGACGAGCACGATGCAGAGGGCGCTCAGGATGGTCGCGAGAGCCGCGAGCTCAGTGTCGGCGATCCGGCCGAGCCCGATCCGCACGCCGACGCTCATTCCGCCGAAGAGCAACGCGGACAGGCACGCGAGGCCGACCGCGGTCACGCGCGCGCAGGTTTCCGCACGAGCCGCGCGAGCACGCCCGCGGCGGCGGGCTCCGCGAGCACGATCCCCGCCAAGATGACCGCGCAGCCGCTCCAGCCGACCGCGCCGAGGCGATCGCCGGCGAGCGCGTAGCCGAAGATCCCGGCGAAGACCGGCTCGAGCGTGAAGACGAGCGCCGTCCGCGTCGCGCTCGTCCGCCGCTGCGCCCAGCTCTGAACGAGGTACGCGAACGCGCTCGCGAAGACGCCCGTCACGATCAGCGCGCCCCACACCGTCCAGCCCGTCGGCGCCGCGTCGAGCTCGCCTAGCGCGGCGGCGACCGCGGCGAGACCGGCCAGCGCGGCGAGCATCTCGACGAGGGTGAGGGCGAGCGGGTCGTATGCCGGCGCGTAGCGCTCCATCAGCACGATCTGCAGTGAGTACACGGCCGCGCCGCCGAGCACGAGCAGGTCGCCCGCCGCCGAACCGGCGTGGATGCCCGACAGCATCGCGAGGCCCACGGTCGCGAGGCCCACGCCGGCCCAGGCGGCCGCCGAGATTCGCGCCCGGAAGAGGATCAGCGCGATCAGCGGCGTCAGGACGACGTACAGCCCGGTCACGAACCCCGTGCTCGATACGGTCGTCCGCTGGAGGCCCGCGGTCTGGAGCGCGTACCCCGAGGCGAGGAGCAGGCCGAGCAGGGCCGCCTCGGCGGCTCCCCTACGCCCGAGCGACCGAAGCCGCGGCGCCGCGGGGCCGGCGAGCGTCACCGCGGCGATCGCGAAGCGGATCGCGAGGAACCCGAACAACGGGTAGATCTCCACCGCGTCCTTGACCTGGACGAACGTCACGCCCCAGACGGCCGTGACGAGGATCAGCGCAAGGAGCGCCATCAGCGCGTCGCGGCCCGCAGCCAGCGCCGCCGGATCAGGGCCGAGCACGGCCCGACGACGCGCCAGTAGCGGAGGAAGGCACGTCGCGCCGCCTCGTCGACCGCGGCGACGCGGGTCTCCGTCCAGAGCCGGCCGGGCTCGGCGGCGAGAACGAAGGCCATCCGCACCGTTCCCGGCCGCTGCTCGGCGAACGGACGGAGCCCGCCCCGCGGCCGCCACGGCCGGCCGCTCGAGCCGAGGACGAGCGCGGTCGGCGTGCGCTCCAGCTCCTCGAACCGCATGCGCCGGAAGAACTGCTCGAGCGTCTCCGCACGCGGCAGACCGCGCGCGCGAAAGAGCGTGCGCACGACCGCGTCCGGCGCCGCTGGCATTGCGAGAGCCGCCGCCAGGACGTGCTCCGGCGGGCCCGCAGCAGCCGCCTCGTGCCGTTCCACGACGTCGTAGTCCGCCAGCCAGTCGTCGAGCGAGGGCACGGACAGACGCTAATAGACTCATGGCTGTGGCCACCGGGACGACCGCCCAGGAGCGCGTCCGCGAGCTCGCCGAGGACGCGGTCGAGCGCTTTCTCCGCTACGCCCGCATCGACACGCAGTCCGACGGCGACTCGGCCACCTATCCGACTACGGCCAAGCAGCTCGACCTCTCGCGCCTGCTCGTCGAGGAGCTGCAGGAGCTCGGGATCGCCGACGCGGAGCTGGACGAGCACGGCTACGTCATGGCCACGATTCCGGCGACGGTCGAACGCGAGGTCCCGACGATCGGCCTGCTCGCGCACGTCGACACGAGCCCGGACGTCAGCGGCACGAACGTGCAGCCGCAGCGAATCCGGTACGAGGGTGGGCGACTCGCGCTTCCGGCCGACCCGACGCAGGTGCTCGACCCGGACGAGGTGCCCGAGCTCGCGAACCACGTCGGTCACGAGCTGATCACCACGGACGGCACGACGCTGCTCGGAGCGGACGACAAGGCGGGCGTGGCCGAGATCATGGCCGCCGCGGCATATCTCGTGGCCCATCCCGAGGTAGCGCACGGGCCGCTGCGAATCGGCTTCACGCCCGACGAGGAGGTCGGCGCCGGGACGACCCACTTCGACCTCGAGCGCTTCGGAGCCGTGGCCGCGTACACGCTCGACGGGTCGACGGCCGGCGAGGTGCAGGAGGAGACCTTCTCCGGCGCGGGCGTGACCATGCGGATCCGCGGGCGTTCGATCCATCCCGGCTGGGCCAAGGACGCGATGGTGAACGCGGTCAAGCTCGCGGCTGGGGTGATCGAACGGCTGCCGAAGGACGGCCTCTCGCCGGAGACGACCGAGGGCCGAGAGGGCTACGTCCACCCGACGCAGATCGCGGGCGACGGCGCGGAGGTCGAGCTCCGCTTCATCGTGCGCGACTTCGAGAACGACGGGCTCGACCGGCACATCCAGCTCTTGCGCAACATCGCCGCAGAAGTGGCCGCGAGCGATCCGCGGGCGCACATCGAGGTCGAGTCGTCGATCTCCTATCGCAACACCCGCAACGAGCTCGAGAAGCGTCCGGAGATCGTCGCCGCCGCCGAGGAGGCGATCCGGCGCGTCGGGCTCGAGCCGCGCAAGACCGCGATCCGCGGCGGCACGGATGGATCCGCGCTCACGGAGAAGGGCCTGCCGACGCCCAACGTCTTCACCGGCGGCCAGCAGGCGCACAGCGAGCGCGAGTGGATCTGCGTCGAGGACATGGGTCTGGCCGCAGCGACGATCGTCGAGCTGGCGCGGGTCTGGGCCGGGAGCTGACACCACGAGCCGATGACGCGCCTTCTCCTCGTCCTCGCGCTGGCAGGCGTCCTCGCCGGCAGCGCGGCAGCCGCCGCGGACACGTGGGCGACCCGGGCCGACGCGGTCTGCCGGACCTTCGTCGCGAGGGCACGAGCCGAGCTCGGGACGACCGCGCCGAAGACGCTCGCGCAGGCGCACACGTTCACGGTGAAGGCGACGACGCTCGAGGCCGAGAACCTCGCCGCCCTGCGGAAGCTCCCCGGCCGGACGCCTGCCGGGACACGCGCACTCGCCGTCCTCCGGAACGACATCGTCGAGGCGAAGGCGGCCCTCGCGGCGTGGAATGCGGGAAACACGGAGCTCTTCAGGCGCCGGTTCATCGCCTGGGCGAATGACCACCGGCCGAAGCGCGCCTTCGCCGCGGCCGGCGCGCACGCCTGCGGCTGAGCCGCGTATCGGCGAGCCCACTCGTGCCGCGATACCCTTGTCGGATGGAGCCGCTGACCGATTCCTGGGGCCGGCGGATCGAGAGCGTCCGCGTCTCGGTCACCGACAAGTGCAATTTCCGCTGCACGTACTGCATGCCAGCGGAGGGCCTCGAGTGGCTGCGGCGCGACCAGATTCTCAGCTTCGAGGAGATCGCCCGGCTCGCAGGCGTGCTCGCGCGGATGGGCGTGAGCGAGGTGCGGCTGACCGGAGGTGAGCCGCTCGTGCGGCGCGACCTGCCCGAGCTCGTCCGCATGCTCGCCGCGATCCCCGGCGTCGACGACCTCTCGCTGACGACGAACGGCGTCCTGCTCGACCGGCTCGCGGGCCCGCTCGTCGAGGCCGGCCTCCGGCGGATCAACGTCTCGCTCGACACGCTCAGCCACACGCGCTTCACCGAGCTCGCCCGCCGCGACGCGCTCGACCAGGTGCTCGCCGGCCTCGAGGAGGCCGAGCGCTACCCCGAGCTCCGGCCGATCAAGGTCAACTGCGTGGCGATCAAGGACTTCACCGAGGAGGAGGTGCCCGCGCTCGCCGAGCTCGCCCGCCGCAAGCCGTACGTCGTGCGCTTCATCGAGTTCATGCCGCTCGACGCCGACGAGGTCTGGCGGGAGGACCGGGTGCTGACCGGAGCGGAGATCCGTGCCCTGATCGAGGCTCGCCACGGGCCGCTCGTGGAACTGCCCGCGAAGGCGTCCTCGACCGCGAAACGGTACGGGTTCGCAGACGGCGCAGGCGAGGTCGGCTTCGTCAACCCGGTCTCCGAGCCGTTCTGCTCCTCATGCGACCGGATCCGCGTCACCGCCGACGGCCAGCTTCGCACCTGCCTGTTCTCGCGCCGCGAATGGGACCTGAAGACCCCGCTGCGGGACGGCTCGAGCGACGACGAGCTCGCAGCCGCGATTCGTTGGGCGGTTCGGCACAAGGAGCTGAAGCACCGGATCAACGAGCCGGGGTTCGTGCGGGCATCGCGTTCGATGTCGCAAATCGGCGGTTAAGGGTCGGTTAACCGTAGTGACGTACCGCCGCGGGGCGCTCTAGAATCCGCGGAGTCGATGGGAATCACCGGCGCGGAATTTCCGTTGGTTCAAGTCGTGAGGGAGCAGCAGTGACGACGGTGATCGCAGCCGGTCGGCGGATGCTTCCACGCGGCTACGTCGACCTGCTCCGCCAGTGTGTGATCTGGTTCGGCTTCCTGTTCGCGTACCAGCTCGTGCGCGGGCTGGCCGATCGCAACCCGTCCAAGGCCTTCCTGAACGGCTACCGCGTGCTCGACTTCGAGCAGCGCACTACGAACCACTTGTTCGAGCTGACGGCGCAGCGCGTCGCCGACTCGTCCCACCTGCTCCTGACCGCGGCGAGCTGGACGTACTGGAACTCGGAGTTCACGGTGATCGGCCTCGCGCTGCTCTGGGTCTACCTGCGCCGCCACGAGGCCTTCGCGCGCTTCCGCAACACCGTGCTGCTCGCGAACGTGCTGGGGCTGATCGGCTACGTGCTGCTGCCGACGGCGCCGCCGCGGATGTTTCCGAGCTTCGGCTTCGTCGACACGCTCGACTCGATGGGCGGCCTCAACCACGGCAGCGGCCTCGTGTCGCTTGCCGCGAACCCCTACGCGGCGATGCCGAGCCTGCACGCCGCCGACTCGCTGATCGTCGGGATCGTGCTCGCCGGCGTCGTCCGGAACCGGACCGGCAAGGTGCTCTGGCTGCTCTGGCCCGTCTGGGTCTGCTTCTGCGTCGTGGCCACGGCGAACCACTTCTGGCTGGACGTGGTCGCGGGCATGGTCGTGGCCGTGCTCGCATTGGCGATCGTCTCGCGCGCCTCGTCACGGGCGCCCGAGTCGAGTGCCTCTATCGCAAACCTGCTATAGTCTCTCCATAGCAGGTGTGCGATGGAGAGTGAGCCTGGTCCCATGTCGACCGTGAGAGAAGAGCCCGCCGCCCGCCGGGTGAAAGAGGGCTACACGACCGGTGCGCGGACGCTTGCGTCCCGGTCGGTCACCGGTCTCGCCCGCACGCGCGTGACACCGAACGGGCTGACGACGGCCGGCGTCTCGCTCTGCGTCGCCGCAGCGGTGCTCGTCTACTTCGAGTACCGCAACGAGATCCTCTTCTACTGGCTCGGCGCGGCCGTCTTCGTCGTCGGCTCGATCCTCGACATCCTCGACGGTGCGCTCGCCCGGGCCGGCGGCAAGACGACGCCGTTCGGCTCCTTCCTCGACTCGACCACCGATCGGATCGGTGAGGGAGCGATGCTCGGCGCGATCGGGCTCGTCTTCTCCCGCCACGGGAACGAGGTCGCCCTGGCGTTCGCGATGGCCGCGATCGCCGGCTCGTTCCTCGTCAGCTACACGCGCGCCCGGGCCGAGTCGATCGGACTCCGCGGCGACGTCGGCATCGGCTCCAGAGCCGAGCGGGTCGTCGTCATCACCGCGGGCCTCGTCTTCGCACCCTGGGGCGTGCTGCCGTGGGCGATCTATCTCCTGGCCGCGACCGCCTGGATCACGGTGCTGCAACGCATTCTCCATGTCCGCAAGCAACTTCTCGTCTCCGGAGGAACGAATGGCTTCGACCAACGGTAGGGCGCGGCTCGACGACAAGGTCCGCGTCGCGATCATCGGCGTGGGCAACTGCGCGAACGCGCTCCTGCAGGGCGTCGAGTACTACAAGGACGCCCCGGACGACCAGTTCGTCCCCGGCCTCATGCACGTGAACCTCGGCGGCTACCACATCCGCGACATCGAGCTCACCGCCGCCTTCGACGTCACCACGGACAAGGTCGGAAAGGATCTCGCCGACGCGATCTGGTCGCATCCGAACGACACGATCAAGTTCGCGGACGTGCCGAAGACCGGGATCACGGTCTCGCGCGGGATGACGCACGACGGGCTGGGCAAGTACATCTCGCAGGTCGTCGAGAAGGCGCCGGGCGAGACGGACGACGTGGTCGGGATCCTCGAGGAGACGAAGACGGATGTCGTCGTCAACTACCTGCCCGTCGGCTCGGAGATGGCGACGAAGTGGTACGCGGAGCAGATCCTCGACGCGGGCTGCGCGATGGTGAACTGCATGCCGGTCTTCCTCGCCCGCGAGCATTACTGGCAGCGGCGGTTCGAGGAGAAGGGCCTGCCGATCATCGGCGACGACATCAAGTCGCAGGTCGGCGCGACGATCACGCATCGCGTGCTCACCTCGCTCTTCCGCGAGCGCGGCGTTCACCTCGACCGGACGATGCAGCTGAATGTAGGCGGCAACTCCGACTTTCTCAACATGCTGGAGCGCGAACGGCTCGAGTCGAAGAAGATCTCGAAGACGAACGCGGTCACGTCGATGCTCGACTACGACCTGGGCGAGAAGAATGTCCACGTCGGTCCGTCGGACTACGTGCCGTGGCTCACCGACCGCAAGTGGGCCTACATCCGGATGGAGGGCTCCTCGTTCGGCGACGTGCCGCTCAACGTCGAGCTCAAGCTGGAGGTGTGGGACTCGCCGAACTCGGCCGGGATCGTGATCGACGCCGTCAGGCTCGCCAAGCTGGCGCTGAACAACGGGATCGCCGGTGCACTCGAAGGACCGAGCTCGTACCTGATGAAGTCGCCGCCCGTGCAGGTCGTCGACGACGAGGCGTACGAGGCGACGGAGCAGTTCATCGCCGAGAACGCGCGCGCTGCGACGGCCAAGGAGTCCGCGCCGGCAGCGTCCTAGGCGGCCGCTCGTCCAAAAGCTGCGAGGCCCGGGAGGAGACCACGGCCGGGGCGGCGAAGGTCGTCGTCCCCGTGCAGAGGCGAGCCGCCCTTCTCGCTCTGCCCCTCCTCCTCTCCGCCGCGCCGGCGGGCGCGGCGGGCGACGCGCGCCTGGCCGCGCTCCAGGTCGGGTTGCGGGCGCGCGGCCTCTACGCGGGGCCGGTCGACGGACTCGAGGGGCCGGCGACCGCGTTGGCGATCCGGTCGCTGCAGCGGCGCGCCCGGATCGCGGTCGACGGCGTCCCGGGGCCGCGTACCCGTCGTGCGCTCGGACGCTTCGCGGGCCACCGACTCGGCAGCCGCGTGCTCACGCGCGGGGAGGCCGGCTGGGACGTCGCCGCGCTGCAGTTCGAGCTCGCCTGGCACGGTTTTCCCTCGGGCGCGCTCGACGGCTTCTTCGGGCGCCACACCGACGGGGCGCTGCGCCGGTTCCAGCGCTGGGCCGGCCTCGCCGTCGACGGCCGCGCCGGGCCGGTGACGCTCACCGCCCTCGCCGCCCCACCTCCCAGCTCGCCGCTCCCGCTCGGCTGGCCCGTGGCGGGACCGCTCGGCGACCGCTTCGGTCCGCGTGGGGCGGGGTTCCACGCGGGCGTCGACCTGCTCGCGCCGCTCGGCGCGCCTGTCGTCGCCGCCGCCCCGGGCCGCGTCGTCTGGGCGGCGCCGCGCGACGGCTGGGGGATCCTCGTCGTGCTCGCACACGCGCACGGCGTGCGCAGCTTCTACGCGCACCTCTCCGACACAGCTGTCGGGCTCGGCGAGCTCGTCGCGACCGGGCAGCAGATCGGACGCGTCGGCATGACCGGCGACGCCACGGGCCCTCACCTCCACTTCGAGGTGCGTGTCCGCGGCGCCGCGGTCGATCCGCTGCCCGCGCTGCCCTGATCCTCAGCTCAGGCGCGCCAGTTCGTGCCGACCTCGACGTGCCAGGGCTCGCCGGGCACGGGCAGGCAGAGGCCGTGCCGCCTCATGGCGTCGCGTGCGCCGTGGTAGTCGCCGATGTTCGTGCCGTTCACCTGGCAGTCGGCCGCCCGGCCGCCCTCGTGGTTCGAGGTCCCGGGCTTTGCCGCGAGCGGCTTTCCGTACTTGAGGTAGTGGTTGTAGAGGACGGCTTGCTCCCCGTACGTGCGGTTGCCGCTGCGGACGTAGACGCGCTGCCCGACCTCCTTCGAGACAGCCGCCAGCCGGACGAGCAGGTCCCGGTGGCAGTCGGTGTCGCCGTAGACGGACTTCTTCCACGCGTTCGCGGGGTTGACGACGACCTTCGCCGGAGCGGGCGGCTTCTCGCGCAGGAGCGCGTCGAAGTGCGCCTGCTTCCCGAGCAGGGATTTTGCGTAGGCGTCGGCGGCCCGACCGCTCCCGTTGTACATCCGCACGCCGTCGCGGAGCCCGTGCCGCACGAGCCCGGCCAGGCGCTCGAAGCCCACGAGCATGTTGATCTCGGGCTTCCAGCAGCCGCCGCGGCGATCAGCCTCGTCCTGGAGCTCCCACCACGTCAGCTGGACGGGCCCGACGCCCTGCATCCTCGTCGTGCCGCGCTGACGCCTGTAGGCGAGGTACTTCTCCTTCGTCACCTCGCCGGCGCCGGCGAAGATCGTCGGATCGTGTCCGAAGACGTTGTGCCCGCCGCCGCTCTCTTGCATCAGGAGCGCGCAGGCAAGCGACAACGGCAGCTTCGCCTTGCGGGCGGCGAGGAGCGTCCGCAGCGGCATCACGATGCCGCTTCGCTTCATCGTCGCGACGCGGCGCGCGTCGGCCGCCGAGAGCGCCGAGACGACGCGCTTGGCGTGTGCGATCGAGTCGCCGCGCTTGGTCGTCGTCAGCCCGGCCGCCGGCGCAGCAGCGGTTCCCATCTGTCCCATCTCCCTCTCCTTTTCGTTGATCGGCCCCGGCCGCAGGAGGGGACTGCCTTTCCTCTCGACGGCGTACGGGTCGGTGATCTTCCGTGCCAGGGCTAGACTCGGATGCGGATGGGCCTGCGCGTCTGCCTCGTCACTCCCTTCGCCTGGTCGCAGCCCCACGACGTCAACGAGCACGTCGCTGGAGTTGCCGCCGAGCTTCGCAACCTCGGCCACGCGGTTACGGTGCTCGCCCCGTCGAGCCGCGCCCGCGACCTCGCGGCGGGCCGCCGCGCGCTGCTGGACGGCGCCGACGCGGAGCTCGTCGCGCTCGGGCCGGCGCTGCCGATCTCCCGCCGCAGCAGCATGGGCGTCCCGGTCGGTGCCCGCGCCAACCTCTCGCTCGCCCTGTCTGCGGGGCGGTTCGACGTCGTCCACGGCTTCGAGCCCGGGCTGCCGAGCCTGTCGTACCTCGCGCTCCGCGACGCGCAGGCGCTTGCCGTCGCCACCTTCGTCTCGCCCGAGCGGCTCTCCTATCCGCCCGGCAAGGCGCAGCGGGAGCGGTTACTCGGGCGCGTCGACGCGCTCGTCGCGACGAGCCCGGAGGCGGCGGAGGCGGCCGCGCTGCGCTTCCCCGGCCACTACCGGGTGATCTCGCCTGGCGTCGACCCGCAGCTCTTCGCGCCCGGCCCGAAGGCGAACCGACTCGTGCTCGAGTGGCGCCCGTCGGAGCGGCCGCTGTTCCGCGCGGTGCTGGACGAGCTCCGCGCGCTCGAGGACTGGGACCTTGTCGTCCTGCGCACGAAGCCCCTGAGCGGCCGTCCGCCCGTGGCGCGCGCGCTGCGTGGGCGCTTCCGCGTCCGCACGGCGCGCGACGGCGTCGCTCGCGCCGAGCTCTTCCGCGAGACGGCGATCTTCGTCCCCGCGCTCGACGGCCTGCAACGGGTGGCGCTCGAGGCGGCCGCCGCCGGCTGCGCGATCGCAGCTCCGCCGGGCCGGGCCGAGCAGCCCGAGCTCGCCGCCGCCGAGGCCGCGCGCCTCGCCGAGGATGGGGCGTTCCGCGGCCGGCGGTCTGCCGAGACCCGCGCCGAGGCGGAAGGACAGAGCTTCGCGGCGGTCGCTGCGGAGCTCGACGAGCTGTATCGCTCGCTCGCCAAGCGTCGCCGCCCGAAGGCGGGCCAGGATCCGCTCGCCGACCGCGACTGGATCCTCTGCGACCTGCACATGCACACGAGCTGGTCAAATGACTGCGCGGTCGAGGTCGACGACCTGCTCGACTACGCCGAGGCCGAAGGGCTTGGCGCGATCGCCGTCACCGACCACAACGTCTTCGGCGGCGCACTCGAGGCAGCCGCGCGGGCGGGCGAGCGCGACCTGATGGTGATCCCGGGCGAGGAGGTCAAGACCGACAGCCAGGGCGAGGTGATCGGGCTCTTCCTCGAGGAGGAGATCCCCCGCGGCCTATCGTTCGCCGACACGATCGCCGCGATCAAGCAGCAGGGCGGCCTCGTCTACCTCCCGCATCCCTTCGACCGCCTGCACGCGATCCCTGATCCGTCGACCCTCCACCGGCACCTGGCGGAGATCGACGTCTTCGAGGTCTACAACGCCCGGCTCCTGTTCGAGGGCTACAACGTCGAGGCGCTCCGGTTCGCCCGCAAGTACAACCTGACGATGGGCGCCGGCTCCGACGCGCACGTGCTGCAGGGCGTGGGCACCGGCGCACTGCGAATGCGCCGGTTCGACGGGCCAGAGGAGTTCCTGCTCAGCCTGCGGACGGCGCAGGTGCTGCGGCGCCCGAAGTCGCTCGTGTACCTGCAGGGACTGAAGTGGGTGGCGCAGGCCAAGGAACGGGTCCGCTAGCGGAGAACCTGTCAGTGCCCCCCGTGACCGCTGTGCCCACCGACGAGATCTACGAGAAGTACCTGCAAAAGGCCATCACCGAGATCAACGCGCTCGGCGACGAGGTGGCGCACGCGGGGGGTGGCGCGCGCGTCCCGGTGATCGGGTCGGGGCACCCGCTCGCGGACGTGTTCCTGCTCAAGTACCGGCCGCGGCCGGCGGAGGTGCAGGAAGGCGTCGCCTTCTACGGGCGCGCCGGCCAGGCGGTGCTGAAGTCGCTGCAGCGGCTCCGCGTCGACCCGATGGCCGTCTACGGGACGAACTGCCTGAAGTTCGCCGACGGGGACGAGGAGGAGTCGCGCGAGTGGCTCGTCCGCGAGCTGCACATCGTCCAGCCGAAGCTTGTCGTCGTGATGGGCGAGCACGCGCTGGCGTTCCTGAACGGGCTCGAGTTTCCGCTCTCTCGGCCGATCGAGCCGGTGGCCGGCGACCTGCAGCAGCTGACGCCGACCGTCCAGGCCCTCTACGCTCCCGACATCGACGAGTCCCTCGACGAGCAACCGGCGAAGACGAGCTTTTGGAACGCCTTCAAGCCGCTCGGCCAGTGGTGGGCCGAGCTTCCTCCGTACTAGGCGCCGCGAAGCGGCGCCTACGCCGGCCGCGGGTCGTCGCCTTCGCGGCACTCGGCGCCGCCGTCGGCGCGTACTACGTCTGGTACCCCGAGCTGCCAAACTTGCCGTTCTGGTGGGACGTCGGCCTGCTCGTCTTCCCGATCATCCCGACGGTGCTCGCGCTCGCCCTGATCGCACTCCCGCTGCGGCGGGTGCACGGCGGCTGGGTGCTGCTCGGGGCCGCGCTGCTCGCAGTCACCGCCGTCGTCTGTGACATCGCCGACTACGGCGTGGCGTCGAACTTCGCCAAGCTCTTCGCCCCGATCCTGCTCGGCTGGTGGTTCCTTGGTTACTTCGAGAGCCTCAACTGGGTGATCCTCGTTGCCTCCCTGATCCCGTGGGTGGACGCGTACTCGGTCTGGCGCGGGCCCACGCACCACATCGTCACGAAGCGGAAGGGCATCTTCACGCACCTCTCGTTCGCGTTCCCCGTGCCGCACGCGGGCGCGGCCCGGCTCGGCCTCCCGGACCTGCTCTTCTTCGCGCTCTTCCTCGCGGCGGCCGACCGGTTCCGGTTGCACGTCTGGCGGACGTTCGCCCTGACGACGCTCTCCTTCGGCGCCACCGTGGTGATCGCGAACGCCTTCGACCTCGGCGGGCTACCGGCGCTGCCATTGCTCTCGATCGCCTTCCTGCTCGCGAACGCCGACCTCCTCTGGCAGCGCCGGCGCAGGAGTTCAGTGCCGGCCGCCGATTGATCCGACCACCGCATCCCGAGTAACAAAGTGTTACTTGGAAGATTCGGTGGTGGAGCTAGGCGTGTGTCAGGAGGGAAACGGTCTCGACGTGCGGCGTGTGCGGGAACATGTCGACCGGGCGTGCTCGCTCCAGTCGGTAGCCGTAGTCCTGCCCGAGCACCTTCACGTCCGAGGCCAGTGTCGTCGGGTTGCACGAGACGTAGACGAGACGCGGCGCGCCGAGCTCGCCGATGCGGCGCAGCGCCTTGCCGGCAAGACCGGCGCGCGGCGGATCGACGACGACGACGTCGGGGTCGCCGGCCCGCTCGCGGAGCTCCTCGAGCGCCTGGCCGACGTTCCCGGCGAAGAAGGCGGCGTTCGTGATCCCGTTCAGCTCGGCGTTCTCGAGCGCGCACGCGACCGACTCCTCCGAGACCTCGACTCCCCACACCGTCAGCGCGCGCGACGCCAGCGAGAGCCCGATCGTGCCAATCCCGCAGTAGAGGTCGTAGAGCGTCTCCTTGCCGCGCAGCCCGGCAACCTGGCCGGCCAGCCCGTAGAGCCGCTCGGCCATCGCCGTGTTCGTCTGGAGGAAGGCGTTCGGGCGCACGCGGAAGCGCAGGCCGCAGAGCTCCTCCTCGATCGCCTCGTCGCCCCAGAGCACGTGCGTCGGCAGGTTCGTCACCTCGGCGGGCGTGTCGTTGACCGCCCAGTGGATCGAGCGAACCTTCTGGAAGCGACGCAGCACATCGACGAGGTAGCCCTGGTCGAACTTTTCGCCCGGCGCGGTCACGAGCTGGACGAGCGCCTGCCCGGTGTTGCGGCCCTCGCGGATGACGAGGTGCCGCAGGTAGCCGCTTCCGTCGGCCTGGTCGTACGCCTCGAGGCCCTCCTCGCGCGCCCAGTCGCGGACGGCGTCGCGGATGCCGTTGCCGAGCTCGGTCGTGAGCCAGCAGCGCTGGATCTCGAGCACCTCATCCCAGCGGCCGGCCTTGTGGAAGCCGAGCGCGGGCCCGGACGGCGTGCGCGTGAAGGAGTACTCGAGCTTGTTCCGGTAGTGGAAGATCTCCGGCTCGCAGGGGACGATCGGTTCGAGCGGCGGATCGGCGATGCCGCCGAGGCGGCGCAGCGCGTCGGCCACCTGGGCCTGCTTCTGCTCGAGCTGCGCCTCGTATGCGAGGTCCTGGAAGCGGCAGCCGCCGCAGGCTGGGTAGTGCGCGCACGGCGCCTCGACCCGCTGGGGCCCGGGCACGAGCACCTCCGTGGCGAGCGCCTCTGCATGGTTGCGCTTGACCTTCGTAACGCGTGCCCGGACCGTGTCGCCGGGTAGACCGCGCCTCACGAAGACGACGAACCCGTCGGTGCGCGCCACGCCGTTGCCGCCGTAGGCGAGCGACTCGACGGTGAGCTCGAGCTCCTGGTCCTTGGCGACGGGGGCGGCCATCGGATCACCCTAGCCGCCTAGGGATGCACTGGGAGGAGCAGCGGCGGACGCGGCTTCTGGCTGAAGTCGAAGTCGCGGGCGAGCTCGCCCAGGATCTTCGCGTTCTCGCGCACGTCGGGCCGCGGATCGGGCCGTCCGTCCGTGCGCGGATCGAGGCGCTGCCCGCCGAGGAAGTCGTCCTCGACGAACTTCACGAAGGCGTCGAAGCTGAGCGTCTGGTGGTCGATGACGCCACGCCGCGCATACGGCGAGATCACGATCCCGGGCACGCGCAGCCCGTAGCCGTTCTCGTCCACGCGCGGCGGCACGACGTGGTCGTAGAAGCCGCCCCAGTCGTCCCAGGTGAGGAAGATCGCGGTGGAGCGCCAGTCCGGCCCGCGCATGACGGCGTTCACGAGCCCGGTCACGTACGCCTGACCGGCGGAGACGAGGCCGGGCGGGTGCTCGCTGACGGCGCCGGTCGGGTTGATCCAGGAGACCGCCGGCAGCGTCCCCTTCCGGGCGTCCGCGTAGAAGTCGGAGAGCGAGGTGACGTTCTGCAGCTCGCCGTCCTGGCGGATGGTGTCGAACCACGGCAGCGGGTTCCAGATCCCGGGCGTCTTCGCGCCCTGCTTGACGGAGCCGCAGATCATCTCGTCGTCGGCGCAGTCGGGCTCCGTGCCCTTGAAGACGTAGTAGCGCCAGTCGACGTGGGCGCGATGCAGGAGGTACGTGAGATCCGTCCACACGTAGTCGGGCGGTGTCCGGGACGGGTTCTGCCGGGAGTCGGGCGGCGCTCCGGGGTTCTGCAGGGCGTTGACGCAGCTCGACGGGTCGCCGGGAACCGAGCAGCGCGCCGACCATTCCGAGACCATGAAGAGGTGGGCGGGAAGGCTCCACGAGGCGTTTGGCTCGAACATCCGATCCTGGAGCACGAACTCGCGCGCGTACCGCCAGTAATTCGGGATCTCGCGCGCGTCGTGGTAGCCCATCACGTCCGGCCGAGCCGCGTTCTGGGAGCAGGCGGGGGCGTTCGGGTTGGTCTTGCATCCCTTCCGCCGGCCGCGCTCGGCCTGGGCGACGAAGCCGTCCATCTTGCCGCCGTCGATGTCGGCGACCGCGTTCGCCGCGCCGTGCGGGCCGCCGTAGTTGAGATCGGCAGGGTCGTGGAACGGCTTGTCGCAGCCGCCCGTCGCCGGATCGGGCACGCAGACGCCGGCCGAGATGCCGTCGGCGCCCGGGAACGTGCCGAAGTAGGAGTCGAAGGAGCGGTTCTCCTGCATGATCACGACGACGTGGCGGATCTTGTGGATCCCCACGTGCGGCTTCTCGGCCGCATCGGCGGAGCCGCGATGCGGGCCGTACGCACCCGCGAGCCCGGCGGCGTTCACGCCCACGACGAGTGCGATCGCCAACAAGCGCGCCATCGCAGACGAGGGTAACGACGCGCTTGTAAGCCGGTGTAAAGGCGGGTTAGCTGCGCGTGACGAGATACCGGAACGTGTTCTCGAGCCGGTACTCCGCCGTCCGCGGTTCGATACGGGCGGATCGCACCGAGCACGGCTTCGCGCAACGGCTCCTCGGCGGCCGCGGCGATCACGCGCACGGCCGGTCCGGAGGAAAGCAGCCCGCGCAGCGCCGTGGCCTCGTCGCCGTAGACCCAGACCGTCTCGACGTCCTCGACGTGCTCGGGCTCGAGACCGGCTTCGCGAACGAGCGCTTCGAGCGCCTGGACCTCGGCCCAGTCGCGCGCTCGAGCGCTCCAGAGCTCGCCCTGAACGGGCGCGGAAGCGATCGGAGGCTCGGTCGTGATCATCGGGATCCTCCTTCGGGTGGTGATCCCGTCAGGGTCGCGCCGCCCGGCCCGCCCGGCTTCTAGTAGGGGCGTGCCGGTCCTTGCTCGAGCGTCTCGAGGAAGGCGCGTGCGGTCTGGATCGGAAGTTCGCCGGCGAGATCGAGCAGGCGTCGGTCGCCGGAGACGAGCACGGCGCGTCCGGCCTCAGCGAGCGCGAGCAGGTAGTCGTCGCCGGGGTCGGCGGAGCGGCGCGCGGGGGCAGGCGCGTCGGGGACGAGGATCGCGGCGTGTGCAAGCAAGGAGACAAATTCAGCCGCCTCACCGGAAGAAACGTGTGCGCGCAGCTTCGGGTAGGCGAGCGCCCGTTCCAGCTCGCCGAGCAGCGATTCCGAGACGACGAGTTCGAACTCACCGGCGAGCCAGCGAGAGACGATCTGCGCTGGAGGTCCGCTGCGCGAGAGCAATGCGGCGATGAGGATGTTCGGGTCGAGAACGGCGCGCACTCAGCGCCGGCGCCGACGCGTCTTGTGCTGGGCCTCGACGGCGAGCGAGAGCGCCTCTTCCTCGCCGAGGTCATTGCGCCGCCAGAGCCGCTCGAGCAGATCGAAGCCGAGCTCGCGTCGCAACGCCTCTTCGATCACCTCGCTGTCGCCCTTCCCCGTCCGTGCGCCGCGCACCTTGACGGCGCGGAGCACGTCCTCGTCGATCGTCAGTGTCGTCCGCACCTTCGGCATCTCAGCATCATAGCATCAAGATGCATCGATGCGTGCGGGCGAAGCCGGCGCCTCCTGGCGCGCGAGGGCCGCGTGCGCCGAGACGAGCGGGTCGGCGGCGGGCGAAGTCTCGACCTCCACCCTTACAGAGTGACACGCGTGTAGCCGGGTACCCACCACTCCCGCCCACCGACAGCGTACGCCGGAAAGACGCACGCGTCTGTGCCGACTTCAAGCCGAATGTGTGACGCGCGGCCCGGGGTTAGCTCAGCGCCGTGACGTAGACCTTGCGCTCGCGCGGCCCGTCGAACTCGCAGAAGAAGATCCCCTGCCACGTGCCGAGCGCCAGCTCCCCGTCGCGGAGCGGAACGAGAATTTCCGGATTGATCAGCGACGCGCGCACGTGCGAGGGCGCGTTCGGCCCGTCGGGATCCTCGACGTGCTTCCAGTCCCAGCCGTCGTCGACGACCTTCTCGAGCGCCGCCTCGAGATCGCGCGCGACAGCAGGATCGGCGTGCTCGTTGATCGTCACGCCGGCGGTGGTGTGGGGGACGTAGACGAGCGCCGCCGCTGCGCCGTTCCGGTGGCCGAGCGCCTCCTCGACCTCGCGCGTGATGTCGATCAGCTGCGTCCGGCGCTCGCTCCTGACGGTGATCTCCTGCATGTCGCGGGTATCCTAAGCGACCGTGCCGAGCGTCCCGCCCAGTGACCGTGAGCTGGACGCCTATCGCGAGCAGGCCGACCGCTTCATCGCCGAGCTGGACGAGGAGACGTACCTCCACTTCGCCGGCCTGAAGGACTCGTACGAGCTTGCGCCGATCTACGAGCGCCACGCCGAGCTCACCGAGCTCGAGAAGGCGCAGTGGATCGGGCTCGCCGTCGACGGCGGCTCCCGGATCCGCGAGCTGTGGCGCTTCGCCTGCGAGGGCTACCTCGGCAACCTGACGCGCGAGCCCACCGAGCGGCTCGCCGGGCTCGAGGCCGAGATCAAGGCCGAGATCGACGGTGAGGAGATCCCGTACCGGATGATCCGGCCGGTGCTCGCGAACACCGAGGACCGCGCGAAGCGGCAGCGGCTCGAGGAGGTGCGCACCCAGCTCACCGAGGAGTACCTGAATCCGCTCCACCTCGACGCGACCCGGGTCATCCACGGCGAGGCCGAGAAGTTCGGCGCGCCGACGTACACCGATCTCTACCGCAAGTTCGGCTTTCCGCTCGATGCGCTCGCCGACCAGTGCCGCGCGTTCCTCGACTCCACGGAGCGGCTCTGGGAGGAGGCCGGTGACCGGTTCTTCCGGGCCCGCACGGGCGTCGGCCTCGGCGAGGCCCGGCGATGGGACATCGCGCGCGTGTTCCGCGGGATCGGCTGGGACGCGGCGTTTCCGATGGACCGGATGCTGCCCGCGCTCGAGTCGACTCTCGGCGACCTCGGCGTCGACCTCCGCGCGCAGGAGAACGTCGAGCTCGACCTCGAGGACCGGCCAAACAAGAGCCCGCGCGCCTTCTGCGTCCCGATCGAGGTGCCCGACCGCGTCGTACTCGTGATCAAACCTCAGGGCGGCCCCGACGACTGGCGCGCGCTCTTCCACGAAGCCGGGCACACCGAGCATTTCGCGCACACGTCTGCAGCGCTGTCGCTCGAGGAGCGACGCCTCGGCGACAACGCGGTCACCGAGGGCTGGGCGATGCTGCTCGAGCACCTGACGATCGATCCGGCCTGGCTGACGCGCCGGCTGGACTTCCCGCGGCCCGGCGAGTTCGCCGCAGAAGGCGCGACCCAGCTCCTCTGGCTCGTGCGCCGCTACGCCGCCAAGCTGATCTACGAGATCGAGTTCCACGCGGCCGCCGACCCGACGACGATGCGATCGCTCTACGCCGAGCTCCTGTCCGAGGCGCTGAAGGTGCCGTACACCGACGTGGACTACCTGTCCGACATGGACTCAGGCTTCTACGCCTCTGAGTATCTGCGCGCCTGGGCGTTCGAGGCGCAACTCCGCTCGTACCTGCGCGAGACCTTCGGGAACGCGTGGTTCGCACGGCGCGACGCGGGCTCGCTGCTGCGCGAGCTCTGGACGGAGGGGCAGAAGCACAGCGCGGATGAGCTGCTGAAGGAGGTCTCGGGCCAGACGATCGAGCTCGAGTCGGTGGCCGACCGCGTCCGCGAGGCTCTCGCCGCGGCCTGAGGGGAGCTTCGGCCACGAGGCAGCCGCGGCACCCCGGTCGTCGCCTCCCGGCGGCCGCCGTCGTGGCCGTCTGGCTCTATCACGGCGTCTGGTGCAAGGTGCTCGGTCGCTGCCCCGACGAGCTCCGGATCGTCCAGGACGTCCCGGGGATGCCGCGGCGGCTGGCGCGGCCGGCGCTCGCCACGCTCGGCGCGGTCGAGGTCGGACTCGCGGCGTGGGTCGTCTCCGGCCGCAGGCCCGTCGCCGCCGCCTGGGCCGAGACGGGCCTCGTGGCTGCGATGAACGGCGCAGGGCTCGCGTTCGGCCGTCGCCACATCGCGGCGCCGAAGGCGCTGCTGGCGGAGAACGTGGTCTTTCTCGCGCTCGTCTGGTGGACCGCGGCGAATGAGCGCGATGGCGGCTGAGACTCCGTGGACAGGCGGCCGTCTCGTCTTCGGCCGCATGTTCGAGGACTGGTTGCTCGAGGAGGAGGTCTTGCCGGCCGAGGGCCGGATCCTCTGCATCGCGTCGGGCGGCGGCACCGCGTTCGCGCTCGCCGCGCGAGGCCGGAGCGTGACCGCAGTCGACGTCAACCCTGCCCAGGTCGAGGAGCTCCGCCGCCGGCTGGCGGGCGCGCCGCCGCGCCGCGGCGCGGTCGACCATATGCTCGCGCGCCTGCGCCTCGCCGGCCCGCTCGTCGGCTGGACGCCCGCCCGGATGCGCGCGTTCTGCGACCTTGCCGACCCGGCCGCGCAGCGGCGGCTGTGGACCGAGCGCCTCGACACGCGCCGTTTCCGGGCCGCGCTCGCGCTGCTCCTCCATCCCGCTGCGCTTCGCACCGTCTACGCGCCCGCACTCGTTCGCGTCCTGCCGCCGCGCTTCGACCGGGCGATCCGGGCCCGCCTCGCCCGCGGCTTCGCACGCCACCCGAACCGCGACAACCCGTACGCCCGCAGCCTCCTGCTCGGCGAGGCGCCCGAGCCGCCGCCGCCGGGGCTTCGGCTCGAGCTCGCATGCGCGGAGGTGGCCGCCTACCTCGACGGGTGCGCGCCGCGTTCCTTCGACGGGTTCTCGCTCTCGAACGTGCTCGACGGCCCTGGGTCCGACTACGCCGAGCGTCTCCTTCACGCCGTGCGGCGCGCGGCCGCACCGGGGGCGGTGCTCGTCCTGCGCAGCTTCGGCGAGCCCCGCACGGACGCCGAGGACGAGTGGGCGGCGCGCGACCGGGCGTTGCTCTGGGGCTCGATCCGCGTCGAGGAGATCGGTTGACGCTCTACCGTCTGCGCCGCCACCCGCTGGCCGTCGCGGCCCACTTCCGCCACAGCCTCGTCCTCGCCTACGCGTTCCCGCCCGAGGCGCTCGAGCCGCTGCTTGCGCCAGGGCTCGAGCTCGACACGCACGAGGGTCACGCCTTCGCGGCCGTCGCGATGGTGCAGACGGAACAGCTTCGCCCTGCGGGCCTGCCTCGCGCGCTCGGGCTGGACTTCTTCCTCTGCGGCTACAGGCTCTTCGTGCGCGTGCGGGAGCGCCAGAGCCTGCGCGGACTGCAGATCCTCCGCAGCGACACCGACCGGCGCACGCTCGCGATCTCCGGCAACCTGCTGACGCACTACCGCTGGCACGTGGTCGACGTCACGATGGCCGAGACCGGCCGCCGGGTCGAGATCGAGGCGCGTACGCCACGCGGCGAGAGCGACCTCCGCGTCCGGGCCGACCTCGCCGCACCCGCGGCGCTTCCGGCCGGCTCGCCGTTCGCCGGCCTCGACACGGCGCGTCGCTTCGCCGGGCCGCTCCCGTACACCTTCGACTACGAGCCGCAGAGCCGCTCGCTCGTCGCCGTCCGCGGCGTCCGCAGCGGCTGGGAGCCGCAGCCCGTCGCCGTCGAGGTGGAGCGCGTCGCTTATCTCGAGCGGCCGCCGTTCGACGGCCGCGGCATCCTCGCGAATGCCTTCCATGTCGCGGACGTCGACTACCGCTGGGGGCGCGGCCGCCTGTTCGGCGTCGAGTCTCCGCATTGAGCTCGGCCCGGGGAGCGGACTGGATCTCACCGCGCGGCGATGACGCTCCAGGCCTGGGTCGACCCGAGCGCGATCTCGGGCTCGTGACGATGGCCGCGCGCGCTCCAGCCCGAGATCCAGACCGACATGCAGGCTCCCGTCGGCTAGGAGGGCGGGTCGGGTATCCCGACGTGTCGACCGGTCATTTCAGACGGCCGCCCGCGAAGCGCGCGGCCTGACGGCGGCGCCGACAAGCGGCGCCTAGCGGGACGCCGTCCGCACGAGCTCGAGCACGAGCCGCGCGGCCGCCTCGAGCTTCGCCGCGCTCACCCGCGCGTCGGTGTCGCAGGACCTGTGCCAGCAGGGATCGGGACGCCATTCGAGCAGCGCGGCCGGCAGCCCGGCACGGGTGAGCTCGCGGTGATCGGAGCCGTCGACTCCGGAGCGGTACACCGGGTGCAGCCCGAGCATCCGCGCCTCGTCGAGGGCGAGCCGCGCCGAGCGGTTCGGCCCGGGCTCGAGGCCGCTAACGGCGAACGTCGGTCCGAACCCGAGCATGTCGAGCGAGAAGGCCACCGCGTTCCGCCTCGTCGCCGCCGAGAGGCCGCGGGCCAGCCGGAGCGAGCCGAGATGGACGCGCGAGCGGGTCATCACCCGCTCCTCGGCCCCGAGGGCGGCGACGAGGACACCCGGACGGGCCGCCCAGGCTCGGGCGACCTCGAGCAGCGTGGCGACGCCGGAGCCGTTGTCGTTCGCCGCGGGCCCGGCGGAGACGCCGTCGAGATGCGCGACGAGGAGGGACCGCACAGGGCCGTCCGTCAGGCCGACGACGTTCCGGGAGCGGCCGCCGTGCGGCAGCGGCACGTCCTGGAACACGATCCGGTAGCCGTAGGAGCGCAGGCGGGTGGCCACGAGCTGCTGCGCCCTGTGCTCGGCCGGCGAGCCGGCCACCCGCGGTCCGCCGGCGGCGAGCTCGGCGACGAACGCCTTTGCACGCGCGCCCGAGACGTCCCCGGTCGGAACGGCGGCGAGCAGCGCGGCGAGCAGCAGGCGCATCGCCGGCGATCGTACGCGCCGCCGTCCTGCATACGTGCATAAGCTCTACGCATGAAACCCACGCGGGTGCTCCTCGCCGGCGCCGCAGGGCGCGACTTCCACAACTTCAACGTCGTCTACCGCGACCGCGACGACACGGAGGTCGTCGCCTTCACCGCGACCCAGATCCCGAACATCGAGGGCCGGGTCTATCCCCGGGAGCTCGCGGGCGACCGTTATCCGGACGGAATCCCGATCGTCCCGGAGTCGGAGCTCGAGGACGTGATCCGCGAGCGCGGGATCGACGAGGTGGTCTTCTCGTACTCGGACGTGACGCACGAGCACGTGATGCATCTCGCCTCGCGCGTGCTCGCCGACGGCGGGACGTTCGTCCTGCTGTCGCCGAAGCGGACGATGCTGCCCTCGTCCAAGCCGGTCGTCGCCGTCTGCGCGGTCCGCACGGGCTCCGGCAAGAGCCAGACGACCCGCCACGTGGCCCACCTCCTGCGCGAAGCCGGCAAGCAGGTGGCCGTCGTTCGGCACCCGATGCCGTACGGCGACCTCGCGGCACAGGCCGTGCAGCGGTTCGCGTCCTACGAGGATCTCGACGAGCACGAGTGCACGATCGAGGAGCGCGAGGAGTACGAACCGCACCTGGCCGAGGGCCACCTCGTCTTCGCGGGCGTCGACTACGAGCGGATCCTCCGCGCCGCCGAACAGGAGGCGGACGTCGTCCTCTGGGACGGCGGCAACAACGACACGCCGTTCTTCGCGCCCGACCTGCACGTCGTCGTCGTCGATCCGCATCGCGCCGGACACGAGCTCCGCTACCACCCGGGCGAGACGAACCTGCTCATGGCCGACGTTTGCGTCGTGAACAAGATCGACAGCGCGCCGCCCGAGGGGATCGAGGCCGTACTCGACTCGATCCGCGAGTACAACCCGAATGCAGAGGTCGTGATGGCGACCTCGCCGTTCGCCATCGAGGGCGATGCGAACGAGATCCGCGGCAAGCGCGTGCTCGCCGTCGAGGACGGACCGACGCTCACGCACGGCGAGATGACCTACGGCGCGGCCGTGCTCGCCGCGAAGGCGAACGGCGCCGCCGAGCTCGTCGATCCGCGCCCGTTCGCCGTCGGAGCGATCGCCGAGACCTTCGAGCAGTATCCGGGGATCGGCACACTGCTTCCGGCGATGGGGTACGGGCGGAAGCAGATGGAGGACCTGCGGAAGACGATCGCCCGCTCCGACGCCGAGCTCGTCCTGATCGGCACGCCGATCGACCTGCGCCGGGTGATCGAGCTCGACAAGCCGGCGCTGCGCGTGACCTACAGGCTGCAGGAGGCCGGCGAGCCGACGCTGGCGGACGTGCTCGCCCGTCGCGGGCTGATCGGAGCCGCGGCACTCGCGTGACGACGGTGATCGCGCTCGGCGGGAACGCCTTGATCCGCCAAGGGGAGCGCGGCACGGCCGCCGAGCAGCTCGCGAACCTCCGCGTCGCGTGCTCGAGCCTGGCGCCGCTCCTCGCTGAGCCGCGCCTCGCGATCACCCACGGCAACGGCCCGCAGGTCGGCAACGAGCTGACCCGGCAGGAGCGCGCCGCCGATGTCGCACCGCCGCTCCCTCTCTGGCTCGCCGTCGCACAGACCCAGGCGGAGATCGGGGCGCTGATCGAGGCGGAGCTGCGGCCGGTCGTGGAGCGGCCGGTCGCGTGCCTGCTCACGCACGTTCGCGTCGCGCCCGAGGATCCCGCGTTCGACCGTCCGACGAAGCCGATCGGCCCGTTCTACGACGAGAGCCAGGCGCGTGCGCTCGAGCGCGAGCGCGGCTGGACGGTCGTGCATGAGGACGGCCGCGGCTGGCGCCGCGTCGTGCCCTCGCCCGAGCCGCTCGAGGTGGTCGAGGTCGAGACCGTGCGGGCGCTCGTCGAGGCCGGGACGATCGTCGTCGCGGCAGGCGGCGGCGGCATTCCCGTCGTCCGCCGCGGCGACCGGCTCAAGGGCGTGGACGCGGTCATCGACAAGGACCGCGCGTCCCAGGTGCTGGCGAGCGCGCTCGGCGCCGGCCGGCTCGTGATCCTCACCGACGTCCCCGCCGTCTACCGCGACTACCGCAGCTCGAGCGAGCACGAGGTGCGCGAGCTCTCCGCCGACGAGGCGGAGGCGCTTCTGCCCGAGCTCCCCGAGGGCTCGATGCGCCCGAAGATCGAAGCCGCCGCGCGCTTCGTGCGCAGCGGCGGCTCCGAGGCGATCGTGACGAGCTTCGAGGAGCTCGAGCGCGCGCTGGCCGGCGACGCCGGTACGCGCGTGCGAGCCTAGGAATAGTTCTTCGTGGCCGAGCCCTCGATCGTGGGCTGGGCGGCCTGGGTCGTTCCCTTGGCGATCGAGATCCGGCGCGGCTTCGGCTGCTCCGGCTTCTTGACGTGTACCTCGAGGACGCCGTTGTCGTAGGTCGCCTCGATGTCGGCCTCGGTGACGCCCTGCGGGACGCCGACGGTGCGGGAAAAGGTGCCGAAGCGCCGCTCGAAGCGGTACAGCCGGTCCTGCTTCACCTCGTCCGTCCGCTCACGCTCGGCGGTCACGGTCAGCGTGCCGTCGTCGAGCTCGACCGAGATCTTGTCCTGAGGGATACCGGGCAGATCGAACGCATAGACGACCTCGTCGTCGGTCTCCCAGGCGTCGACGGTCGGAACCCAGCTCTGCGTCGTGCGGCCGTTGCCCTCGAGCGTGTTCATGAAACGGCTCATCTCGTTCTGGAGCGCAGCGATCTCGCGGAACGGCTCCCAGCGAACCAGTGTGGCCATCTCTCCTCCTTTCACGAACTTGATCATAGAACCAGGATAAAATCTCAGTGCCTCAGTGTCAAGTCATGGGTCCGTATAGGATCCATGCGGCGTGATCCACGTCTCCGACCGCCTCAAGGGCAGGCATTTCACGCGCGTCGCCGACTGGAGCGCCGAGGAGCTGACCCTCGTCCTCGACCTCGCGGACGAGCTGAAGCGGGCCCAGCAGGGGGGCGAGGAGCAGCGCCTCCTCCCCGGCCGGACGCTCGGGATGATCTTCCAGAAGCCCTCGACGCGGACCCGTGTCAGCTTCGAGGTCGGGATCTTCCAGCTCGGCGGGATCGGCCTCTACCTCTCCGCGGGCGACCTGCAGCTCGGCCGCGGCGAGACGATCCGCGACACGGCGACGGTGCTGTCGCGCTACCTCGACGCGATCATGATCCGCACCTTCGACCAGGCCGACGTCGACGGTCTCGCGGAATCGGGCACGATCCCGGTGATCAACGGCCTGACCGACACTGCCCACCCCTGTCAAGCTCTCGCGGACGTGATGACGATCCGCGAGCGGTTCGGGCGACTCGACGGGGTCCGCGTCGTCTACCTCGGCGACGGCAACAACGTCTGCCATTCGCTGATGGTCGCGTGCGCCCGGCTCGGCGCCGACTTCGTCGCGGCGACGCCGCCCGGGTACCGGCCCGACGAGCGGATCGTGGAGGTGGCACGCGAGGACGGCGGCTCGGTCGAGCTCCTCGAGGACGCGCACGCCGCCGCGGAGGGCGCCGACGTCCTGTCCACCGACGTCTGGACGAGCATGGGCCAGGAGGAGGAGCGCGAGCGGCGACTCCAGGATCTGCGCGGCTACGAGATCGGCGACGAGACCCTGCGTCTCGCCCACGACGACGCCATCGTCCTGCACTGCCTGCCGGCGCACTACGGCGAGGAGATCACCGAGAAGATCCTCTACGGCCCGCACTCGGCCGTCTGGGATCAGGCCGAGAACCGGCTGCACGCCCAGAAGGCGCTCATGGCCCTGGTCGTGCGCTAGTGCTGCCGCTCCGCGACAACGTCCCGACGCGGACGTTCCCCGTCGTCACGGTCGGCCTGATCGTCGCGAACTTCATCGTCTTCTTCTGGGAGCTCTCCGGGCGCGGCCTGACCTACCACGTGTTCCGCGACGCCTTCTACCCGTGCTCGGTCGACTCCACGTGCGTCCCCGGTACGCCGAGGCACATCGAGTGGGTCGAGGGCGTCTTCACGTCGATGTTCATGCACGGGGGCTGGGAGCACATCCTCGGCAACATGCTCTTCCTCTGGATCTTCGGGAACAACGTCGAGGACGCGCTCGGCCGCGTCCAGTTCCTGCTCTGGTACATCGCGGCCGGGATCGCCGCGACCGCCACCCAGACGGCGGTGACGCTTGCGTTCGCAAGCCACGCGGGCGCGAGCATCCCGAACGTCGGCGCCTCGGGCGCGATCGCGGGGGTGCTCGGCGCCTACTTCCTGCTCCTGCCCGGGGCGCGTGTCCTGACGCTCATCTTCCTCGTGATCATCTTCTTCGTCGAGGTGCCGGCCGTCGTCTTCCTCGGAGTCTGGTTCGCCTTCCAGGCCTGGCAGGGCGGCTTCTCGCTGCTCCAGCCGAACGCGGGCGGCGGCGTCGCCTTCTTCGCCCACATCGGCGGGTTCGCCTACGGCCTCGCGACGATCCGGCTCTTCGTCCGGCGAAAACCGATGCGGCCGCTGTACCGGTGAGGTTCGAGCAGCACGTCGAGCGGGCGCTCGCCTCGCTGCCGCCGCAGCTCGCGAAGGCGCTCCAGAACGTCGCGATCGTGGTCGAGGACGAGAATCCGGAGGATCCGGACCTGCTCGGGCTCTTCGAGGAGGAGGAGTACCTGCCGGCCAAGGTGACCATCTACCGGCTCCCGCTCGTGGAGTCGTTTCCCGACCCTGCGGAGCTCGAGCGGGAGATCCGGATCACCGTCCTGCACGAGCTCGCGCACTACTTCGGCATCGACGAGGATCGGCTGGACGAGCTCGGTTACGGCTGAGGAATGTCCCGGGCTGCTGCCGCGTTTTCAAGGTCATGACAATCGAAGCCCTGACCGAGATCCACGAGGAGATCGAGCGGGCCAGCGAGCAGCGAGCCGAGATCTGGCACCGCCTCTCCCAGAAGTACGACCCCGAGCTTCAGGCCGAGCTGAAGCGTCTCAACGCCGAGCTCGACCGCCTGTGGGACGAGCACCGGGCGATCCGGGCGCGCCTCCGGTTCGGCGATCGAGACAAGATCGTCGCCCGGGCGCGCGTTGAGGAACGCCTGGAGCGCGCCGCCTAGCTGACCTTGGGAAACCCCTAAACCGGGGGATCGACGCCGGCCCCGGCCGGCTCGATCCTCTGGGGGTAGGGACTGCGGCGCTCCGTCCGATCCGTAAGGGAGAACCGCCGCAATGCCCAATCTCTCCGAAGACATCCGTTCCGAGCTGGAGCGCGAGGTTGCGCTCGCCCAGCGGGAAGCGGAGCTGACCCGCCGCGAGGGGGCCCTCGCGAGGGCCGAAGCCGAGCGGGCGGTCGTCGCGGACGAGGGGCTCGCCGCGCGCGAGAGGAGCTGGCGGAACGGGAGCGGGCGGTGGCGCAGGCGGCCGAAGCTGTCGAGGGGCAGCGGCGCCGACTGATCGAGGTGCGGGAGGAGTACGAAGAGCGCCGACGCGTGCTCGCGGAGCGGGCGCGCGAGCTCGAGCACGAGCGACGGGAGCTGCGCAACGCACAGGGTGAGTTCGTGAGCGCACGCGCAGAGCACGACGAGCGTACGCGCGAGCTGGTGGGACGATTCATCGTGGTGGACGAAGGTGCTGGGCCGCCCGCTCGAGGCGGCCTAGTACCCCGCTATCCTTCGCCCCGCCCGGGGCGTTAGCTCAGCTGGGAGAGCGCCGGCTTTGCAAGCCGGAGGTCACCGGTTCGATCCCGGTACGCTCCACTTTTTCGGACATTGCGCAAACCTCAGGCGTGACGAGCCTGTAGGTGGGCTGAATCTCGGCCCGGCTGTTGACGCGCAGCTCGTCGATCAGGAGCCGAAGGAGGGCCTTCGCTTTCTGCGGGTCCGTCTCGGCGATGACGGTTTCGAGGTGGTTGGCGACCGCGGCGAGTTCGGCGGCCGTGAGCGCACGTGTGGCCTCGTCCGGGGCCTGTAGCGAGAGCTCGGCTTCCTGGGCCCGGAGATCGTCGAGCCGGACCTGAAGGCGCGTCAGTCGGTCTTCGCAGCGTTCGGGTGAGAGCTTGCCCTGCTCGAAGGCCTCGTAGTAGCGCTCCAGCGCTTGTTCGGCGGGGTGATCTCGGCGCCGATCGAGGCGAGCCGCTGCTCGAACTCGGGCCGCCGCTTCGCCGCCTCGGCGGTGGCTCTCGCGAGTGCGTCGCCGACCAGTCGCTCGTCGCGGTAGACGGACGCGAGTTGGTGAAGGACCGCCCGTTCGAGTTTCTCGCGGGGGAGGCGTTCGCCGTCACAGGCTTTACGTCCGTACTTCTGGCGGCCGGTGCAGGCGTAGTAGTGATAGCGGGCCCCGTTGCCGTTCGCGCTCATGCCGATGTACGCCTTACCGCAGCGGCCGCGGCGCAACGAGCCCGGAGAGCAGGAAGTCGCTGGCATTGCCGCGCCGCTTGGCGTGCTCGCCGCGCTCGGCGAGGATCGCTTGGGCCTTCGCGAAGGTGAACTCGTCGACGAGCGGCTCGTGGACGCCGTCGAAGACCTTGTCGCGCCAGCGGACCTTTCCGACGTAGGTGGGGTTGCTGATGATCCAGTGCACTGCTGGATGCCCCCAGCCCGCAGACGGTGCGGGCGCGCCCTCGTCGCGCAGCTGTTGCGCGATCGTGCGCGTTCCGAGCCGCTCGCGCGCGTACAGATCGAACACGCGCAGGACGACCGGCGCCTTCACCGGATCGGCACGAGCACGCGCTCCGCGTTCGAGAAGATGTAACCGAACGGTGGGCGTCCGCCGAACCAGCGCCCTCTTTCGCACGGCGTTTGATGCCCGCGCTGATGCGGTCGACGATGGTTGCGTGCTCGAATTCGGCGAACACCGCGAGCATCTGCAGCATCATCCGGTCGGCCGCCGAGCTGGTATCAAACGGCTCCGTCACCGAGCGCAGCACAACGTTGAGCGTGTCGAGCTCTTCCGCGAGCTAGGCGAGCTGACGCACCTTCGACTCAAGCGGTCGACGCGGTAGACGAGAAGCATGTCGATCGCGCCCGAACGGGCGAGGTCGAGTGCCGACTGCAGCCCGGGACGGTCGAGCTTCGTGCCGGTTGCCTGGCCCTGCTTGTGCGCGACGATGCGCCAGCCCTCCTGCGCCTTGCAGAACGCCTCGAGTCGTTCGCGCTGCGAGTGCAGCGAGGTCGGCTGGTTTTCGTCGTCGGTCGAGATACGCGTGTAGATGCAGACGCGCGTCAGCGCCATGACCCCTCCTTCGTCGGCTCTGAGTCGTGCATGAAGCCAGCGATCTCGGACGGACGCAAGTCGATCTTGGCCCCGCCCCCAACGGTGCGGCCGAGCGGCGACAGCCACTCCCAAAAATCACGGCGCTCGTGCCGCCAACGGCGGCCCAGCGCCGACGCCGGATCGCAGTCGCCGAGGTCGCGACGAGCCGGCAACTCGGTCAACATCCGGTGCGGCTCATCGGCGTCGAGCCGCTGCCAGATCGAGGCAAGTGCACCCGAGGCACCAAGGTCGGCTGCCGTCGTTGCGACGATTGGCCAGGTGCCGTCACGGCCGAGGTCAGCGCACAGCTCGCACAGGTTGGCGAGGCGTCGTTGGCCGGGGACGACGAAGAGGATGCTGCGCGGCTCGTCGTCCTCGTAGCGCAGCTTGTGCTCCGCCAGCCGGTAGCGGCGTAGCTTCTCGTCGAGGCGGTCGAGGGTCTCGGTGCCGCGGTCCCACTCCAGCAGCAGATCGACCGCCCCGGCCGCCGTGGTAAGGATCAGCTCGGAGTCGGGTCGGACCACGCCGCGCATGCGCTCGCCCAGCCGCACCGCCGCCTGCCGCGTCCCGTACCACCGGGCGACGCCGAGCGCGGGGTCGTCGAGCGTCGCGGCGACCAGGTCGGTGGCGAAGCGGTTGAGGGCGAGCCGGTGGGCCAGCTGCGGATGGGAACGCCAGTCGTCGCGGCGTCGCCAGTCGAGATGCGCGCGGCGACTGAGATCGGAGCGCGTCTGCGCGGCGGCTACGACCTGCTCGTCTCCACGGGTGCGCAGCGTGCGACGCAGACGCTCGCGTGTTTTCTCGCCGCGCTCGGTGAGCGGGTCGCGGGCGGAGTCATCGT
>WNGD01001929.1_pt1 | contig 38991 bp, 35 predicted proteins | sample 5400671 | NCBI WGS metagenome assembly WNGD01 (sample SAMN13153369, study PRJNA577476) | soil metagenome | isolation source: 40 cm soil or saprolite under grassland replicate 2 | place: USA:California | collected 2016-06-15 | reverse complement strand
TCGAGCACCATCTCCTTGCGGTTCCCCGCGAGGCCCTGCGGCCTGAAGGCCATCAGCCCGATCAGGATCAGCCCGACGACGACGAGGCGCAGATAGGCCCGGTCGGCCGAGCTGAACCACGAGAACGGCGCGAAGTCGAAGAAGCGCGTCCCGGCGAAGATGACGCCGAAGACGAGGGCGCCGAGCGGGACGGCGAACACGCGGCCGACGCCGCCGAGGATCACGATCGTCCATGCGAAGAACGTCGTCAGCGGGTCGAAGTCGTTCGGGCTGAAGAACGAGAACTGGAACGCGTAGAAGAGGCCCGCGAGCCCGGCCAGGAAGGCGCCGGCCGCGAGCGCCTGCAGCTTGAACGCGAAGACCGGCTTGCCGAGCGCCGCCGCCGCATCCTCGTCCTCGCGGATCGAGCGGAGCACGCGCCCCCACGGCGTCCGCAGCGCGAGTCGGACGAGCACGAGCGCAACGAGCGCGACGATCCAGACGATCACGAGCATCGCGAGGTCGCGGTTGGACGAGCCCAGCCAGCCGTCGACGCGAGTGGTGACCCGATCCCACGTGTGGTTGTAGTACGCGGCCTGCCCCTGCCCCGCCAGGTTGATCGTCCCCTGCGAGCCGCCGGTGAGCGAGTCCTCGTTCGTCGCCGCGTAGCGGATGATCTCGCTGAAGGCGATCGTGACGATCGCGAAGTAGTCGGCGCGAAGACGCAACGTCGGCAGCCCGAGCACGACGCCGAAGACGACGGCGACGCCGAGTGCGGCGAGCGACGCCGTCCAGAGCGCCCAGTGCTCCTTCACGACGAGGATCGCCATCGTGTACGCGCCGATCGCCATGAACGCCGCGTGCCCGAAGTTCAGCAGTCCGGTGAAGCCGAACTGCACCTGCAGGCCGAGCGCGAAGATCGTGTAGATCCCCGCGACGACGCCGACGAACGTCCAGAAGTCCGCGCTCGCGATCTGGCTCACAGCTGCTCACTCGATTTACGCGTTTTCGGCCAGCGGCGCCTCACAACAGTCGCGCCCTTCCGAGCAAACCGGTAGGCCGCGCGAGCAGGACGCCGATCAGGACGGCGAAGGCGACAACCGGCTTCCAGGTCGGGTTGACGCCGCCGTGGAGCCGCGTCCAGGTCGAGAGCTCCTCGACGATCCCGAGCACGAGCCCGCCGACGAGCGCTCCGTAGGCGCTGCCGATCCCGCCGAGCACGACGGCGGCGAAGACGGGCAGGAGGAGCTGGAAGCCCATGTTCGGGTCGAACGACGTCTGGATCAGGCCGGCCAGCACGCCGGCGAGGCCCGCGAGCGCCCCGGCGATCAGCCACGTGTAGACGACGATCCGGTCGATGTCGATGCCCGCGACGGCCGCGAGATCGGGGTTGTCGGAGAGCGCGCGCATCGACTTGCCGAGCTGCGTCCGGGCGAGCAGCAGCGCGAGGAAGACGATCGCGCACAGCGAGATCGCGACCGCGAGCAGCTGGCTCTGCGAGAGCCGCACGGGCCCCCACGAGTAGACCTGGAAGACGTTGATCTGGTAGGTGCGCGGCCCGGCGCCGCCTCCGAGCAGGAGCAGCGAGCGCAGCACGAGGGCGAGCCCGATCGAGGTCACGAACAGGCTGATGAACTTCGCGCCCTTGCGGCGCATCGGCCGCCAGAGCACGTACTCGAGCACGATCGCGAGGAGCGCGGTCAGCGCGATCGCGAACAGCGTCGCCCAGAGCATTCCCTGCCCCCAGTGGAGGTTGACAAGGAGCGCCATGTAGGCGCCGAAGGTCAGGTAGTCGCCGTGGGCGAAGTTGACGATCCGCAGCGTCCCGTAGACGAGCGAGATGCCGACGGCCGCGAGCGCGAACACCGAGCCGGTCACCGTCCCGTTGACGAGTAGCTGGACGAGCTCGTCCACTACTAGACGACCTGTGTCTCCGGGACGAGCGCCGCGCGCTCGAAGCGCTCGAGCGCGAAGTGCGCAAGCTCGGGCCCGGGCTCCTCGCCTGCGGCCAGGGCGGCGAGCCGGCGGCCGACCGCCGGGGCCATCATGAAGCCGTGCCCGCTGAAGCCGGCGGCGAGCCAGAGGCCGGGGAAGCTGTCGACGCCGCCGAGGATCGCCTGGTGGTCGGGCGTGACGTCGTAGTCGCCGCTGACAAGGAGCGGCAGCGGGACGAACTCGAGCTGCGGCAAGAGCTCCTCGACGGCGCGGCGGACGTTCGCGCGCCAGACCTCGCGGCCGTCGTGCGGATCGCCCCTCGCGCCGAGGTCGCTCGCCAGCAGGCGTCCGTTCGCGAGTTGCTTCGCCGCGAAGCGGCGCTCGACGGAGACGACGAGCGGCTCGAGCAGGCGCTCGGCGAGCGGCTCGCTGTAGAAGAGATGGCGCGCCTCCCGCTCGATCGGCAGCTCGAGCCCGAGTCCGCGGACGAGCGGCGGCGAGTCCCAGCCGGCAGCGACGACGACCTGCTCGGCAACTGCACGGCGGCCGCCGGCGAGCCGCAGCCCCCAGCCGCCGCCGTCGGGCTCGACGGCCTCGACCTCCGCGAGCTCGAGCCGCGCGCCGTCGCGCAGGGCCGCCTCGCCGAAGGCCTCGACCACCGCCTGGGCGTTGTCGAAATAGCCGTCCTCGCCGCACCAGGCGGCGCCTGAGATCGCGCCGGCGACGAGCCCCGGAACGAGCTCCGCCGCTTCCTCCGGCTCGACGAGCCGCGAGGGGACGCCCGCTGCCTGCTGGACGGCGACGTTCGCGCCGAGCGCGGCGAGCGCCTCCGGCGAGTGCGCGACGAACAGGTAACCGCAGGGCTCGAGCCGCGCCCGGGCGCGCGTCCCGAGCCGCGCGTCGAGCTCCGCGTAGAAGCCGGCCGACTCCCGTGCGAGCAGGCAGTTCTCGCGTGTCGACCACTGCTGGCGGACGCCGCCCGGCTGCACCCCCGAGGCGCCGGCGCCGATCCCGCGCCGCTCGTACACCGTCACGGGGCCGAGCCCGCGCTGCCGCAGGTGCCAGGCGACCGAGAGCCCGGTGATGCCGGCGCCGACGACCCCAACCGAGCTCACGGCTCGAGGGGCGGCGGCAGCCTGAACGCCGTCTCGCCGAGGCGCCGGTAGCCCTCCACGTTCGGATGGTTCAGATCGGTCGTCCACTCGGCGCGGATCCGGCCCGGAGTCTGCGGATCCTCGAGCGTGTCGTGGAACGGCAGCACGGGCACGTCCTCCTCCTCCCCGATCCGCCGGATCAGCTCGTTCAGCCGCCGGATCGGCGCCTCGGCGCCGGGCCAGCCCTTGTTCCACGGCAGCACGTCGGTGAGCAGTACCGGGATCCCCCACTCCTTCGCCCACCGCACGAGCCGGCGCAGCTCCTCGGCGGCGGGCTCGACGGGTCGGCCCTGGACGATGTCGTTCGTGCCGCCCTGGACGAGCAGGACGTCGGCGCCGTCGGCCGCGGCGTCGAAGCGGGCCGCGATCTCGTCGGCCCGCTCGCCGCTGACGCCGTGGTTGCGGAACTCGAGGCGCGGGTCGCGCCGCGCCGCCCACCACTGCCACTGGCTGCGCTCGTCGTGCCCGCCGATCGCCTCGCGCAGCGCCGGGTCCGGGTCCCACCCCGGCCGCCCGGCCGAGAACGAGTCGCCGAGCGTCGCGACGACGATCCTCAGGTCCTTACGAATGGAAGGTGAAGGTCTTCAGCGTCGATACGACTCCGTTCTTGTACTCCCAGATCTTGAACAGCGTCGAGCCCGGGTCGCCGTGGCTGTCGAAGTCGATCGGTCCCCAGACGCCCTCGTAGTTGACGTCCTTGCCGGCGAGCACGAGCTTGATTGCCTTCGGCAGGGTCAGCCACGTCACCGGCACGCCCGGCGGGCCGGAGACGGCGCGGAGGTTGGCGCGGATCTTCGCCGGGCTGGACGAGTGCGCCCGCAGCGCGGCGAGGAACGCGACCATGACGCTGTCGAAGGAGGTGCCCTCGAAGCCCGTCACCGGCTTGCCCTTCGCCTTCGCCTTGAAGAGCGCCGTGAACGCGGCCGTCGGCTTCGCGGTCGCGGCCTGCGAGGTCGGCGAGGTGCCTCGCAGCCCGACCGTCGCCGGGTCGCCGATAGTTTGCAGCAGCGCGGCCTGCGACATCGCGTCGGTCATGAACGTCTTCGCCGGCGACCACTTGCCGGTGCGGACGAGCGCGGGTCCGACCTTTCCGAAGGTCTCGGGGAAGTCGATGATCACCCAACCGGCCGGGTTGCCGGCGACGAGCTTGGCAGCCTCGGTGTCGAAGCTCGGCTGGTCAGGGTTCCACGCGACATCGGCGCCGATCTTGCCGCCGCCCTTCTTCCACTCGGCGATGAAGAGCGCCTTCAGCGCGACGCCGAACGCATCGTTGCGCGCGCCGACGTTGATCGTCGCCTTCTTGCCGAAGCCGTCGGCGACGGCGATCGCCAGCGCGCGGCCCTGCAGCGTGTCCGAGCCGATGATCCGCCAGACGTAGTTGTTGTCGTTCAGGAACGTGATCTGCGGCGCGCTCGAGGTCGGCGCGATCAGCACGACCTTGTTCGGAATCGTCACCGACTGCGCGACCGGGATCGTGACCGAGCTCGCCATCGACCCGACGATCACCTGCGCCTTGTCGACTTTGACGAGCTTCGTCGCCCCCTCGACGCCCGCCTGAGCCTTCGTCTGGTCGTCCTCCGAGCCGACGAGCTTGACCGAGATCGACTTGCCGAGACCATCCTTCTTCAGCGCGGCGTTGATCCGATCGACCGCGATCTTCGAGGCTGCGTCGAGCGACGGGCCGTAGCCGGACAGGTCGCCCGTGAACGGCAGCACGTCGCCGATCCGGAGCTGGAACGAGACCTTCCCCTTGGCCCCGCCGGAGCGGCTCGTCGTCGCGGCCGCGCCGACCGCGGAGGTCACGAGCGCCGCCGCGAGCACGATCGCAGCGACCGTCAACAGGCGTCGTCTCCTCACTGGAATCCTCCTTCGCTCCCCCGGCCGTTTGATCTTCGGAGAATACGACTCCCGGCTCAACGCGGTGTACGCTTCGGCCGACGCGAAGACGCTGAGCGTGACCAGGCGACGGGGTCATCCATATCCGCCCGGCCGACCCGAGGCCGGCTCCCGCACGCCGCACCCTCCCCTGCGTGCACGTCTCCTCGCGCCCGCGAGCCGAGGGGCCGGCTAGCCCGGGGGATCGTTGGCGACACCGCGGCAGTCGTTCCGGGTGGTCGACCTCCCGGCCCCGCGCGGCGCGATCGTCGACCGCCACGGTCGCCTCCTGGCCGGGACGAGCGGACGGCTCGTCGTCACCGCCGACCGGACGGCCCTCGGGACGCTCGATGCGCGCGGCCGCTGGACGCCCAACACGCGCGGCCTGCGCGACCTCGGGCTCCTCGCCCGGCTCGCCCACGTGCCGCGGCAGACGCTCGTCGACCGGATCGAGGCAGACGTCGTCCGCTCGCCCTTCGCGCCCGCGGTCGTGCTGCCCCAGCCGTCCCGATGGCTCGCGTTCTACCTCCAGGAACGCGCGGCCGCCTTTCCCGCGCTGCGCGTCACGGCCCTGCCCGTGCGGAGCTATCCGCAGGGCGGTCTCGGCGCCGAGTTTCTCGGCCTCCTCGGAGAGGTCTCGCCCCAGCAGCTCGGGAGAGCCCGCTATGCCCACGCGCGCGCAGGCGAGGTCGTCGGCCAGTCGGGTGTCGAGGCGTGGTACGACCGCGTCCTGAACGGCGGCTTCCGGCGCGCGCGGCTGCGCGTGGACTCGCGCGGGGCGATCGTCGGACCGCTGCGGCTCGGTCGGTCGGGTCAGCCACTGCCGACGCTACGACTGACGATCGACGCCCGCCTGCAGCGGGCGGCCGAGCAGGCGATCCGCGACGGGATCGCCTTCGCGCACACGGCCGGCCATCCCGACGCGGCCGCGGGCGCGGCCGTGGTGATGGACGCCCGCACCGGCGCGCTCTATGCGCTCGCGAGCTACCCCGGCTACAACCAGCTGCTCGCCGCGCGCGACCCGCACTACCTCGAGCAGCTCCTGCATGCGTCCCGCGCGGCGCCGCCACTCCTGAACCGCGCGACGCAGGGTCTCTATCCGACGGGCTCGACGTTCAAGCCGATCGTCGCCGAGGCCGCGCTCGCGAGCGGCATGATCACGCCGTCGACGTCGCTCGCCTGCACCGGCTCGCTCCAGGTCGGGAACATGGTCTTCCACAACGTCGAGCCCTCGATCAACGAGACGATGAGCCTGCGCCAGGCGCTCTCGATGTCGTGCGACACCTGGTTCTACCGGCTCGGCGTCCAGTTCTACTACCGGCAGGAGCGCGGCGCCCTCGACATGCAGCGCTGGGCGATGCGCCTCGGGCTCGGCCATACGACCGGGCTCGACGTTCCCGGGGAGGCGGCCGGGGTCGTGCCGACCCCCGTGTGGCTGCGGCGGACGTTCAGCGCACCATGGGCGCGCATCTGGTACGAGGGCACGTCCGTCAACCTCTCGATCGGCCAGGGTTACCTGGCGGTGACGCCGCTCCAGCTCGCTGTCGCCTATGCGGCGCTCGCCAACGGCGGCCGTGTCGTCCGCCCGCACGTCGCGGACGCGGTCGGATTCCGAAAGCTGAGCTTCGCGCCGCGGCGGCACGTCCGCCTGCGGGACGTCTGGGCGATCCGCGACGGCCTCTACTCGGCGGCGCACGACCCGGGCGGGACGTCGAGCTCGGTCTTCGGCAGCTTCGCCGTGCCCGTCGCCGGCAAGACCGGCACGGCGCAGGCGCCGTTCGGAAGCGACCACTCGTGGTATGCGTCCTGGGCTCCCGCGGGCCATCCGCGCGTGGTCGTCGTCGTCCTGATCGAGCACGGAGGCTTCGGCGTGCAGGCCGCCGCGCCGGCCGCGCGCGAGCTCTACTCCGCCTTCTTCCACGTGCGTTAAACGCCAAGTCCTGCGAACCCGGAGGCCCGCAGGACTTGACGCGGCGACTCTCTCACGGCTGCGCTCCGGCGTCAAGCGCCTCTGTGTGAAACGCTCTCCGCGTGGAGATCCTGGACGTCAGCGTCCCCGTTAAGCCGGGAATGATCACGTACCCCGGCGATCCTGTCGTGCGCATGGAGCGCGTGGCCTCGATCGCCGCCGGCGCGGCGATGAACCTGACGCGGCTCGACTTCGGCACGCACAGCGGCACGCACATCGACGCCCCGATCCACTTCGTCGAGAACGCGCCTGCGACGGAGGCGCTGCCCGTCGACGTCCTCGTCGGACCGGCGCGGGTTGCCGAGCTCGGGGTCGACGGGCAGTGGATCGACGCCGCAGCGCTCGACGGGATCGAGCTGGCCGAGCGCCTACTGCTGAAGACGCGCAACTCGGAGCTGTGGGGCCGCGACTCGTTCTCGGAGACGTTCGTCTCGCTCAACGGCGACGGAGCCCGCGCAATGCTCCGCGCCGGTGTGCGCCTGATCGGGATCGACTACCTCTCGATCGGAGACTGGGACGCGCATCGCGCGCTCTTGCGTTCCGGGGTCGTCGTCGTCGAGGGCCTCGACCTGCGCGGCGTCGAGCCGGGCGAGTACCAGCTCGTCTGCGCGCCGGTCAAGCTCGTCGGCTCGGACGGCGCGCCCGCGCGCGTCTTTCTGATCCGGTGACGGACACTCCCCCGCCACGGAAGCGCTCGATTCGCGATACGGCGCTCTACGACACGTTCCTCGTCCTCGAGGGCGTGCTACTCGGTCTCGCGCTCTTCAAGCCGTTCGATCTCTTCGCGTCGGACGTCGTGAAGGATCCGCTGCGCGGCGACTGGACGCTCCGCATCCTCTTCGTCGGTCTCGTCGTGCGAGCGATCCTCTACTTCCACGCGATGATCGGCGAGGTGATGCTGACGGCCGTCGCTTCCGACGACGAGTCGGAGCGGTCGCGGGCCGCCGACCTGCTGCCCGGGACGCGGCACCTCGTCCCGGCCTTCACGGCGATGAGCAGGCTGTGGGTCGGCGCGGTGCCGATCGTCCTGTTCTTCATCGCCGGCGAGGCGCTCGACCGGGGCATGGTCACGTTCCTCGCGTGGTTCGGGACGTATGTGCTCTACGACCTGCTCTGGGAGATCAGCTACTTGACGAAGAGCTCGAACCGGACGATCGCGCTCGAGCAGTGGCGGGAGCTCGCGCACGCGCCCGGCGCGCTCGTGCGGCGGCTGCTGCGAGAGCGGCGCGTGCCCGCGTCGGAGGCCGACGTCGACGTCGAGCGCGGTGTCGCCGGCGATCCGGCCACGGCGCGCACGGTGCAGACGTCGTGGATCAACGCCGCGTGGTGGTGGAGCTGGCTCGACGCGGGCGCCCTGCTCTTCTACGGCGCCCTGATCGCGGTGCTGCTCGTGTGGGCCGGCGTGCCGGAGACTGCGGCCGCTGTCGTCTGGCTCGCGGTCGAGCTCGCGCTGGCGCGCGTCGAGTGGCGCCTCTTTCCGCAGCTCTTCGCGCTTTGAAGCTCACATCGCAGCCGGCGGGCCCGATCGACCGGCACCACTTCCTCGTCGCGGGCCGCTACACGATCGCCGACATCGCGCTCTATGCGTACACGCACGTCGCACCGGAGGCGGGGATCGACCTGGCCCCGTATCCGGCTGTCGAGGCGTGGCTCCGGCGAGTCGAGCGGCAGCCGCGCTTCGTCAACGATCTCGAGCCCTACCCGGAGAACGCACGTGCCGGCGCGGGGGCGCTCGATCTACGGATAGCGGGGCCGGAAGGCGGCTGACCGGTGCGGGCTAAAGATCCGCTCACAGAGGCCGCGCCGCCTGCTCTTGCGCGATACGTTACAAAGCTCGGTCGACAAGCTACGCCGCCCGGACTCCAGCGGCAAGGGGATCCATGGAGGACGGTATGGAAGTGTTCGGCGGAGACGAGTCGCGGGGTGGCGGTGCGCCGCCGCTGCGGTTCAGGTGCGCGGGATGCGGCTACGGCGCCACCCGCGCCGAAGAGCCCGACCGCTGTCCGATGTGCGGCGACACGGTGTGGGACCTCGAGCCGTGGCGCCCGTTCAGCGCCCTCCTCGAGGATACGACCGCGCGGCGGCGCTCGCCCGACACGAACGAGCCGTGACGTCGCGCGCGGCGTGAGGGCGGCGCCGGCAAGCGGCGCCTAGGAGCGCGGATCTCTATTCGCGCGTGTCGACCGGTCGTTAGCGGTCCGAGACGGGGACAGCTTCGTTCAGCGGCGGAGGCACGCCCTCGGGCGCCCGCAGTCCGTGGCGCGAGCCGTGCATCCCCGCGTACGCCGCGCGAGCGGGCGGCGTCCACTCCTCGAGCAGCGCGGGGTCGACGCTGAAGATCTCGAGCTGCACCGGGTGGCAGACGGGTTCGCCGCCCGACCCGGGCCCCCAGATCGGCACGGAGAGGTCGCCGCCTGGACAGGTCGACACCGCCATCAGGAGATCGAGCTCGCAGAAGAGCTCGAAGTAGTCGCCGACCTTCGCGGGCGAGGTCTTCATGAAGTAGCGCTCGTCGCCCTCCAGCAGACCGGTGACCTGGAAGACGTTGATGACGTCGTGCACGTCGAACTCCGTCAGCCCGTACGGGAGCACCGCCCGGACGAGGTTCGAGTGGCAACAGAAGTCGTAGGCGGTGCCGTTCAGGAGCTGGTTCACGTACGGGTCGCACCTCGTGCCGAGGAGGTCGTGGCAGCCGGCCGCGTCCTTGTCGATCCCGTAGTCGAGCGAATCGGCGACGATCGTCGTCAGCGGCCGCAGGAACGGCAGGTTCGACCAGAGCCGATCGCCCGTCGTGAGGTGCGCGCCGTAGAACTGCCGTGTGCGCGCGGCCCAGAATCGCTCACGCGGGTCGTGCCGGTTCCAGATGTTGAGATCGAGGACCTGCGGCCCCTCGATGATCGAGAAGCGGACGACGCTCCCGGCCGGAGCGGTCCAGGCACGGCCGGTGCGTACGGGAATCACCTCCGAGTGGAGGAGCCTTCGCCCGCCGGTCTCGCGACCGACCCGCCCGTAGATCGCGGGATCGGCGGCCAGCGGGCTGCCGGCCCGAGCGACGTAGGTCGGCTGCGGCGTCATCGACGCGAATCTATCGCGGCGCTTACGACGGATCGACTCACTCCATCCGCGTTGACTCGCGTTACCTGAAGCAGTACCGTAACCGCAGGGCGACTGCTGATCGTTGCTTCGTAAGAAGCGGGCGGCGTGACGGAATGAGGGTCTTTCCACCAATCCGTTGCTCCGGCCCCCGCCGGTACCCACAGAGTCGGCGTCTTCGCATTGCCCTGATCGTTCGGCGGCGGAAGGGTGAGCGTTGACGGTCAGCGTCGCGCGGCGCCCGAGAGCTGCAAGGACCGCGGCCAAGGTGGAACGCGGCCAGCCCCCGATTACGCTCTCTCTCCTCGACGGCTTCGAGCTCTGCTGCGATCGGGAGATCGTGCACCTGCCGATGAGCGCGCAGCGGCTCCTCGCCTGCCTGGCCTTGCACGACCGGCCTCTGCCTCGGCCGTACGTTGCGGCAATGCTCTGGCTCGATAGCTCGGACGCCCGTGCCGCGGCGAATCTGCGCTCGGCGCTCTGGCGTCTGCATCAGCCCGGATACAGGCTGATCGAGACCGACGACACCCGGCTACGGTTGTCCTCCGATCTCCGGGTCGACGTCCGCGACCTGCTCACGCTCGCGCACAGGCTGATCGACGGGTCTGGTGACTGGGAGGACGTCGACGTCGACTCCACCCTGCTTGTCGGCGAGGTGCTGCCGGACTGGTACGAGGACTGGGTTCTGATCCAGCGTGAGCGCTTTCGCAAGCTCAGCCTCCACGCCCTGGAAGCGCTGGCCGCCCATCTGACAGAAGCGGGGAGACTGGGCGATGCTCTCGAGGCGGCGCTTGCGGCGGTGAGCCGAGATCCTCTCCGCGAGAGCGCTCACTGCGCGCTGATCAACGTTCACCTGGCCGAGGGAAACGGCGGCGAGGCGCTCCGGCAATTCCGATTCTGCCGCCGGCTCCTCGCGGATCGACTCGGGATCGCACCGTCACCACGGCTCAAGGCGCTCGTGCGCAACCTGCCGGTCTAGGAATCCGCCTACCACTCCTGCGTTCGGACCACGACGCCGGCGTGACGGCAAGCGCCGCGCCGGCCGCACGCGCAAAGGATCAAAGACACCGACGGCCTCCCCGGGGCGACGCCCCCATCCCGTATTTTCGTCCGCCTGCCGGGCGCCGTCGGTGACGGGCCCGTGACGGGATAGCAACGGACTCGTGACGCGGTGGCGACGCGAATTCGGATGCAGTTGGAGCGCAATAGCGGGTGACGGATACGTGACGTCCTGACGACGGCCCCGCAGACGTGAACCGGCAACACCCGACGCGTACGGACCCGTGACGGGGCGCGGTCTACCCTGGGGGCGAGTGGCAGCCCGGTCTTGGGCCCGCGGGCGGAGTCAGCGGAGTCTCAGACGAAGTAGGAGCCACATGACCGAAGGTGCCCCGGCCGTCAGCGGGCCACTCCATCACTTTCTCCACGTCCTGTCGCGGCGACGCTGGGTCGTGCTCGCGTCCCTCGTTGTTGTTCCTCTCGTCGCCGTGGCCGTATCTCTTCAACACGTTCGCCTGTACGAGGCGTCGGCCGACGTCCTGCTCAGCCAGCAGGATCTCGCGAGCACGCTGACCGGGACGCAGAACCCGAACGTCTCCCAGGCGGCCGATCGCGTCGCGGCGACGCAAGCGAGGCTGGCCCGAGTGCGCCTGGTTGCCATGCGGACCCTGAAAGCGGCCAGAGTGACCGACGAGACGGCGGGCGAGCTCCTCGCAAACTCCGGTGTCTCGGCGACACCCGGCGCCGACTTCCTCGAGTTCAGGGTTACCGACAAACTGCCGGCCCGCGCGGTGCGACTGGCAACCGAGTACGCGCGCCAGTTCACGATCTACCGCCGTCGGCTCGACACCGGGACGATCGTGCAGGCGCGGAAGGACGTACGCACGCGGATCAACCAGCTCAAAGCAACCGGCAAAGAGAACTCGCCTCTCTACGCAAGCCTGATCGACAAGGATCAGCAGTTGGGGACGATGGAGGCGCTCCAGAGCTCCAACGCCTACGTCGTTCAGTCGGCCGATCACGCAACGCGGGTCCAGCCTCGCCCGGTTCGAACCGGCGTGATGTCGGTCGTGATCGGTCTCGTCCTCGGCATCGGGCTCGCCTTTCTCCTGGAGGCGCTCGACACCCGGGTCCGCTCCGCCACAGAGGTCGGCGAGCGGCTCGGCTTGCCCCTGCTGGCACGTCTTCCCGAGCCGCCGCGCAGCATCCGATCGGCGAACGGCCTCGTCATGCTCGAAGACCCGACCGGTCAAGAGGCCGAGGCTTTCCGGGTGCTCAGGACGAACCTCGACTTCGTCAACCTCACGACGGGCGCGCGCACGATCATGATCACGAGCGCCGTCGAGGGGGAAGGCAAATCGACGACCGCGGCCAACCTTGCCGTCGCGCTTGCCCGAGGCGGCCGGCGGGTAGTCCTCGTCGACCTCGACCTACGCCGTCCGTTTCTGGACCACTTCTTCTCTCTGCCGGGTCCCGGAGTGACGGAGGTTGCCGTCGGGAAGGCGCGCCTCGACGAGGCGCTGGCGCCGATCGCGATCGATCCCAACGCAAACGGCCGTGCCGATGGAACGAGCCGCGACGACCTGGCACCGATCCTCGAGCGCGCGGTCCGTCACCCCCTAGGCGGCGGGGGGACCGCCGGTCGCGAACCGGCGGACGGCTCCCGCGCGCTCGAGGTGCTCCCTTCCGGCCCGCTGCCACCCAACGTCGGCGAGTTCATGGGGACGGCGGTGCTCTCCAACATCCTGCAGCAACTCCGCGAGCGTGCGGACATCGTCCTCATCGACACGACCCCGCTGCTTCATATCGGCGATGCGATCGAGCTCAGCGCAAAGGTGGATGCACTTCTCGTCGTGACCAGGCTGAACCTCGTCCGCCGACCGGTCATTGCGGAGCTGGCCAGGGTTCTCGAGAGTTGTCCCGCCGCGAAGCTCGGCTTCGTGCTCGCCGGCGCGGAAGTCGACGAAGCCTACGGCTACGGCGGCTACGGCGCATACCGACCGCGGGCGAGTAGGCAGGCGCAGGCAGAGCCGCAGCTCTCGGCGCAGGGGCCGCGGGCTTGAATTCTGCCGAGGAGCAGGCGCTCGCGCGCGCTCCGGCCTTCTACGACCAGATCGCCGACGGCCTGGACGCGCGAACGCTCGCGGCCCTGGAAAAGCGGCGGAAGGCGACCGTCCTGATCAAGGACCGCGGCTGGCTGCTGCGGCGCATGCTCGCGGTCGCCGACGTGACGGGAATCGCGCTGGCCTTCGTGCTCGCGGAGGTCGTCGCCGGCGGCAACGGAGGAGGCACCACCGACGCGTGGGCCGAGTATGCGCTCTTCCTCGGCGCGCTGCCGGGCTGGGTCGTCGCAGCCAAGCTCTACGGGCTCTACGACCGGGATCAACGACGGAACGGCTACTCGACGGTTGACGACATACCGAGCGTCTTCCACATGGTCACGAGCGGCGCCTGGCTCTTCTTCTTCGTGGCGCACGTCAGCGGGGTCGCGCACCCCAGCGTGACGAAGGTGGGGATGTTCTGGCTGACGGCGATCGGGCTCGTGCTCCTCGGACGCGCTTCGGCGCGCGCCCTCAGCCATCACAGCGCCAAGTACCTGCAGAACGCGGTCATCGTGGGAGCGGGAGACGTCGGCCAGCAGATCGCGCACAAGCTTCAACAGCATCCCGAATACGGCATCAACCTCATCGGCTTCGTCGACCGCGAACCGAAGGAGCCGAGCCCCAGACTCGAGCACGTGGCTCTGCTCGGTCCGCCCGAGCGCCTACTGACCATCGTGCGCCTGTTCGACGTGGAGCGGGTCGTGATCGCCTTCTCGAACGACCGCCATGAGGAAACGGTCGAGCTGATCCGCTCACTGAAGGAACTCCCCGTGCACCTCGACATCGTGCCCCGCCTTTTCGACATCGTCGGGCCGGGCGCTGAGATCCACACGCTCGAAGGCGTCTCGCTCGTGGGGCTTCCGCCCTTCGGGCTGTCCAGATCGTCGCGCCTCCTGAAGCGAGCGCTCGACCTCGGCGCGTCGGTCGCTGTCCTGATCGTGCTCGCGCCACTTTTCGGCCTCGTCGCGGCGCTGATCAAGCTCGACTCGCCAGGGCCGATCTTCTTCCGGCAGCTTCGCCGCGGCGCGGACGGGAGCGTCTTTACGGTCTACAAGTTCCGCACAATGGTGGCCGACGCGGACTCGCGCAAAGCGGAGTTCGCGCATCTCAACAAGCACGCGCAGAACGGCGGCGATCCGCGCATGTTCAAGATCGAGAAGGACCCGCGCGTCACACGAGTCGGCCGCTTGCTCCGCCGCTGGCTGCTCGACGAGCTGCCGCAGCTGCTCAACGTCCTCAAGGGCGAGATGAGCCTGGTCGGGCCGCGACCGCTCATTCTCGAGGAGGACAAGCACGTCGAGGCGTGGGCGCGGAAGCGCCTCGACCTGAAGCCCGGGATGACGGGCATGTGGCAGGTGCTCGGGCGCAACGCGATCTCGTTCGAGGAGATGGTCAGGCTCGACTACCTCTACGTGACGAACTGGTCCCTGTGGAACGACTGCCGTCTCCTGCTGCGGACATGCCCTCTCGTCCTGCGGGGGGACGGCGGTGACTACTAGCGCGCCGGTACGCCTCCCTGCGGCCGATCGCCCCGAGCCCCCCGCCCGGCCGTCGCGCCGTCGGCACCTGCTCGTCTTCGGGATCAACTACGCGCCCGAGCCGACGGGGACAGCGCTGAACACGACGTGGCAGACGGAGGCCCTCGGCGAGCTCGGGTGGGACGTGGAGATCGTGACCGGCGTTCCGCACTACCCGATGTGGCGGCGCGTTCCGGCACCGCGCCGCGAGCGCCGCGGCGATGTTCGCGTCACGAGGAGGCGGCATTACATCCCCGCCGAGCAGACCGCGATCCACCGCGGCGTCTACGAGATCACGTGGGTCGTCTCGGCTCTACCGACGATCCGCGGCCGGCGCGATGTCGATGTCGTGCTCGGGATCGTGCCCAGCCTGGGCGGCGCGGCCCTCGCCACCCTGGCCGCCGCCCGCTACGGCGTCCCTTGCGCGCTCGTGTTTCAAGACGTGATTGCTCGCGCGGCGGAGATGAGCGGGATGGCGGGAGCGAGTCGAGTCGCATCCCGCGTTCAGACCGTCGAGACGGCGCTCGCGCGCCGCGCCGACGGGATCGGGATCGTGGCCGAGGGCTACCGCGACTACTTCGTCAGGGGAGGCGTCGACCCCAGCCGTATCTTCAGGATCCGCAACCCGGCTCGCCTCGGCGCGCCACGCGAGCCGCGCGAGCAGGTGCGCGCGCGACTCGGCTGGCCGGACGATGTCTTCGTCGCCCTGCACACCGGCAGCATGGGCCACAAGCAAGGCCTCGAGAACGTGCTCCGCGCAGCCGACCTGGCCCGCGACGACCCCGGCCTCCTCTTCGTCCTCCAGGGAGACGGTAACCAGAAGACGAAGCTCGAGGAGGACGCGCGCCGCCTCCGGCTGCCGAACGTCCGCTTCCTTCCCATCGCGCCGGCCGACGAATTCCCGGGCATCGTCTGCGCTGCGGACGCGCTGCTCCTGAACCAGCGTGGCTCGGTCAGCAACATGTCCATGCCGGCGAAGCTAGCGTCGTATTTTCTCGCGGGCGTGCCGGTGATTGCGGCCGTCTCGCTCGGCGACGAGACGTCGAAGGAGGTGGACGCATCAGGCGGAGGCGTCGTGATCCCGCCCGAGCGTCCGGAGCGCCTGCTGGACGAGATCGCCAAGCTGCGGCGCGATCCCGAGCGCGCTCTTCAGCTCGGCCGGACCGGCCTGAGCTACGCGCAGCGATTTCTGACAACGGATTCCGCGATCGCCGGAGTTCGTGAATTCCTCGAGGCCTGCCTAGTCCGCGCAGCGAACGGCGGGAAGACGCGAGAGGGGGACAAACGATGAGCGAGCAGGTGCGGGTGCTCATAACGGGGGCCGGCGGCTTCATCGGCCACCACCTCGTGACCTATCTCAAACGCAAGGGCTACTGGGTGCGAGGCGTAGACCTGAAACCGCCTCTCTACGGGCCGAGTGACGCGGACGAGTTCCAGGTCCTCGATCTCCGTCGCTTCGACGACTGTCTCCGCGCCACCCGTCGGATCGACGAGGTCTACGCGCTCGCCGCCGACATGGGCGGCATGGGCTACATCTCGGCGCACAACGCCGAGATCCTCGAGAACAACTCGCTGATCGACCTCCATACGATCCGGGCAGGACGCGAGAACGGCGCGACGCGCTTCCTCTACACGTCTTCGGCCTGCATCTACCCCGAGTACCTCCAAGAGGACGCGAACGTGACGCCGCTCAAGGAGGACGACGCGTACCCGGCGATGCCGCAGGACGCCTACGGCTGGCAGAAGCTGGTCATGGAGCGGCTGTGCATGCACTACCGCGAGGAGCTCGGGGTCGAGACGCGCGTCGTCCGCTTCCACAACATCTTCGGGCCGCTCGGGACGTGGATGGGTGGCCGCGAGAAGGCACCCGCTGCGCTCTGCCGGAAAGTCGCGATCGCAAAGCTCACCCATGACCACGAGATCGAGATCTGGGGCGACGGCGAGCAGACACGCTCCTTCTGCTACGTCGACGATTGCGTCGAGGGGCTCTACCGGATCATGCGCTCGAGGCGCGCGGAGCCGCTCAACCTCGGCCAGGACCGGATGGTCACGGTCAACGAGCTCGCGGACATGATCGCGGAGATCGCCGGGATCACCGTCGAGAAGAAGCACGTCGACGGTCCACAAGGCGTCCGCGGGCGGAACTCCGACAACACACTCTTGCGCGAGGTTCTGGGCTGGGAGCCGCAGGTCTCGCTGGAAGAGGGGCTTGCGCGCACGTATGCGTGGATCGAGGAGCAGGTGCGCGCGATCCCGTCGGTCATCGCCGCGGCGCGCCCGCGCGAGGTCGCCGCGTGACGGCCTGCTCCGTCGTCGGGCTGGGCAAGCTCGGCGCCAGCATGGCCGCGGCGACGAGACGATCGCGGCGAACCGCCGGCGCCTGCGGGCGACGACGAGCGTGCTCGAGGCGGTGCTCGAGTCTGACGTGACCTTCGTCGTCGTCCCGACGCCAAGCGATGAGGCGGGAGCTTTCTCGCTCGAGTACGCGAGTGCGGCGTTCCGCGAGATCGGGCGCGCTCTCGCCGTCAAGGAGGAGTACCACCTCGTCGTCCTGACGAGCACGGTGCTGCCGGGAGCGACACGGTACGGGCTGCTGCCGGCCCTGGAGGCAGAGTCCGGCAAGACCTGCGGCGACGACTTCGGCCTCTGCTACAGCCCCGAGTTCATCGCGCTCGGCAGCGTCATCCGCGACTTCCTGAATCCCGACTTCCTGCTGGTGGGCGAATCCGACGAGCGCGCGGGGACGCTGCTCGAGGGCTGTTACGGCGAGATCGTCGAGAACGGCGCCCCCGTCTGCCGGATGAGCATCGAGAACGCGGAGCTGGCGAAGATCGCCGTCAACGCCTACGTGACGACGAAGATCACGTTCGCGAACATGCTCGCCGACCTGTGCGAGCGGATTCCCGGTGGGGACGTCGACGTCGTCAGCGAGGCGCTCGGCTGCGACCGGCGCATCGGCCGCGCCTACCTGACCGGCGGACTCGGCTTCGGGGGGCCGTGCTTTCCGCGCGACAACCTCGCGCTCAGCTTCTTCGCGCGGTCCATGGGAACGCGAGCGGAGCTTTGCGAGACGACGCACCGGATCAACGGGAGCATCGCCGCGAAGGTCGTCGGGCGCTTGGGCTCGGTCATCCGGCCGGGCACGACGGTCGCGATCCTCGGACTCGCGTACAAGCCGCTCTCAAACGTCGTCGAGGAGTCGCAGGGGCTGGCAATCGCGCGGGGGCTCGCCAAGCGGGGCGCGCACGTGATCGGCTACGACCCGCTTGCGAAGGGTGCGGCGGTCACGGAGTTGGACGGGCAGATCCGGTTCGCGGACACGCTCAGCGAGGCCCTTCAGGCGGAGGTCGTCGTCATCGCGACGCCCGATCCGGAGTTCCAGGCGCTGGCGGCCGCCGACTTCGACCGTGCGGGGACCTCGGTCGTGGTCGACTGCTGGCGCATCCTCGAGCAGGACCTCGCGAGCCGGCAGTCGGTGCGTTACTTCGCCCTCGGAAGAAGCTCGGGCGATGACAGCGACAGGAGCAGGCTGGCCGCGATCTGGAGGGCTACGGCCACGAGGACCGTCCGAGTAGTCGAGACCGCCGAGCGTTCCTGACGCGTATGGGGTCGACCCTCGGAGCGAGCTTCATTGCCGACGCGGAACGCGCCGCCGGTGTGACCGCCCAACCCGGGCTTCCGGCTCGGTATTCAGAGCCGTGGCGTGGTGAGTTCTACGCGCGGCTCGACGACGTGCTGGCCCCGGGTGTCGAGGTTCTCGACGTCGGCGCCGGCTCGAATCCGGCTCTGCCGGTCAACAGCCGGCCTCCCGGCTGCTGCTACGTCGGGCTGGATATCTCGGCAGATGAGCTCGAGCAGGCGCTGCCCGGCTCGTACGACGAGACGATCGTCGCCGACGTAACCACGCGGATCACCGATCTCGAGCACAGGTTCGACGTGGTCGTGAGCCTGGACGTTCTCGAGCATCTGACCGACGTCGGGCTCGCTCTCGAGAATCTGCGGGTGTACCTGCGGCCGGGTGGCGCTCTCGTGGCGCGTATGTCGGCGAGGTACTCCGCCTTTGCCGTCGTCAACCGACTCGTGCCGCTGCGCTTCGGCATGTGGGCGATGAAGCACCTCCTGAGCCGTGAGGCGGAGGCGTTCCCCGCTCGGTACGACCGCTGTTACTACTCGGCGCTCGAAGAGATTCTCCGCTCATGGCGTGAGTTCGAGATCGTCCCGTTCTATCGCGCCGCGGAGTACTTCTACTTCTCGCGCGTCGTACAGCGGCTGTACGTGGGCTACGAGGACTGGGCCCTGAGGGGTCACCCGAATCTGGCTACCCACTACCTGGTCTTCGCTCGCACGTGATGACAGCCACGGGGATCAGCACGGGTCCATCGGAGCGGCCTGCACCCCGTGTGAATGCCGAGCTCGCCGCCGCTCTTCCTGCATCGGCTCGAGTCGGAGTCACATCCGCGGATCATCGACAGGCGGTCGCTTACAGCCTGCTTACGTCGGGAGGAGTGTTGACCGTCAACATCCTCACCGGCGTCCTCCTCGCCCGCTCGCTCGGGCCTAGCGGCCGCGGCGAGCTTGCCGCGCTCCTTCTCTGGCCGTCGATGCTCGTGTTGGTCGGCAGCCTCGGCGTCGGCGACGGGATCACGTACCACGGCGCGCGCGGCACCGCGCCCGTCGGCACGCTCGTCGGCAGTGCGATGGCTCTCGGCGCAGCCCAGTCGGCCGTGCTCGTCGGGATAGGCGCGGCGATCATCCCGTTCGTCTTCGCCGATCGCGGCGGATCGATGGTCATCACCGCGTACGTCCTGTTGGCGTATATCCCGGTGAGCCTTCTCGGGAACTACCTCGTGTGGGTCTTGACCGGCCTCCAGCGATTCGGCTGGTTCCAGTGGCTGCGTTTCTCCGTCATCTTCGCCACCGCCGTCGTCCTCGTCAGCCTCAGGCTGGTGGGCTCGCTGACCGTTGCCTCAGCGGCGATCACCTACCTGGCGGTCACGACTGCGTTGCTGATCGCGACGGCGATCCCGGTGGCGCGGATGCGTCGATCACCCCTTAGACCGAGCCTCAGCCTCGTGCGCCAGCTGATGGCGTTCGGCATTCGAAGCCAGCTGAGCAACGTGTCGTCGGTCTTGAACGAGCGACTCGACCAGCTTTTGATCTCGATCTTCCTCGCGCCTGCGCGACTTGGTCTCTACGTCGTCGCGGTGACGCTCACCTCGGCAACGGGCCTCGTCGGGTCGTCCGTCGCGCTGATCGCCCTGCCGGTTGTGGCGAAGCACGAGCCGGGGGTGGATCAGACGAGAGCAGCGCGTCGCTTCATCGGATTGACGATTTTCGCCTCGGTCCTCGTCACCCTTCCCCTGATCGTCTTCACTTCGTCGCTGATCGAACTGTTCTTCGGCCACGACTTCGTCTCGGCAGCGAATGTCAGTCGTGTACTCCTCGTCGCTGCGGTCAGCTTCAGCACGAGCCGGGCCCTCGGTTCCGTCCTCAAAGCGATCGGTCGACCCCTCGATCCCGGCCTCGCCGAGCTCTTCGCGCTCGGCGTGACTGTGATCGGGCTCGCGACCCTGCTGCCCGCCCTCGGCCTGATGGGCGCCGCCCTCGCCTCGCTTGTGGCGTACGGCGTCAGCACCTCGTGGATGGTGCGGCTCACTTCGCGAGCGCTGTGCGTCCCTGTGACTCGGCTGCTCCTGCTCGATCGCCGCGACATCCACGATCTCACGAGCGCCGCCCCCAGCTTTCGCCGGCCGTGGCATCGGCGTCCCGAGGGTTCCCGGCCGTGAGCGACCACGCGCTGACCGGCTCGCTCGACTCCTCGGCGTCGCTTACCCAGGGCGGCGCGATTGCCAGGCGCCCACGTCAAGTTGCGTCACGCCCGGTCCGTCTCTGGGGACTGCTCGCCGGGCTTCTCGTTCTTGCCGGCGTCGCGATCGGCCGAGGCTACGGGCTCCCGGTCGCCGCCTTGCTCGCGATCTGCGCAGCCGTCGCGATCGGGCTGCACAACTGGCGGTGGTCGGTCTATGCGCTGCTCGTCTATCTCCCCTTCTCCGGGATTCCCAGCATCCTCGCCTATCCGCACACGGCGGTTCCCGTGCTCGCCAAGGACTTCCTCTTCGTGCTGCCCGCTTACCTCGGCTTCGCGGCCTATGTCCTCGGACGCCGCTCCCAAGTCGTGTTCGACGGAGCGCCGCTCGGCCTCTTCGCCCTGCTTGTGCTCCTCGTACTCGGGCAGGCCCTCAACCCATCGCTTCCGAACCACCTTGTCGGCCTGATCGGCGTCAAGATCTGGCTCTTCTACATCCCGCTCTACTTTCTCGGCTATCACCTCGTCGAGGGCCGCAAGGACCTCTTCCGCCTCTTGGGCATTTTGTCGCTCGCGGCCATCATCCCGGCCGCCATCGGCATCGTCGAGGCCGTCTTCATCTACAGCGGCCGGGCTGGACAGGTCTACCACTACTACGGCAACGCGGCGGCGGCCGTGACCCAGAACTTCGCGGAGCTCGGCTACCAGGGCGGCGGGTCACTGCGCCGCGTCCCGAGTACGTTCACCTACGGCGCGCAGTACTACTCGTTCGCGGCGAGCATGGTCGCGATCTCCTACGCCTGGTGGCGAGGAGTTCTCGGACGTCGCTCGCACGTCGGGGCCGCCGTCTGGCTCGCGATGCTCGCGGCGGTCTTCCTCAGCGGAGCGCGGGCCGCCTTCCTGCTGGTCCCGCTGCTCGTCGTGCTGATCGTGCTCTTCGACGGCGGGCTGCGCGGCCTCTCATCATCCCGCGTGCTTGCTCCGATAGGCGGCTTCCTGCTGGCGGTCGCGCTCGCCGGCGGCGCGGGAGTATCGGTCGCCAGGCAAACGCTTGGGACGGCTGAGCAAGAGCTTCAGGGAATCTTCGTCGAAGGCTTCAGCAAAGCGCTCGCGACGACGTGGACAGGCCTCGGCACGGGCATCGACAGCAGCGGTAGTCGCTACGCCTTCTCGAACCCGAAGCTGTTTCAGGCGGTCGGCGGTACGTGGTACGAGTCCTGGTATGTGAAGGTCGTACTCGAGCTCGGAATCGTCGGCCTCGTGCTCGTGGCGCTCCTCTTCGCGAGCATCATTGGGCGCGGCCTTCGAGACCATGCCGTCCTTCGCGATCCCCGCCTCAAGGCGATCTCGGCGGCGATCCTCGCTTTCCTCGTCTGGAACCTCGTTGGCGCCTTGAAAGGCCAGTACCTGGATTTCGATCCGATCAACGTCTACGTGTGGCTTCTCGCCGGCGTACTCGCGAAGATCCCGGCCCTCGACCGCGAGGCAAGTTCTGAGCCTGCTCGAGTTCCCGACCGTCGTTCGCCGCCACGCACCGCTCTCGGGGCTGCACGGCCGGGTGCTCTTGAAGAGGCGGGCGGCAGATGAGAACCGCAGAGACGATCCAAACCGAGTACTACACGCGCACAGCCGACTCTTTCGAAGCATGGCACGGCGGAGACGCGGAGCACAATGTCGCGCTCGAGTACATCTCCGCTTTGCTGCCGGTCTACGGAATCTCGAGCGTCCTCGATGTCGGCTGCGGTACAGGCCGTGGCGTCAAGCACTTCCTCGCGCGCCATCCCGGCGTAACCGTTCGCGGGGTCGAACCAGTTTCTGCGATGCGAGAGCAAGCGGTTCTGAGTGGAATCCCACCCGAGGTGCTCGCAGACGGCCGTGGCGAGGCTCTGCCCTTTGCCGACGGAAGCTTCGACGCCGTGTGCGAGTTCGGAGTGCTCCACCACGTCGAGAATCCAGCTGCGGTTGTCGCAGAAATGATGCGGGTCGCCCGGACGGCCGTCTTTCTCTCCGACCACAATCGGTTCGCGCAAGGCCGCATCCTCACGAGGATCACGAAAGTGGCGCTGTACAAGGCCCACCTCTGGGGAATGGCGCGATTTATCCGAACGCGCGGCCGCAAGTACCACATCTCCGAGCACGACGGCCTGGCCTACTCCTACAGCGTGTTCGACTCGTTCGATCTGCTCGCCCGCTGGGCGAACACCGTGATTCTCATCCCGACGAGCGCCTCTGACCGAACCAGCTGGTTCCACCCAGCCCTCACGAGTAACGAGATCCTCGCTTGCGCGATCCGCTGCTCGGGGCCCGTCCGGAGGCCGACGGTCGAAGAGGGCACCACATGACTGCGAGAGCGCTCGTTGTCGATGGAACGAATATCCCGGAGTCGCGCCATCTCGCCCTAGCGCTCCGCGAAGCCGGCTACGACGTCGACTTCCACTGCTCGTTTGAGTTTGATCCGACCTCCGCGGTGGCCCGCGCGCTCCGGGTCATCGCGCGGTCGGACGACACGTCGCTCGGAAGCTTGCTCGAGCGGCGCAGACGTCCAGCGTTCTATCCGCTACAGCCGCGCAACTGGTACCTGCCGGATCTCCTCGTCGCGATCGCGAGGCGCTCGCCGCTTCCCACCTCCGTCGCTTACCTCTTGAACAACCTCGCCGCCGACCTGCTCGCGTCGCGACTCCTCGCGCGCAAGCCGGATGTTGTTGTGCTGCGACAGGGAAGCGCGTTCTGGACGTTGTCGCGGGCACGCACTCAGGGCGTGCGCAGCATTCTCCTCGTCACCACTCCCGACCCGTTCGAGGAGCACGGGTTGGTCGAGGCCGAGCGGCTCGCAATCGGGCTACCGGTTGAGCGCGTCGACGGCCCGACACTGCGGCTCTGGGAGCGAATCCGCCGCGAGTACGCTCTTGCCGACCGGATCCTCGCTCAGTCGCGGTTCGCGGGCGACTCTGTCGTCCGCTCGAGCGGCCGCGAGATCGAAGCGATCGGTGTGGTTCCGATGGGCTGCGACGTGGCGCTGACGAAGGCGCGGGGCGCGCGTTCCCGCGGTCCGGTCCGCGCGCTCTTCGTCGGCTCGATCTCGGTCCGGAAGGGCGTCCACTACGCCGTGCAGGCGGTGCGAGAGCTCCGGCTCGAAGGGTTGCCGGTCGAGCTCGACGTCGTCGGCTCCTGCGATGACCCGCGCTACGAGCGATTCCTCGCTCCTATGCTCGGTGATGGAGTTCGGATGGGCGGGCCGGTCCCGAGCCACCTGCTCGCCGACCAGTATGCACGCGCCGACGTGCTCGTCCTCCCGTCTCTCTCGGACGGCTTCGGGATGGTCGTGACCGAGGCGAAGGCGGCCTCGCTGCCCGCGATCGTCACCGACCGCTGCGGGGTCCCCGTTCGCGACGGCGAGGACGGCTTCGTCGTCCCGGCGGGGAACGGTGGCGCGCTGAAGGAGGCGCTTCGGCGCCTCGTCGAGGACGGCGCGCTGCGCGCCCGGATGGGCCTGGCGGCGCGGGCGAGCGCCGAGGCGTTGTCGTGGACCACCTACCGCGCCGAAGCGATGCGGCTGCTGCACGCCGGAGACATTCTCCGGCCAAGGTCGGCAAAGGCTTCCTCCCCTCGGCCGGCTGCATGCGAGCGGCCCGAGATCTTCGCTGGAGCGAGACGGCCGTGATGCTAGGCGCTCGAGTAGCCGAAAGTCGGCCGGCGATTCGACGTTACCGGATAGCAGTTCTCAACTCGCATCCGATCCAGTACTTCGCACCGCTCTACCGGCGCCTTGCGCAAGAGGAAGAAATCGACCTCACGGTCTACTACTGCAGCCGCATCGGAGTCGACGGCTACGAGGACACGAACGGCTTCGGGCAGGCAATCAAGTGGGACGTTCCGCTCCTCGACGGCTACAAGCACTGCTTCCTTCGGAATCTCGGCCGCCGGGACGATGTCTCCCGCTTCGGGAGCCTGATCAACCCGGGGATCGTCACGGAGCTCCTCCGCAACCGATACGACGCGCTCTGGCTGCACTCCTACAGCTACGTGACGCACCTGCTCTCGGTCGTCGCGGGCCGCCTGGCCGGGACGCCGATCCTCTTCCGGACGGAGTCATCGCTGACGTTCGACTCGCTGGTCCACCGCTCGCTCGCCGTGCGCGCGATCAAGCCGATCTTCCTCCGCCTCCTCTTCAAGCAAGTCGCGGCGTTCCTCGCGATCGGGACATTGAACCGCCAGTTCTTCGAGCACTACGGAGCTCGGCCGGAGCGGATCTTCCACGTCCCCTACTCGGTTGACAACGACTACTTCATGCGGTCCGTCTCGGAGGCGCGCCGCCGCCGGGCCGAGCTGCGCGCGGAGCTCGGCTTCTGCGAAGACGACATCGTCTTCCTCTTCGCGGCGAAGATGACAGGGCATAAGGCTCCGCTCGAACTGCTGCGGGCCTACGAGAAAGTACGGGCGCCCCGCAAGGCCCTGCTCATGGCCGGAAACGGCGCAGTGCGGTCTGAGGCCGAGGCGTACGTACGCGACCACCGGCTCGAGCGCGTGCGCTTCCTCGGTTTCGTCAATCAGTCCCAGCTGCCGCTCGTGTACAGCGTGAGCGACGTTTTCGTCCGGCCGGACGGGATCACACGCGGTGACTGGGGTCTGACCGTGAACGAGGCGATGGCGTCAGGCCTCGCCCTCGTCTCATCCGATCGGATCGGCGCCACCGTCGACCTCGTGAGGGACGGCGAGAACGGTTTCGTCTGGCGCTTCGGCGACCTCGACGACCTCGCGCGGGCGATGGAGCACATGGCCGCGGACGTAGGCGCGTGCCGCCGGATGGGGCAACGCTCGCAGGAGATCATCTCCACCTGGAGCTACGAGGAATGCGTCCGCGGCGTCCTCGCGGCGCTCCACTCGCTCCCGGATCCAGGGAGCCGTCCTTGACCGTCGTTCTCAAGGAGCGGTACTACGACGGTCGCGGCATCGTCCCTCAGCTCGCAGCACGGTACTTTCGCGAGTTCGGCAACGCGCGGACGATCCTCGACGTCGGCTGCGGAACCGGCGATTTCGGCCGCTACCGCCCTTCGGCCGACGTCGAGATCTTCGGCGTCGACCTGGATAGCGGCGCCGTTGCGCGAGCCGCGCGGTTCGAGACGGTCGCGTGCCTCGACCTGGACACGGAACCGCTCCCTTACGAGGACGAGACCTTCGACGCTGTGCTCGCGAAGGACGTGCTCGAGCACGTCCAGCGTCCCGAGTTGCTCGCACGGGAGATCCACCGGGTGATGCGGCCCCGCGGGGTCCTCATCGCGTCGGTCGTGATGGCCAAGCCGCGAGCTGTGTGGGGGGACTACACGCACGTCCGCGGTTTCACGCAGCGTTCGGCGCAGCTTCTGCTCGAGGACGCCGGGTTCGTGGTGAAGGCCACCTGGCGCATGGGAGGAGTACCCCTCTCGCGTCGCCTGAACTTCATCTGGCTCGTCCCGCATCTTCTGCGGTTGCCTCCCTTTTCCCAACTGTGGGCCTCGAGCTGGGAGCTGAAGGCAGTCAAGACGAACTCGGCCACCGAGGAGGACTGAGTGCTGCTTGGACTCTTCATCGAGCTGCTGCCGCCCGGCGGGGTCCAGCGTATCGGGCGACACGCGGCGGCAGCCCTCACCTCCATGGCTGAGGAGCAGGGCCTTAGGTGTCGACTCCTGAGCGTGAACGATCCACCCGGGCGACACCACCTCGAGGTCGGCGGGATCCCATTTGAGTTCGAAGGTTTCGAAGGGCGAAGGACACGCTTTGCCCTCGCCACCGCGTTGGCTGCACGCCGATCACGCTGGGCGTATCTGAGCCACCCCGGTCTCGCCCCGCTCGGCGTCGTACTGAAGGCTGTTCGGCCCTCCTGCGACTTCTGGATCCAGCTCCACGGCGTCGAGGCCTGGGAGCGCCTTCCATTACCGCACCGCGCAGGCCTGCGGCTTGCGCGAGGCATCACCGCGGTGAGCCGGGCCACTGCGGAGCAGGCCGCGACGGCACAAGGCTTCGACCCACGGAGAGTGACGGTCCTGCCGCCCGCGCTCGATCCGGAGTTCGAACGCGCGAATGCCACCGGTGAAGACCCCTCGATCGTGCCCGGAAGCAAGATCGTCCTCACGGTCGCGCGCCTCGCCGCGTCGGAGCAATACAAAGGCGTCGACACGGTAATTCGCGCGCTGCCGGCAGTGCTCACGGCCGTCCCCGAGACCGCGTACGTCATCGTCGGAGATGGGGACGATCGCCGACGCCTCGAGCAACTTGCAGCAGCGTTAGGTGTGAGCGACCGAGTGTGCTTCTTCGGCTCGGCGACGAGCGAACAGCTGGTCTCCCAGCTTCGCTCTTGCGCGGTCTTCGCCATGCCGAGCCGGAGGGAGGGCTTCGGAATCTCGTATCTCGAAGCAATGTGGTTCCGGAAGCCGGTCGTCGCCGGAAATCACGGAGGTACGCCCGAAGTGGTCGTCGACGGCGAAACGGGTTTCCTCGTCGAGCACGGCCGTGTCGATCCCCTTGCCGAGGTGCTCGTTCGCCTCCTCCGGGACGACGGACTGCGCGCCGAAATGGGCGAGGCCGGCCACAGTCGCGTTCGGAGCACGTACACATTCGCGACGTTCCGCCGGCGGATCGCACAGCTTCCTGAGAAGAGCTCGTCACGGCGTCGGATGTCCGTCCGGGAGGCCGCACGTGTCTGACGCGTCGCAGCTCCGAGCCTACTGGCGATCGGTGCACGCGGTCGGAAGAACGCTCGATCAAGCCGAAGATCCCGACCTGCTCGGAGTCGTTTGCCACGTCGGCATGCCGCCCTGGTACAACCGCTACTTCGCGGGTGTCCAGCGCAAGGCCTTTCAGCGCGCGCTTTCGCACTGCGGCGATCTCGCGGGGGCATCCGTGCTCGAGATCGGGTGCGGCACGGGGCGCTGGTCGAGGCTTCTTCGCGACCTCGGCGCGCACGTCGTCGCAATCGACCTCTCGGAGGAAGCGATCGCGAGGAACGCGCGGACGATCGCCGGGATCGACTTCAGGGCCGGCGACTTCCTCGAGCTCGAGCTGCCCGAGGCCGCCTTCGACCTCGCAGTCTCTGTGACGGTCTTCCAACATCTTCCATTCGCGCAGCAGGAGCAGGCGTCGGCAAAGCTCGCAGCCCTTCTTCGACCCACGGGTCGTGCCCTTCTGCTGGAGAACATCCGGGACACCGGTGGCCACATGTTCAGCCACCGCCTTCGCGAGTGGCTGCTTCTTTTCGAGCGCGCCGGGCTCAGCGCGACTCACGTGAGCGGCTTCGAGTACGACCTGCTCGTCAGGGGCCTCAGGCGGCTCGCTCGGCTCGTCGCGCAACGCCCCGCGGAGAGCGGCGAATCCCCACCCGAGATCCGAATGAACGGCGTGCCGACGAACGGCACGGCCGTCAAACGCATCGTGTGGAACGCGGCCTGGCGACCGACCATCGGGGCGTCGCGGCTGCTCGAGCCGGCCTCGGCCGCCTTTCTCCCTGCCGACTGGGCGACGCACGCCGCCTTCGTCCTGGAGCGGGAGCGGCAACGACCCCCGAAGGAAGCGCCATGTGCGGAATAGCGGGCGCCCTCGGCCTCGACCCTGACGCCGCGCGCGCCGCCGTTGACGCGATGTGCGCGCAGATGAGGCCTCGGGGTCCGGACGACTGGGGCATCGAGTCGTTCGGAAGGGACGGCTGCCCCGTTGTACTCGGCAGCCGCCGGCTCGCGATCATCGACCCCTCACCCGCAGGCCATCAGCCGATGACCGATTCCGATCGCGGCACGACGATCGTCTTCAACGGGATGATCTACAACTTCCGCGAGCTCCGCGACCGGCTCGCGAGCGAGGGCGAACGCTTCGTCTCACGGTGCGATACCGAGGTCGTCCTCCGTGCCTACGGCCGCTTCGGCCCGGACTGCGTCCGGCACCTGCGCGGCATGTTCGCGTTCGCCGTGTGGGACGCGCCGCGGCGGCAGCTCTTCCTCGCACGCGACCGGCTCGGGATCAAGCCTCTCTACTACTGGCGCCACGGATGTGGGTTCCTCTTCGCTTCGCAGGTGAAGGCCCTGCTCGCCACGGGAGTCGTCCCGCCGCGGCTGTCGCCGGCCGGACTGCAGACCTACCTCGCGTACGGCGCGGTGAGTGAGCCGCTGACGGCGATCGAGGACGTGCTCGCGCTACCGGCGGCGCACACGGCGACGCTGGCCGACGGTCGGCTCGAGCTCTCCCGCTACTGGGAGCTGCCCGAGGCCGTCGAGGCGGCGACTACCGAGGATGCGGCCGGCGTACTGCGGACGCTCCTCGAGGAAGTCGTACGCCGCCACCTCGTGAGCGACGCTCCGCTGGGCGTCTTTCTCTCGGGCGGGATCGACTCCTCGCTGCTCGCCGCCCTCGCCGCGCGCGAGACGAGCCATCTGCGGACCGTCTCGGTCGTCTTCGACGAGCCAGAGCTCTCGGAGGCCCGCTACATCGACGCCGTCCTTGCGGGTCTCCGCTCCGACCACGTGCGGGTGGTACTTCGCCCTTCCGAGCTCCTTCCGTGGCTCGACGGCGCCTTCGCCGCGATGGACCAGCCGAGCTTCGACGGCATCAACACGTACGTCGTCTCGCGCGCGGCAGCGGCGACAGGACTCAAGGTCGCGCTCTCGGGCCTCGGCGGCGACGAGCTCTTCGACGGCTACGGCTACGTGCGGCGGGTGCGTGCACTCGAGCGCGCACGCCGGCTGCCCCGCGCGATCCGTGCTCCGTCGTCGCGCATCGCCGGCGCCGCCTTGCGCGGCCGGTCGACCGGCCGGAAGACCGCCGCCTGGCTCACTGACGGCGCCGAGCCTGGCGCCTCCTACGAGCTCCTACGCCGGCTCTTCCTCCAGGCCGAGGTCGAGCGCCTCCTCGCGACGCAGCCCGAGGACAGTTTGCCGCGGCCGGCCCGCGTCGACTGTCGCCGGGACCTCTACGGGCAGGTATCGGCGCTCGACCTTGGGAACTACACGAGGAACGTCCTCCTTCGGGACACGGACGCGATGAGCATGGCGCACAGCCTGGAGGTGCGCGTGCCGCTGCTCGACCACGTTCTCGTCGAGTGGGCGCTCCGGCTGCCCGAACGTGTGAAGGCGGGACGTCCGAAAGCGCTCCTGCTCGAGGCGGTCGGCGAGCTCCTGCCGCGGGAGCTCCACACGAGGCCGAAGCGCGGATTCGTCCTGCCGTTCGCGCGCTGGCTCCGCGCGGAGCTCCGCTACGAGGTCGAGGCCAGCCTGCGCCGCCCACCCGACGCGCTCGGAGCCCTCCTCGACCCGGACGCAACGGCCGAGGTCTGGAACACGTACCTGCGCGGCGACCGGCGCTGGCACCGGCCGTTCGCCCTCTATGCCGCGTGCAAGTGGGCGGAGAGCCTCACGAGCCGCGCGCCCGCCGCTAATCACGAGCTCGTCGCGACCCGATGAAGATCCTCCACGTAATCGCGAGCCTCGCCCCCCGCTACGGCGGCCCGAGCGCGACCGTGCCCGGGCTCTGCCGCGCCCTCACCGAGCGGGGGCACGCAGTCGAGGTCTACACGACGAACATTGACGGCGACGGCGCCATGGCGGTCGAGCTCGGAACGCCGGTGCTCGTCGGCGGCGTGCCCGTCACGCACTTCGCCGGGCACTGGCCGCGTTCGTTCTCGACCTCGCTCGGGCTCGCGGTGGCGTTGGGGCGAACGATCCAGGTGTTTGACGTCGTGCACGTGCACAGCCTCTACCTCTTCCACACGCTCGTCGCCGGTCTGCTCTGCCGACGCTACGAGATCCCGTACGTCGTCCGTCCCCACGGGACGCTCGACCCGTATCACCGAGCGCGGCATCCGGGCCGAAAGGCGGTCTACGACCGTCTATTCGAGCGCCGGAACCTCGACCGCGCCGCGGGCATCCATTGCACGTCGGACACCGAGCGGGAGGCCGTCGAGCACTTGGGGCTGCGGGCGCCTTGCTTCGTCATCCCGCACGGGATCGAGCCTTTCGTCCGGCCGTCTCCGCGGGCGGCCGGCGAGCTCTTCGAGCGATATCCGGAGCTTGCGGGACGGAAACTCGTCACCTTCGTCGGCCGGCTGACGCCCAAGAAGGGGCTCGACGTTCTCGTCGAGGCCTTCGCCGCCGTGGCCGCCGCAGACGCGCGCGCGCAGCTCGTCGTCGCCGGCCCGGATGACGAGGGCCTCGGAGCGCAGGTGCGCGAGCAGGCCGCGTCGCTCGGTCTCACCGACCGGGTGTCGCTCCTCGGCCTGGTCACGGGCGGCACTAAGGGGGCGCTCCTCGAGCGGTCGAGCGTGTTCGTCCTTCCATCGGCGGACGAGAACTTCGCCGTCGGCGTCTTCGAGGCAATGGCCTCGGGCCTGCCGGTGGTCGTCACCCCTGGAGTCGCGCCGCACGCCGAGATTGCAGCGGCGGACGGAGGCGTCGTCGTCGACCGCCGTCCCGACGCGGTCGCCGAGGCGGTCGCGGGACTGCTCTCCGACCTGCCGCGGGCAAGGCGGCTCGGCGAGAACGGCCGGCGTCTGGTCGCCGAGAGGTACTCATGGCAAAGCGCTGCCGAAGGGCTGGAGAGCATGTACTTCGACGCCGTTGCGCGCACGCGGACCGGCCGACGGGGGGCGCCGCGACCCGCTCGCACCGCCGTCCGCGGAACGGGGTCGAGCCGATGACCGAGCTCATGGTCGACGAACGTTCGAGCTCCTCGGTCGGGGCCAAGGTTCCGCTCTCGGTGATTCTCCCCGTGCTCAACGAGGAGACGAACATCGGCGACGCTCTCAGGAGCGTCGATTGGGCTGACCAGGTGATCGTCGTCGACTCGCACAGCACCGATCGAACGGTCCAAATCGCACGTGCGGCAGGCGCCGAGGTCGTCCAGTTCGACTACCCGGGCTACGGCCCGAAGAAGCAGAACTGGGCCCTCGAGAACCTCGACTTCCGCAACGACTGGGCGTTCGTCCTCGCCGGCGACGAACGCGTCTCGCCTGCGCTTCGGGCCGAGATCGCGACTGCGATCGAGCGGGAGACGGCCGACGGCTATCTCGTCGACGTCGAGCTCTGGTTCATGGGCCGCCCGTTGCGGTGCTTCCGCCCGAACTGGATCTTGCGGCTCTTCAAGCACCGCCTCTGCACGATCGAGGACCTCGGCCTCGACGATCTGCCCGGGACCGGCGACATGGAGATCCATGAGCATTTCCTCGTCAGCGGCAAGGTCGGGCTCCTCCGAAGCCCACTCCTACACAACGACGACCGCGGGCTGACCCCATGGCTGGAGCGCCACAACAAGTACGCGACCTGGGAGGCTCATCTCTACCGCAGGTTCCGAAGCGAGCCGATCGGTGTCGGCCCCGTGCAGTTTCTGCGCCTCGACTCGCCGCGGCGCAAGCGCGTGCTGCGGCGGATCTGGGTCAGGCTTCCCTTCCGGCCCGCAATCCGCTTTTTCGTCTGGTACGTCCTCCGTCGCGGGTTCCTCGACGGCCGGGCCGGCTTCGTCTTCTGCGTCCTGATGAGCTACCACGAGTTCATCATCGGGGCGAAGATCCGCGAGTTGGAGCGCAGCCGTGGCGCCTGAGGTTGCGCCGCTCCTGGTGTGCCCCGATTGCCGAGGCACCCTTTCCGGGTCTGACGGATGCTTGCGTTGCGACGCCTGCGGCCGGTCATTCCCGGTCGTGGACGGCATCCCCGTCCTCCTCGCCGAGAGCGCGAACCACAACGGTGGGCAGAAGCTGCGCCAGGCGAGCTTCTTCGACGGCGAGGACGCCGAGTTCGAGACCCACCGCCCCCACGGCGCCCCGGCCCTCTACGGCTGGCTTCTCGACGAGAAGTTCCGCCGAAGCGTCGCCGCAGTCCGCGGAATGTTGGAGGGGTCAATCGCGCTCACAGTCTGTGGAGGCTCCGGCATGGACGCGGAGTTTCTCGCCCGGGCCGGGGCGACAGTGATCAGCTCGGACATCTCGCTCGGGGCAGCGCAGCGCGCAGCAGAGCGCGCCCGTCGCTACGGACTCGCACTCGCACCGGTCGTGGCGGACGTCGAGCGACTTCCCTTCCGCGACCGCGCCTTCGACCTCGTCTACGTCCACGACGGACTCCATCACCTCGAGCGGCCGGACGCCGGGCTTTCTGAGATGGCCCGTGTCGCCGCGCACGTCGTCTCGGTGACCGAGCCGGCCCGCGCCGCGGCGACCGCCGTCGCAGTGCGCCTGGGACTGGCGCTGGAGCAGGAGGAAGCCGGCAACCGCGTTGCCCGGCTGAGAATCGACGAAGTCGCGGCTGAGCTACGTTCGCGCGGTTATCGGATCGTGGCGGCTGAGCGGTATGCGATGCGCTACCGGCACCAGCCGGGCTTGGCGGCCCGCTTGCTGTCAAGTGCACCGCTCTTCCCCGTGGCCTGCCTCGGTCTTCGCGCGCTCAATGCGCTGATCGGACGCTTCGGGAACAAACTGACGGTGCAGGCCGTGCGAGACGCCGGCCCGTCGGCGGCAGGCGACCATCGACAAGCGAACCCAGGAGGCGAGGCGCCGTGCCTTTGAAGCCCGCGGAGCAGGCGCCGTCCGAAGCTGAACGGCGTGCCGCGCCGAGAGAGTCCGAGCTGCCCCGGATGGGCCGCCGCGTCGCCGTTACCACGGGGCTCGGCGCATTGCTCGGAGCTGCCCTCTCGGGGCGGGCTTTCGCCGGCGAATCCGCCGCGGCGCAAACGATCGCGGACGCCGTGATCCTCCGGCCCGCGAGCTCGGCCCGCAACGTCATCCAGCCCACGGTCAGCTCCGTGGTTCCGTTGACGATCCGCGGCGCGCCCAGTCAGAGCGCGAACCTCCAGGAATGGCAGGACGCCGGCGGAACACCGCTTGCCTCGTTGAGCGCAAACGGGCGGAACCTGCGCCTGGCGTCCTCCGCCGGCGGCGCCCCGGCGCTCGCGACGGGAGAGCAAGCGAGTCCAGGCGGCGGAACGGATTACGTCATCGGTCTCACGCACAACCGGCGCTATGGGGCCGGCCCGCTGGAACGCTACGACGACAGCAAGGAGACGGGCTCCCTGACGCTCGAATCGTGGTGGGGCGGGTTCCTCGAGCTGAACATCGACATGCAGGCACCCGGGGCCGGACAGCCGTTCCGGCGCCCGCTCGGGTTCAACGCCGCCTATGACGGCTCCCTGTGCGGGTTCGGGATCGGCCCCAGCCATGCGCCCGGGGCCGGGGGCGTCGAGTTATTCGGCGGGACGAATCCCGATCTCCGGCAGCTGACGATCATCGAGCGCCAAGGCGCCACGCGCAGCGAGAACATCTTCGTGATCCTGCGTCAGGGGGGCGGCGCGAGCTTCGCGTGGAAGGCCGGCGGGATTCCACGGCTCATGTTCGATCTGTCAGGTACCGGCAACGCGGTCGGCCTGGGTGTCAACGGCGTCCTCAAGTTCGCCGGCAACTGGACGTCCGGAGAGCCGATCATCAACTTCGAGGCCGTCGGCGTCGGAGCCGTCGTTCTGTCCGCGCACGCGGCGGTCGGAGACCCATATCGCCGCATCCAGATCCTGAGCGACGGCCGGCTCGACTGGGGATCGGGCGCCGCGAGCTTCGACACGAACCTCTATCGAAGCGCGGCAAACGTCCTGCGGACGGACGACCAGTTTCAGGCCGCGGACGGGATCGTCACGAAGGTGAAGGCCGGGCCGCCGGTCGACGCTGACTTCCGTACCGCAACCGACGGCTGCCTCGCCGTCGATTCGATGAACAACCGCCTCTACGTACGGATCGGAGGACAGTGGAGGTCTGTCGCCCTCACATGAATTACGCATACCTGACGGTCGAGCAGCAGACCAAGATGCTCGAGGAGCGGCTCGCGACGATCGAGGCCGAGCACTACCAGCACGAGATCAACCGCCTCGTGGGGCTCGAGCTTGTGACGACGACGACCACCTCCCAGCTCGAGGAGGCGAGGCAGCTTGTCGCCAACGAGGAGGCGGCGCAGGAGCTGCTGGAGTCGGCATATCGAGCGACCGCGAAGACACTCCACGAGCTTCGCTCCCAGAATGGCTCGCGGTCGGAGGCGACGTAGATGCCTCTCTTCTCGAGCGACCCGATCTCCCAGCCCTCGGCTGAGCTCATCCAGCGCGTGTACGCGTACGTCGCCTACAGGATCGGCCCCGGGCCGGATGCAGACGACGTGACCAGCGAGGTGTTCGAGCGCGCGTTCCGGTACCGCGATCGCTTTGACCCGCGACGGGGGACCCCGGCCAGCTGGCTGATCGGAATTGCACGCAACTACATCGAGCAGCACCCGCCCGTCAACGCATCGTCCTCGGAGCTGCCGGACACGGCGGCACCCGACGATCTCGAAGAGGGGGCGCTGCGCCGATTGTGGGTCGCGACAATCGTCACGCAACTCGAAGAACGCGATCGCGAGCTGATCGCGCTGCGGTTCGGCGCGGACCTGACGGCAGGGCAGATCGCCGAGATGATCGGTTTGACACCGAACGCCGTCGCCGTCGCGCTGCACCGGGCGGTTGCTCGACTGCGCGTCATGTTCGAGGCCGAGCACGCCGACGAGGTCGACTGGGAAGCCGCCGAGGCCGGAGCGAGAGTGCTGGCCGGACTACCCGATCCACATCGTTCATCCCGCTGATGTCCGACGTCCTCCTCACCGACCTGCGGACAAAGGCAAGCCGCATCACGCTGGTCGGGTATGAGCGGTTTCTGCCGGCGGTGTTCGCCGCGGTCACGACCATTGCTCTCCCCTCGTCGCAGGGCGGCTACTTTCCCGTCTCATGGAACTGGGCGACCCTCGCGCTGGCGTGGGTCGCCGCGCTGGCACTGCTTCTCAGCGGGCAGATGCGCCTCGGCGCACTCGAGCTCGCCGCCGTCGGCGGTGCTTTCGCGTACGCCCTCTGGATGGCGCTCTCCGCGGTTTGGTCGACGGCGGTGCCCTCGACCGTCCTGGAGGTTCAGCGGGCGCTGGTCTATCCGGTCGGCATGCTTGCGGCGCTCCTGCTCGTGCGCGGGAGGACAGTCTCGAACCTCCTCGCCGGTGTGCTCGCAGGGACCACCTGCGTCTGCGGCTACGCGCTGCTGACGCGCCTCTTTCCAGATCAGATCGCAACCGCCGACTTGTTTGGCGGCTACCGGTTGAGGGTTCCTCTTGGATACTGGAACGGCCTCGCAGTGCTCGCTGTAATCGGCACGCTGCTGGCACTCGGCTTCTCGGCCCACTCGCGCAGCCTCACCGGGCGCGCGCTTGCCGCGGCCTCGCTCCTCGTCCTCCTGCCGACGCTCTTGTTCACGTATAGCCGCGGCGGCTGGATCGCACTCTGTCTGGCACTTCCAGTGGCTGTCGTCGTCGAAAGCCGGAGGCTATGGCTGGTCACCGTGCTCATGGTGATCGTCCCTCCTGCGGCGCTCGCTGTATGGCTCGGGTCGCGCTCCGACGCGCTCACCCACGTGGGCGCGACGCTCGAGCAGGCCGCGCACGACGGGCACCGCTTCGCGCTCGAGATCGTCATGCTCGCGATTGCCGCCGCCACTGGCGCGTTCGCGCTCGGCGTGGCGCAGAGTCGCCTCGCGCAGCCGTCGCTTCCGGTTCGGCGGGCGTACGGAGCCGCGCTCCTCATCGCCGTGGCCCTCGTCCTGCTCCCCGTCTTCGGTCGGTACGGAGGCCCCTGGTCAATCGTGCACCGTGGTTACAGCGCCATCACGGCGAAGCCGACGAGCGAGGCGACGACGAGCCTGAACAAGGCGTTCTTCAACCTGTCTCAGCAGGGCCGCATCCAGCAATGGGACTCCGCCTGGCAGGACCACGAAGCCCATCCGTGGCTCGGGTCAGGCGCCGGCAGCTACGGGAGGTACTGGTTCCAGCACCGAAAGTGGGCATACCAGGTGCGTGACGCACACAGCCTCTACATGGAGGCGCTTGCCGAGATGGGACCAGTGGGGCTGGCTCTCGTGGTCGGCTTCTTACTCGTCCCGCTCGCGGCCGCTGTGCGCGCTCGCCGGCGTCGGCTCGTCCCCTTCGCGGCAGGCGCGTACTGCGCATATCTCTTCCACGCAGGCGTCGACTGGGACTGGGAGCAGACAGGCGTGACGCTGACGGCGCTCCTCTGCGGGGCGGCGCTCGTCGCAGCCGCACGCCGCCCCGACGACGAGAGGCGACCGTTCCCTCCGTGGGTGCGGTTCACCGCGGTCGGAGGAATCGTGGCCGTCGCCGCCTTCGCGTTCATCGGGCTCCTCGGAAACCGCGCCGTCTCCGCGAGCGTCAAAGCTGCCGACCGCGGACAGTGGCGCGCGTCCGCGAGCGAGGCGCGGACGGCGATCCGCTGGACGCCGTGGTCGCCGCGGGGCTGGCAGCTGCTCGGTGAGGCCCAGTTCGAGCTGAACAATCTGGCCGGCGCCCGCTCGAGCTTCCTCAACGCGCTCGAGAAGGACCCGGGGGATTACTCGATCTGGTTCGACCTGGGCACCGCCACCACGGGCCGGGCGCAGATCCGCGCTTACACGAGAGCGCGACGGCTGAACCCGCTCGATGTGAACTTCGCCTTCCTCAACGTCTACGACCTGAAGATCCCTCAGCCGCGGGTGGGCCCATGAGCTCGGTGCGGCGTCGTAAGAGTTTTCCCCCATTCATGGATATGCAGGGAGGACCTCGATGGACGTAATGACAGACATTCGGGGCAGTCGCGTCGTCGTAACCGGCGGCGGCGGCTTCGTCGGCTCGAGGATCGTCGCGGCGCTGGTGGCGGCGGGAGCCGACGTGCTCGCCATCGACGATTTCTCGACGGGGTCGCGCGCCAGTCTGCCCGATTCGGAACCCTCGCTGGAGGTCGCAGAAGGCAGCGTGCTCGACTTCGACCTGATTCGTGACGCACTCGACGGGTGCGACATCGTCGTCCACGCAGCCGCGCGCAACATCGTCGTCTCGACGAGAAACCCCCGCGACGACTTCAACGTCAACATCGGCGGGACGCTGAACGTTCTGCTTGCGGCCCGCGAGCTTCGGCCGAGCCGCGTCGTCTACACGTCGTCCGCCTCCATCTACGGCAACCCTCGGTACCTGCCGATCGGTGAGGACGAGCCCGTCAACTTGCTGAGTCCGTACGCGGTGTCGAAGTTCGCCGGCGAGGGGTATTGCAGGGCCTTCTACGAGAGCTACGACCTTCCGACAACGGTTGTCCGCTACTCCAACGTCTTCGGTCCCGGGCAGACGCCCGCAAACCCCTACTGCGGCGTGGTCGCGAAGTTCTTCGAGGCCGCGATGGCGAACGAGCCGCCGCAGATCCACGGGGACGGAGAGCAGACGCGGGACTACACCTTCGTCGAAGATGCCGTCGACGCGACGCTCAGCGCGGCCGTGTCGCCAAGGGCACCGGGTCAGGCCTACAACGTCGGCACGGGTCGGGAGACATCCGTGAATCAGCTCGCCCGGCTGATCCTGGAGATCACCGGTGCGTCCGTCGACCCCCAGCACATCGACAGGAGAGACATCGACAACATCCGGCGGCGTGTCGTGAACATCGAGAAGATCCGGCGCGAGTTGCGATGGACGCCGGAGGTGACGCTGGAGCAGGGCTTGCGCGAAGCACACGCATGGATGCGTGAGGGAGCGGGCCTCGCGCCGGTTTGAGGCGCTGTAAGAGTTTTCGCCTTTTCTCGCATATAGGGGCAACGCAAAGACGAGCAGGTGCCCGAGGAGGCGATATGACGAGATTCTGGAACCGGCGAGAGGACGAGGTCGAGGCGACGCTCAGGAACGACCGTCCGCGCGCCCCGAAAGACCTCGTCCACGCGATCCAGGCGCGCGGCCGCGCCAGCCGTCCGGCCGTCACGTCGACGAGGCTTGCGCTTGCCGGCGTACTCACCGTCGCGATGCTGACGATCTTCGCCGCCTTCGGCGGCGTTGGCTATGCCAACGCTGCGTTCAGCAAGGTCGCGCAGGCGGCGCACATCACACATGCCACGAGCCCATCGCACTCGGCGAGTCACAAGGGCGGACAAGACGGGAGGTCCTCCCAGGGGCAGCGCGGCAACAACGACCAAGGCGACGACAACGACCAAGGCGAGGACAACGAGGACAACGACAATAACGAGGCCAACGATCAGTACAAGGAGCAGCGGAAGGCGTGCATGAGGGCTGCGAAGGCGCAGTTCAAGATCGACAAGGCGAACGCGCACACCAAGGAAGAGAGGAAGGCCGCGGTAGAGAAGTTCAAGGCCGCAATGGCCGCCTGCAGAGCGCAGTTCCCGCCGGGGCACGGGCACGGACACGGGCACCGGCACTAGGCACCAGTCGTAGAGCCGTGCTGCGGCGTGAGGGCCGGGCAAAAGCCCGGCCCTCTTTCGCGTGAAAGCCTCGTTCGGTCGTCCTGAACGTCCTTCTGTGACCCCGAGGGGGTGGTGAACCCTCGCGTCTCGTCGTCCGTTTGCCGGTTTCAACGCAGATGTTCTGGGTAGTCGAACGACACCTAGTACACGCGTCCCGAAATTCGGTCCGTCATCGGTGAAGGGACCGGCGCTGTGGCGTCGAATCGGTGTTCATGGCTGGCCGGAGCGGCTATGTGATCGAGTTGAGCGGCGAGGAGCGCGCCGAGTTGGAGCGCCGTG
>WNGD01000899.1_pt1 | contig 39007 bp, 37 predicted proteins | sample 5400671 | NCBI WGS metagenome assembly WNGD01 (sample SAMN13153369, study PRJNA577476) | soil metagenome | isolation source: 40 cm soil or saprolite under grassland replicate 2 | place: USA:California | collected 2016-06-15 | reverse complement strand
GGTAGAACCCCGCTAAGTGGTGATCGAGCTCAACCCCGCTTCTTGTTCCTTGAGTCGCAGAAGAGCAAGATAGGCAGGAGAGGGATTGCCTCTTACACACTGGGACAAGCGTGGAACAGGAAGAGGGGGAGCCAGTTCTTGCAACTCATCTTCTTTGATTTTGGCAAGCAGATCAGGCGGGACTTTGTAGGTGAGAACCTCCCTCAGACTCCAAGCATGATCGGTTAAACCAGCAGCCATCGCCGGAGTTTGTTCCAGTTGATGATGGCTCCAACACAAATTGTAGGTGCATCCAATCAGGTACATCCCCCATTGAAAGGCCGAGAGGTGCCAATTGGCGTGCCGACATTTGCGGGTTAATGAGGCAAGTCGTTCTCTCATCGTCCCATTGAGCCGCTCAATGTAGGCCGTATTGATTTGTGTTCCTCCTTGTGACTGTTCTAAGCACGCTTTAAGCCTTTTCTCCTCTCCACACAGTAAGGTCTGCTTCACCGACTCCAGGTGGTAGTGCTTCTGCGTTTTGATGACTTGTCCAATGGTGAGGTGAGGCCAAACCTGGAACCCCCGTTTGACCCGCTGGCTAAAGGCACGCACAATCGCCGCAGGATAGCACATCCATCCATCGACACACACCAGGAGTCGACTGGCTCCACAGGCGCATCGACGGACCCTTTGCAAGAGGCGATCAGCCACCACCTGGTCTCGTGCTGATTGGACAATGCCAGCCAGCCACAGTCGCGAGCTCACTTCCATCGCCAACCCCATCCAGAAAATCTCCTTCTTGCCCCGGACACGAATCTCGTCAGCCTGGACATGGGTCAAAGTGAGTTGACCTTGCTCAACGATAGCTTGCTGGACCCTTTGGCACTGCTGCCCTGCTCGATCCCGCCAGGCAGCCACCGTTCGTTCATCTAGTTCAAACACATGCACAATGGCTTGCAGCGGACACCCATACGAAAGCAGTCCTACGACCAGAACAACAAGCTCGGCTGGCTTGCGAAGTCCTTCCAGCATCGTCCCCGTCCGAGCGGTAAATGTTCGACGACAGATTTTGAACACGTCGGATTGGGGCAAAATTGAAGCGACGCATTCATGGGTTCTGTTGATATTTGCATATTCACAGAATGCCCACTTATGCGTCTTTTTTCAAGTCTCCCCACCCCTCCATTTCACCACTTAGCGGGGTTCTACCCTAGAACATATGGACGAGAGGAGCAACACAATGACACACCGTGTGATTATTCTCTGTACCGGCAACTCCGCCCGCTCGCAAATGGCGGAGGGTTTATTGAGGTCGCTGGCAGGCGAGAGCGGAAAGGACGTGGAGGTCGTGAGCGCAGGCACGGCCCCGTCGCGGGTGAACCCCCTCGCGATCCAGGTGATGCACGAGCGCGGCATCGACATCAGCCAGCACAGATCGAAACATGTGAGCGAATTCCTCGATCAGCCCTTCGATGTCGTCATAACCGTATGCGACAACGCGGCGGAACACTGCCCCATCTTCCCAGGGAAGGCCGAGCGCATACACTGGAGCTTCCCCGATCCCGCAGCGGTCCAGGGCAGCGAAGAAGAGAAGTTGGAGGCATTCAGGAAGGTGCGCGACGGCCTTGAGGAACGATTGAGCGGTTGGTTGAGGGACCTGGCATAATTGATAGAGGCCAGGATGCAAAAAATGAATTATCGACCGGAAAAGTCCTGGGGGTGTAAAATGCGTGGTCGTCTGGTCATTTCCACCTGAGCCAGCCTGTGGAGCAGCTTGAGCCACGACCACGAAACGACCATATGCGTGTTTGCTGCGTGCTCGTTTGGTCATTCAGGTGATCGTCACGGGATGTCCGTCGTCTCGATACCTTGACTCTCACATGATGGCAGAGTGTATAATCTTCTGAAGACGGATGATGAAAATGCAAATAGTTTCAATATCCATCGAGAAAAACACTCCCACCCCTCTCTAGAAAGGAAGTCAGAGCACAATGGATACTTCACCTCCTGCCGGCAGCAATCCAGGTGTTTCCTCAGAGAGCCCAGATCTCTACCGGTCGCAAGTCACGATCGGCCTGAGCAGTTGGCGTCCCATCCTGCGTTTCGCTCGCATCGTCGCTCTTTTGGTCGGGGTCTTTCAGAAGACGCCCGGAGCCGTGAAACTCACTCTTTCGGTTGCGCCCGGTCGCCGTCAGTTCACCAGTCACAGTGTGTGGCAGGACAGTGATGCCGCCCAGGAGTTTTTCAAGAGTCCTGACCACCGGGAAGCGATGAAGCGTGCCTATGCAGGGATGACTGATGAGTTTTACGTGATCCACAGCGGTGGAACACCTTTCTACAACCAGCGCTGCCCGAACTGTCACGTGTGGACAAAAGGGACAGCCCCAAGTGAGCACTGCTCGAAATGCCAGTCGACTCTCCCTCATCACTTGTACCCTCTCGCACAAAAGGCTGAGGCACCTGGCCCTGAGTATGGCATCATTACGCCTGACTTGACGCCTGATACGAACTTGAAAAGCCTGGAACTCGCTACCTCCCTCTCTGGTACGCTCTCAAATGAGCGCGCGGCTCAGGTGTATCGACTCTTGAATCTGACCCCGCTTCTCTGGTGGCTGACGATGATCGTTGCCCCCAGGTGGCGCGGAACCCGAGCCTTGACGACGAGCCGGGGCCTCTTTGCCGGGTTGGGCCTCTTCTACGGTGCTTTCCTGCTGAAAGCCATCACGGAAGAGGGTCCACCGAACTATGGCACGTATGAGCAGGGACCGCGCCGTCTTTTCAAGTCCAATGCGGGGCTCCCGGCTGGCTGGGCGCATTATCTGGCCTTTGATCTCTTTGTAGGGGTCTGGATCTATCGTACTGGCCTGACCGAGAAGAGGTCGACGCGCTTGCCCTTGCTCTTGACCTTTTTAGCTGGTCCGCTCGGCTTGCTCTACTTTCTGGTCCAGCGTGGTTTACATCAGCCCATGCCATATCCGTTCGACAAGTCCAGGACAAAGAATGGATCTGACTAGTTCTACTCTACGAGAAAACTGTCTCCGAATGGACATATCATGAGTCATCAGGAAAGGATTATTGACCATGCAAGAGCCTTCAGAGAATCTTTATTTTGTTGACCCGGAAAACGCGTCTGAAATGGCGAGGTTGATTCTTCAAGGAGAATTGCTCACCAGAGGAATGGGGGGAATATTTACAGCGCAAGAACGAGAAACTATCGAGGAGAAAGGCTATACACGGGTCCTGGATCTGGCCTGTGGACCGGGAGAATGGTGCCTGACAACCGCGTGGGAGTATCCTGAGATGGAGGTGGTCGGCGTCGATATCAGCGAGACCATGATCCGCTACGCTACTGCTCGTGCGCTTTCTCAGAATATTCAGAACGTGAGCTTTGAGGTGGCCGATATCGCCAAACCTTTCCCCTACTCAGATGGATCGTTTGATCTGGTGAATGGGCGCACCTTCGCGCTCTTTGAACGAAAGGATTGGCCGCTGTTCCTGCATGAATGTCTGCGTGTCACCCGTCCAGGAGGAGCGATCCGCCTGACAGAAAGCGAGTGGGGGTTCACCAATAGCCTGCCTTACGATGCCCTCAGTTGGTATCTCGCTCAAGCATTGCACAAAATGGGGCACACGTTCTCGCCCACTGGTCGTATTAATGGCATCACCGCAATGCTCGATAGCCTGATTCGCGATGCTGGCTATGTTGAGAGAAGACTTACCCCACATGTGATCAATGTTTCGTTTGGAACTGACGCCCATTTGACGTTCCGTGAAGATTCGCGAGCCCTCTTCCACGTGATTCAGCCTTTCCTTGTAAATACAGGAGTGGCTACACAGGAGCAACTGGATGGGATGGCAGAAGCCTATATACGAGATCTCTCCTCCGAGGATTTCTCTGGGGTCATGTTCCTCCTCACGGCATGGGGTTACAAGCCAGAGTGAGCACTTCCTGCGTTGCCCTGTGGATCGGCCTGGGGGGCGCGGCGGGCTTGTGAACCGCGCCCCTACAGGATTGGGGTCCTCGGGTAAGATCTGCTCGTCAAGCATTTCGAATGATCGTTTGCATTTCACACGCTTAAAAGCTCGCGCGCAGCCGCCTCGTCACGAGCCAGCGTGATCTGCATAATCAGGAGATGAAGCCGCTTCGGCTCGCTCAGCTTCATAACCTCTTGCTGAGCCAGTTCGGCAAGCGCCGGGAAGCGAGCCTGCACAATCTCCATGACGACCTGCCTCAGAGCCTCTATCTCGCCCTCGACTCGTCCCTCAACTCGTCCCTCGACTCTGGCTTCGGCAGTTTTCTTTTTGACAAAGCGACTTTCGTCGAGCAAGCTATCAAACATATCAAGATACTCCTGTACTTTGCATTTATCTACTATGGATATCGTATCCGTCCGCTGCAAAAACGTGTCGAACAACAAGATCTGCTCGGCTAATCTCCGCCTGTTCTCACCATGGAACGCCTTCATTTTGTCCAGAGCTTGTTTGAGTACGTCATAGGTTGCTCCTCATCTACACTCCTGCCTCTGCCATCTGGAAATTGGTTCTGGCCGAGGACGCCTGGAGACTACACTGAACCCTCGGAAAAACCTCGTCTTGTACCAACCAGGTGGAAGGAATCCCAGCTCTTCCAGTGTCCGCTCGTGTCCATTTTGGAAAGCGCATGGCTCTCCTGCTTTTCCGTAATTCCACTGGTGTTTCGGAAATTCACATTAACGGGACCGCACGCCTTTCGCCTTCTCGAAGGTTCTCAATGCTGGCGGATGGTAGCCCTTTCACTCAAAATGAGGGAGCGTTATGCGCATTGTGACAGGTACCGTAAAGTCAAAGACATGAGGAGCAGAGGCATGAGCATTCTGTATGAGGAAAGATTGTCGGACTCGCCTTTTGTCGAAACCATTACGCATGGTCGAACGCAGAGCGATGGGTCGACTCTCCGTCCCTCCGAGAGCCGTTGGCACCTGGTCTTCGTGAGACAGCCGGGCCTCGTCCAACCACTGGTCGTCGGACCAGTGACGACGGCTGGCGTGGTGTCCTGGAGAGAAGGCGCTGAGATTCTCTGGATCGAGTTGAAACTAGGGACCTTTCTGCCCCATCCGCCCGCGAGAAATCTCCTGGATAGAGAGATCATGCTGCCTCAAGCAGCAAGTCAATCCTTCTGGCTGGATGGCTCTGCCTGGCAATTTCCTGACTATGACAATGCGGACACGTTTGTCGACCGGCTGGTGCGTCATGGGGTCCTGGTACGTGATGCAGACGTTGCTGCCGCGCTCCGGGATCAACTGCAAGACGTGCCATCGCGCACCATGTGGCATCGTTTCAGGCGCGCCACGGGCTTGACGCAAAGCCATATTCGTCAAGCTGAACGCGCCAGGCAGGCGGCGGCACTCTTGCAGCAAGGCGTTTCGATCCTCGATACCGTGGACATGGCTGGCTATTTCGATCAGCCTCACCTGACCAGATCGCTCAAGCACTGGATTGGATTTACACCGGCCCAAATCGTCAGTATGCAGAAGCCTGCGTGTATGCACAAGCCTGAGTAGCTTGCCGTTTTGTACAAGACAATCGCCCGGTGCTTGAGGTATCATAAAGGCGTTCACACACAGTCTCGACAGGGTTCTCCATGTCACTGGATGGTTTTGTCGCCGGGCCGCAGGACGATGTTTCACTGGTCTTCAAGTGGATGACGAGCGGCGACACCGATCTGACATTGTCAAGAGGCGATAGGGATATCGAACTCAAGGTTCCATCGAAGAGCGCTGAGATGTTTCAGGGGGCGAATAAACAGCTAGGAGCGCTGGTGGCGGGACGCAGATTGTTCGAGCTCACAGGTGGATGGGGAGGCAGACATCCCCTGGACGTCCCAGTCGTGGTGGTGACCCATCGAGCCCCACCAGAATGGGTCAAGGAAGGATGGCCGGTCACCTTCGTCACCGACGGTGTGGAAAGCGCCATCGAACAAGCCAAAGCCATCGCAGGCGACAAGGGTGTCGTGGTCGCCTCCACGACGATTGTGCAGCAGTGCCTCCAAGCGGGATTGCTTGACGAAATCCATATTGACCTGGTGCCTTTCCTGCTCGGACAGGGTGTGCGCCTGTTCGACCATCTCGACGCTCCCATTGAACTGGAAAGCACGGAGGTGATCGAGTCCACGGGGGTCACGCATCTCACATTCCGCGTCGTCAAGTAATGCCATGCAGGCTGACCTTCCCTCCCAATTCGGATTGCCCGCCCTCTTTCGCTGCCCTGGCGGGCAATCCGAGCACACTCTGGAGTATTCCTCGTTTGGAAAAGCGGCTCTCACGTTACAGCACCGATCTTCGAGCAATCCCGCCCCTCTCGGTGAGGGTCTTCTGCACGAGTACGATCACTTCATCGATTATCGAGCCGCTTGCTGTGCCTCGATCTCTGCCAGGCCTGCTTGCTGGTAGATGCTCAGAATGTCCAAGGACCCATGTGCCGCTCACTTCGCCGGTGGTGTCGTCGAAAGCGGTTGAGCCGTCGTTGCGCTGCCTGATGTGCCAGCCGAAGACCTGCTGGTAGAACTGAGCTGACTGCGCGATGTCGATGGCAGGGATTTCGAGGTAGCAAATCTTGCCAGTTCGGTAGTTGGGGGATGGTGTTGGGATGGTCATTCCTCTTCTCCTCTCTCTTGCTCGATAGGTTCGATAAGGGTGTCTCACTTCGTACTCTCCAAGCATAGACCATCAGTTCTAGGAAAGCAAGAAACCGACGGCGGTTCATGACTTTTGGCCATATTGCATGCCTCTGGAGACCATTCAAAAAGACTCGGATGAGTGCCTATGTCCAACATGCTATTCAAATACAGTTGTGTGAGTGAAAGCGCCTCCCAGGCGCTTTCACTCACACAACTGTATGGCATACCGTTTTTCTTATCTGATACAATAATAGGCATTGGTTTGGGCCATGTTGAAATACACAGAAGGAGCATACTATGGAGATCCGAGGGGCCACATGCGCGGATGCGGCAGCCATTGCGACCATCTATAATCAGGGCATCGAGGACCGCTCGGCGACGTTGGAGACGCAGTTGCGCACGGCGGAGGAGCGCGCTGAGTGGCTCACCACCCGTGGTCCACGCCATCCGGTGCTGGTCGCGGTAGACAGCGCGGGCACGATTATGGGCTGGGGCTCGCTCAACCCGTTCAACCCGCGACCCGCCTACGATTATGTCGCGGACCTCTCGGTCTACGTCGCGCGCGAGCAGCGTGGCCGTGGCATCGGCGACGCGCTGCTCGGCGCGTTGGAAGCGTGCGCACCGGGACTTGACTATCACAAGATCGTGCTGGCCGCCTTTCCAACCAATGCGCCGGGCATGCGCCTGTACGAGCGCCACGGCTTCTCGACCGTCGGCGTCTATCACGAGCAAGGGATGTTGGACGGTCAGTGGGTCGATGTGATCATCATGGAGAAGCTGCTCACATGAAGGCCCTGTGTTGCTCATGAAAAAAGAGAGATTTTTTGAAAGGAGCAAGATTTATGCATTCGGTAGCACATCATCACCACAAGGAACCCGGCAAGACGCGAGGGTTGGTTATGAACTGGGGCTGGCGCTATGACCTGATGGTGGGATTCCTGGACACCTTTCTGTTACGTGGCAAGGTGCAGAAGTTGCGGCAGAAGACCCTCGATCTGGCCCAGCTCCAACCCGGAGAGACCGTGCTGGACGTGGGGTGCGGCACCGGAACGCTGGCGATGGAAGCCCGGCGGCGCGTCGGCGCAACGGGCCGCGTATCCGGCATTGACCCTGGCCCGCAGCAGATCGCCCGCGCACGCTCCAAAGCGGAGCGAGCCAGCCTCTCTATCGACTTCCAGGTCGGAGTAATCGAGCAGCTCGCCTTCCCCGATCAGTCGTTCGATGTGGTACTGAGTACCATGATGATGCACCACTTGCCCGATGATCTCAAACGTCAAGGGCTCTCTGAAATTGCACGCGTACTCAAACCAGGAGAGCGCCTGGTGATTGCCGACTTCAAGCGCCCGGAGAAGCACCACGGCCAATCCGCGCAGCTCGGCGCCGGGGAGCTTGGCCTACAAGATCTGCCTGCGCTCATGAAGGATGCGGGTTTCGCGCAGATTGAAAGCGGGGAGATACAATTTCCCCGGCTCATGGGGCTCTCAGGAGCAGGCTTTGCGCAGGGGAGAACGGAGCCGAGAAAGGCAACCGTATAGCGTTTCTCTAAACCTGTCGCCTCATCAAGAGCACCCATCGGGGATGAGGCGACATTCCCATAGGCGTTAACGTAAAAATGGATGAACTTGTAGGGTGCATCGTGGGAGCCCTGCAGCCGCCTCATCATGTTCTTTCGTCGCCATAAGTGAACGCCTATGAGGCGACACCCCTACGATACGGTCGTCTGTCCGGGCGCAGCATTTGCAGGGGTATTGCTGTGGCCGGGTAGCCTGCCCTGCGCGAGTGGGAGCGTAAGAGTAACCGTCGTCCCCTGCCCTGGAACGCTCTTCAGCGTCAGCGAACCGCCGTGCGCTGCGGCGATGCCGTGCACAATGGAGAGTCCGAGACCCGTGCCACCGGCCTCGCGCGAGCGTGCCTTGTCCACACGGTAGAAACGCTCACCCAGGTGCGAGAGGTGCTCGGCGGTAATGCCGATCCCCGTATCGCGCACCTCTAGCAGCGCGTGCCCGCCCTGCACGGTCGTGCGCAGGGTGACGCGCCCACCGCGATGATTATACTTGATGGCATTATCGAGCAGCGCCAGCACAGCCTGTTGGAGCAATGTCGGATCACCGATCACCACCGCCGCATCGTCGGCCTCTACCTGAATAGCGATCCCCATCTCGTCCGCCAGAGCCTGGATGCGCTGGGCACCTTCACGTGCCAGGTGGGTGAGATCCACCACCTCGTGCTCCCGGTGCGAGGCGCGATTGTCCAGGCGGGCAAGCGTGAGCATATTTTCGGCGATGTGCGTCATATGCTTCACCTCTGCGACGATATCCTCTAATAGGAGCGCATCATCCTGCCTCAGTCGTGCGCGCCCGCGCAGTAGGACCTCGGCATCTGCGCGTAACAGCGTCAGGGGTGTGCGCAACTCGTGGGAGGCATCGGCGATGAAACGCTGCTGATTCGACCAAGCCAGTCGCGCCGGGGCAAGCGCCCGATTGGCGAGGAACAGGCCACCCAGGCCCGCGCCCAGCAGGGCTACACCTCCAACGACGAGCAAGAGCGTCAGCAGCAGCGTCAGCACATCCTCCTGCACCTGGATAGACTCGCCAACCACCACGACGCCCTGGAAGCCGCTGCCATTCTGGTTCGGGACCAACAGGGCGTAGCGATAGACCTGCCCTGTCATGCCACCGACATCGACGGTATCGCTCGCCGCCTGACCTGTCTGTAAGGCTTGCAGTGCCAGTGTATTGCTGGTTAAAACAGCCGGAAGCCCCGTTGTATCCTCACTCTTCAACAACGAACCGTTCTTGTCAAAGCAAACAACGACCTCCACCGCGAACGCATTAGATCTGAATGTAGCAGGCGGAGGTGGCCCTTGCTGCTCATGAGAGGCAGGGGCCTGGCAGGCATAGTCTGCTGATTGCATAAGCCATTGCTCTGCACTGCCGCGCGCACGCCCCGCCGCCGCATCTTGCAGAGGAGAGAGCAGGAAGTATTGCGCACCGAAATAGAGCGCGACGCCGAACAGAACCAGGGCAGCACACAACACGCCGCAGTACCAGAGGGTCAGGCGGACACGCAGCCCCTGAAACAAGACTGCACCGGCCTCCTGAGAGGAATGCTCCCCGTCACGAAGAGAGGCCATTATCCTGCGCATACTGCTGCTCCTTTGCCGCCTGTCAGGCTTCGATTTTGTAGCCGATGCCGCGCACCGTCTTGATCAACGGGTACGAAAAACCCTGATCGATCTTGTCACGTAGATAGTGGATGTAGATGTCTACTACGTTGGAGAGCGCCTCCATATCGTAGCGCCAGACGGCATCGACGATCTGTGTGCGCGAGAGCACGTGGCTCTGATGGCGCATCAGGTACTCCAGCAGGGCGAATTCTTTCGCCGTCAGCTCGATGACACGCCCGGCACGTCTGGCCTCGTGCCGCAGCAGGTCGAGCGTAAGATCGCCCACGGTGAGGGTAAGGTTTTCATCGAAATGACGCTCACGGCGACGCAGCAGCGCGTTGACGCGCGCCAGCAGCTCCTCCATGGCGAAGGGCTTGGTCAGGTAGTCATCGGCGCCCGCGTTCAGACCCAACACGCGGTCTTCGATGGCGCCGCGCGCCGTGAGCATCAACACGGGCGCCATAATGCGCTCGGCGCGCATCTGGCGACAGATCTCGATGCCATCGACGCCGGGTAGCATCACATCCAGAATCACTACATCATATGTATCGCTCAGGGCCAGGTCGAGACCGGCAGTCCCATCGTTCGCCACGTCAACAGTATGGCGCTCCTCCGTCAGGACGCGCCTCAACAAAAACGCCAGGCGCTGCTCGTCTTCCACCACGAGAATGTGCATTGCGTGCGCCCTCCTTCCTTCTATTTTACTGCGAGGGCCATCAATCGTCCGCGCCCTCCTGTTCATCATCTCTACTATACCCCACAAAGATTGGAAAATGATTGGAAACGCGCGAGGCAGACACATTTCGCGCATTCCTGGAGGAATCGATCAGGGTTGCATTCGATTTCTTCCTCAAGCAGCCGCGTCTCCTGCGCATTCTAAACGTGGAAGGCCGCCGAGGGTTGGCAGACGTTCGTGGCGATTGCGACCGCGTTCGAGGTAAAGGGGCTGCAAAGTTTTCGCGCCATCATCGCGGAGGCGCGATCCAACGGGCTGATCCGCCCCGATATCGACACGGCGATGTTCTTTGCCATCGCGCTCGGTCTGGGCCAATCTTACCTGACCTCGATTCCGCGTTACCAGGTTATCTTCAACGACGAGAAGTTGTCGACGCCGGAAGCGCTGCTGCGGGCGCGCGAGCAGATTGTCGATTTTGTAGTGCATGGCACCATGAATGATACTAATAGTACTATAGGAAGTGCAGAGAACGCGGGGGCGGGTAGCATAAATGGGCACTCCTACGAGAGCGAGACAACATTATCATAATGATGCGAAAGGCACAATAGTATGGGAACCTTGATTATCGGAGGTCTGCTCGTGGTCGCCTTGCTGGCGATCGTGGGGAGCATTTTCGCGGCCAGGGGTGGCCCTACAGGCGACGTGAGAAGAACACCAGCGGCGACCACCACTCCTGAAGCCGCTGGCAGTGAAACTAGAGTTGAAACACCTCCCGTTGAAACACCATCTCAGCCAGAGGAGCTAGTCGGGCAGTCGCTTCCGCCCACCATAGAAGCCGTCAAAAATGGGCAGGCCCACGACGAGCAGATCGCGGAGACCGCGCCCTTAGCCGAGGAGCAGCCGCCATACAACGCTAACGGCCAGGTGCACGAACTGACGGCACAGCTGCAGGCGTTGCACGAAGAGGCCCGGCACTTGAGTCAGCGCCTGAGCATCCTCACCGAGATGGCGGAGCACATCGAGGAACGGCAGAGTACACATTCAGAGGACGGTATGTAAAGAGACAGTGTAGATGATCAGACTTCCTGGAGGTCTCGCCTCCGGGAAGTCTGATTACGTTCAGGCCGATGTTTCCCCCACCGTCACTTCTACTGGTCGTGTAAGTTCGAGATCGATAGTCAAAGTTATCTCGTCGCTAGCAACCAGGCCGCCGCCAGCCAGCACCATATTCCAGTTCAGCCCCCAATCCTTGCGGTTCACCTTAGTACGAAGACTGAAGCCAGCGCTGTATGTATTCCAGGGACTCTGGCTCACGCCGCCATACTCCACGTCTAACACCACCTCTCTGGTAGTATCGCGAATGGTCAGATCTCCGACGAGCAGGCCATGATGCGCGTCATTCAGCACCACGCGTTTACTCTTGAAGGTTATATATGGATAGTTCTCTACATCAAAGAAATCCGCAGAGCGAAAATGTTCATCCCGCTGTGCATTGTGCGTATTGACGCTGGCTGCCTCTATCTGTATCTCGGCCTTCGAGCGTCTAACATCGTGCTCATGGAACTCCACGGTTCCCTGAAACTTTTCGAACTCTCCTCTCACCGTCGAAACCATTAAGTGCCTGCCGGTAAAGCCGATCCGCGTATGTCCGTAATCAAGCTGCCAACTCATGGAATCTCCCTTTCATGTTTCTAAGTTAAGTCTAGTCTAGACTCACTGCTATAAGTCGAAGCCATATAGTTGCATACACACTGATTGCATATACAACTACTTAAAAGTATAGCACAAAGTAGTTGTATATGCAACTACTTTGTGCTATACTCTCCACATGACAAAAGAAGCGGAACAGATTGCAGCATGGCGAGCTTTTATTACGGCCCATACAGCGCTCAATGAGCGCATCGAGCATGAATTGGCGGATGCAAAAGTTATGCCGCTGGGCTGGTATGATGTGCTGTTCGCCTTATCTGAGGCCCCAGAGAAGCGCCTGCGTATGCACGAACTGGCACAGGCAATTGCACTCAGTCGAAGCGGATTGACACGTCTCGTCGATAGACTCGAAGCGGCGGAGTTGCTCTATCGAGAGCGCATGGCTGCGGATCGACGCGGTGCATTCGCGGTCCTGACAGACAAAGGATTGGCAGAGTTACGTAAAACATGGCCCGTCTATGCGCAGGGGATCATGAAACATTTTGCCCAACATCTCAGTGATAATGAAGTACACTTGCTGGCAGAAGTTTTCCAGCGCCTACTTGCTAATATACACGAGGAGGAATCATGAGCCGCTGGCTCTACCTGCTTTTAGTAGCAGTTCCGGCAGCAGTTATCGTTGAAGCATTACACGCCCCGCCGCTTGTCACATTTGTACTCGCCGCGCTGGGACTCGTCCCGCTCGCTGGCTTGATCGAGCAAGCGACCGAAGCGCTGGCGGCGGGCCTGCCCGAAGTGGTACGCGCGTCGCTGGCAGGCTCGATTATCGGAAACGTCTTGCTCGTACTGGGATCGGCGATGCTGGCGGGCGGCTGGCGGGTCAGTACTCGTCAATGCTCGCCCTGGTCGTCATCGGCATGGCGATCCCTTCGCTGCTCGCGACCGTTGGCGAGGGCACACGCCCGGGCGATGCTATCGTATAGGGCAACGAGCTGCACCAGCTCAGCATCGTCATCGCCATTATCCTGCTTGTGTGCTACGTGGGCTACATCGCCTACACGGTCTTCGGCCTACGCGCATCCAGCCCAACCCCTCGCCCATCTTCTAGAGTGGAGCAAGAGGAGAAACATCCCCCGGCTGCACTGGAAGAGAAGGATACCACTCAGTATTCGAAGGCACGTCCAGGTTTTTTAGGAAAGCTAGCGAGCTGGTGGAGTGGCACGCTCTGGTTGCCCATCGTCGTCCTGGCCGCCACCACGGTCGTTACCGCAATCGTGAGCGAGACACTGGTGAGCACGATCGAGCCATTGACGCATCAGATCGGCCTGAACGAGTTCTTCGTCGGCCTGATCGTGCTGCCGATCGTCGGGAACGCTGCCGAGCACTTCTCCGCTATCACCGCGGCCACACACAACCGCATGGAGACCTCGATGGCGATCACCGCCGGCTCGTCGATCCAGGTCGCGCTGCTGGCCGCGCCGATCCTCGTCCTGGCGGGTCCGCTTCTGGGAACGCCACTCGACCTCAACTTCTCCCTGCTGGAAGTTGCATTATTTGGCCTGGTCGCGGGCCTCTACGCGCTCATCAGCCTGGACGGTGAGTCCACGTGGCTCGAAGGACTGCTCCTGTGCGCATTTTATCTGATCCTGGCGGTCGGCACCTTCTTTAACCCGATATAATGATAACTATTCAGCTTGCCCCCATCCGGCCCAGGGAGCGCTCTTCAGTAGGGATGGGGGCCAGCCCCATCCCTACTGAAGAGTTACGCATATGCGCTACGGCTCGTCGCGGGCCCAGTAAACGCGGCCACATTAGCGGCTGGCTGATTGTTGACCGGAACCGAGCCGGTCTGGCTCGACGAGAGCGACTGCATGATGGTCTGAATGGGCTCCGTCGCGCAGACGCTCGCGGGCTGGCTCTTCGTCGCCACACAGATCGCAGCCGTCATATAATTCGCGGCTCCCACGATATTCTTTGTGACCGTATCATTCGGATCTGAGAGCTTGCTCGCGATATCCTTCTGCGAAAGATTCGCCAGGGTAGCAGGGTCGTAGAACTGACCGGCCTGGTACTTGTTCGCGATATCGATAAATGGATAGCCCTGAACATTGAACGTCTGCAACAACTTCTGCTGCGCAGCGGAGGGACTCTGCAACAGCTTGCCATCGCGGTCCTCGTTCTCCAAGGGCACAAAATCGATCACGGAACTGGTGTATTTGCTACCCAAAAAGGAGAAAGTCGCTGTATTGGGATCGGTATCCGTACCGCTGGAGAGTGTCTGCGGCAACTGGGTGAAGGTGCCGAAGCGGCTCAGCGCGATTACCATAGACCAGCGGTTAGCGGCGCAGTAGGGACAGAACTCAGCTCCGTAGTAAAAGATCTCCGGCTTCCCGTTGGGTCCGATGAGCGGCGACTGACCCTGAATAGCCGTGAATGGATTCTGCACGCCGCCCGTATTCACGTCGGTCGAGACGCTCTGGCTTACAGAGGTCACGGACTTCAGGACGGCTGGATCGGTTCCGCCGATGACGCCCGCTGGTTTCTGGCTGTACGAGATAAAGACGAAGACGCCGATAACGATAATACAGGCCAATATGATACCACCAACCCACCACCAGGTCGTATTGCGGCGCCTGACCTGCTTGCGCACTTTCTGCCTGGATGCAACTGGTGTCGCTGTGCGCGTCTCCGTCGCCGCGCTCCCTGCCGCGCGCGTAGTTTGCAGGCGCTGTTGACGCTGCGTCTGGCGAGATCCGCCGGTGCGCGCAGCTGGCGCGTTATTTTGTTTCTTTTTCGCCATATTAATAATGGTCCCCTTCTGTGACAATATTACTCTCATATTTTAACGTATGAGGTCATGTGAAGGTTCTTTTTTTTGCCACTGACATGGTCACAAGAAGGTGAAATAGAGGTGCGGGGCGCTCAAATGTTTGCGCCGCCCGATTTGTCCATTCATCCATGTAGGAACGCGATTGATAAGCCCGCATCGCCCGATTTATCCATCCATCTATGTAGGAACGCGATTGATAAGCCCGCACCGCCCGATTTATCCATCCATCTATGTAGGAACGCGATTGATAAGCCCGCACCGCTACGGGCTTGTGAACCGCGCCCCTACATTCATATTCGGGCTTATCAATCGCGCTATGGGCTTATCAATCGCGCCCCTACTAGCGTGGGCCGGCCTGGCGCACCTCGTTGGTCGGCAGATCGAACTGGACAAAGTTCTTCTTGAAACGGCTCGCCAGGTCAGCCACACGCCGATCGTATGCCTCCTTGTCGTCCCAGGTCTCGCGGGGGATCAGGATCTTGTCGGGAACGTCCGGGCAGCTCGTGGGGACATGCAGGCCAAAGATGGGATCGGTCTCCGTCTCAGCCTTGTCGATCTCGCCACTGATCGCAGCGCGCACCATGGCACGTGTGTAGTTGATGTTGATGCGGCTGCCCACGCCATAGGGACCACCGGACCAGCCCGTGTTGAGCAGGTAGCAGCACACATTGTGCTTCTCAATGCGCTCGCGCAGCAGATTCGCGTACTCACCGGGACGCAGGGGCAGGAAGGCCGCGCCGAAACATGAACTGAACGTCGCCTCTGGCTCCGTCACGCCCCTCTCGGTACCCGCCAGCTTGCTCGTGTAACCCGAAAGGAAGTAATACATTGCCTGTTCTGTCGTCAGCTTCGAGATCGGGGGCAGGACGCCAAAAGAGTCAGCCGACAGGAAGATCACCGCCTGGGGATGGCCGCCCATGCCCGAAGGCACCACGTTATCAATGAAATCAACCGGGTAGGCCACGCGCGTATTCTCGGTTAGCGAGTCGTCCGCGTAGTCCGGCTCGCGCGTCTCGGGGTTCACCACCACATTCTCGCAGACCGAGCCGAAGCGGACCGCGTTCCAGATCTGCGGCTCGTACTTCTGCGACAGGTTGATGCATTTCGCGTAACAGCCGCCCTCGAAATTGAAGACGCCGTTATCGCCCCAGCCGTGCTCGTCGTCGCCGATCAGATGTCGCGTGGGATCGGCAGAGAGGCTCGTCTTGCCGGTGCCGGAGAGGCCGAAGAAGAGGGCCACATCCCCACCGTCGCCGATATTGGCGGAACAGTGCATCGGCAGCACACCCTCGGCGGGCAGGATAAAGTTTAGCACCGTGAAGATCGACTTCTTGATCTCGCCGGCATACTCGGTCCCGGCGATCAGCACCAGGCGCTCCTCGAAGTCGATGATAATGGCCGTTGCCGAGCGCGTGCCGTGAATACGCGGATTGAGATGGAAGTGTGGGACCGCCAGGATCGTGAAGCCGGGCCGCCCACTGGCGGCGTCGCTCTCCTGCCGGCGCAAGAAAAGCTGGTGCGCAAACAGGTTGTGCCACGCCATCTCGGTGATCACCTGAATCGGCATGCGATAGCGCGGATCGGCGCCCGCTGCGGCATCGAGCACATAGACGTCGCGCCCCTGCAAATAGTCCGCCAGACTGCGCCACACCAACTCGAACGAATCGCGCGTCATCGGGTGGTTCGTCTCGCCCCACCAGATCTTCTGGGCCGACTCCTCGCTGGAGACGATAAATTTATCTTTTGGCGAGCGTCCCGTGTGCGAGCCCGTGGCTGCCGTTACCGCGCCGTTGGCCGCCAGTATGCCTTCCTTGCGCTCCAGCGCGTGCTCGATCAAGACGGTAGGTGCGAGATTCCAGTAAATGTTGCCTAAATTCACCAGCCCGTAGTCCGCCAGGGCCTTCCTGTTCATCATCATGGTCATTATTCCTCTTCTCCCTTGCGAGGTCTGAATCATCCATTGATTCCCAATCACAGGTTTTCTCCACTCTGCTTCGAGTATACCCCATCTGCCACTTCTCCGACATCCATCCCTCTATCAGACAGCGACCTCAAGCATAAGGCCGATAAGATGGAGGTTATGTGTATCAAATGGCCTGGGGAGACGTTTCCCGCTCATCACACTGTTCTCCTTTCGTATGTGTTGCGCGATTGAGGCAACAGATATAGAAGGAAATAGTTATGTATTAATTCAAAAATTTGTATGATACCGTTGTAGGGACCAGGGCCGGTTTCTGCATCATTATCGCGATCTATCTTCACAGATCACGAACATACCTCACGAACTGATCGCCACGATCGAACTCGTTGAGGAACATGCCAAAACTGGTGAAACCGGGCGAGAAGAGCAGGATATCGCCGGGACGCGTCAGGGCGACGGCGACATTCAGCGCCCCGGTCAGATCGGCGAAGACGCCGCGCAGCGGATTGGGCGCATCCTGGCGCTGTGCCTCCTCCTCGATCGCTGGAACGAGTTCGTCGGTACCGCTGCCAGATAGGAGCACAACATCCCGGCAGCGCTGCACAATCACAGCGGGCCAGCGCTCCAGTGGCAGATGCTTGGTGTTGCCACCGGCCACCAGCACAATTGGTCGCTCGAATGCCTCCAGAGCGACGCGCCCCGCGACCGGCGTGGTGCTGGCGCTATCATTGATATAAAGTACACCATGCCGGTCGCACACCTCTTCCAGGCGATGCGCGATGCTCCCAAAGCGCCGCACCGTCTCCGCGATACTATTGTCCGACACGCCGAGCAGGCGCGCCGTCGTCGTGGCAAGCAGGATATTCTCTAGATTGTGCCTGCCAGCAAGCGGTGTGTCTGTGAAGATAAACGGATTGATAGCACCAGAACCACGCGCGAAGCTGCCGCCCAGCTCGATGCTCGTAAACCATGTCTCTCCAGGCGCCTCCTCGCCGAAGCGGCGCGTCCAGGGATTGTCGTAGTTAAAGATCGCCAGACCTTGCGGGGATTGGTGGCGAAAGATATTCGCCTTCGCCGCGGCATAGTCCTCCATCCCATTGTAGGTATTGAGGTGGTCGGGATAGATATTCGTCATCACAGCGACTGAGGGACTGATGGCGTGAGACGCCAGGCCTTCCAGTTGCCAGCTTGAAAGCTCCAATACCACCAGTGTGCGCTCCGTGATCTGCGGGAGGAGCGAGAGGGTTTCGACGCCGGCCACATTGCCGCCCAGGACGGTGGGCGCGCCGCTGGCAACGAGAATCTTGTACAGCAGACAGCTCGTCGTCGTCTTGCCGCGCGTGCCCGTGATGCCGATGATGCGACCAGGACAGGCCATAAAGAAGAGCGCGCTCTCCATCTCCACGCGCGCGCCATGCTCCTGCGCCAGGAGGAGATAGGGCGAGGAACGGGAGACGCCAGGGTTACGAATCACCACATCGGCCCACAGAAAATCCTCGTCGCGATGCCGGCCCAGCACGAATTCGATGGGTAGGCCGGAGAGCGCCTGTACGCTCGGCGCCAGCACTTCAGGAGATTTCATATCGGTCACGCGCACAAGCGCACCCTGCTGGACCACGTAACGCGCAGCCGCCATGCCCGAGCCCTGCAAACCCAGGCCCATTACCAGTACACGCTTCCCACGCAGATTCATAGAACCGTCCTCTATTCCAGACGCACGCAGCATCTCATATTTTCGTTGCCATGATAACAGATCGGCCTTAAGGATACAAATCTGCATCCTCGGGCCTTCTGGCGCGCTATTGAGAAAAGTAATGTTTTCCTTGAGCAAATCTTTAGCTCTTTCCTCATTCTCTTGAGCCACCATTGACGAATCGCATGCGATGCTACAATAAGTAATGACTGGCTTCCGGTAAAACCCTGAAAGCGAAGGAAGGCAACAAGGATGTGCCTGCCTGTGTTATGAAGAAAACATGTATTGATACTATGCACCGCGTATACTAACCTCAACGAGCGTAGATACACGGACAGGAGGAACCCTTTCATGGATCCAACAGAGGAGATACCACCTCAAAGCTCTCTGGACAACAATCGATATTATAAAGAAGCGCCTGCCGTTGTTGATGAGGAAGATCCGAGCGTTTTGATGCGCACAGAGGTACGCCAGGGCAGCCGGCTCGGAGATGTCCGCGTGCGCCTGGTGCGTCCCTCGCACTCGATGTTCCGCCGTCTCGATACAGGTTTGCTGGAAGCTACCGAAGCCACGCAGAATGCGCGCACGCCCTGGGAACGCGTTACGCGACTCGCCAAGCGGATTCTGATCGGCGCGCCTATCGCCACGGCGCAGGCGGAGCATGAGCGCCTCACCAAATTCAAAGCGCTGGCAGTGTTCTCGTCCGATGCCATCTCTTCCGTTGCCTACGCGACGGAGGCGATTCTGGTCACGCTAATTGCCTCCGGCTCGGCCAATCTAGACTACACCCTGCTCATCTGCTTCGCCATCGTCGCATTGCTGACCGTCGTCGTTATCTCCTATCGGCAAACGATCCCCGCCTATCCAAACGGTGGAGGCTCCTATATCGTCGCTAAGGACAATCTGGGCACGATGCCGGGACTGACGGCGGCTGCCTCGTTGATGATCGACTATGTGCTGACGGTTTCCGTCAGCATCTCCGCTGGCGTCCAGGCGCTCGCGACACTTTTCCCGTCTCTGGGACCCGATGTCGTGCTCATCGATGTTATCCTGGTCATCATCATCACCGTCGTGAATCTGCGTGGCGTGCGCGAATCAGGCTCGGTCTTTGCTATACCAACGTATATATTTGTCGGCAGCGCCCTGCTGCTCATCCTCGTCGGCTCCATCAAAGTCTTTCTGATCCAGCATCAGGGACTTATTGGACACTTTCAGCCGGTAGCAGCGATAGAACCGCTCGGCATCTTCCTCATTCTGAGATCGTTTGCGGCTGGCTGTGCCGCCATGACGGGCACCGAGGCCATTTCTAACGGTATACCCGCCTTCAAGAAACCGGAGGCGCGCAACGCCGCGATCACGCTCACCTGGATGGCAGTCATCCTGGGCACGCTCTTCATCGGCATCACTGTGCTGAGCCTCTCGTACGGCATCGAAGCAAACGCGGCGGGCAACCCTACGGTTATAGGACAGATCGCGCAACGGATATTTTCGGGCTGGCTGGTCTTCATGTACCCGATCTTCCAGATAGCAACGCTTTTGATCCTGACGCTGGCCGCCAATACCAGTTACTCCGACTTTCCGCGCCTGGCCTCTCTGCTGGCCCGCGACCACTTCCTGCCGCACCAGTTCGCCTTTCGTGGCGACCGTCTGGCGTTCTCAACGGGGATCATCTCCCTGGCCATCCTGGCAAGCCTGCTCCTGGTCATCTTCAAAGGCGACACGACGAAGCTTATCAACCTGTATGCAGTGGGCGTCTTCATGTCGTTCACCCTCTCGCAGAGCGGCATGGTGCGTCACTGGTGGCACCTGCGCAAGGAGCATCCGGGCTGGCAGCGCAGCATTATCATTAACGGCCTGGGCGCGTTAACGACGCTGCTGGTCGCCCTGGTCATCGCCATCACCAAGTTCACTGAGGGCGCGTGGGTCGTCGTATTTCTCATCCCAATGCTCATTCTGATGTTCGTGGGCATCAGCCGCCACTACCACCACGTAGAGCGCGAGCGCACGACGGTCCTGCCCATCTCGCCGAAGGATATCCATCATCTCCTGATCGTGCCCGTACGGAAGTTGAACGCAGCATCACAACAGAGCATCGCCTACGCGCGTTCGATCTCGCCGCACGTCACAGCGGTCCATATCAATACCGACGCGGAGGAGACCGCCGATTTGCAGGAGCAGTGGAAGAGGTGGCAGGAGGGACTGACGGAACAGGAACAGGTACCCCTGGACATTATCGACCCGGTGCGCCATTCCCGCGTGCGCTCCCTGCTCCACTACATCAACACGCACCAGCAGGCCGACAAGACATTGACGGTGTTGCTGTCGGAATCGACCAGGAAATCGGTACTCGGGCGCCTGTTCAGCGATCCAGGCTCGCTGAGCCTGAAGTTCGCACTCTTCTTCCGGCCAGAGATCGTGGTGACGAACATACCCGGCTATGGGGAAAAGAGCACCATACCCCTGCGCCCACGCGATATCAAGCATCGCTTCATCGTGCCAGTCGCCGAACTTGACCGCGCCTCGGTGCAGAGCCTGGCGTATGCGCGCTCCATCGCTCCGCGCGTCGCAGCCCTGCACGTCGCCATCGATCCTCACGATGTAGAGACCATCAACGAGAAATGGCTGCGCCTGCGCCAGCATCTCACAAAGGAGGAGGAGACGCAACTGGTGATTATCGAATCGCCGTATCGCTCGCTCCTGCGTCCTCTGCTCGCCTATATCGAGACGATGCGCGAACTCCATCCTGAGGAGACATTGACCGTCATTCTGCCCGAGTTTGTGGTCGCGCACTGGTGGGAATATCTTCTACACAACCAGACGGCGCTGCAACTAAAGTCAGCGTTTGCCTCTATACCCGGACTGGTTGTGACTGATATCCCCCAACATCTTGTGAAACGACAGTAGGGATGGAGCTTGCCTCCATCCGGTTGGTTTCTCGAGAACGCTACTGCCAGGCCTGATCGTGCTTGCCGAGGCGGATGGGGGCAAGTAGTAGGCCCCTACCATGTTTCGAGTCGATGGGAACCGACCCCTTTTCCCACAGGTTCCCCCACGAGTTTATTGTAGACGCGCAGGTAGCCCTCCGCCATTGAGCGGGCGGAAAAATGCTCCTCGACATGAGCGCGCGTCAGTTGGCGATCGATGGCCGTGAGCTGCGGGATGCGTTCCACCATCTCATCCAGCGTATCGACGAGAAAGCCCGTCTTGCCATCAACGATCAGTTCTGGCGCAGCGCCGCGCGCAAAGGAGATGACCGGGCAGCCCAGCGCCATCGCCTCGATCATCACCATGCCGAAAGGCTCCTCCCACTCGATGGGGTTGAGAAAACCATAAGCGCGGCTCAATAGAGAGATCTCCACCCCTGGAACTATTGAATGATGCGCGGGTAAAGCGCGGCCCCGATGAGGACGAGCACCGTTGTGATCGACAGCAGCACCAGTGCATCGATGCCCAGGCTGCCCAGGTCGATCGTCGCGTTCGACAGCATCAACATGCGTATGCCATCGACCACGTAGGTCAGCGGATTGATGCGCGCAATCACCTGCAGCCAGCGCGGCATGATTGCAATCGGATAGATCGCATTGCTGGCGAAAAAGAGCGGCATCGTCAACACCTGCCCAATGCCCATCACGCGGTCACGTGTCTTCAACAAGCAAGCGATGATCATTGAGAAGGTAGAGAAGCAGGCCGCTCCCATCATCACGAGGATAACCACGCCCAGGATAGCGAGCGGATTCGGATTCATACGCACGCCCAGGATCAGGGCGAGCAGATAGATGATCACCGCCTGCGGCAGGGAGCGAACGCCCGCCGACAGCGCCTTCCCCAGCACAATGGTGGCGCGAGGAATAGGGCTGGCCAGGTATTTGTGGATCACGCCCAGGTCGCGCTCCCAGATAATGGCGATGCCGTAGAAGATCGAGATGAACAGCACGCTCTGCGAGAGGATGCCCGGGGCCAGAAAGTCCATATACTGCACGCCATTCGTAGGAATGGCGCGGATGCGCGAGAAGACCCCACCGAAGATGATCAACCACAGAGCAGGCTGCACGGCGCGCGTCACCAGATCGGTCGGATCGTGGCGCAGCTTGCGTATCTCCCACTCCGTTATGTTGAGCGTCTTGACGATAAAATTGGGCAGCGCGGGGAGATGGTGTGGCTGCACGCTCGTAATCGTGCTAGCCGAGGCGCCGGGCTGTGCGGCGGGCTCTTGAAGTCTCACGGTAGCTTCCTCCTGATTCTAAGGTATCACCAGCATAATGCACAAACACATCATTGAGCGTCGTCTCCGGTCCGCCCACCGTCGCTTTCAGATTATCGGGTGTATCGAGGGCCACAATATCGCCGTGATGCATGATGCCGACGCGAGAGCACAGGCTATCGGCCTCCTCCATCGAGTGGGTCGTCACGAAGATCGTCATATCCGTCTGCGAGCGCAACACCAGGAGATGGTCCCAGATGGCCTGGCGCGCAATCGGGTCCAGGCCGACCGTCGGCTCATCCAGGAAGAGCACACGGGGCTGGTGCAGCAACGACTGCGCGACCTCCAGGCGACGGATCATGCCTCCCGAGTAATGCTGTACCAGCTGATTGCTCGCCTCCGAGAGACCCACGAAATCAAGCACCTCGTGCACACGCTTCGCCTGTATCTTGCGCGGCAGGTCGTAGAGCTTGGCGAAGATCAGCAGGTTCTCAAAGCCCGTCAGCGTCGCATCGGCGGAGAGCGCCTGCGGAACATAGCCGATGCTGCGACGAACATCCGCCGTCTGGTGCACAATATCGTAGCCCGCGACCAGAGCACCACCAGACGTAGGCGGCAAAAGCGTGATCAGCATCTTGATCGTCGTACTCTTACCCGCGCCATTCGGTCCCAGCAGGCCGAAGACCTCGCCCTGCTCGACCTCAAAATTGATCCCGTTGACCGCGGTATGCTCCCCAAACCGCTTTACGAGATCATGTACCTCAATTATGGCTGTCATGTTGAACAGCTTGCCTTTCTGTAACAACTTCATCTGCGCCCGCCGCCGCCAACACACGTTCAAGCATGCGTTGGAACTCCTGCTGCTCGCGCTCATCCAGTACACTCAACAACTGCGTCAACGCCTCGCGTTTGCGTTGTCGCCACAGGTCGATCTGCGCGCGACCCTGCTCCGTCAGGGCCACCTCCACGATACGCTCATCTGCCACCCGGCGCTCGCGCGTCAGCAGTCCCGCCTTTTCCAGCCGCTTACATGCCGACGTGGCCGAACTCATCGCGATACCAAGTTCACCGGCCAGCACGCCGATACTCAGCGGCCCTGCGCGACTGAGCACACGCAGGAGCCAGTACTGCTCTGGCGTCATCTCCGCACGCCGCACCGGGTGGGAGAGGCCGCGCAGAATGCGCCAGAGCGTGAGTAGCTCCTCCGCGAGTTTCTCGGTTGTCATCATTGTTATTCCCTTCGATCATCAATTATTTCGATGCTCTCACTAAATTAGACCACAAGAACGTAAGGGTTGCAAGCTCTACTGAAAGGATCATTATAAATCCAACGTAGCAAAGACCTTCTGCATACTTGTTTCTTTCGTAAACGTCCTCCCAGAGCCAGTTCTACATGAAAACATGAAAATTTGTAATACCCTTGTGAGAGAATTGAAACACGATGTGATCAAGCAGTGAGATTTCTATAGTATGTAATTGATACCCAGATCAGTTAATCAGGCAAGCACGCGTGACACATATCATGACGGGCTAAAGAAAGGGACAGGTCATGTATATCGCAATCCGCAGATATTCAATTGTGCCGGGAAAGGGCAAGGAGCTTTTAGAGCGCGTGCATGAAAGCTTCGTACCGCTTATCAGCCATTCGCCTGGCTTTATCGCCTACGACGCCCGGCAGATTGGAAGCCAGCAACTGATCACGACCAGCGCGTTTAACACACAGGCTGCTGCAGAGGCATCGATACTGCGAGCGTTACGCTGGGCACAAGAGAACATAGCCGAGTTTATCCTGGGATTGCCCAGGATGAGAGTCCAACAGACACAGCTCCCCTACGGTTCTGCACCTTTACCTGTCACGCACAATCGGCAGGTTGAAAAAAAGCTGGTGCTCGATCTCACATTTGAAGTCGTCAAACCAGGTGAACTGGGTGAGAAAGCCTATGAAGACCCTCACATCAGAGAGATGGTGGCCCGGATCAGGAATTTATTAACCTCAATGAAGAAAGAGCCTGCCAGGCGAGACGCCATAATTTACCGCTTCGAAGGAGATATTCTTCCTGAAGAAGAGACGCAGAAGCTCTATACCGCTGATGAGGTCATTCTGATAAAAAGGGGGCGGCAGCTCGCCGGGTACGCAGAGATTAATAGAGATACGAATGCATGGCTTAACAGAGATCGCTATGAGGGCGATATCCTTGTTGATCCAGCAATCTATAGGAAAAACGAGGACGGCAGCAATATTGAGAGAGGAATCGGTGAGCAAGGATTGCTAGAGATGCGCAGGCAGGGCAGATTGTTGCAGATAGAAAATATTGAACTGGATGTCTATTTGCGCAATCAACCTATGCAACATTTCCTTGATCATTTGATTACGACTTATGAATTTCCTCTGGCAAAACATGATATGAAATTTGGGAGACCATTAGATCATACTTACCTGTTAGTTTGCAAAGGTTCTTCTAACAGGAATACTATCGCAGTATCCTGATACCTCGTCACGACTGAGTTTTCCCTCGTTCTTCTTGCCCCACAGACCAGAGAGTGAAAAAAATCACACTATGGTTGTGATTCCGAGACTGGTATTTTTCCTCCATTTCATTTAAACTGAATAGAGAAAGCTGTACAAGTTGCATCTGTACAAAATCGCAAAAATCCTGTAGGCTGGTAGAGCGATCACAAGAGCTTATCTGCAATCATGCAATAAAATTATCGACGGAGAAAAAGTTATGGATGGTAAGGACAAAACAAATCACAAAACCTACAGTAAGGGGCAGTATATCGGAGACTACCAGGTCATCGATAGTCTAGAAGAGGACAGACTTGCCCACATCTACCTGGCTCAGTATCAATCCAGGCAGTTCAGGGTTGAGGTGCTCCGCCCGCCATTGATGAGTGACGTGAGGGAGAACTTCCTGACCCAGGTGCGGGCACTGATGGAGCTGGAACATCCACACATACTCCGTCTGCGCGATGCCGGCGTCGATAACTCTAATCCCTTTCTAGTCACCGATTATGTTCCATACCTGACACTGAGGCAGGTCTACAAGTCCGACGGCGCCAGGCCGCTCGCAAAGCTCTTACCCTATCTTAAGCAAATAGCCGAGGCACTCGACGCTCTCCACAGCAAGAATATACTGCATGGAGATATCCGGCCCGAAAATATTCTCCTGGATCGAAACGATAACATACTCCTATGGGGTTTTCGCATCGAGGCCATCGAGCAGAATCGCGAGCGCCTCAACTTTCACAAAGTCGAGGCTATGCGCGACGCTATCGCCTATACAGCCCCCGAACGCATTCAAGGAAAGCCCTTGCCTGCCAGTGACCAGTATTCACTGGCGATCATCGTCTATGAGTTCCTATGCGGGACAGTCCCCTTCACGGGATCGTACTTCGAGATCGCCGACAAGCAGGTGCAGGCGGTACCGCCGCTGCTGAGGGAGAAAGGAGTCGCCAGCAGGATCGAGCAGATCGTGATGAGGGCGCTCTCCAAAGATGCCAAAAAGCGTTACACGAACACAGAGCTATTCGTTCGGGCGCTGGAAACAGAAGTCTTGCGGGAACAGGGGATCAGCGCTCCGCCGCGCAAAGTACCCCCGCCCGTACAGCCGATCGATGTAAGCTTGCGGCAGTCAGGCGCTGCCCCTGCTCAGCCGCTTCCAGCGCAGAAGCCGATGGCTGCTCCCAACCCGGCGCCAGCGGCGTTCAACGCGCCCCAGGACCAGCGAGCAGTGCCTGGAACCATGCAGGCATCGCAGACATCCGCCCAGCCACAGAGCTTCGTTCCGGTGCCCCCACCGCCCGCAAATCCTTTGCCACAGAGCGAGCTGGCACCACGGCGCGGAGAGGCCAACAAGGTCTCGCGCCGCGTCTTCGCTGTAGGTCTGGTAGCGGTCGCGGCGCTGGGCGGAGCAGCCGGGTGGTACGCGCTCTCCAAAAAGCTGGCGCCACCCACGGTTCCGGTCATTACGCCTAACGAACCGCCGCCCGCGACACAAACAACGGTCAATAACAAAAACGCGATGATCTTCACAGGACACCTGGCACCGGTCAATGCAGTGGCATGGTCGCCTGACGGGACGCTGATCGCATCGGGGAGCGACGATACCTTCGTCCAGGTCTTCGAGGCCAGCACGGGCAAGCGCAGAGCCATCTACACAGGGCACACGAAAGAGGTCGCGGCAGTTGCCTGGTCGCCCAACGGTCGCCTGATCGCCTCCGCCGGTCAGGACGGGACGGTACAGATCTGGGACATCACTGGGAGAAAAATCCTGACCTACACGGGACATAGCAATCGCGTCAATAGCGTCGCCTGGTCTACCGACGGCCTGTTCATGGTATCGGGCAGCGAAGACAGGACAGTGCAGGTGTGGAACAGCCGCACCGGAATCAGGGTTTTCAATTTTGTAGGGCATACCGCTGGCGTGCTGTGCGTCGGTTGGCAGCCGAACAATAGTAGCGTGGCCTCCGGTTCCTGGGACGGCACTCTGCGCGATTGGGCCACGGTGCAACATGGCGATCACTTCGCGGCAGGCAAGCAGATCTTCAACTACGGCGGACACATTCCAGGAGAGGTCCTCGGGCTGACCTGGGCACCGAATGGCAACTTTATCGCCAGCGCGGGCGCCGACCAGACCGTGCAGATCTCGATTGTGAGCGACATCAAAAACGGCGGCACGCCCTTACTGCCCTTCTTCACCGATCACCGCGACCCGCGGCAGATCAATCCGGTGCGTACGGTCGATTGGTCACCGGGCGGAAACGACATTGTGTCTGGCGATACCGAAGGCAAGGTCCTCGTGTGGCATGCGGTCGGAAGAAAGACCTTCTTCACCTACCAGGGGCATAAGAAAGCGGTGAACTCCGTAGCATGGGCACCGGATGGCAAGCGCATCGCCTCAGCAAGCACCGACACGACCGTTCAGATCTGGCAACCCGCTTAGCGCGAGAGAAATAGAGGATTGATGATGCATTCCCAAAATAACTATTACTTCGCTAATATGAATACGCGGGGTGCGACGCCTCAGCAGTCACCACAGGGCGGCTGGACTCCCACGCCAAGGCCTGTTACGGAGCATCTCGCCAGAAAAAGACGCAGGAAGGTCCTGCTGATCAGCCTCTTCGTGGGCGCGTTGGTGATCGCGACCGTTCTCGGCGCGGCCAGCGTTTTGCGTGGGAACAGCACAATCGTCGCGCAGGAAGGGGGCCAGGCACCCGTCTCGATCGACCTCAACCAGAGCTTCCCTATCAGCCCCTACCTGCTGGGGAGTAACGTGTTTCCCAAAGTGGGCACGAACTCCAAAGACGCGGCGCTGAGCGGCTTTATGAGCTATTCCCCGCAGGTCGTCGCGGGACTAAAATCGGCGCACGTCCAGTTACTGCGCTTCCCCGGCGGCAACTGGGGCGAGGAACATACGCCCTCTGTTGAACAGCTCAACGACTTCAGCGACCTGCTCAACCAGGTCGGCGCAGAAGGCATCATGCAGGTGCAGCTCTCCGATCCCAACGACATAACGCCGGTCCCGCTGGATACACGGGCTACCCGCGCCTCGCTCCTGGTCGACTACATGAACAACCGGCAGAGCATCCAGCGCCTGGGACAGAATAGCCCCTTTCACCCGATCAAGTATTGGACGATAGGCAACGAGCCGGACCTGCTCATCAATCCAGACACCGGGAAGAAGTTCACCGTCGCCGATTATGTGAATGACTTCATCACCTACTCGCTCGCCATGCACCAGCGAGATCCTAACATTAAGATCTTCGGGCCGGAGATCAGCCAGTACCAGGGGCAGGCGCAGGAACCGAAAGACGCCACGAGAGCGCTATGGATGGATGACTTCTTGAAAGGCATCGCCGCGTACGAACGCACGAACTCGCTGCCGTTCCACATCCTCGATGGCGTGTCATTTCACCGCTATCCCTTCGGCCCCACCGGAGAGAACGCTAACGCCCTGCTGAACAATCCGGCGCAGTGGGACAGCGCCCTGCCAACACTGCGGCAGTTCATCGTCAATCAGTTCGGCACAGATCTCCCCATCGCCATCACCGAGATCAATACCAATTCAGGCAAGGGCATACCGGCGCAGAATCTGGCAGCCGCCTGGTGGGCCGAGACGCTGGGGGAGCTGATGAGTAACCAGGTCCAGTACGTCACCTTCTTCTCAACCGAAGGCGTCAATGCTCCCTATCCGCTCTTTACAACGCCGAACCTTAATGAGACCGCGCTCCTGCGCGTGATGCAACTCTTCGCACAGCTACAAAACAACCTGGTGCCGCTGCAAGGGCAGAACGGACCAGTCAGCATTTACGCTACCCAGGATGGCGCCCATAACACCGTCAGCCTGTTCCTGGTCAACAAGACGGCGACGGATCAGCAGGTCAGTATACACGCCGACAGCATACTGCCACTGACATCCTGGCACAGCGCCAACGTCAACCTGCATAGTTACGACTTGATGGTGCTCACTCTCCATCGCAATGGAAGCAACGAGGCCCTTAGTTTTAGCAATTCACAGTCCACGCAGCAGAATGCACCAGCGCTTCAACATCTGCAGTGCGGCGATAACACAAACGGAACGTGTTAGAGGGAGACAAGCATGAAAGATATTCTCATCAACTGCCTACAGTACCTCTACCTGGGGATTATTCTCCTGATGACGGCACAGGCCATCTTCAACATCCGCCTGCGCCTCTACATCTGGGAAGACCCAAAGCAGGCGAAGTTGAACAGTGCACCGACCGTGTATAGGGAGCCAAAGCTCTCTTTCACCATCCTGTTGCCTGCGTACCATGAAGAAGATGTCTACTTCGACACGATCCAGAAGGTATACGACCTGAATTATCCAAAAAAGCTGGTGCAGATCATTGCCCTGTTGCGCGAGAGCGACACCGGCACGATCAAAGTCGCGCAGGAGAAGCTCGATCAACTGCGTGCGCCCAACGTCCAGCTCCTCATCACGAACGACAAACACGGTGGGAAGCCGCACCAGCTCAACCTGGGCCTGAAAGTCGCGAAGGGCGATATCGTCACCATCTTCGACGCCGAGGACGAGCCGCACCCCGACATCCTGCAGGTCATCAACACCACCTTTATCAACGAGCCGGTGGATGTCGTGCAGAGCGGCGTACAATTGATGAATCACAATACGCGTTGGTTCTGTTTCCTGAACGTCCTGGAATACTTCTTCTGGTTCAAATCCTCGCTGCACTTCTTTGCCCACTGCGGCATGACCCCGCTGGGCGGCAACACCGTCTTCGTCAAGCGCCCGCTGATGGAATACCTGGGCGGCTGGGACCACACGACACTGACCGAGGACGCCGACCTGGGCATCCGTCTCTGCATCGCTAAAGCGCGAGTGCGCATCCTCTACGACGACGAGTTTGTGACCAGGGAAGAGACGCCGGCCACCATCGAGCAATTCATCAAGCAGCGAACGCGCTGGAACCAGGGCTTTATTCAGATCCTCTTCGCCGGGCGCTGGCTGAAACTGGAGAAGCTCTCACAGAGGTTGCTCGCGTTCTACGTTCTCATTCTAGCTGAGGTGCAGGCGTTCTTTGCTCTGATGGTCCCGGTCTCGCTCATCGCCTTTTTCGCTCTCAAGCTACCGATCTGGATGGCTATCCTGACCATCATGCCGTTGTACTGCCTGATCATGGCCATGTGTATCGACCTGGCGGGACTGCACGAATTCGTCAAGGTTCATCACCGCAAATGGAAATGGAGCGAGGCATTCACCTTACTGATCGCCTTTATTCCTTACCAGACACTGTTGGGAGTTGGCGCACTGCGTGCCGTGTGGAGGCAGATACGAGGCGCATCCAACTGGGAGAAGACAGCACATACTGGACAACACCGGGGTCATTAGTCCGCCAATAAGAGCGCGTAGAGATAGAGAGGGTACTGATGAACGTTCGTAATACACAACAGAACCAGCCGAGAGGGCCCCAGAACCAGCAGGGGGGGCCATCTGGATCACAACAGCGACCGCCACGACAGCCGGAAGCGAAAGATCCGGGCAGCGTCACCCTGTTCCGCACAGGCAACTTCTTCGTACACGCCTTTACGCCCATCCAGAAGACGGGACGCTTGCAGAACGCCAGCGGCAACGCGACGATCCTGGAACGGATACGCTGGACATCGGCGGAGAAACAACGCCTGCTCGCGGCGCAGACGCGCCTGCTGCCCCAGATCGACACCTTTGACAACGCACAATGGCAGGAGATACCGATACCGGGCTGGTTCGAGGCAATCGCCGTAGCCTTCGTCATCGGCGTCACGATGGTGCTGCAGGCGCTGAATATATTCAACTTTCCGGCCTATAGCGTGGACGAGGGGAACGTCATGTCCAATGCCTGGGCAATACTCCACGGCATGATCACTCCCTACGCCTATACCTACGATCATCCTCCGCTGGGCTGGATACAGATCGCCGGCTGGATACAGTTGACCGGGGGACTCGCCAGCTTTGGCAATGCCATCAATAGCGGGCGCATCCTGATGCTCGCGCTGGCCGGGGCAAGCTCGTTCCTGCTCTATATGATCGCCAGCCGCCTGAGCGGCAGCCGCAGCGCCGCCCTGCTGGCCGTCATCATCTATACGCTCTCACCGTTAAGCTTGCTCTATCGACGCGAGGTGTTGCTCGACAATATCGGCATCTTCTGGCTGCTCCTCTCACTCTGCCTGATCACAACGGGAAAGAGCAAACTGCCGACCTTCGTTATGGCGGCGGTAGCATTGGGTATCGCCATTCTGAGCAAAGGGATGCTGCTTCTCTTTATACCCGCAATGCTCTACGCCGTCTGGCTGTACGCGACGCCGTTTCAGCGGAAGTTCTCGCTCCTCGTCTTCCTCTATGTCACCCTGGCGGTGATCTCAGCCTTCGTCCTGCTGGCACTGCTCAAAGGAGAGCTACTACCTTCTAGCGCTGCTCCAGGGACTCCGGGGGCGCATCTCAGCTTGATCGGAACGCTGATACAGTCATGGCAGCAATCGGCATATGGCAACCAGTTCAGCACAACCTGGAGTGTCTGGATACGCACTGATATGCTGCTGCTGGCGGCAGGCATCGTCGCGATGTTCGTGAATATCCTGGGAGGAACCGTCAACCGCTTCCAACTGCTGACCGCCTTCTTCGCGGCCACCTATACGCTCTACCTGCTGCTCAACAACGCCAGCGAGCCAGTATTCATCGTGCCCCTGCTGCCATTTCTCGCGCTGAACATAGCAATGGCGCTAAACATTCCGCTGCGCTGGATCACAAGGAAGATAGGCTTCGATCTGGGCCGGGCCGTCCTGATCTTTATCGTCATCGGCGTACTGCTCACGGCGGGCCTGCAACAGGCAACGCTACTCCAGTCAAAAAACGCCGCGGAGCCGCAGCGCCAGGCCCTGCTCTGGATACGCAATAACGTCTCACGCAACTCCACCATCGTTACCAACAGTTACCTCTTCACCGACCTACGCGAACCCGGAGGCATGGGCGTCGGGAGCGGAAAGCCGTTTTCCAACGCGCAGATCTACTCTAATGCCTCGATGGACCCCGCGGTCTACGCCAGCGAATGGAAAGGCAACTGGCAGAATATCAACTACATCGTGGTCGATCCTACCATGCAGCACGATATTCAATCTAGCACGAACTATTCCATACTGAACGAGGCGCTACACCACGGTATCCTGCAGGCGCAATTCGGCTCCAGCCAGGACGGAACGCTGATCCAGGTCTACCAGGTGATTTCAAAGTAGGTTGGTAAAAGTAGATCATTAATAGGAAAAAACTATGCAAATATGTAAGCGTGTTCAGGAAAAGGGGAGCATATGTCATTCAATAATCAGCCAACAGAGCCGCTCACTAATCAGCCAACAGAGCCGTTCACCCCGCCCAGGAAGCGACTGACTCTCTCTCCACGCCTGCTGCTGATAGGGATTGCGCTCGTCGCGCTGATCATGGGCCTGATAGGAGCACTGATCGTCTTCGAAACGCAGTCAACACCAAACACCAATACATTGGGCAGCGGGCCGTGGCATACGCAGGGAGCGCAGATCCTGGATTCCGGCAATCGACCAATACGCATTACGGGCGTGAACTGGTTTGGCTTCGAGACCAATACCTTCGTCGCGCATGGATTGCAAGATCGGAACTACCAGGACATGCTCAAGCAGATCAAGTCCCTCGGCTACAATACCATTCGCCTGCCGTATTCCAGCCAGCTCTTTGATCCGGACAGCAAGCCAACGGGAATCGACTACAAGAAGAACCCGGATCTACAAGGATTGCAGGGGTTGGCACTGATGGATAAGATCGTCGATTATGCCAGCCAGATCGGGCTGCACATTATCCTGGACCACCACCGTTCCTCCGCCAGCGGGCAGTCGGCGTTGTGGTATACGGCGGCGTATCCAGAGTCGCGCTGGATCTCCGACTGGCAGATGCTGGCAAAGCACTATCAAAACAATCCCATGGTCGTCGGGGCAGACCTGGACAACGAGCCCCACGCGCCCGCCTGTTGGGGCTGTGGACAGCCCGCCATCGACTGGCAACAGGCGGCACAGCGCGCCGGAAACGCCATTCTATCGGTCAACCCCAACTGGCTCATCTTCGTCGAAGGGGTCGACTGTTATGGTCCAGGAGGGAGCGTTCAGCCAAATTCGCCCTCATGCTACTGGTGGGGCGGGAACTTAGAGGGAGTCAAGACGGCTCCTGTAAAACTGAATGTTGCTAACAAGCTCGTCTACTCCGTGCACGACTATCCTTCCTCGGTAGCAGGGCATTCGTGGTTCCAGGCCTCCAACTATCCGCAGAACCTGACACAGGTCTGGGACACGAACTGGGGATATATCCAGCAACAGGGAATCGCCCCCGTCTGGGTAGGTGAATTCGGTTCGCGCCTGCAAACGCAGTCCGACCAGGAATGGTTCAATGCCCTGGTCAACTACCTTGGACAGGGCTCCAGCGGCTACAACTGGACGTTCTGGAGCTGGAATCCCGACTCGGTCGATACCGGCGGCATCTTACAAGACGACTGGCAAACCGTTGTCCAGCAGAAGCAGGACAAGTTGCGTACAATCCAGTTTCAGATGGGGGGACAGGCTACAGCGCAACAGCAGAGCAGCGTACAAACACAAACGACGCCCACCAGCGCGCCCGCTGTGACGCAGAACGCGCTGACGCTCGCTGAGCAGAGCGGAAACCAGAACGCCACGGTGAACCAGTTGCAGATCGCCCTGAAGCTGACGAATACCAGTAGTAGCCCGGTCGATCTAAAGAATGTCACCTTGCGCTACTGGTACACGGTAGACGGCTCCAAAAATGAGGTGACCGCTTGCGACTATGCTACGATCGAATGCAGCAATGTTCAGACCAGCGTAGTTAAAATGCAGCCATCCCAGACTGGCGCGGACGAGTACATGCAGATCAGCTTCAGCGGCGGCTCGCTGGCGGCGAACGCCTTCACGGAGATCAAGGTCCGCGTGCACAAAAGCGACTGGTCGAACTACAATCAGAGCAACGACTACTCTTTCGTTGCCAATGCGAGCACGTATCAGCCAACGACGCACGTGGGCATCTACAACAACGGCAAGCTGATCGGGGGCCAGGAGCTGAATGGGTGATTACCCATCAATAACTGCCTGAACGTCTTTTTGGGATTTTGTATACGACACGATAATCAGCAACCCGTCCTGGTAGCATTTCCAGGACGGGTTGCTGATTAGTAAGCCAGTTTTTACACGATACATGGTAAACTCTTAAAAAGCATTTTTGCAAGTAACATGTTTAATACAAGTCAATAGTCGCATAGTTATCGCTTAATAATATTTTCATATTTGTTAAGTGAATTATAATGGAAGTACGCATATTATACTTGTTGATAAGAGTAAACACAACATCAACGCATTAGGGACATCAGTGAATCCGCTACGAATGCCCGGTATCTTCCTCGAATATATGAGCGGTTCCTGGTATGCAGAGATATCTGAAGAAGTATAGCAACGTGTAGTACGTGAGCAAGAGGTTATCGTCTTGCAAGAGGCATAAGCGATAGCGAGGCCATGCTAGCAGGTATGTGCTAGCCTGGTATCCGCCGACAGCAATGAGCGTCAGGAGAAATGTTAAATGTTTATAGAAGTAATAGTTAATTATACGGTTATTTTGAGCATTTGTGACAGATAGTAGTCGGAAAGGAAAGGCAAGTGGGACTGCCTGGTAAAGGAAGGCACGATTCAAATAGAAGGGGCGAAATTAGTGAGTCAGCAATTGTGACAAGATTCCTGCAATGCGGGTATGTGGTGCTGATTCCTTATGGTGGAAATCAACGATATGACCTTATGATTGAAGATGTCGATGGGCAGCTCTGGCGTATCCAGTGTAAAACAGGATGGATTGAGAATGGTGCGATATATTTTGACACTGCTAACCATAACGTTACAGGAAAGAAGCGAGATTGGCGGCACTACCGAGGACAATGTGAATATTTTGCTGTATATTGTGCCGATCTAGGTCAGGTGTACCTCGTTCCGGTAGACCAGGTGGGGAAAACTCGCGCTCACCTGAGAATAGAGCCAACAAAGAACAACCAGGAAAAGAACGTACGCTGGGCAAAGGACTACGAACTATAAAGTGGGCCCAGCTGGGATCGAACCAGCGACCAAGGAGTTATGAGCTCCCTGCTCTAACCGCTGAGCTATGGGCCCTTGCGCGACGTATTATAACATGCCTGGCGCGGATTTGTGAAGAGGGGAAATTGCGAGTTTTGTCCATGAGTATTTTTTTCTCAAACCTGTATAGAAAGCGCTTATTCTCATGCACGAGCCCATAAAGTATGCTATAATAGCAGCAGTTACGTGCAAGGTTCTGTTCGGCTCTTTTCCTGGACAGTGACGAGAGTCGAAAAATGAGGGTGCACAAGAGCAGACAGGAGACAGATTTCGGAATGAGAGCGGGCATCCGAGGCGTTTCGCTGCTGCCTGGCAAGTGGAAGAAGAATATGAACTCTTTATACATTGATCTTTTCAAGTCTTTTGAGGAGATTTGCCCAGGTGCTTCTTGTAGCATAATCCCCCCCTTTTCTTAATACGCCCCGCTTTTACAGAACCGCGCCATTTCTGGATGCATGGCGCGGTCTAACCATTTTTTGAGGAGCATTCAATGGAGAATGAAGTAACAATCAGGATTGGTGGCGAATCGGGTGAAGGCACCATCTCTGGCGGCGATATTCTTGCTCTCGCGGCGGCGCGCTGGGGATACCACGTTTACACCTTCAGAACATTCCCCGCCGAGATTCTCGGTGGGCCCTGTCTGTTCCAGGTTCGTATCAGCGATCGCCCGGTGAAATCGATGGGTGACAGCGCCGATGTGCTCATCTGTCTCAATCAAGAGGCATACGAGCGCAATATCGGTGAGCTACGACATGGCGGCGTACTCATCTACGACCCCTCCGATTTCACACCAGACACTGGCGATTGCATTACCTACGCCATTCCGTTCAATGAGATCGCGCGCAAAGAGGTCCAGCTCTTCCAGACGAAGAACATGGTCATGCTTGGCGCTATCTCAGGTCTTTTCGGTCCACCACTGGAGGCCATCGTCCAGGTAGTGCAGTCCAGGCTCGCCAAATCGCGCAAGTCCAACTCCACACTGATGGAGAAGAACATGCTGGCCCTGGAGATCGCGAAGAAATACGTTACACCGCAATTATCCAAACATGATCCCTATCTCCTGGGTCCCGTCGAGAAGGCCAACCGCGTCGTACTCAATGGCAATCAGGCGGTGGTCGCGGGCGCGCTGGCGGCGCAATGCCGTTTCTTCGCGGGCTATCCTATCACTCCGGCGAGCGACATCATGGAAGGGCTGGCCAAAGAACTGCCACAGGTTGGCGGCACATTCTTGCAGGCGGAGGATGAGATAGCGGCCCTGGCGGCTGTTCTGGGCGCGTCCTACGGCGGCGCGCGCGCGATGACCGCAACTTCCGGCCCCGGCTTCTCGCTCATGACCGAACTTATTGGCCTCTCTTCCATGGCGGAACTGCCCGCGGTCATCATTGATGCGCAGCGAGCAGGCCCCAGCACGGGCATGCCGACCAAGATGGAGCAGTCCGACCTCAGCTTCGCGTTGAGCGCCGGGCACGGCGATACACCCCGTATAATCGTTGCGCCTGCCAACGTCGCCGACTGCTACGATCTCACTATCCTGGCCTTCAATATGGCTGAACGCTACCAGATGCCGGTGCTCTTCCTCACGGACCAGTCGCTGACCGCGCGCGTGGAGAGCGTCGAGGCGAGCGTCTTCAAGCCAGCGGTCCTACAGAAGCGCATCGAGTATGATGGTCAGAGCAACAATGGAGCCGACGAGAAGGTCGCTGTCGGGGTAGGAGCCTCCAACGGCTACGCGCGTTACGCCTATACGGCCACCGGCATCTCGCCCATGACGAAGCCGGGTCCTGGCTCCGTGGCGTATGTCGCCACCGGGCTGGAGCATGACGAGCATGGGCATCCCGACTACGAGCCGGAAGATCACACGGCGATGATGGAGAAACGCTTCCGCAAGCTCGATACGGCGGCCGAAGAGCTGCCGAAGCCTGAGCGCTACGGAGACGAAAACGCGACGATTGGTATCATCGGTTGGGGTTCGACCGAAGGGGCGATTCAGGAGGCCATCGATCGCGCACGGGCAAAGGGCTATAAAGTGGCTTCACTGCACCCGCGCATCCTTTCGCCGTTGCCCGATCGCACTATTCGCGACTTCATCCGCTCGGTAGAAAAGGTCATCGTCCCCGAATGCAACTACTCGGGCCAGCTCGCCAATCTGCTGGGTGCAAAGTTCGGCCTGCAAGCCATTCGTGTCAATAAGTTCGGCGGTATTCCGTTCACCGCCGGTGAGATCTTGCGGGCTATCGAGGAGGTTAGTTAATCCATGACGCAGACAATTATCAATCCCACCCCTAAGGACTATAAGAGCGAGGTCAAACCGACCTGGTGTCCGGGATGTGGCGATTTCGGCGTGCTCAACGCCGCCTATCGCGGCCTCGCGGCGCTCAAGCTCTCACCTGAGCAGACGGTGGTGGTATCCGGTATTGGCTGCTCCAGCCGCTTCCCACACTTCATGAAGACCTTTGGCTTTCATAGTGTTCACGGACGCGCGCTGCCAGTCGCCCAGGGATTGAAGATGTCCCGCCCCGACCTCACAGTGGTCGCGGTCGGCGGCGATGGAGACTTCTTCAGCATCGGCGCGGGACACCTCGTACACGCTGCCCTACGCAATATCGACATCACCGTGGTCGTGATGGACAATGAGATCTACGGTCTGACCAAGGGCCAGACCTCGCCCACCTCACCGCACGGACACGTCACAAAATCGACGCCGTACGGTCTGCTGGCCTCGCAGTTCAATCCGATCGCCACGGCACTCTCACTCAACGTCAGCTTCGTTGCGCGTGGGTATTCCGCCAAGCCGAAGGATCTGGCCGCGCTGATTGAGCAGGGGATGCTACATAAAGGCTTCTCTTTCATTCACGTGCTCAGCCCCTGTCCGACGTTCTACCACACCTTCGACGCCTGGGATGCAGCGGTCACGCCCATTCCCGCCGATCACAACATCCGTGATCGCGGCAGGGCGGTGACACTGGCGATGGAGACACAGAAACAGTTCACCGGCCTCTTCTTCCAGGAAGAGCGACCAACGATGGACCAGGCCGCGCACGAACTCGTGAAGCAGGCAAAGACCTTCGATATCGCGCAGTATATGCAGCGCTACGCGTAAAAAAGCGGGGTCGGCTCTGTAGCCGACCCCCTTTTATGTTTTGTCGCAGGCTAGCAGTGAAAATGGTCTTCCAGCGCGCGTACGACCTGACGCGCCTCTACTTTAGTCGAGGCGATATTGAAGGCGTTCACGACCCCTTGCGAAAATTTCTCTCCACAGGGCTGGCAGAAGATGCCGCCTTCGTTATGGAATGTTCCGCCGATAGCAGTTAATTGTCGTTCAGCGGGTTTACCACACCATTCGCAAAGGCTACCACGTGGAGCAAAATCTACAGAGACAGGACGACGAAATTCATTCGTTGACATGAGGCATCCTCCTGAATCGTGCTGACAGGTATACCTGTTACGACACAGCAAAATGGGACAGCACACAAGGGGATTTTCGTACGCAGTGATCAATACGCTCGAAGCAGCCACGGCGCTACGGCATCCACGGGGTCACGCATCATTGCCCAGAAGCGACACTGCTCCTCATCCTG